>Ga0182018_10002943_pt1 | contig 16106 bp, 16 predicted proteins | sample 812P2MmetaG_FD_120490 | JGI IMG/M metagenome (GOLD analysis project Ga0182018, IMG submission 120490) | Permafrost microbial communities from Stordalen Mire, Sweden - 812P2M metaG | ecosystem: Environmental > Terrestrial > Soil > Wetlands > Permafrost | place: Sweden: Stordalen | collected... | reverse complement strand
CGGCTGGCGCGCATCGGCGCCTTCGCCGTAGCCCAGCGCGATGGGCAGCGTGCCGAACAGCGCCGCCACCGTGGTCATCATGATGGGCCGGAAGCGCAGCATGCAGCCCGCGTAAATGGCTTCGAATGGCGCTTTGCCTTCCACGCGCTGCTGCTCCAGGGCGAAGTCGATCATCATGATGGCGTTCTTCTTTACCACGCCGAACAACATGATCAGACCGACGAAGGCGTAGAGGTCCAGCTCCTTATGAAACAGCCGCAGCGTGAGCAGCGCGCCGAACACCGCCGAAGGCAATCCCGAAAGAATCGTGATGGGATGGATGAAGCTCTCGTACAGGATGCCCAGCACGATGTAGATTACCAGGATGGCTACGATCAGCAGGATAGACAGCCCCTGGAAGGATTGCTGGAATTCCTTCACCGTGCCCTGGAAGTTGACGCTGATGGTGGCCGGCACGCGCAGGGCTTGCACGGCCTCCTTCACCTGCTGGGCGGCATTACCGAGCGAATAACCGGGTGCCAGGTTAAACGAAATGGTCACGGCCGGTAATTGCCCGAAATGATTGACTGTCAGCGGACCGGCTCCGCGCGAGAGTTTGACCACGGCATCCAGCGGCACCAGCGGTCCCTGCGTGGACCGCAAATAGATCTTGGATAACCCTTCCGGTGTGCGTTGATATTCCGGCGCGACCTGCACAATAACGGCGTACTGGTTCGCGGGCGTATAGATGGTCGAGACTTGCCGGTCGCCATAGGCGGCATACAGCGCGTCTTCGATCTGCTGTGGGGACAGGCCGAGCGCCACGGCGCGGTCGCGGTCGATATCGACATTGACTTGCGGGCTGGCGATCTGCAGGTCCGAATTCACATCCAGAAAGCCGGGCAGGCTGCGCATCTTGTCGACCACCGGATCCACCCAAGCGTAAATCTCTTTGAGATTGGGGCTCTGCATGGTCATCTGATACGCGCTGGTGCTGAACTGTCCGCTCACTGTGATCGGCGGCGGGTTCTGCAGGAACACCATAATGCCGGGAACGGCCGCCACCTTGGGCCGAACCCGCGCGAGGATCTGATCGGCGGTAAACGTCCGTTGCGCGCGCGGCTTCAGGGTGGCGAACATGCCAACTTGATTGCCGCCCATCATGAAGGCGCCGGTGTTCTCTACGTCGGGGTCGTGCTGCACGATATCCGCGACGGCGCGCAAGTGCCGGGCCATCGATTCAAAGGAAATGTCCTGGCCCGAGAGGGCAAACCCAAAGAAGAATCCGCTGTCCTGGCTGGGGATGAAGCCGGTGGGCATGCCGAAGAATAGATACACGGTTCCGGCCAGCAGCGCGAACCCGGCCATCAACGTAGCGAATTGATGGCGCAGGACCTTCTTCAGCGAGTAATCGTAGGCGGAAGTCAAACCGTTGAACCCGGCCTCGAACGCCCCATAAAGCCGCCCATGGCGGCGGCCGGTATGGCTATAGCGCAGGAAGCGGCTGCCCAGCATGGGCGTGAGACTCAGCGACACGAAGCCGGAAATCAGGATGGCGATGGCGATGGTGACGGCGAACTCATGCAGCAGACGTCCCACGATGCCGCCCATGAAGAGTATGGGAATGAAGACGGCCACCAGCGACACAGTCATGGAAATGATGGTGAAACCGATTTCACGGGACGCCAACAGAGCGGCCTCCATGCGTCCTTTACCCAACTCCATGTAGCGGACGATATTCTCGAGCATCACGATCGCGTCGTCTACGACGAATCCCACCGACAGGGTCAGAGCCATCAGAGAGAGATAGTTCAGGCTGTATCCGAGCAGATACATGGCGGCGAACGTCCCGATGATGGAGAGCGGCACGGCCACACCCGGAATGAGGGTGGCGCTCAGGTTGCGCAGGAAGATGAAAATGACCATCACCACCAGGCAGACGGTCAGCACCAGCGTGAATTCCACGTCGTTAATCGAACCTTGGATGGATTCCGCCGCGTCGCCGCCGATCTCGAGCTTGATGGAGGGCGGAAGCTCGCTGCGAAATTGCGGCAGCAGCGCCCTGATGCTCTTCACCACTTCCACCGTGTTGGTGCCGGGCTGCCGCTGCACGGCCAGCATGGTACTCTTCACGCCGTTGAACCAGGCTCCCGTCTTGTCGTTTTCGAAGCCGTCGATGACGTTGCCAAGCTGCTCCAGGCGTATGGGCACGCCGTTCTTGTAGGAGACAATGATGGGCCGGTAAGCCGCGGCGCGGGTTAATTCGCCGCTGGATTGCACCGTGAATGCCTGTTTTTCGCCATACAATCTTCCAGTGGGCAAGTTGACATTGCTGCGCTGGATGGCGTCCATCACTTCGTCGAAACCGAGGCCGCGGGCTGCCAATTCATCGGGATTCAACTGCACGCGCACCGCGAATTTCTGGCCGCCGAATACCTGCACGCGCGAAACACCCGACACCATCGACATGCGCTCGGCCAGCAGCGTTTCCGCGTACTCGTCCACGGTGTAAGCCGGCAGCGTATCGGAAGTTAGCGAAAGGAACAGCACCGGCTGCTCGGCGGGATTCGCCTTCTGGTAGGAAGGCGGATGCGGCATGTTGGCGGGCAGCACCGCCTCGGTCTTGGCGATGGCCGACTGGATATCCTGCGCGGCGGCGTCGATATTGCGCGCCAAGGTGAACTGGACATTGATCTGCGTAGTTCCCTGGGAATTCGTGGAACTCATGTTTTGCACGCCGGCGATAGTGGAGAACTCGCGCTCCAGCGGCGTGGCCACCGCGGCGGCCATAGTCTCCGGATTGGCGCCCGGCAGCGAGGCATTCACTTGGATGGTCGGGTAGTCGACCGTGGGCAAGGCGGCTACCGGTAGCGATCGGAAGGCCACCACCCCGAACAGCAGTATCGCTAACATGACCAGCGCGGTCATGACGGGGCGTTCGATAAAGATGCGGGAGATGTGCATGGTCAGAGCGCCATTCAGAGTGTCAGGTTATCAATCTTGCCGGCCGCCACCGGCTGTATCTTTGCGCCTGGAAAAAGGCGCAACTGGCCGTCGGTGACTACCGTTTCGCCGGGCGTGACGCCTTTGGCGATGATGGCCTTGCGGCCGATGGTGCGCGCCACGGTGACAGGGCGGGATTCGACGGTCTGGTCCGATTTCACCACGAAGACGAACTGGCCGCGCTGGCCGTCCTGCACTGCTTCGGAAGGCACCACGGTGGCGTTGCTTTGGGTACCCAGCGTGAGCTGCACGTTCACGAACTGGCCGGGCCAGAGCAAATGATCGGTGTTGTCGAAAACGGCTTTCAAACGGATGGTGCCGGTGTTGGTGTCCACCGTGTTGTCGATGACCTTCAGGACACCGCGGGCAACGCGGTTGGGATCCGCGTCGGTGGAGGCTTGTACCGCCAGGTTGGCTCCGGCGCGTTGCCTGACCTCGCCGAGTTGCTCCTCGGGAATGCCGAACGACACGAAGATCGGCGCGATCTGGTTGATGACCACCAGTGGCACATCATTCACCTTGATGAGGTTGCCGGGGTGCACCAGCAGATTGCCCGTGCGGCCGGTGACCGGCGAGCGGATTTCGCAGTAGCCCAGGTCGAGCTTGGCGCGCTCCACGGCGGCCCCATCGCTTTCGAGCGAAGCGCGGGCGCTCTCGATGGCCGCCTGGTCGGCGTGGACGGACTCGTGCGCGGCGTCGGCGGCGGCGCGCGATTGGCTGGCCTGCATCTGCGAAGCCACACCCTCTTTTGCGAGTTCTTCGTAGCGGTAGCCGTCGGCCTCGGCGCTCTTGGCCTGCGCGGTGTCGCGCGCCAGGTTGGCTTCTGCCTGGGCCAGTTGCGCGCGATCCTTGGCGATGGCGGCGGTGGCCTGGGCCAGCGCCTCGCGATACGGCCGCGGATCGATTTCGAGCAGCAGGTCGTCTTTATTGACGTCGCGGCCTTCGGTGAAATGCACGCTGAGCAACTCGCCGGCGACCTGCGATTTGATCTGCACGGTGGAGGAGGGCTCCACCGTGCCAATGACGCGGATCTGGACGGGGACGGCTTCCTGGGCCGCAACCGCCACGCTGACCGGCACGGGAGGCATCCCGCCGACGGCCTGCGCCTGCTGCTTCCCGCAGCCTGACAGAGATAGCGCCAGCGCAAATATGGCGAGGCAGTAAACCGGACTTGTATGCTGAGAATTTTCCACGAAGTTCCCTCTATTGTACCCTGGAGGTTGCATGGCAGAATCACACGTCCCCAACTCTGAACGGTGCCTGCGGGTGCTGCAGCAGACGCCCGATATTCTCCGGAAGCTACTGTCGCTGGCGACGCTGGAGCAGTTGGACTGGCGGCCATCTTCGGAACGCTGGTCCATCAGCATGGTACTGGCGCATCTGGGGGATGCGGAGATCAAAGGGTTCCGCAGCCGGTTTCGGGCGATGCTGGACGTGGATCGGCCGCAGTTGCCAAGCTACGATCAATGTGCGCTGTTCGGGCCGCACACGCAATGCGATCCCTATGCGGAGATGGCGCGCTTTGAAGAGGAACGCGGCGAAACGCTGGCGTTGCTGCAAGGCATGCCGGAGGGGGCGGGCGAACGATCCGGCCGGCATGAGGAACTCGGGACGATCACGATCGCGCAACTGGTGAACGAATTCGCCTTTCACGATTTGGGGCACATCCGGCAGGTGGTGGAATTGTACCGGTCGCACGTGTTCTACCCCGAGATGGGCGCGTACCGGGGATATTACAAGATCAGCCCGTGAGGCGCGATTTGCCCGCCAGGGTCGGCGGACAGGGCCGGAGTTGCGTCCTCTCTGAACGATCAAAGCCCAAATGGTTGGATCCAAACGCGGTGGCGGGTGGTGGCTGGTGGGCTCGCTTTTGCTCGCCGGGGTCGGGGGCCGGGGACGGAGGAACGGGGTTGTGTTTCGAGGCTGGACAGAGGGATTGGTCGCGTATGAGTTGGGGTCGTTTGCCAGGTTGTCAAAGATCAGGGGGGCAGATTGCTAACGGGTATCTGGGGCGCAGAAGACCGGTTGGGGGCCTGGCGCGCCGGGGTCGGGGGCCGGGGGCCGGGCGCCGGGGTTTTGTTCGGCTGGCTTGTGAGCCGGCTCTGGCGCGGCTTTTGCCGCTTGCGCGGGCTGCGGCTGGGGCTGCGCCTGCCGCTCCTTTCGTAGCTGCTTCAGTTTCTCCATGCCCGCGGTGAAGGAATGCTCCAGGCGCACGCGGCGCACGGAGACGCGGTCCAGCAGAGCAAGCTCTTTTTCCATTGGCAGGCTGGCCTCATAAACGCGGCACTCGCTGTCATCCGTGCGCGCGAGCAACCACTTGGAGATGGCCATCTGTTCCAGATAGTGCCGTTCGGTGTCGGTTTGCGGCTGCCACTCGGCTGCCAGACCGTCCCAGAGTTGCTGATACTCTTCGGGGATATCGCGGGGAAGCATGAGGCTACGGGCGCGCAGGCCCCAGGTGAGGGCGTTGAAGCGCACCGCGGTTTTACCTTCGGGAGTTTTCGGGCCGGAGGACTGCCGGGCATTCTGCCGGTTGGCTGCTTGCTGTTTGTCTGAAATTATCATATGCAATTCACTCTCCGATTTCATAGTAGAGCGCGCTAGATGGGAAAATGGCTTATCGAGGAGGGTGGCCGGTTAGTAAGTGATTTGGTTGGTGGGGGATGCGTGGGCGGGATTTATTTTCGAAACGTGTGACCGACGGACTGTCGAGTGCGCCTAAGGGCCGATTCGCTATTCGAACTGTGCAGCAAAACCGCGAGCACTTCCGGCAGGTTTGGGAACGCGAAGACCAGAACTCCCGCCAGGAACGGCCGCGAAGCATCCTGGTGGCCAACCTCCACGGCCAATCGGCCCATGCCGGTCTGCCGAACATCGTTGAGACGGATGGCTCCGGCGGCGTCATGGTGCTGGTCAATCTAACGAAGAACGATGCCCTATCTAATTAACGGCCAAGTGGTTCCAGAGGAACTTGTACGCGAGGAGTTCGAACGTATTCCGCTGAGGCGGTAAAATTTCAGTTAGGCTGCATCATGTTGTTTCACAAAGGGTAGATTTTGAAACTTCGCCGGGAACCCGGTAAACCAGCGGGATTGACGTGTTTCATAATGTCTGTTTCAAAGGTTGATGCCGTTGAGGGCTGGCCCGAGTGCCGCCCTGGCGCTGCGGGGAAGAGCACAGGGACTACTGTCATCCCGTAGTATTATAAAAAGTGGAATTTGAATGGCACGACGCCAAAGCCGAGGCCAACTTGCAAGCTCATGGCGTGAGCTTCGATTTGGCGAAGACGGTTTTCAAGGATCCATTTGCCGTCGAACGCCTCGATGACCGTGAAGACTACGGCGAGGAGCGTTTGGTCATCATCGGCATGGCTGAAGGTAGGGTTGTGCTGTTCGTAGCCTATACCGAACGCGAGGAGCGCATTCGCATTATTTCCGCCCGGCGGGCAACGCAAAATGAGCAAGACGACTACTTCCGACAAAATGCCTAATCCTCCCCGGTCGATGACCGTCGAGGCAATTGAACGGGCCGCGCGCGCGGATCGCGACGCCCAGCCGCTCACCCAAACCGACCTCAAGCGGATGAAGCGAACACCACAAGCGAAAATCATCCGCCGGGCCTTGGAACTGACGCAAGAGGAATTTGCTGCCCGGTATCACATTCCCATTGGTACGCTACGGGACTGGGAACAAGGTCGGGCGGAACCGGATCAACCCACGCAGGCGTATCTAACACTCATCGCTCGCGATCCCGACCATGTAAACCGGACATTGAATCCAACGCGGAGCTAACACTCTCCGATTTCATAGTAGAGCGCGCTGGATGGGAAATGGCTTACCCGGGAGGGTGGCCGGTTCGTAAGTGTTTTGGTTGGGGGGGATGCGTGGGCGGGATTTATTTTCGAAACGTGTGACCGACAGACTGGCGAGTGCGCCTAAGGGCCGATTCGCTATTCGAACTTGCAGCAAAACCGCGAGCACTTCCGGCAGGTTTGGGAACGCGAAGACCAGAACTCCCGCCAGGAACGGCCGCGCAGCATCCTGGTGGCCAACCTCCACGGCCAATCGGCCCATGCCGGTCTGCCGGACATCGTTGAGACGGATGGCTCCGGCGGCGTCATGGTGCTGGTCAATCTAACGAGGAACGATGCCCTATCTAATTAACGGCCAAGTGGTTCCAGAGGAACTTGTACGCTAGGAGTTCGAACGTATTCCGCTGAGACGGGTAAAATTTCAGTTAGGCTGCATCATGTTGTTTCACAAAGGGTAGATTTTGCGATAGAGCGGAATCGGCGCAAGCGCCGATCTGTGCGCGTGGCCATGATGCGCCATTGATGGCGCGGGCCACCCGTGCAGCAGAGCGGCACGGACGCCAGCGGGTAAAGGGAACACAGGCCCCGGCAAATCAGAAAAGCAACAATCTTGCTAACATTATTCTTGACCTGCGTTACGTAACGGGATACGGTTCCGGATGATACGAACGATACGTCATAAGGGGCTGAAACGAATTCACGAAGACGACGACCCGCGCGGCCTCATCGCCGAACACGCCGACAAGCTGCGGGATATTCTCTCAACGCTTCATGCCGCCCCTACAGTTGCCCATGCTGCCCATAGTATTGAAAGGTCAAAGTCGATGAAATGTCACCTTGCTGTCATTCTAGCTGGTTCGCTTCTTGCTGCGGCCGCCGGAGCGACCCAGGAGTCCCCCAGGTTGGTAGGTCTAATGGACCTCATGGCTAACCGTCAACAATACGACGGCACCGTAGTAACCGTGAGAGCGTTCCTCCTGGTTTTGGGCGGACATCATGACATCGCCTCCTATTTCCTGTGTCTGAACAAGGAAGACGCCGAAAATCAACTCGGCAACGACATCTGGGTGAGCCCCAGCGCACAGATGCAGAGTGACCGGGAGAAATTCGACCGGATGTATGTTGAGGTCACAGGTACCATCCGCGTAGTCCGGGCGGCGAACGGCGCCTATACCGTGGGAATTAAGGATATTAGGACTTGCAAGGTTTGGTCCGACCCGAGTCGGCCGAACCTTCCTAAGGCAGAAGCCGCCGACAGGGCCGCCGTTCACCGCTAGCAGCTCCTCGCAACCTCAACCAAACCGGTATCTCCAACTCGAGCGTCGGCGCTGTTGCGGACATGAACGGTGGCGGCGAGCCGGATCTGATCTGGCAGCAAGCTACCTCACCATATATGGACTTACCGGGCTTCCGGCTGCATCCGCTCAAAGGCCAGGTGAAGGGCTTTTGGGCCGTGACCGTTCGGGCAAACTGGCGCGTGATTTTCCGTTTTGACGATGGCGCTACGGACGTTGATTCTGTCGATTACCACTGAAAGGAACCAAGCCATGACCATGAAAAATCCACTGCATCCCGGGGGCGTCGTTTTCCGTCAGTGCATCGAGCCTCTAGGCTTGAGCATTACGGACGCCGCCGCCGCCCTTGGCGTAACGCGCAATACGCTTTCGGAACTCGTCAACGCGAAGCGTGGCATATCGCCTGAAATGGCCGTCAGGCTGTCAAAGGTTTTCGGCGGCACCGAAGAAGGCTGGCTTGTGCAACAGGCACAGTACGACCTTGCGCAAGTGCGCCGCGACCACATAAAGCTGAAAAAGTTCGAACTGGTTTAGTCAACGACCATTTATAGGCGCAATTTCTTAGTTTGGCAACAATGCGCGGAACACGCCGGGTAGGCCGGGCGTGATTGTGAATATGAGATAATCGCTTGATTGTTGCGGGCGACTGAAAGCTTGATTTCGCTGGCTTGCCTTCTCGGGTGTGCCGCGTTGACCCAGGATGCGCATCCTCAGAACGCGCCGGCATTCCGTTCGAACGTTGAAATCGTGGTGCTCCCATGTGCCGTAGTCGATAAAAATGGTGCTCCGGTCGGAGCCTTAACACGTGACGACTTCCACGTGTACGACAATGATACCCGCAGGCCAATCGAGAATTTTTGGATCGATGACGATCTACCGCTCACTCTCGGGGTGCTTATCGATGCCAGCGAGAGCCAGAAAGAACAGCTTTCGGAGCATAAGCAAACTGCGATCGAACTCTTGGAGCGCATTTTGCGTCCGGGCGATCGAGCCTTCGTGATCTCCGTGGATGAGAATGTAAGGCTATGGGCTGATCTATCGGAAACATCGAGTGATGTTCGTACGCAGTTGGCGGGAGCGCCCGGCGGGCTGTTCGGAGGGCCTTGCGCAAATCGATGGAGCAGCATGCCTGGTATGGGGCCAACATCAGCGTGCGGATCGAGTCCGCTGTGGGACGCGATCTATGATGCTGCCAGACTTCGATTGCGCGCGCTTACCGGAAACAAAGCTTTGCTGATTCTCACTGATGGATTTGACAGCGGAAGCACCCATACCTGGCATCAAACGGCGGACGTGGTCACCACAGCCGATGCCTCTCTATATGCAGTTCAGTACCGAAGCGGATTTGGCCGGAACTTCGCACCTGATCTTTACCGGCTCGTCGCGGATGCGGGAGGAACGACGTTCAGTCCGCCAGACGATCAATCGCCAGGCGGCAAATACAATCGCATCGTCTCACGCATCGAAACGGACTTGCGACACCGATATGTCCTTGGTTTTCGGCCAGAGCGCCTTAGTGGCAAAGTCAGACATGAGATACGTGTCGAAGTAACCCGCCCGGATCTGACGGTTAGGGCGCGCAAGACATATTTTCTGGAACAACAGTAGAATCTGTCGGACTGGAGGTTGCGGCGACTCGGTGCGGTCCATGCGCGTCCGCGTGCTTTGGCGATTCCGGTCGTGAAGTGGGGATATCGGTAACTTGCCTGGCCTCGGGCTGGCCGGCGTCGAACACTTTCGCGATGGCGCGGTGGTCCATAAGGGCCAAAGCCTGGCGCTCGGATGCGAAGCGCGCGATCACTTCGCGGCTGTTCATCCCGGCTTTGATCAGTTTGAGGGCAATGCGGCGGCGGACGGGTTCTCTTTGCTCGGCCAGCCAGACCTCGCCCATGCCGCCTTCTCCGATTTTCTGCAGCAGGTGATAGCGGTCGATCACGGTCCCGGCGGTCTCGGCGGGGTGCATGGCCCGCGTGACGGACGTACCGGTTTCGTTGGGTCCGGAGGCACGGTTAGCGTCGAGGTGTTCTTCAGCAGACACGTTGACGTCCTTCCAGAGCTTCCAGTGCGCCAATAATTGTACACCAATCGCAGCTTATAGCGTTTCGCTTCTATCTGTATATCTGTAAGCTAAGATGTCAGTTCGCGCACTTTGCCCAACAGCGTCTCGAGCTCAAACGGCTTCCTTAAACTCACAGTCCCCCCCACGCGATTGGACATCTCCAGCGCGTCGGCCGTGGCGGGGGCGGCCAGCACTCGGTAGCCGCGCTTCTGCAGGATGTTCGTCACCACCATGCGCAGGCCGTCGTTCCGCTCCATCAGCAGAATCGTTGCGCGGACGGGGCGGTCCGCCGCCTGCGCACGCGGCAGATAGATGCGGAAGGCCGCGCCCTTTCCCGGCTCGCTGTGCGCCCACAAGCGGCCACCCATCTGGCGCACGATTCCAAGCACGGCGGCCAGCCCCAAGCCTGGCTTCCCGCGCTGCCTGGTGGTGAAGAACGGCTCGAAAAGATGCTCCCAGCTCCGGTCGTCCAAGCCCGGCCCGGGATCGCCGACCTCCAGCACCGCGTAAGAGCCACTCTGATCATTGCGCGCTAGCGCGGGATCGTCCGCGGGCGCGTTGCGCGTCGCGATGCGGAACGTGCCGCCACGCTCCATCGCATCGCGCGAATTGGCCGCCAGCTTGAGAACGATCTGGCGCACCTGCGCGGAGTCCGCCAACACGGGCGCCACATCCGGGCTCAGGTCCGGAACAAACTGGATGTCCCGCCCCAACGTCTGTTCGAGTGCCGGCTGCATGTCTTCAATCAGCTTGTTGAGCTGCACCTGGGTGATTTCCAGAGCCAATTGTCCGCTGTAGGCTAACAACTCCCGGGCGACCACGCCGGCGCGATCGGCCGCCTTCCGGATCTCGTCCGACTCCTGAAACGTGGATTGGCCGCGCTGGGCGCAGTTTGCCAGCACGTCGCCGGCGGCCTGCAATGTCCGTTCCATTTCACTAAACTCGCCAACCACTCGGGCGGCCAGCGAGCGCTGCGCGTCCATCCGGTCGGCGGTGCGCGCGGCTGCGCGCGCGGTGGCATCCTGCACCTCCAACTGGATCACATCGCCGGCCAACTCCCCGCCACTGACTTCCAGCAACAGGCAATTCCCATCGCCGGTCTTGAGCGGCAACTCGGCACCCTCGACGCGCCCAGCCTTGCGCAGGTGCTCGAAGACCTCGGCTCCCGCCTCGGCATCGTCAATCAACGGGGGCGCCCAGAAATTGCGACCGACTACGGCGTTGCGCGGGCGTGCGCACATCCGCAGAAAAGCGGGATTCGCTTCGGTTACGCGGCCCGTGGACTTTTCCAGCAGCAACACGGCGGAGCGGAGATTCTCAAATGCGCTGACGAAGATGTCGCTCGAGTTCATGGCTGCCTTCTTCCAGTGTTTCACAAGCGGGGAAGAAAGCTGGTAATCCAAGTAAGGGAAAAGTTACAGGGGACCCAGTACTGGAGCGGGGATTGTGTTTCTTCCCCACTTAGTTCTGGCCGCCGCCCTGCATGTTGGCGATGCGGGCCAGCTCATTGCGGAAGAGCGGATTGGAGGGATAGTCGCGCGCCAGGCTCTGCAGCAGCTTCTCGGTTTCGCGCGGGCGCTTCTCGCGCAGGTCGATGATGGCCAGCAGGATCTTGGCGAACGGTTTGAAAAAGTGTCCGTCACGGGTGACCAGTTCCAGGTTCTTGACGCCCTGCTCCTTGCTGCCCTGCACGTTGTCGAACTTTACGAACCAGCGGATGAAGAACGGCAAACTACCCACCATGTATTCCGATATTCCGGCGGTGATGTAGGCGTCCACGCAAGGGGGATTCAGTTTCAAGAGTTGCTGCGCGTAACCGTTGGACCGCTTGGCGGGTGACAGGCTGGCGATCTGGTGCTTCTCCACAAACGCCATGTAGTCGGTGGTGACACCCTCCACGATGGACATAGAAAACAGCGCCTGGCGATCATTCGGGTTGGCCGCCAGGGCCGCGTCCGCGCGCGATTGGGCGTCTTCCAGCGCCTTCAGAAACTTGGCGCGCACCTCCGGATCCGGCCGCAGGGCTTTCTTGTCCGCGATGTGCTTGTCGCTGGTTAGAAACTGGGACTCCAGGATATCCAGCCGGTCCAATTCAAAGAAAAGGTAGGCAGCGGCGCGAATCGCGTACCCCAACGGTTCCTTCGGGTGCGTGGCGATGTACCGGTCGATGTCCGCGTGGGCCGCCGGGAAATTGAAATTGTAGAGGCGATCGAAGGCTTGGGAAAGTTCGGGGGACTCAGCGCCGCATGCGCCCTCGGCCGCAGCCGGCGGCGTCGCTATGAGGGGGGCACATATAAGGAATACCAATATCCAGAACCAGAACATTCACCATTATCGTAGCAGAGCGTCCGCGGGCAGCGGCCAGTCACAAGACTCACTGCATCGCAATCCCCCGCGCCTCCAGCAAATCCCCCGTTCGCAGCAACAAATTCATCAGGTTCCGCCGGTAGCCCACCGAATTCTGCACCACGCTCGACTCGGCCGTTACCAGCGCGCCCTGCGCCTGCAGCACAAAGAAGATGGTGCTGTTGCCCAACTCCAATTTCTTCCGCTCCGCTTCCATGTACTTCCTGGCAAAATCCTGTGCCACCACCGACAACCGCATGGCATCTTTGCTGGATTCCACCTGGCTCACCGCCGTCAGCACATCCAACCGCACCTGCTGCCGCACCGTGCGCACGTTCAGGGAGTCGCGCTTTTTCGTCACCAGGGCGTCCGCCATGTCCGCCGACGCCTGGTGATTTTTAATCGGCAGCCGCAGCGTCAGCCCGAAAGAATACATCGGGTAGCCGAAGCCGAACATCTGGCTCAAGGCATCGCCGAAACCGCCCGGAACCGGAGCCGACGCGGCCAGCCCGGGATTGACGGTCGAAGGATAGAAGATTCCCCCCAGCCCCTGCGTCGAGTAACTGCCGGTCAATTCCAGATCCGGGAGGAGTTCGTTCTTAGCCAGCTTGATCCCGAGATCGTCAATGTCCAGATCCTGTATGGCCGACTTCAGGTCCGGCCGGGCGGCCAGGCCTTTCCGCACCTCCTTCTCGGCGTCGATGGGCGGCGCTTCCACTTCAGGTCCCACGGTCTCGGTCAGTACGATGGGCAGCGTGCGAACCTTGGGATCCAGATCGGCCCCGATTTGCCTGCGCAGCGCGTCCTCGGTCTGTTGCAGGGAATACTGGGCCTGCGAGACACCGATCTGCGACGTAGCATACTGCTGCTGCGGATTGTAAATGTCCAGCGGCGAGAGCGCGCCCAAGTCCAGTTCCTGCTGCGCGCGCTTCAGCGCCTGGTCCGCCAGGTCGCGCGCGCTCTCGGCCACGCGCAGGTTTTCGCGCGCCAGCACCGCGTCCCAGTAGGCGTTTTCGGCGTTACTGACCAGTTGCAGCAGGCTGGTCTTCAGGTCGTACTCAGTTTTGCGCAAGCGGCTGCTGGCCACCATGATAGGTACCCGATTGATGTACGTGCCGCGGTTCTTGATCAGCGGTTGCGATATGCTCAACTGCAAGCTGGAAGTGAGGGTGGGATTGTAATAGTAATAGCCGCTGTTGGTGGAGAGCTTCTGGGCGAAGAAGTCTACGTTGTATTGCAAGCCGGTGGGCAGGGTTTGGGCGTAGTTGAAATTCGCGGGCTGTGAGAGTTGCACCAGCGTGCTGGCGCCGGTAAACTGAGGATCGCCCGATTGCGTGCGCTGCTCCGTGCTGCTGAAGCTGGCGGTAGCCAAGGGATCGAACGCCGCGAATGCCCGCGTGATGGCGTTCTGCGCCACATCCACGGTCAGCCGCTGGATGGCGATGTCCGTATTGTTCGCCATCACCAACTCCAGATACGAGCGCAGCGACAGCTCCAGCTTGCCGCCCACCACGTAGTCGTCCAGCCGCGCCGGGGACTGCAGTTCCACCTTCGTGACGGGTCTTGCAAAGGTCTCACGGAAGTATGACGGTTTAGGAAACGAGGCAAGCTGTCCGAACGCAGCCACGGCGAACGGCAAGGTCAGCAGAATGCCGGCAAGGAAAGTGCGGCGAAGCATGTGTTATCTATGATTGGACGCTCCAGCCGCACATTTCGCTTAGAATTCTTGGCGCCTTTAGTGCGCCGTTAGCATTTTATTGGGCCGAATGTCGATTTCGCGCGTCGCCGTTCGTTATCAGGCTGCAACACGGAACACCCAGAGGAGAAAAACAATGAAACGACACCTGTTTGTTATAGCAACTGTAGTCCTAACGGCCGCAACCGCCCACGCGGCCGGCCCGAAATCCGAAGATTCCGCCGGTCCGGCGGCCTACGCCCGGCTCAAAACCCTGGTGGGCGAGTGGGAAGCCGACACCCAAATGGGCAAAGTCCATGTCAGCTACGAACTCATCGCCGGCGGCACATCCCTTGTGGAAAGGGATTCCAGCGAAAAGATGCCGGCCATGCTGACCGTCTACTACCTGGACGGCGACCGCCTGCTGTTGACCCACTACTGCATGGCGGGCAACCAGCCGCGCATGCAGGCGCGCGGCTTCAACCCCGAAACCGGAGAAGTGGCTTTCGAGTTTCTGGATGCCACTAACCTCAAGACCGGCGCCGGCCATATGCACAACGCCAAAATCCGCGTGGCCGGCGACGACCACTTCAGCAGCGAATGGGAGTTCTACGAAAACGGTCAACGGAAGATGACTGAAACCGCGCAATACACACGCGTAAAATAGGAGAAAACGATGCCACATTTCATGCTCTTGCTTCACGACGACCCCGCCGGATTTCATGTGCTCAGTCCGGAGGAAATGCAGAAGGCTCTCGAGAAATACACGGCCTGGACGAAGAAATCTTTCACCCGCGACGCCCACCGATTGACGGAAGACCCCGGCCGCGTAATGCGTTCCAAGGGCGGCCAGATCCGCACCACGGACGGTCCCTATAGCGAAACCAAGGAGATTCTGGGCGGCTACTACACCATCGAGGCCGCCGATTACGATGAGGCTGTGCGGCTGGCGATGGAGCACCCGACCCTGGAGCACGGCGGCACTATCGAGGTAAGGCAAGTCTGGGGAACGTAGCCGCATCTCCCGATACCGGAGTGCTGCTGGAGCACCTCTTCCGGCAACAGGCGGGCCGAATGGTCGCGCATCTCACGCGGCTGCTCGGCCCGGCCCATTTGGAATTGGCGGAAGAGACGGTGCAGGAGGCCATGCTGCGCGCGCTGCAGACCTGGCCTTACCAGGGTGTTCCCGAAAACGCCGCCGCGTGGCTCTTTCGCGTAGCGCACAACATCGCCATCGACGCGGTGCGCCGCAACCGCGCGCTCGGCGAGAAAACCGGCGCGATCGTAGCCGAGCTCGCCCGCTCAGCCGCGGCCGGTCCGAACGATCCCCACTTGGAGGAGCAGCTCCGCGATGACGAGTTGCGCATGATCTTCATGTGCTGCCATTCGGATATTTCGCGCGACGCGCGCGTGGCCCTGAGTCTGAAAACCGTGGGCGGATTCGGCGTGCGCGAGATCGCCCGCGCCTTTCTGGCCGACGATGCCGCCATCGCGCAGCGCCTGGTGCGCGCCAAGCGCCAGATCCGCGACGGCCGGCTGACGCTGGAGATGCCGCGCGGGTCCGATCTGAAACTGCGGCTCGATTCGGTGCTGGAAGTCATCTATTTCATGTTCAACGAAGGATACGCCGCGCATGCCGGCGAGGATCTGATTCGCCAGGATCTATGCCTGGAGGCTCTCCGGCTGGGCCGTCTGGTGGCGGCCTCCTCCATCGCCGCGCCGCGCGCCGATGCGCTGGTCGCCCTGATGGCGTTGGAGTCCGCCCGGCTCCCCGCGCGCGTGGACGAATCGGGCGACCTGATCCTGCTCGAATCGCAGGACCATGGACGCTGGGACCAGCGCTTGATCGCCCTCGGATTTCATCACTTCGATCGTTCCATGGCCGGCGAGGAGGTCTCCGAATATCACGTGCAGGCGGCCATTGCGGCAACGCACGCG
>Ga0182018_10002942_pt1 | contig 16110 bp, 12 predicted proteins | sample 812P2MmetaG_FD_120490 | JGI IMG/M metagenome (GOLD analysis project Ga0182018, IMG submission 120490) | Permafrost microbial communities from Stordalen Mire, Sweden - 812P2M metaG | ecosystem: Environmental > Terrestrial > Soil > Wetlands > Permafrost | place: Sweden: Stordalen | collected... | reverse complement strand
CTGTTGACCGATAATGTCCGCCGAGAATTTTTGCACGACAAGGCGCCTCGCCGTCGCGGCGAACTGCGCTCGCAGTTGCGGGTCGCGCAGCAGCCGCTCGATGGCATCGGCCAATGCGTGCGCATCGTCAACCGGCACCAGCAGGCCGGTTTCGCCGGGTATGACAATCGCGCGGCAACCGGGAACGTCGGTGGCAACCATGGCGCGTCCACACGCTGCCGCCTCCAAGAGCGACAGCGGCAAGCCTTCGCGGCGCGACGGCAGGACGGCAATGTGCGCGCGCGCCCAAAGCCCCGAAATATCGCCGACGTGACCGAGCCAGCTGATGCCCGGTTCGCTGTTCCAGGATGCCGCCTCCGCCGCCGGCACTGAGGCCGGATTGGCCGGATCGGGAGTGCCTGCGATCAACAATTGCGCTTCCATTCCGCGCGCACGTAACAGCCGGTGCGCGTCGAGGAGTATGCGGATGCCTTTGTCGTCAAGGAGGCGGCCGACGAAAGCCGCGGTCGGCGGGCCTGCCGGCTCGGGAAGCGGCACGAGCCGCGCTACGTCGACGCCGGAGCCGGCGATGAGCGCGATGCGGGATTTTGCAATGCCGAGCACCATCAATGCCGCCCGGTCATCTTCGTTCTGCACGAGGTTGATCACGCGCTGGCGGTCGACGAGAAGGCGGAGCACCGAGCCGATGGCAAGCTTCACTGCTTTCGCCTTGGCGGTCGTCGAAGTGAACGAGTAGCCGAGGCCGGTGAGCGCATTGACGCACGCGGTCGGGCGGCCGAGCGCCGCGATCAATCCAAGCACGGACGGTTGCAGCGAGACGTGATGCGTCACCGCGGGCGCGACGGCGCGATGGACGCGGCGCAGCGCCATGATCGTCGCCAGTGACGCGCGCGGGGAGAGCCGGCCGCGCGCGAACGGGATCGGATGCAAGATGAATTGTTCAGCCTCGATCGCCGCCGCGCCGTCCTGGACATTGGTGGCGACGTGCACCTCGAAACCGGCGTCGCGCGCTGCGCGTGCCATGGGCAGGCGATGCGAGAGGAAATACCAGTCTTCGGAGACGACGTAGAGGAGCCGCGGCGCGGACGCAGCCGCGCACGGCTTGGCATCGGCCGAATTGGCAGTGTGTTGCGCCAAAATGGCATTCCCCGAATCCGTCGCCCAGTCAAAATGTATAGACGGCTACCCGCGTTGCCGCGAGGGCTCCGCCGAGCTGTAGTGCCGAGGATTTGCGCGCGGCTGCCGTGGCGGGCGCGTTCATAGAGGCGTCGACCGAAGCCGCTAGAATTTAGCGTCAACAGGTATCAGGGATGCATAGATCCGGGCAGGACATGCGGCTGGTCCATTGCGCCGGTTTCAACTTCGGGATGCGCCCACCTGCTAGCCCGCCGTTGATACGCGGGGATGGGTGTGCACGCCAACGCCGCGCCCAAGAGCAACCAAAAACCGCGCTGATAGAGCAACTCGTGAACTTCCGACATCAATCCTAGCACCACGATCAGCAGCACCAGGATCTGCGCGGCGGGGTCGCCCATCCGCACACGATTGATTTCGGTGAAGAATATCCGGCTTACTGGAAGCACGAAAATGATGAAGCCGACGATTCCAAGCTCGGCCAGGAGCCACAGCGGCGTCGAGTGAATAACCAGGGGTGTCCCGAAATCGCGTATCCGTTCGGCCATAAAGGCGCCAAGCCCCGCTCCGAATAAGGGGTGCTCCAGGAATAACAGCAGTCCGCCCTGAAGGCTGGCGACCCGCTCCGCATTCGATGATTCGTAACTGAGTGCAAACGGCGCGGATTCGAGCCCCCAGCCGGCCAGATCGGCGCTCGTAACGTAGATTGCGACCACGACGGCGGCGCCCAGGGCTAACGATATGAGCATGCGTTTGAGCGGAAGTATGTGCAGGTAGTAAGCCAATCCAGCTACCACGGGCAGCGTGACAAACACGGCGCGTGAAGCAGCGAACCACAGGCCGAGAAAGCACAGAGTCATGACCAGAGTAGCTTGCCTCCGCGAAAAATCAGCGAGCAGCGTGGCGCAGAACGCAAGGAGAATTTGGAAGGCAAATGCATTTGGATTTTGCGCGAAGCCGCTCATGCGCAAAGGCAGCTCCTTCGGGGCGATTAGACCAAAATCCGTGAGCAAGATCAAAAAAAGCGAGAGAGCGACGATCGAGGCGCCGACAGCAGCGAAGATCCGCAATATGATTTTGAATCCGTCGCGTTGACTGTAGCGGACGAGCAGGGCGCCGGTGGCGCCGTAGCCGAGCAAGATGAACCAGCCGAAGAACCGATTGGTGAGCGCCCATGGCGTCCAGCCGAAGGCGGCAACGCCGTTCAGCAGCGCCGCCGTGACCGCGAGCGTCATCAAGGCGAGATAAAGGTTGAACTCGGGCAGCCGCCAAGCCGGCAGGCGCCGCTGGGTGACGCAGCCGATCAGGAACAGCGCGCCGCCGAGAATGGCCAAAGGATCGGCGAGATTAACATTGAGCGACACGCCTGATCCGACGGGGACATAAATCTGGAAGAACACGGCAGTGGCAGCGAGCAGCGGTATTGGCCAGGCGAGCAACGTGCCGTAGTCAATTCGTGGGTTCGCGCCAGGCGGCGGTGCCGCGATCGGCTTCGGCGCGCTCCAGAACGACGTGAGCGCAAAGAGACCAACCACCAATAGGGAAATGACGCCGATCAATACGGCTACCATGAGTGCCGCCGGCGAGGGGACGCCGATTACCCCGAGCGTGAAGACGGCGCTCAATTCGCGCACGCCCCAGCCCGACAAGCTGATCGGAAGACTGGCGACGAGCATGACGACGGCGGAACCGGCACTGATATCAAGCAGTGGAATGGTTGGTGCAATTGCGTGTGCCGCCGTCACATAGGCAGCCATGGTCGCAAGCTGAATGAGGGTGCTGACAGCGATGTTGCGCAATATGGGCAGAGTAAAAGAACGGTCAAATTTCAGCCGACCGGCGGCGGATATCGCTTGCTGTCCCCAGCCCAGCCACGCTCCGGCCGCCATCGCAATCAGCAATCCGGTGATGATCTCGAGGAACGGCAGACCACCGTGCTGCATGTCGAGCGTGATTCTACCGAAGACATACCAAGCGCCGCCGATCGCCAAAATCAAAGAGACGACCGCAGCTGCGGCGCGCTCGTAAACCGTCATGGTGACAGTAGCCGCCACGGGCATTCCGCGGCGGGCCAGCAAGGCGCCGCGGGCCATGAGCTGACCAACAATCTGGAAGAATATACTTCCCGCGATTTGACCCAGGCCGATCGCGGCGATGGAATCGGGAGCGGTCAGCCGATAGCCGAGGTCGCCGGCAATGAGCTTGAGCCGCCATGCCGACAGCAGCGCGCCAATCAGGAGAAAGATCGATACAACGATCAAATCTCGAATGGAGAAGGCGGTGACGAACGACGATAACGAAGGTAGGTCGGATTTGGTGGAAACAACATAGACAACGGCGGCGATGAGCCCGGCAGAAATCAGAACCTTGACTACGCCCGCGAGCGGAATCGGCGGCATGGCCCGCGACTTTTGTGTCACGTCGCTCGCCACATTCATAAATTCCGGATTGAACTTGCTGGCAGCGGTCACGTGGAGTGCCTCCATCCTCAATCTTTCCGGAAGCGCCTAATTTGCGGCGACTCCGACGCACTCGACCGCGAAAAGATGATCTAAAGATGATTTTCAGTACGCGCACGCCCCTTGGACCGAACGGACGTTGCCTCGCCGTCGCAACGAGCAAATGACACCTAATCTCTTAAAATGACTGATTTTCACTCGATCTGCTATGTCCAAGGCTCATTTCACGGCGCCGCGGCCGATTGATCGCGGCTATCCCGTTGATTACATCCCTTATTCAACGTGTGAATAATCATAACAATTTCAATAAGATATCGCGTTCACCATATGAACATCAGGCTTGACGTTCACGCCGTGAACGGTGTAATTTGCCGGCCGATGGAGGGTGGTGCGAATGCCGCAGATGGCGCGCAACGAGGAGCCGGACAACGCGAGAATTGTCCTCGGGCTCTTGGAGTCCGTGGAACGCGACGGCGCCCAGTCGCAGCGCAAACTCGCCGCCGAACTCGGCATTGCGCTTGGCCTCGTCAATGCCTACCTCAAACGCTGCGTAAAAAAGGGCTTGGTCAAGATTGGTGAGGCGCCGGCACGCCGCTACGCCTACTATCTGACGCCGCATGGCTTTGCCGAAAAGTCTCGGCTCACCGTCGAATATCTTTCCTCTTCATTCTCGTTCTTTCGTCGCGCCCGTGAGGACTGCTCGTCGGTCCTCAAGATCGCGCATGCGCGCGGCTGGCATCGCGTCGCGCTCGTCGGTGTATCGGATCTCGCGGAGATAGCGACGATCTGCGCGCTGGAACAAGGCATCGCCATTGTCGCGGTGGTCGACGCCAAATGCGAAAACGACCGCTTCGTCGGCGCCCCGGTGGTGCCGTCCATCGCGGCGCTGGCCGGAGCGTTTGACGCGCTGGTCGTGACCGATCTTGAAGCGACGCGCGAATCCGTGCGCGCCGTCGTCGACCAGCTTGATGCCGAGCGCGTCCTGGTCCCGGCGTTGTTGGGAATCCGGATCAATCGTTCAACGGAGAGCGCGGCATGACATCGCATCCGTCGTTGCGCTGGTTCGTGGCGCATACCCACCCGCATGCCGAGGTCAAGGCGAGCCTGCACCTCGCGCGCCAGGGCTTCGACGTTTATTTGCCGCGTTATCTGAAGCGGCGTCGGCACGCGCGTAAGGTCGAAACGATCGGGGCGCCGCTGTTCCCCCGCTATCTGTTCGTCGCCGTCGACATGGCGGCGCAGCGCTGGCGTTCGATTCATTCCACCGTCGGCGTCGCCCGTTTCGTCAGCAACGGCGATGAGCCGGCCGCCGTGCCCGAGGGCATCGTCGAGGGGTTGAGAAGCCGCGAGGATACCGACGGGTTTGTAAAATTGGATTGCCGCCCGCGGTTTCATCTGGGCGACCAAATCCGCGTTCTCGACGGCGCCTTCGCGGACTGCCTCGGCCTGTTCGAAGGCTTTTCCGAGCGGGAGCGGGTGACGATCCTTCTCGACTTGTTGGGCCGCAAGGTTCGGGTCGTGCTCGATAGTGAACTGGTCGCCGCAGCCTAGCTGCGTCTTCTGCCTTGCGCACTATGCTCGGGCGACATGAAGTCACCCGAAGTGCGGTAGCGTGGCAAAGAGGACGCACTCTGGGACGAATTGATCTCCGCGTTACGGATCTGCATTTGGAGCTCACGTGACAGCAAGCGGTTCTACACTCGACGGCGCTTCCATTCTCATTACCGGCGGAACCGGCTCGTTCGGCCAGGTCTTCGTGCGCCGGTTGTTCGCCGAACATCGGCCGGCCCGCGTCATCGTTTATTCTCGCGATGAGCTCAAGCAGTACGAGATGGCGCAGCGCTTCACGCAAGATCAGCTGCGCTTTTTCATCGGCGACGTGCGCGACCTCGCCCGTTTGGAACGGGCGCTAAAGGGCGTCGATATCGTCGTTCACGCCGCGGCCCTCAAGCAGGTCCCGGCCGCCGAATACAATCCGATCGAATGCATCAAGACCAATGTGTTCGGGGCCGAGAACGTCATCAACGCTTGCCTCGATCGGGGAGTCCACAGGGTCATCGCGCTGTCGACCGACAAGGCGGTGAGCCCGATCAATCTCTACGGCGCGACCAAGCTGTGCTCCGACAAGCTGTTCATCGCGGCCAATCATCTTGCCGGCAAAGGGGGCACGCGTTTTGCCGTCGTACGCTACGGCAATGTCATCGGCTCGCGCGGCAGCGTGGTGCCGTTTTTCAAGGAGTGCAGCAAGACCGGCAAATTGCCGATCACCGATCCGCGCATGACGCGGTTCTGGATCCGTCTCGAGGACGGGGCGAGCTTCGTGCAACGAGCGCTCGACATGATGCATGGCGGCGAAATCTTTATTCCTAAAGTCGCCTCGATGCGCATTGCCGATCTGGCCACCGCCATATGCGCGCGCTGCAAGCAAGAAACCGTCGGCATTCGGCCGGGCGAGAAGCTCCACGAGTTGTTGATCACGCATGATGATGCACGGCACACCCTCGAATTCGACACTTTTTTCGTGATCCAGCCAGCCCTTCATCTCTGGAATTACGGCGAACATCGCGATTACGGCGGCGAGGAAGGCCGTCCGGTGGCGCTGGACTTCGAATATGCAAGCGATAAAAACAAAAGTTGGCTCGATACCGAGCAGCTCAGAGCTGCGATCGAGTAGCGGTATGTCCGCGCGGTTCCTCGGTTATGGGCGCCAAAGCATCGATCACAGCGACATCGATGCCGTGGTGGCGACGCTTGAGAGCGATTTCCTCACGCAAGGCCCGCAAGTCGAGAGGTTCGAGGCGGCGCTTGCCGAGCGGGTTGGCGCGCGGCACGCGATCGCGGTCAGTAGCGGCACCGCCGCCCTGCACATCGCATGCCTCGCCGCAGGAATTGGCCCCGGCGATCTCGGCCTGACCTCGGCAATTACCTTCGCCGCGTCGGCGAACTGCCTGATTTACACCGGCGGCAAAGCCGCATTCGTCGATATTGATCCCGCCACGCTTGGAATGGCCGTCGCAGCGTTGGCCCAAGCGCTCAAGAGCGCGCCATCGACGAAAGCAATCATCCCGGTTCATATGGCGGGACTTGCGCATGCCGCTGCCGAGATCCGCGAGATCGCCGGGAAACGCATCGTCATTGAAGACGCGGCGCATGCGATCGGCGGCCTCTATGCGTGCGGCAAACCGGTGGGCGGCTGCGCCTATTCCGACCTCACCGTTTTCTCGTTCCACCCGGTAAAGCAGATAACGACCGGCGAGGGCGGGGCGGTGTTGACCAACGATCCCGAGCTTGCGCGACAGCTCAAGCTTCTTCGCAGCCATGGCATCGAGCATGAGCCGACGCGCTTTGTCGGCACCAACACGCAGGAAGACGGCCATTTCAAACCCTGGCTCGGCCAACAGCACATGCTTGGCTTCAACTATCGGATGGCCGACATTGCGGCCGCGCTTGGGCTATCGCAATTGAAAAAACTCGATCGCTTCCTGGAGCGTCGCCGCGCCATTGCGCGCCGTTACGACGAGACCTTCGCAAAGTTGCCCATGCGGTTGCCGCAGTCCACACCGGCGGAACGCGCGCGCTCCGGACATCATCTCTACATCGCGTGGTTCGACTTCGGCGCGATGCGCACAACCCGGACTGACTTCATGAACGGGCTCGCCGAGCGCGGCGTGGGAAGTCAGGTCCATTATATTCCGGTTTACCACCATCCATTCCACGCCGAGCGCACCAAAGCCGACCGCAGCCAGTTTCCACAGGCCGAAGACTATTACCATGGCTGCCTTTCGCTTCCACTCCATCCCGGCCTGACCGACGAAGAGGTCGAGCGCGTGGTTACCGCGGTGAGCGATCTGGTGAGCGCCGCTTGAGCCGTTTAGCGCGCATTGGTCTTGGTACCGCTCAATTCGGCGCGGATTATGGAATCTCCAACCGCGTAGGGCGGCCGAGCGAGAAGGAAGTCGCAGCCATTATCGCGCGGGCGGTCGAGGCGGGTGTCGGATATCTCGATACGGCGGCGAGCTACGCCGATGCGGAAATACTCGTCGGCCGGCATCTGCCGTCCGGGCATCGGCTGCGCATCGTCACCAAACTGCCGCCAATCGCGGAGGAGGTAATTGCGTCGCGTCACACCGAGAGCATGCTCGCGGCGCTCGCTGCTTCACTCGAGCGATTGGGATCTGCGCAGGTCTATGGCGTATTGCTCCACCATGCACGCGATCTCGAAAAGCCGGGTTGGCGGCATCTGGTCGATGCGCTGCGTGAGGCACAGGCGCGAGCATGGACGTCGTGCATCGGCGTCTCGGTCTATGACGAAAGCGAATTGGCATTGGTCGAGAGCCGCTTCAAACCGGACCTCGTCCAGCTGCCATTCAATGCGCTCGATCGCCGCTTCGCCGTTTCGGGCTGGCTTGCGCGATTGAAAGCATCGGGGACCGAAGTGCATGCACGCTCGCTGTTCTTGCAGGGTCTCTTGCTGATGGAGCCGGCAACGCTGCCCGGCTTTTTTGCTCCGGTGAGCGGAGCGCTTGCAAATCTGCATGCCGGCTGGGCCGCGGAGAAGCTGACGCCGCTGTCTGGCTGCCTGCGTTGCGTCCTGCACAATGCCGATATCGATGTGGCAATCGTCGGCGTCAATCGCCTGCACGAGCTCAATGAAATCGAAGTGGCCCTCGCGGACCTTGCCGACGATGAAGGCGAGTTCAGGCCTTCCGTTGCGATAGATCCGATCTATCTCGATCCGCGCCGGTGGCCGACGACCCTCCAGTGAGGAAAGAAGTGCCGCGCGCGCTGTTTCGCTGCGATGCCTCTCCCGAGATCGGCGCTGGTCACGTGACCCGCTGCCTCGCTCTTGCCGAAACGTTGGCGGAGACGGGATGGCGCGTCGCATTTGCGGTCAGTCCCAGCACCGCGGCGATGATGCCGGCGATTGCCGCGGGGGGCTTTTCCGCACACGAGTTGGCCGGCGCAGCGGAGAATGAACCTGCGCTGCTGCGCGGCTATTATCCCGACGGCATCGCTCTCTTGGTCGTCGATCATTATCAGCGCGACATTCATTTCGAAGAGGCGTGTCGCGGCTGGGCGCGGCAGATTCTGGTGATGGACGACGCGACGGGCCGGCGTCATGATTGTGATTTTCTTGTCGATGCGGCCGCGAGCGATGGCTCGGTTTACAAGGGCGGCATCCCCGCGCAAGCGCACCTTTTGCTCGGCCCAGACTACGCCCTGATGCGGCGCGCCTTTATTGCGCGGCGCGCAGAGGCGTTGCGGCGCCGGGACGGACGGGCGGTGGAGAACATCCTCGTATCATTCGGCGCAACGGACCCGCGGAATGTGACGTCGGTCGCGCTGGACGTGCTCGACGACTTTGCCGACGACTTTTCGATCACGGTAGCGCTGTCGTCGCGCGCGCCGCGTCTCGACGAGATTCATCGCAGGCTGCGGGGCCGGATGCAGCTCGCGCTTGACGCGGACATGCCCGCACTGATGACGCAAGCCGATCTTGCGATCGGTGCGGCCGGGGCCAGTTCCTATGAGCGCGCCGTGCTTGGATTGCCGTCGATCGTTGTCACTTTGGCGGACAATCAGGCCGGTTTCGCAAAGGTGCTGTCTGCCGCCGGCGCCGCCATCGACGCGGGACAAATTGATGAGATATTGCCGTCGCGGCTCGGCTCGATCGCGCGGAAATTGATCGCCGACCCGCCTGGGCGAATTCGCATGACACAAGCCGCTGGTGCGCTGTTGGACGGTCGCGGCTGGCAGCGCTTGCTAATAGATCTGGCCGGCGAAGCGCGAACGCGGGATGGCTCGAGCGTCAGTCTACGCTTGGCCGAACGCCGCGACGAGCAATGGCTGCTTTCGCTGCAGCGGGCGCCGCAGACGAGGCGGTATGCGAGAAATCCATCGGTGCCGACGGTTGAAGAGCACGCATGCTGGATGGCGCGGACGCTCGCGGATCAAAATGTCTTTCTTCTTCTCATTGAGACGGATGGTGAGCGCGTCGGTTCCCTCCGCCTCGATCGGCTCGACAGCGACAATCCTTCGTTCGAGATTTCCATCGCGGTTTGTCCGACCCATCATGGACGTGGCGTCGGATCGGGCGCGCTATCCCTTGCGCGCCGCCTGCAACCCGCTGCTGTATTCGAGGCGGAGATCTCGCCCGGAAATACTGCGTCCCAAAAACTATTCGAGCGTGCCGACTTCCGAAAAGTGGGCGCAACGCGTTACCGGGAGCTGCCGGATCACACCCAGCTTGCGGAAGATCGCAGATCGCCCGCGCAGCTGAGGTCGGGTTAGCGTCGCGATGCAGGATATTTCAATCGCCGGCCGTCGCATCGGCGAAAGGACGCCGCCTTTCATCGTTGCCGAGCTCTCCGCCAATCATGGCGGCAGTCTCGATCGCGCGCTCGCCGTGGTGGAAGCGGCCAAAGCGGCCGGCGCCGACGCCGTGAAGTTGCAGACCTACACGCCCGATACGCTCACCATCGATCACGATGGGCCGGATTTCCGCATCAAGGACGGTTTGTGGGACGGCCGCCGGCTTTATGAGCTTTATCACGAGGCGCACACGCCGTGGGATTGGCACGAAGCCTTGTTCGCCAGAGCACGCGACCTTGGGATGATCGTGTTCTCGACGCCGTTCGATCACACCGCCGTCGAACTGCTCGAGCGCTTGCAGGCGCCGGCCTACAAGATCGCGTCGTTCGAGATGATCGATCTGCCGTTGATCCGCTGTGTTGCCGCGACCGGCAAGCCAACCATCGTCTCGACCGGGATGGCGACGCCTGAGGAGATCGGCGAGGCCGTGGACACCTTCCGCGCCGCGGGCGGCCGCGATCTTGTGTTGCTGCATTGTGTCAGCGGGTATCCGACGCCGGCCGAGCAATCGAACCTGCGCCGTATTCCAAAGCTGGCGGCAGAGTTCGGTTGCCCCGTCGGACTCTCCGACCATACGCTCGGCATTGAAGTCGCCATCGTCGCCGTGGCGCTCGGCGCCTGTTTGGTCGAAAAGCACTTCACCTTGCGGCGCGCCGACGGCGGCCCGGATTCGGCGTTCTCACTCGAACCGGAGGAATTGGCGTCGCTGGCGCGTGGGGCGCGGGCGGCATTCGCGGCGCTCGGAACCGGAACGGCTGCGCGCGCCGAAATCGAGCAGGGCAGTAAGGTGTTCCGCCGGTCGCTCTATGCCGTCGCGGACATCGGCGCGGGCGAGATGCTGACCGCCAAAAATATTCGCATCATTCGCCCTGGCTTCGGCCTTGCGCCGAAACATTTGCCGGACGTGATCGGCAAGCGCGCGCGGCGCGCGCTGCCGCGCGGCACGGCGTTGTCCTGGGACGCGATCGAGTAGTGGGGCTATGAAGACCATCGCCATCGTTCAAGCCCGCATGGGCTCGATCCGCCTGCCGGGCAAGGTTTTGTCCAAGCTCGTCGGTGAGCCGATTCTCGCTTGGGTCACGCGGGCCGCACAGGCCGCGCCTGGCATCGACGAGGTGTGGATCGCGACCTCCGAAAATGCGGGTGACGATGCGGTCGCCGACTGGGCGGCCAAGCATAATGTCGCCGCGCATCGCGGCTCGGAGCACGACGTGCTCGATCGTTTTGCAGGCGCGGCAAAGGCGAGCTGTGCGGACATCGTCTTGCGTCTCACCGCCGACTGTCCGTTTCTTGACCCGCAGGTGGTCGCGCAAACCGTGCGCCTGCGTGCGGTTACTGGCGCCGCCTACGCCTCGAACATCGATCCGCCGACTTGGCCGGATGGACTCGATTGTGAGGTCTTGACGGTCGAGGCCTTGCTCACCGCCGCAGCGGAAGCGAGGCGCCCGAGCGATCGGGAACACGTCACGCCATACGTGCGCAACAATCGCGCGCGTTTTCCGGCGGAGACTTTGATCGCGCCGTTGCCGGGGCTTGCCAACGAGCGCTGGACGCTCGATACGCCGGCCGATCTCGCGTTCCTCTCCGCCATCGCCGAACAATTGCCGGGAGATCGGCCGCCGTCTTTTCTTGACGTACTCGCGGTACTCGACCGCCAGCCGAGGTTGCGTGAGATCAACAGCGACGCTCAACGTAACACCGGATTTGCCAAGAGCGCGTCCGGCGAGAAGATCGATACGGGTCGCAGCTATGCGCGCTCGCAACGCATGCTCGATCGGGCCGAGCGGGTCATTCCGCTCGGCTCGCAGACCTTTTCCAAGAGTAAAATCCAGCTCCCGCCTGGTGCCGCGCCTCTGTTCGTCACGCATGGCGACGGTGGGCGTGTATTCGACGTGGATGGCAACGAATATGTCGATCTGATCAGTGCATTGCTGCCGAATGTGCTCGGCTATCGCGATCCAGATGTGGACCTCGCGATCCGCCGGCAATTGACGCGCGGCATCAGCTTCAGCCTGCCGACCGAGCTGGAAACGCAATTAGCGGAGCGTCTCGTCGCGCACATCCCCTGCGCGGAGATGGTTCGCTTCGGCAAGAATGGCACCGACGCCACTTCGGCGGCGATCCGCCTGGCGCGCGCCGCGACAGGCCGGGACCGCATCATGCTGTGCGGCTATCACGGTTGGCAGGACTGGTACATCGGCGCAACCTCCCGCAATCTCGGCATTCCCGCGGCGGTATCCGCACTTTCGCATCTGGTCCCTTATGGCGATCTCGCCGCGGTTGAAGGGCTCTTCCACAAATATCCTGACGAGTTCGCGGCCCTCATCCTCGAACCTGTCGGCGGTACCGAACCGGTGCTCGGCTATTTGCAAGGACTGAAGGATCTCGTGCACTGCCACGGCGCGACTCTGATCTTCGACGAGGTCATTACCGGCTTTCGTTGGTCGATCGGCGGGGCGCAAGCCTATTACGGCGTCGTTCCCGATCTCGCTTGCTTCGGCAAGGCCATGGGCAACGGCATGCCGATCTCCGCCGTCGTCGGTCGTGCCGACATCATGCGACTGATGGAGGACATTTTTTATTCGGGAACTTTCGGAGGCGAGGCGCTGTCACTGGCGGCGGCGATCGCGACCATCGATAAGATCGAACGGGAAAAGGTCACCGACCGGCTTTGGCAAGTCGGCGGCGAACTCAAAAAACGCGCGAGCGAGAAAATTGCCGCAGCAGGATTGCAATCAGTGCTCTCGCTTGCGGGCACCGCCCCGTGGGCGATCTTCGCCTACAGAGACCATCCGTATGGGTCTAAGGAGGCGATCAAGACCTTGTTCCTGCGCGAGATGATCGCCGCGGGCGTGCTTGTCAATGCAAGTCACAACATTTGCTTCGCCCATACAGATGCTGACGTCGAGCGCGTGCTTGCGGCTTACGATCATGCGCTCGCTGCGTTGCGTGAAGCGCTTGATCGCCGGGATATCTCGCAGCGTCTCGGCAATCAGGTGATTAAGTCGATTTTCAGCGTTAGGGCAGCAGTGTGAGCCTTTCCCCACTAGGCCCGCGGAGATCGCAAGGTGAATAGATATGACGCGAATGAAATCCGCGCGGCATTCGATCGCGGCGAGAACATCATCGAATGGATCAACTCTCGTGAGGGAGCGGCGTGCAATTCGGCGACCGCAATTCTCTATTCTTATGACGCGCAAGCCGGAAGCTATACGCGGCAGCTCGATGATGCAGGCGCTCGAGAGTTCAAGGAGAAACTTGGCCAATATCTGGCGGCGATTTTGGACGAACTTGCGCCTCATAGCCTGCTTGACGCGGGAACCGGAGAAGCTACCTCACTCGTCCCGGTCCTTCGTCACCTGAGAAAGGAGCCGGCTCATGTTCTCGGCTTTGATCTTTCCCTCTCGCGGTTGTTGTTTGCGCGCAAGCATCTCGCTGAGAACGGCAACAACAAAGTCGTACTCTTCACCGGCAGTCTCGATCGAATTCCGCTCGCGTCCGCATCGATCGACGTGGTGATCACGGTTCATGCGCTTGAGCCAAACCACGGATACGAGGACGTCATCCTCGCCGAACTTCTCCGAGTCGCGCGTCGCCAGCTTGTTCTTGTCGAGCCCAGCTACGAACTTGCATCGGCGGAAGCGCGCAGCCGCATGGATCGGCTCGGCTACGTGCGCGGCATGCCGGAGACGCTGAAACGCCTTGGCTGTGCTCCCCGTCGGGTGGAACGCTTTCCTTACAATACCAATCCGCTGAACGAAGCGGCGCTCATCGTCGTCGACAAGCCGGCAGCGGCATCACGATCGGACGCGCCGTCATTTGTATCCCCCATCAGTGGGCGCAATCTTTTGCCGCGGCGAGACTGCTGGTACTGCCCTGATGATGGTCATGCATTCCCCGTGATCGCAGGGATTCCATGTCTTACCGTTGCAAACAGTGTTCTCGTCACCAAGCTCGATCAAGCCGCATATACCCTATGAGCATGAAAGGCGTGATTGCTGCGGACCCGCATCGGCTCAATGAGCCGTTGCACGAAGAGATGTTACGGATTCTGTCGGCAGAGGCCGACCCGGCTGCATTCGATCGTCTCTTGAACGATCCGGCGTTCGCCGAGATTGAGGCCTATCCTCACACCGGCGCTTTCGGCCGCTCCTATCATCCGACGATCCACGGCAATCATGATCGCTCATTCGTGGTCAGTGCGAAAGGTGCCGCCATTCTGATCTGCCTGTGCGCGCCGCTCGCCGGCAAGCTCGGCTTTTATGGCATGCCGCTGAGGATCGCCCTCCGTCGAGGCCTCGGAGCTGAAACGCGACTTGCCGCCATGCAATTGGCCTTCTCGCGTCTCGACGAGCTCGCGCAAACGCATGGTCTCCGCGAGGTTTTGGTTCTGGATGAGCGGCCGGAAGGCGCCTCTACGATCGAGAAGGCTTGTCGCCTTCGCAGCGCGACGATGGATCCGCGTGTCGTTGCACGTGTAGACCTCACCGCGGGCCCAGCGGCGTGGCGAGCAGCGCTGCGCAAGAGTTCCCGGTCATTAATAAATTGGGGCCGCCGAAATCTATTGATCAGCTATGTCAATAAGGAAATGCCCGACCGGACACTGTTCGATCAGTATCGCGCATTTCATGCAGACGTGGCGGGACGCGTCACGCGCGCTGAAGAATCGTGGAACGTCATGTACGAATGGATCGCGCAAGGGGGAGGCGAGCTTACTCTGGCGTTCCTCGAAGGAAAGCTCATCGCGGGAAGCATGTTCATCGACGGGAAAGGGACCTCGATCTACGCGAGCGGTGTTTATGATCGCACGCAATTCGACAAACCGCTCGCGCATTATCCCCTTTGGCTCGGTATTGAGCGCGCGCAGGCGCGCGGCATGAAAGTTCTGGAATTGGGCGAAGTGCCGGAGCGCAGCGCCGGGAACGAGAAGGAATATCAGATCGGTTATTTCAAGCGCGGGTTCGCTACGCGCATTGAGACACAACTTGTGTGGCGCTGGCCGATCGGGTCATGAACGCGCTTCTGTACTTGCAACGCCTTATTCCCTCGGTTGGCGTCATTTTTGATCGCTTGCGATTTCCAGGCCTCCGGACAGGGTTGCGCGTCGAGATTTCAGGAGCGGGGAAAATAATCTATGGGAAGGGGGTTCGGGTCGGCGAAGGGACGCGCATCGACCTTGCTTCCGGCAGCGGCCTCGTCATAGGTGACGGCATCGCTATCAGCCGCGGCGTACATTTTGCGCTTGGGCCCGGTCAACAGCAGGCAGTCGGCGACCGAACGACCATCCAGGACGGTTGCCGTATTTACGGCGATGTCATCATCGGCAGCGGATGCATATTCGCGCCCAATATTTTTGCCTCTACCGGCTCCCATATATTCGACGCTGTTCGGCATTTGCCGATCCAGGAGCAAGAGCGTATCGCGCCCGGCCGGGAGCGTGCAATTCGGGTACTCGATGATTGCTGGATCGGCATCAATGCCGTGCTGATGCCCGGAGTAACCATTGGCCGGGGATGCGTTGTGGGTTCGAACGCGGTTGTCACGACGGATTTGGAGCCATATAGCGTGGCGGCCGGGGTTCCGGCGCGCACGATACGCAAGCGGCTCGACTTTATTCCGCCAGCGCGCATTGAAGCGGCACGTGAACTGGATTTGCCATATTTTTACGACGGCTTCGAGCTTGCGGCGGGAGCGCGCGACGAACACGTCAGCAAGGGAGACTTTAGCTTGGCGCTTGACCGGCAAGGCGCGCGCATCGTGCGGCTGTGCCTGTCTGGCGATGGCGCCGAAATTTCGCACGGCGATTCGCGCCAGCCGATGCCGCGGACGCCGGAGGTAATCGAATTTGTCCTGCACTCAGATGATGACTCATCGCCGTTCCTCAAATTTCACGCCCGAGGGCGTGCCCGGATTCGCTGGGCGGAACTCGTGTAAGAGGGGAAGTGATTATGACCAATGCGACTCGGATGACGGCAGCGCTGCGGCAGTTTGTAATCGAACCGGTCCGCAAGAAAAGCGGCGCTCTCTTTTTTCTTCAAATGGCGCAACTCATCAACGATCGCGGCGGCGGCCGCTATGACGATCTCATACAACGCGGATTATCGGCACTGAGGCCAAAAACGTCTCTGCCGCAATCCCGGTTGAT
>Ga0182018_10002941_pt1 | contig 16116 bp, 21 predicted proteins | sample 812P2MmetaG_FD_120490 | JGI IMG/M metagenome (GOLD analysis project Ga0182018, IMG submission 120490) | Permafrost microbial communities from Stordalen Mire, Sweden - 812P2M metaG | ecosystem: Environmental > Terrestrial > Soil > Wetlands > Permafrost | place: Sweden: Stordalen | collected... | reverse complement strand
GCATTGCCCTCGCGCGCGCCGTCACGCGTTGGTTGCCTCGCTGCCCCTGGTGCGGCCGACGGCGGGAACACGATCACGAAAGGGCCCCATCTACGCGAGGTCCGCCGCAGTAGTGTTAGGGAGGGCCTCAGAGGAGCTCTTCGATCGTATGAACCGGTCCATCGGCGCGAACTTGCCCCATACCGACGGCGAGCATCCGGTTCCAGAAGGAGAGCTCGAGGACGCCGTCTCCTCGGAGAAGCGTCCAATCACCACCACCGGGGAGCACCCTTCCTCGCAGCCGCGGGCCATCGGCCGCCGGAGGCACGAGCTGTAAATGCTTGGGCATGCCTCGTGCACTCCCTGCCCACCGCAGCAAGAGCTTGGGCGAAGCCGGGGGAATCGACCCAGGCGCTGGGACATCCGCGTCACCGGAAAAGAGGATGAGACAATGGATCTACTTTGGATAGTCGCAGTCGTGTTTTTCGTGCTGTGGATGCTTGGCTTCGCGGCGTTCCATGTCACGAGCGGATTCGTTCACATCCTGCTCGTGCTGGCCGTGATCGCGGTGGTCTTTCGGCTCGTTAGTGGCCACCGGACCGTCTAGAGCCTGTTGTCTAGCTTCGCAGGAACCGCACGACCCGGTCGGCGAGCTCGAGCGGCGCTTCGAGCGAAAGGTCATGGCCCGCATGGGCGATGAGTTCGAGAGTCGCGTTGGGAAGGTCCTCCAAGAGCTCGCCCTGTGACACGCGGCCCGCGATCGGGTCGAGCTTGCCCACCAGAAGCAACGTCGGAACACTGTTGCCATCCAGGGCGTGGCCAGCGTCGTGAAGCGCCGCTGCGCGCGCAAGACGAAGGAGATTTCGACGCTTCGTCGGGGTGCGCCGGACCATCTCCTCGATAGCGGCGACGCGCTCCGGCTTCGCTTCACGAAACTGCGGCGAGAGAATCTCGCGAACCAGACGGACCTCGGCTTCCGCGCCCGGTCTCAGGAAGGCGCGCAAGAGCGCGAGGAGATGCCCCTTGATGCGGCGGGAGATGGCCGTCGACTCTAGCAACGTCGAGGCCAGGACCAAACGCGGCACCCGCTCCCGAGCGTCGACCGCGGCCCACGACGCCACCATCCCGCCGAGCGACAAGCCAAAAAAGTAAGCCCGTGGAACTTCGAGGACATCGAGCAATGCGATTGCGTCTCGAGCCATCGCGCGTGTCGAGTGGAGGAAAGGAAGGTCGCTCGATGTGCCAACCCCCCGCGGGTCGAACTCGATGACCTGAAATTCAGTCGACAGCTGTCTGGCGAATTCGCCCCACAAGGCCATCGAGCCTCCCAGAGGACGATTGAGCAGGACAGGCGCATCCGCCGTTGACCTCCCCGTGACCCTGTACGCGAGGCGGGCGCCGTCGGCGAGACGAGCCATCGACGACGGCGCGAAAAGTGCCGGCGAGGCGACATGGAAGTGGGCCTCCATGCTCACGCCGCCATCTCGCGGAGGGCGCTCTGCATACGACCTTGTATCTGGGTCGCGACCTGGAAGGCGTCTTCGTCTGGTGCGACGTAGATGGGTGGAAGCATCCGGAGGCGTACTGGGAAAGGCAGGGGCAGGTATGGGACCCACGGGCCGGCCGTCACGATCCAGGGGAGCGCCAGGGCGAGTGGGAAGCGCTCGAGCCGTGCCCATCGCGGCATTCCGAGCGCCCGAGCGACGGACTCACCCTCCGAGAAGATGTATGCGCTTCGGTGCGCGCCCTGGGCCACGATGGGCACGATCGGTGCCCCGGACGACTGGGCTACCTTGACGAACCCCGTCCTCGGCAAAAGGACGACCTCGTTTCGTCGGTTGAAGTGACGATATGCATCCAAGTCTCCGCCGGGATAGACGAGGATTTGTCCACCGGACGACAAGACGCGTTCGGCGTTGGCGCGACACGCCGCGACGGCGCCGACCTTCCGGAGGAGGTGCCCAAGCGGCACGAAATGGCGCATCGCGAAATCGTGCGCGAGCGCGTAAAGCGGGTTCTCCGGAGTGAGAGTGCGCCAGAGGAACGCAAGCGTGCAGGAGAGATCGGGGCCCATGATTCCGCCGTTGTGATTCGCGACAAAAATGGCAGGCCCTCTCGGCGCGTTCTCGCTCCCCTCGCTCCGAATCTGAAGATAGTGAGAATTGAACCACTCGACGTAGGGTAGGATCGCCCTGATGAGTGCTGGGTCGCGCCGGTCGAGCGAGTCTGGTTGATTGCGCGAGTGAGCCCGCGACCCATCGCGCGTCATCGTGCGAACCCGACATCCCTCTTCCGCGCGACGCCCGTGAACGCGAGGCGCGTCGACTTCGAGAACTTGAAGCCGAAGTCACTCGGGACGCGGCCGGTGGCCAGCAACTGCCAGAACGCGCGCCCGAGCCTTGGCCGCGATCCGAGTAACTCCTGCGTCTCCAACCCGCGCTCATGGCACATGCGATTGACCTCGCTCGGCCGCAAAAACAGGTGGAGGACATGCATGTCGAGCGGGGTGTTCTTGACGAACCACTCGACCCCTTTGATGATGACGAGCCACGAGAGCCAGTTTCTGTTGAACGTGTGGAAGAAGAAGAGCCCCGTCGGAGCGAGCACTCTGGCTGCCTCGGCGATAACGCGGCCAGGGTCTTCGACGTGTTCGAGAAAGTCCATCGCGCAGACGACGTCGAACGCGCCGTCAGCGTATGGCAGCGCAAGCGCATCGCCGTGGTCGTACCGAACGGTGCCCGTTGCGTCGTGACGGGCGGCTACCTCGAGCGATTCCCTCGACGCGTCGAGGCCCGTCACCCGGTGTCCCAGGCCCGCAAGGTGATTTGATAGAAAACCTGCTCCGCAACCGACGTCGAGTACCGCGCAGCGCCTCGTCTCGAAGGCGTCATCGACGTGTTTCGCCACCCACGGGTTGCGCAATCTGGACTCGGCACGGAGCAGGGCCACCGGGTCGTCGTCGGCGTCGTACCACCGCCCGCCCAAGGCCGAGTACATCTCGTTGTTCACGGCTCGGAGGCTATTTGGCTTTGAACGGGTTTGTTCCACGGGACGCTCCAATAGAGAAGTTGATAACAGGCAAATGACAAGGTGGCCGCGGCCTGGGCCCGTATGAGCCATAGGTTTTGCCCGGACCACCAGATGATTCCGAAAGCGAGAAAGACGATTGGATGAAGCACGAAGAGGACAGCGTGCAGCCAATGCTCGCTGGCGCTGCAGAGACGGGTGTGCACCAACTCGTCTTTCGTGATGAAAAGACACGAGAAGGAGGCAAGCCCGACGTACGCCACAAGGGAGTTCGGCCCCGGCGTCGTTCCTACTAGGCAGCCGTAGCAAGCAGCGACGGACAATGTATCGAGAGGGTGACCGAGGCGCTCCCACTTCGGCAGGCCGCGTCTTCTATGATACCAGCCCTCGTCCGCGAGCATGGCCAGCATCTGAAGGATAGCGGGCAAGAGGAGGACGCCGGTCATTCTCACTGCTTTCGGAAGAGCCCGCCACACACCGTGAGACCTGGTCCAAAGGCCAGACTCGCGACGAGCGTTCCCGGCGCGACGCCTTCGTCGGCCGCCAATCGCATCCAGATATGCGGCAGCGTCGCCGATGACATGTTTCCGTGATCGAAGAGCACGTCGCGGCTCGTCTGGACTTGTACGTCCGTGAGCTCGAGCACCTGGCGAACGCGGTCGATGATCTTGGGCCCCCCCGGATGAACCGCGAACACCGTGCGCGAATGATGCTCGCCCAGGGCCAGCCCGGCCTTCTCATAGAGGTCGGAGACGAACTGACGCAGGCAACCAGCGACGCGATCCGGGACGTCGCGCGCGAGAGTCATCTGCATGCCCCGGTCGGAAACCATCCAGCTCATCGAGTCACTCGAATGCGGCAATATTCGCTCGTCGAGGGCTAAAACGCGAAGGCCCGGCGCGCGGTCGTTTTCGCACATCGAATACCGGATGAATCCGTCGGCAAATAGGCTCTGGATGACAAGCTGCTCGATCGAGTGATCGCCCGGGTCGAGGTGCAAGGAGCACAACTCGGTGTGCACGATATCGACGCGACGGTCGACTCCGGACGCGCTGAGTCCTTCGGACAGGCTGAGACAGCCCGCCGCGATCCGAACAGCGGGCAACGCCGCGTAGCAGCCCATGTGATACGCGTGGATCACACGGGTGAGGTCACCCCAGCTTTTGTGCTGAACGACCCTCTGCGCGCCACTCGGTGAGACGTATCCGGTGCAGGTCACGTGCACGATCTCCCCGGGGGCCAGATCGTCGTGCTCGTATTCGGTCTCGAAATAGGCGTCGACCGTCTTTGCGAAGAATCGCGAGCGAGCGGCGGTGCCCTTACCGCTGGGATGGCTTGTGACGTCATAAATGGGTAGGTCGCCCCAGTCCGTTCGCCCGACGTCTGGGATCACGTGGCCGCGCGTCCCGATCTTCGTCGGTCCGCACGCACACCGCTCGATCGCGGCGTGGAGCCGAGCGCGGAAGGCGGCTCCCTCGGCAGCGCACGGGGACTCGTGGGTCGCGTGCGACTCGGCATGGATCTGCTCGAGCCAGTCGAGGGCACGACGCTGGTCCGTTCGGTAGGCGGGCTGCCGCATCGAGAACTGCGTCAGCAAGAGAGGGGAGGATCGACCAGCGCGGGTCATCGTGCCTCGTATTTGGCTATTTTCCTCCACCACACCGGTCACGCCTTGGAGATGGCGAACTGATGGTTGTGATTCCCGTTGGTCGACGTCGTGACCGTGACTGACGTTCCTCCGCTGATCGATGCGAGCTGGGCTGCGGTGAGGGTTACTGTGTGTGTCGGGTCGGGCGCAGATGTGGTGTACGTCACTCCGGCTGACGGGGGATTCGTAAGATCCGTCTCGAGGACGCAAACCGTGTGCGTGTGGCCGAGCGCCACGGACGATGTGGAGCTCACGCCGGAGCAGTCGCTGGCTGAATCCGAACCGGCACCACCATTGGAGCTACAGGCCGCGAGGGGTACCAGAAGAAGGGCGACCGTCGTCCGGGATACGAATTGTCTGCGACTTAGCATAGAGGCACCTCTGACTGAGTCTGAAGCGAGGACGTGCGAACGAGAGCGGTGAAGCGAGAGCCGTGCCGCTTCATCAGTCCCCGTGGGACACCTCCATGTCTTTCGTGGCAAGAGCATCGGGGTGCACGCCGACGCGACCTACTTCGACGCTTGGCCGCAGGCGATCAGCGGTCCCCCCGTCGACCGAGCGATCTCGGCCGACGGACGCTGCCAGTCGAAGGTGGCAACGCCCGCGTTCGGCACTAGCTGCTGCGCGATGAGCGAAACCTGACATCCCGCCTTGCTCACTCGCAGCGACCCCTTCCCAACGATGTCCTTCGCAGCCAAAGTCTTGATCGTCGGCAGCGGCCGCCCATCGATGTACGCTGCCGCCAGCTTGTCGGCCTCGTCGCGACACGCGAGCTCGAAGTGCGCAGCCGTAGACGAGTCGACGCTCGCGGTGAAGCCGGCATCGCCGACCAATTGTGGCCCGAAGACCATCAGCGCGTTCGGCTGCAGCTCGATCGCGACGCGCTTGGTCTCGCCGGCGTCCGGCGTATCCATCCTGCCCTTGGGCTCGCGTCCGAGGGCGAACCGTGACAGGCCTGTGCACAGGTTGATCGTGATCGAGAGCCCGTCGGCGAGGTGTTTCTCCAGATCGTGGCCGCCTTGCTCTTTCGCCTGGTCCGTCGCCAAGTGCTCGGGCGAATGAGCGAACACCGTGCCGACGGCGCCGATCACCGACGACCACGCCCCTTTCGTGTCGACGTCGATCCCGCCTACCGGCGTGAAGGTGACCTCCGGCAGCTGCTCGGGCGTGAACCACAGCGACGCCACGTGATCCTGACGGTCGTATGCGATGTCGAGCGCGCCGGGGATCGTCGCGGTCATCCCGAACTTGACGTACTGCCGGACTGCGAACGTGCCACCGGCCTTGTTCTGCTTTTGGTCGGCCCACTGCCAGCCGTTGCCAGACAGCGCAAAGGTGACTTTGGTGCCGTCGTTGATGATCTTGCAGTCGCGGATCCACATCATGCCGGTGACGACGTCCGGCCGGTCCGTGTCGCGCAGTGGTCGAAACTGACCACGTACGAGCTCACACCCCTTCGCCGAGGCGATCTCTGCCAGCATCACGCGCAGGTCGCTGTCCCCCGCGGCGCCGCGCTCGGCCGGTTTGGCGATCTCCACGGGCGCAGCAGACGCGACCACCACGCCCCGTGCGGCGCGCTCGGCCGACGGGGGCGCTCCGTCGCTACGATCATCGTGCGCGTCCTGCGCCGGGCGATTGCACGCGCCGATCGGCACCGTCAGCGCACCGGCCAGCACGAGTCCGCGGACGGCGCCTGTCGCGCAAGCTGTCACACATGGGGCGTTCTGCCTCCTCAAGGCGCCTCGGGAATCCGTACGAGAGGAGCACACTTCGTAGTGTGCCCATCACGACGCGTCCACTCTGAGCGGGTTTCGTGCCACGCGGCCCCCGCGGGAATCGGTGCCAGGCACGCGAGAGCTCAACATAGTCCGCGTTTCCGTTTAGCGGAACGAACGAGAGGAAACGCCGCTAACACACGATATGAGCACCCGGCGTCATCGCCGGATCTCGCTTGGTTTGCCTATCCCCCGGTCGTCGTCGGGAGCGCCCGAAGCGAGACGGAGGTCTGGCGAGCCACCTCGTCCCTCGAACGAGCGTCACCTGCGGTCCACGCCGCGACGCCGTGGGGCTGGCGAGACATGCCGTTGCCGAAGGCGAGCTCACCATGAGCCGGTCGGCACAGCGCACCGCGGTCGACATGGGGGCGTCCTTCTTCGTCCGAATTCGGATCGTAGATTCGCTCGAAATTCGGTTGGCGCTCGCACACACGAGCGAGACAGGACTTACATTCACTGCACAATGCTAAAGGGCCTCGCCACACGTTCCCTTGCTCACGACGGCACCACCACCGTTCCGCTTTACGCGCCGGTTCGTCCAGGTGGGTCGGGGGCCACCAAGACCCGTAGAGTCGACCATCGCGACGGATCGGGTCACCTCGATCCGGTCTACGAGGCAGAGCTGCGAGGACGCGTGCGCGCGCAGGTGTACGCCGTCGACGAATGGGCGTTCGTCCGAGGTAGGTCGAGCCGGGATCCTGAAGCCGAAGACGCCGGAGAGGAGTTCGTCATGACGGTGACGAGCGGGGTCGACGGCGGCGAGCGCGCTCGCCGAAGAGAATGACGATACGCTCGCCGGGCCGTTCGCGCCCGGCGCGAGTTCGCGTAGATCGGGCGTCCGATCGAGCCGCTTGTGCCCCACCACGGTCGGCTCGCCCGGAATCCGCACCCGCGGCGGCTGGGTGCGCAGGCTGCGATGCGGGCGGCCGTGGCAGTAGCGGACGTAGTCTCGCAGGATGCGCTCGGCGTGGCGCTCGCTGAGGACAGGACGTGATAGCGAAGCGCCGCGGCGGCTCGGCCGTGGATCGGTCCAAGACCATGATGCGTCTGGAAAGGCGGGGCCCAGTCCGTACAGCAAAACGTGAGCCTCGGCGTGGCGCAGCCGGGCGGCTACATGGCCTCGGCCGAGGTGCTGGGGCAACTTGGCCTGGAGGTCGGGATACCGGACGGCATCGCCTCAGGGATTGCCTCGGGGCCGGTGCCGTCCATCTCTTCCCACAGTGAGCCGAGCCGATGGATCGCCGCGCCTAAGGTCGAGATGGCTTGAAACTGCGCCACGACGAGGGAGAACGCCCCAAGCAATTGTGCGAATGCCATAGCCGACTGCGTGACCACCCCGAACTCGACCGTTCTACTCAAGTAGAGCGGCGCCACGATCAGGATGGGGAGGATCTGGACCAAATAGTGGTATCCAGACGTGAAGAACCCCACGTTGCGCGAGACACCGATGATCGCGCGACCGTTGTGGACCACGCGCCGCAGACGCCCGAGGACCCGGCGGCCCACCTGCCGCGTCTCCGATTCGCCAAGCGGCTCTTCATGCTCGCGCACCCGGATGAGGCTGAAACGCAGATCGGCCTCTTTTTTGAGCTGAAGGTTGTTCAAACCGACGAGCCGATAGCCAATCGCGAAAGCGAACCCCGAGCCGAACGCGGCGTAGAGCGCGGCGGTCAGGAGCAGCAGCGGGTCAATTGACCAGAGCACGCCTGCGAAGGCGAGGGTCGTGAGGGTGGAGTTAACGACCATGACCGAGAACGAGAGGAGAGTGCTTGTGAACGTGCGCACGTCTTCTGCGATCCGCTGATCGGGGTTGTCGATGTCCTTGTTGGAACGGATCCGATCGAATGCGTGACCGGAAAGGTAACGATCAATGAGGTGTCGGGTGAGCCAGTCGCGCCAGCAGAGGGCGAGACGATCCTGGACGAATTGTTGACACACCCCGGCGACAGTCGACGCAGCGAAGACAACGATGTAAAGGACCGCAAAGTGCAAATACCGTTTGGGGTCGCGCTGGGCGATTGCTGTCACGAAATTGCGGCCGACGAAGCTATTGGCGACGTTCAGCGCGTTGAGTGCGAAAAGAAACGCGACGATGGCGGCGATGTCGCGGGCGGCTAGCCAGCGCATCCGCGAAAGAAAAAATGCCTTCCCGATGACGACCAGACGGGGCCATGTGCGCTGGTTGAGCGAAGCCATCCGATGGCCAGCGGGTCTGCAATCAGTGTTCCTCTCCTCGCCCTACATGGCTGGCCCTACGTCCGGGCACCGGACACCAACATTCCGTGGATTGCCTCAGGGCCCACGGCGTCCATTGCCTCGAGCAGCGAGCCCAGCCTTCGGGCCACCGCGGCGAACGCCGAGATGCTCTGGAACTGCACCAGGATCAGCGAGAAGGCACCGAGCAACTGCGCGAACGCCATGGCCGATTGCGTGACCACCCCGAACTCAATCGTGCCCCGCAGGTAGCGGGGCGCCACGATCAGGATCGGGAGGATCTGGACCAGGTAGTTGTATCCCGAGGTGAAGAATCCGACGTTCCGCGTTACGCCGATAATGGCGCGGCTGTTGTGAACCACACGCCGCAACCGCGCGAGGATCCGGCGCCCCTCCCGCGCGTCGCCGTGCTCGCGCACGTGGATGAGGCCGTAGCGCAGGTCGGCCTCCTTTTTGAATTGGTGGTTGTCCAAGGACACGAGCCGATGACCGAGCAGAACGGTGACCACGGAGCCCAACGCCGCGTAGAGTACGGCGGTCACGAGCAACAGGGGAGTGATCGACCAGAGCACTCCTGCGAAGGCGACGGTCGTCAGGGTGGAGTTCGCGATCATGACGACAAACGACATGAGCGTGCCTGTGAACGTGCGAACATCTTCTGCGATGCGTTGGTCGGGGTTGTCGATGTCGGTCCTGGCTCTGATCCGGGCGAACGTATGGGCGGACAGGTAGCGATCGATCAGGTGCCGAGTAAGCCAGTCGCGCCACGAAAGCGCGAGGCGGTCTTGGACGAACTGTTGAGAGACTCCGGTGACGGTCGACGCAGCAAAGACGCCGATATAGAGGACGGCGAACCGGAAATACTGCGCGCCATCTCGCTGGGCGATCGCCGTCATGAAATTGCGACCGACGTAGCTGTTGGCGACGTTCAACGCGTTGAGGGTGAGCAGAAGGGCGAGGATGGCGGTGAGGGCGCCCGCCGCGCGCCAGCGCAGCGGCGAGAGGAAGAACCCCTTCCCGACCGCGAACACTCGGAGCCACGCATGGCGATGAAGCGGAGCCATCCGATGGCGTGCTGCAAGCCTTGTTCCGATTTTGTCGGCCAGGTGCGTACTCGCGCCCGGTCACGTCCAAGCGCGAATCTTCCCGTCGCGCGCTTCGAGCAACTCCCCGGTCGACATGGCGGCGTGGATGAGGCCTACGTGCGTATAGGCCTGGGGGAAATTGCCGAGAAGAGCGCAGCAACCATCGCGTCGCATCTGCGCCTGCGCCGTCGAGCCGTGGGCAAGAGAACTGACTCCTGCTTCCTATCGCGCTTCCAACTATCACAATCGCCCGCGCGAACGGTCGAGATCGGCTGCCATTCCCGGTTGGGAGCGCCGAGACGGCCTACGGGGACCCAAGGCAGCAACGAACACCTCGACGCGCCGCATCGGACGATCGGAGGCCAGCAAACATGAGTCTATCGATGGCGCCGCTGTTGATGCACAGCGCGCAGGTCCCCGGCGAGGTTCGCGACGCGATCCGAGCGGCGTACGAAGCGCCTCTCAGCATCGCAACGCAAGGCTCGAGTCCGCCGCGCGCGTCCTTCACCAGTCAACCAGTCTCGAGTGCAGTGACGTTCGGGAGCTCGTGGGCCCTCCTGACGACGGAGACTGCGCCTAGGGGGTCGACATGAGAACCCTTTGCACGGCCGTGTCGACGCACACGGTGGACGCGATGGCCACGTTCGATCTTCGGACATCGTCGATCTCGATTTGAAGACTCCCAAGGAGATGGGCGGATCGGGTGGCGCCGGGATCAACCTGGCGGATGCGAACGTGACGGGACACTGAGCCGCCCAGGCGAGCGGACGATGAGGCACGGAAAGAGGGATGGAGACCATGACCGCAAAGCCAATCAAGACCCTGGGACCGGCGCATCCCATCACCATCGAGCGCAACCCGTCGCGGGTGGTCGTCACGCTGGCCGGCAAGGTGATCGCCGAAACGGCCCATGCTCTGACCCTGCGTGAGGCGAGGTATCCGCCGGTGCAATACCTGCCCCGCGAGGATGTCGACATGGCCGCGCTCGAGCGCACCCTGCATTCGACGTACTGCCCCTTCAAGGGCGACGCTTCCTATTACAGCATTCCTGAAGGAGGTGAGCGGTCGGTCAATGCCGTCTGGACGTACGAGCAACCCTTTGAGGCCGTGGCTGCCATCAGGGACCATCTCGCGTTCTATCCTGACCGAGTCGACTCGATCGACGAACGTGCAACCTGAAGCGCCGGCTCTTCCCGCGCGCGTGCCGCGTTGTTCGTCAGTTCAGCTCTTCGAGTAGCGCCCTGAGCACCGCCTGCTTCGCAGCGCGAACCGAGCCCTCCTCGATTTTCTCCGATGCCCCCGAACACTTTCCGACCCCCGCCCAGTCTTTGTTGGGAAAGGGCGCCCTTCCAGCGTCCCACCCGGAGGTCCCATGAAGCTCTATCAACACACCTTTTCCCCTAACTGCCAGAAGGTCGTCGCTGTCGCTCACGAGGTGGGCGTGTCCCTCGAACTCGTCACGGTGGAGCTCTTCAACGGCGAGGCGCGGACCCCCGCGATGCGCGCGAAGAACCCCAACGGCAAGCTCCCGATCCTCGAGGACGGTGACTTCGTCCTGTGGGAATCTACGGCCATGCTCGCGTACATCGCGGCCAAGGCGGGGCGGGTGGATCTCGCGCCAATGACGCCTCGGGAGCGGGCGGAGGTCGACCGCTGGACCTCGTGGCAGGGCGCACACTTCGGCCCCGCGATCCGGAAGGTTGCCTTCGAGCGCATCGTGAAAAAGCTCGTTGGGCGGGGGGCGCCGGACGAGGGCGTCGTGAAGGCGGGCATCGAGGAGTTCGCGGCTACGGCGAGCGTCCTCGAGCAGAGCCTCGGCACGAAGGAGTACCTGTGCGGCCGGCTCACCATCGCCGACTTCGACCTGGCGCCGTACGCCGCGCTCGCCGCGAGCTGTGGCCTCGACTTCGAGCCCTACCCGAAGGCGAAGGCGTGGTTCGAGCGCATGGCCACCCGGGACAGCATGAAGAAGACGCTGGCGGCCGGCCGCGAAGCCGCGTGAACCCTTTCGAGGCCCTCGTGGAGCCGCACCGCGCGACGCTGCGGCTCCACTGCTACCGCATGCTCGGGTCGTCCCACGACAGCGACGACATGGTGCAGGAGACCTTCGTCCGCGCCTTCCGCGCCCAGCACACGCTCGAAGACCCGGAGGCGGCGCGGGCGTGGCTCCACCGCATCGCCACCAATGTGTGCATCGACGAGCTGGCGAAGCGCCCGCGACGCGCTCGCGGGACCGAGGTCGGGCCGCCGGCGGATCCAGACGCGCCGCCGGCGGCACGCACCCCGGACGCCGAGTGGCTCGAGCCGGCGCCGTCGGCGTGGCTCTCGGGGGCGACCCCGGACGAGGGCAGTCCCGCCTTGCAATACACGATCAAGGAGAGCGTCGCCCTCGCCTTCGTCGCCGCGCTCCAGGTGCTCACGTCGTCCCAGCGGGCGGTGCTCCTTCTCCGGGACGTGGTGGGCCTCTCGGCGGCGGAGACCGCCGAGGCCCTCGCGTGCTCGGTGTCGTCGGCGAACAGCACCCTGCACCGCGCCCGCGTCGCCTTGGAGGAGCGAGTGGGGCCGCGGGAGGGCTGGTCGCCGGAGGCGGTCGATCGGGCGCTGCTCGAGCGGTACCTGCGCGTCTGGGAGAAGGGGGACCTCGACGCCATCATCGCCCTCCTCCACGACGACGTGACCCTCTCGATGCCGCCGAGCCCGACCTGGATCGCAGGCCGCGCCGACGTCGCCCGCTTCTTCGCGAACCGGGTAATGCAGGCGCTCCGCGAGCACCGCTTCCGCACGGCCCTGGTCGACGCGAACGGGCGCACGGGCGCCGGCTTCTACCACCTCGGCGACGACGGGGAGGGGGTCTTCTTCGCGCTCCAGGTCCTCGCGGCGAAGGACGGGCGCATCCGGGTCATCGACCACTTCACGACCGCGAGCTCCCTCGCGGCCTTCTTCGCCTGCGGTCTGGCGCGCACCCTCGCGGCCACGCCGGGGTGACATGGGGGCATGCTTGGGCCGAGCCCCTCGAACGGGATTCGAAAGCGCAGAGAGTGCTGAATTCACGGCGATTCGGGTCGACTCACCTAAGAATGACCCTGCGCGAGTTGAGGTAAGTGCGCGTGAGCCGGTCGTCATTGGGCCAAGCAAAATGCACTCGGCAGCAGGTCCCCTGACCGTCGAGGACGCGCTCGCGGTCGCCCTCGCCAGGACGTCGGCCGCTCACGAATGGGCCGTCGTCGCGCAGCTGGCGCGCGAACTCGAAGCCCGACGCTTGAGCGCTGCGGGCGTGCGCTCGCTATTGGACGAGCGTGGTCGCTATCCGGGGCAGCAGTGAGAGTGGTCCCACAGATCCGCGGCGGCCGCCGCTTGTCACGCGTTTCGAACCTCCGGCCCCTAGCGTGTCAAGCGCAGATGGGCCGTGACTGGCCGTGTCGGTGCGTGAAAAAGATTGAGGATTTCGACCATGGGCGTGACAGGAAGTGGAGCACCACCGATGACCCAAGAGAATGATTTCTCTGCGGTATTCGAGGAAGAACTACAAATAGACCCATTTCGCAGCGAGTAAGGCGAGAGCAACCACCGGCACCTTCCCGCCGCACCTCGAACCGCGGTCCCCTCAGTGACATGCGTCGCGGCCCATTCGGTTTCCCGTTACCGCGTGATCGGCTCTCGCCTCTGGTGATAGGCGCGGACAATCCGAAGAGTGTCCTCTGCACGCTAATAGTAAATTCGTAATGGCGGATGCGGCAATCCGCGAACGATCTCCCCGGTCCGGAGTCTGTGCGCGGGGCCATCGATGGGCGTGGACGCGAGCCACTCGACCAGCGCCACGACGGACTCCGCCAGCTTGCTGGCCGCCTCTGGGTTGCGCTCGGCCAGGTATCCGACGGCCGCATCGAGATCGTCGGCAGCCTCCGGGGCCCAGACGATCCTCAAGGTTGCGCGCGTTTGAGAACACGGGCTCGGACCTGCTCGTGTTCGAGGCTCTGCACCTCTTCGCGCAACACGGCCTGCGTGCCGTGCCTATTCCTCGTGAGGAGCGGTCCTCCACGCTCACGCTCGGAAGGTCGCCTTCAACCGTGCGTCTTTGCTGGCGCGCTCCGCCTTCTTCGTCGCCGTTGCCGTTGCCTTTCGCTGCTCCTTGGCCAGCCTGTTCACCTCTTGCCGATCCTTCTTGAGCTTCGCCTTGGACGCGATCTGCTTCGGATCGTTCTTGCGGCGTTCCTTCGCCTGCGCGTTGGCTTCGCGTCGACGTGCCTTCATCGTTTCCTTGAGCTGGATCGTGTGAGGGTCGTTCTCCCTCCGCTCCTTGGCGAGCACGTACGCCTCGTGTCGCGCCTTCTTCGCCCGCTCCTTCATCGACAGGGGCAAGATCGCCTGCTCGGTTTCGTCCACGGCGCTGTACGGATTCTTCATTGCGTCAAACCTCCGAACTCTCGGGGACGCGCTCTCGTCGACGACGCCGAGAGAATCGCGCGACCGGTCATCACTCTGCTGGAGGCACAATGCCCTCGAGCATGGGCTCGGCGACGCGTGCCTTGCGCGGACGGCCGCGAGGACGTGATGTCGGCTGCGGAGTCGCGGACAGGACGAGCGCATCCTCCGCACGCGATCGACGCGTCACGCGCGGCAAGGTGATGGCCTCGAGCCTGCCGCCCAGGGCCTCGTCGCTCTCGGAGTATACGCGCGCGTAAGCCAGGGCACGCTGCGCCTGGTGGAGAAGGGCATCCTGCTTTTCTTGCAGAGTCTCGCGCGTCGCGTCGAACGCCGATTGCGCAGCCGCGACGGCGTCGTCCGCTACCTCCACCTCGGCCGCGTAACGGGCCAAGGTTTGGCCGTCGACGTCGGCGAAGCGCACGTCGGCGAGCGACGTCGTGAACAGATCGAGCAGGGTCTGGATGGGAGCCGGGATCGCCTTCGCCGTCATAATCTGAACATACAATCAGTGTCTGCTGTCGCCAAGAGCTGTCTGCACGTTCGACCCGCGAGGCTTGTCTCGCGTGGATAAACCCGAGGAGCTCGTCCCTAAAAGGCGACCTCCCGGAAGAAAGCCCTTGGTGCGGCCCAACTCCCCCTATTTATTTCGTGACATGGTCCATATTGTTTCTTGCACGTTTCGTAACCTATCCTTAAGCTCGGTGTAGTCGCATGAGCCAAGCCGCGGCAAACCGCACGACCTGAGACAGGAGACACCATGAAAATCTATCTATTCCGCACGCTTGCAGCGGGGGCCCTTTCGCTTGCAGCCGCGTGCGCGGGTCAGCCACGCGCGACCGTGCAGGCGACGAGTGTCGAACGCATGCAGTGCGACTCCAGCTCGACCTCGCAGGACGATCTTGTCCGGTCGATAGCGGTGCTCCATGTCCAGCCGCTCTACTCGCAGGTTGGTTCAACCGGCAGCACCGAGGAGCGCGTCAACGGCGCCAAGCTTACCGTTCGGCCCCCCAAGGGCGTGAGCGCAGAGCAGTTGACGCGCGTCCTCCAGTGCCACGGGGCACGCGTGCTGCTCGGTCAGATCAATGGAAGCGCGGTCCCGAACGACCCGTATTGGCTGCCCGACACGTGGGTGACCATCGACGTGAAACCCGAAAACGGGAACTTTGCCGTCACCGTTAACGCCGACACCCTCCGGGACAACCTGCAGGTGTACGGCCGCGCCCATCACTACGCCGACGACCATATGGTCGCGAGCGACCCTGGTCTCCCGTAATACGCGCGTCGTCCGGTCGAAGCTCCTCGCGCCCTCCGTTGCCGAGCGACTTGGCCTTCCCATCCGGATGCTCCGGCCCCGCGCGGTGCGAAGCGCGCCGGCCGCGGGCGAGGCGTGGGCGGGACGTGAAGAGCAGAGGCGGGCGGCGCGCAGCCCCCCCCGCACGCTTCGACATCACGTGCTGCGCGGGGGATGGGATCTCGCTCCGCTCCTCGACAGCCGCATCGACGACCCGGAGCTCCGCGAGAAGCTCGCGCACCACGCCCGGTATTGCGCCGAGTGCAACGAGGAGCTCGAGATCGTGAAGAGAGCGCTGGAGCCGTGAGCTAGGCGAGAACGCCGCTTCGTTCGCGCCTATTTCTTGCCGACGAGATCGAGAGTCGTCTTTCGCGCGCGGCAGAACCGCTCGGCGAGAGCCAGCGCAGGCCCCAACAACCTGTGTACGCCGAGCACCAGGAGGCGGTGGCCTACAGTCTTCGCGCCGCAACGGCCGCGGGCGAGCTCGTGCCAACGACAGACGCACACGAAATTGCGGGATTCATTGTGTCGTCCCTCCAAGGTGCGATCCTAGAGCGCATCCGACAACCTCGTCTCAATGATCTTCGGGCGCGACGAGGCTCGCTGTCGTGGTCGAGCAGTGCGGGCGAGGATCACGATGCAGGCGAGCTTGGTGAATGCGTAGAAGTTGCG
>Ga0182018_10002940_pt1 | contig 16128 bp, 16 predicted proteins | sample 812P2MmetaG_FD_120490 | JGI IMG/M metagenome (GOLD analysis project Ga0182018, IMG submission 120490) | Permafrost microbial communities from Stordalen Mire, Sweden - 812P2M metaG | ecosystem: Environmental > Terrestrial > Soil > Wetlands > Permafrost | place: Sweden: Stordalen | collected... | reverse complement strand
GGTTGTCGACCCGCTCGACGGCACCACCAACTTTCTGCACGGCATCCCCCATTGGGCGATCAGCATCGGGCTGGAGCGGCGGCTGCCAGACGGGACATCGGAACTCGCCGCCGGCCTGATCTATGCCCCCGCCGTGGACGAGATGTTCTGGGCGGAAAAAGGCGGTGGCGCTTTCGTCAACGAAAAGCGCATGCGCGTCTCGGCGCGGCGCGACATGTCGGAGGCCGTGTTCGCCACCGGCATCCCGTTTCGCGCCGTCTCGGCGGTCCGGAGGAACGCCTTCAGCCGGACGATGATCGCGCTGATGCCCCAGGTCGCCGGCATCCGCCGCTTTGGCGCCGCCGCGCTGGACCTCGCCTGGGTCGCGGCCGGCCGCTACGACGGTTACTGGGAGCTTGGCATTCACCCCTGGGACATGGCCGCCGGGCTGCTGATGGTGCGCGAGGCCGGCGGTTATTTCAGCAGCACCGGCGACGAGGACCCACGCGACAGCGGCAACGTCGTCGCCGGCAACCCACATCTGCATGCCAGGTTGCGGGAAGTGGTGGTTGAGGGCATGACTCCGCGCACGGGAAGCGCCTGACTCGCCGGACCGTTGCCCTCGCGCGGCGGGCTGGCGAGAGACCCACCAGGTTGAAGGTTCGCATGCGCACTGGAAGTGTCCTTTTCGCCGTTTTGCTGTGCCTGACCTCCGCCGCCCGCGGTCAGGTGTCGGTCGACATGCGGGCGCTCGATTCCCTTGGTCCCGCACAACCCGCGCCTCGCGCGGCTCCGATGCCGGCCCGTCGCCCACCTCCCGTGCCGAGGGCGGCCGCGAACCTGGCGGCACCCACGACCCAGGCAGTGCGGAAATCAACCTCCCCAGGCGCAACCGTCCCCGCGACGCCGGCGCCCGTGGCCGTCGCTCCGGTCCCGGCGTTGCCCACCGAGAACCCTTCGACTCCACCGGCCTCGACCACCGTCGCGGCGCCCGCTCCCAGTCCGGAGCCGCTGCCGCCGCCGGTTCGGCTGGTTTTCCCGGGCGGCGGGACCGACCTGACCGCGGAGGATGAGGCGGCGATCCGGGATCTGGCGCACGCGATCCCCGATCCGGACGTCAGCAGCATCAACGTTGTCGCCTATGCCGCCGGCAAACCGGACGATCCCTCGACCGCGCGGCGGTTGTCGCTCTCGCGTGGCATGGCGGTGCGGTCGGTGCTGCTCGCCAGCGGCGTTCCGTCCGCACAGATTTACGTGCGGGCACTGGGCGCGACCGCCGCGGATGGGCCAGCGGATCAGGTCGATTTGATCGTGACACGGATCGGGACGGTGACGCGATGACCCGGCCAACCACTTACCTCATCCGGATGGCGATATTTCTGCTGCTGGTGGCCGCGGCGGTGGGTGTGCTGTCGCCCGCCCTGGTACCCATTTACTGGAACAATCCGGCCCTGAACGGACTGATCCTTTTGGTGTTGGCGATCGGCATCGCCTGGAATTTGCGCCAGGTGCTGCGCCTGTCGCCGGAAGTCGCGTGGCTGGAACATTATCGCTCCGGCCCGGAGCGGCTCGCCGGCGCGCCTCGCGCCCGGCTGCTGGCGCCCATGGCGCGCATGCTGCAACCAAGGCACGACGATGCCGACGGCGAGGAACCAAGACAACTGACCCTTTCGGCCGGCGCGATGCGGAGCCTGCTCGACAGCCTGGCGTCACGCCTGGATGAAAGCCGCGAACTGTCGCGCTACATGACCGGGCTGCTGATCTTCCTCGGCCTGCTGGGTACGTTCTGGGGCTTGCTGAAAACCATCGGCGCGGTAGCCGAGGTGATCAACACGATGACGGTCGGCTCGGGAGAAATCAACGCGCTGTTCGATCAGTTGAAATCCGGCCTCGCGCGTCCGTTGGCCGGCATGGGCACCGCGTTTTCCGCCAGCCTGTTCGGTCTCGCCGGCGCGTTGATCCTGGGCTTTCTCGACCTGACCGCCGGGCAGGCGCAAAATCGTTTCTTCAACGAACTGGAAGAATGGCTCGCCGGACTGACCCGGCTGTCGTCGGGCGCGCTGGCCGATGGCGAGGGGTCGGTCCCGGTCTATGTGCAGGCTCTGCTGGAACAGACCGCCGAAAACATGGAAAGCCTGCGCCGCGTACTGCTGCGAGGCGAGGAAAGCCGCGCCCAGGGACAGCAAACCATGGCGACGCTGAACGAGCGGATCGGGGCGCTGGCGGAAGCGATGCGCACCAGCCAGCAGGTGATGCAACGGCTGGCGGAAACCAGCGCCGGTGGCGACGACGTCGCGCGGGCCTATCTCCGCAACATCGAATTGTGGTTGCAGCGGATCGCCGCCGAGGCGGAACAGGGCCGCACCGAATCGACCACCGACCTGCGCAACGATCTGCGCGTGCTGACCCGCACGGTCGCCGCTCTGGCGGAAGAGAAGAGGTAGCGGGACATGGCGCTGCGAGCCCGCCGCGGCGGCGGCAACGGGCTGGAGGCGTGGCCCGGCTATGTGGACGCGCTGTCCACGCTGCTGATGGTCATCATGTTCGTGCTGCTGGTGTTCGTGCTGGCGCAGGCGTTCGAATCCGTCGTGCTGTCGAAACGCAACGAGCAACTGTCGGCCGCGAACAATACCCTGACCGTGGAGCGGGAACGCAACGCTCGCCTGAACCAGAACCTGTCCGCCGGCGACGCGGCGCGGCAGGCGCTGCTGAAGCAATTGCAGGACCTCGACGCACAGACCGCCAATACGATGGCGGAACGTGACAAGCTGGCCGCGCTGCTGAAACAGGTCGAACTGACGGCGGCGGCGGCCACGGCGATGAACACCACCCTGAACGCGCACGTCACGGAACAGACACAGCGAGCCGACGCCGCGACTCAGGCCAACGCCCAATTGTCATCCGATCTGGCGGCGACGGAGGCAAGATTGCGAGAGATGCGCGCGCAGATCGCCGAACTGGACCGCACCGTGAGCGCGGATAAGGAGAACTTCGAGGCCAAGGTCTCCGAACTCGCTCGGCTGGCGGAGCAGACTCAGGCGCTGACGGCGCTGCGGGATGATCTGCGGCAGCAGGTGAAGACCGCCGCCGCCGCCTCGATGACGGAAGAGCAAAAGCGCCGCGCCGTTGAAGTTCTGTTGGATGACGAAAAGAAACTGGGCGACACATCGCGCGCCAAAATCGCGATGCTGACGCAACAGGTCGATCAGTTGCGTAAAGAACTGTCGGCGAGCAACCAGCAACAAACCGACGAGCAGAGCAAAGCCAGCGCTCTTGAAGGTCAGTTGAACCTGGCACTGGCGGCTCAGGTCGAGGAATTGCGGAAGTACCGCAGCGATTTCTTCGGCAAATTGCGCGATGTGCTGGCGGGGCGGCCGGGGATTTCAATCGTCGGCGATCGTTTTGTGTTCCAGAGTGAGGTGTTGTTCCCCGGCGGGGGCTCGGAGCTGAGCCCGGCGGGGATCGCGCAGATGACCGATCTGGCGGCCACGTTCCGGACCATCATCGCGCAGATCCCGCCTGATGTGAACTGGGTCTTGCGGATCGACGGTCACACCGACGCGACACCAATCCACTCCGCGCGATTCGCGTCGAACTGGGAATTATCGGCGGCGCGCGCGATTTCGGTGGTGAAATTTCTGATCACGCAGGGCATCCCGGCTCAGCATCTGGCCGCGACGGGGTTTGGTGAGAACCAGCCGGTCGACCCCGCGAACACGCCTGAATCTTACGCGAAGAACCGGCGGATTGAAATTCGCCTGACGGACCGGTGAGAGGTCCGCCGTGGATGAATTTCAGGTGCTTCCCGACGGATTCCGGACAGCCCGGCTGATCGCGCGGCCGATTCGGCCCGCCGACAGCGGTGCGATTTTTCAGACTTACGCCCAGGATAAGGAGGTCACGCGATTCATGACCTGGCGGCCGCACCGGAGCCGAGCGGACACCGACCGGTATATCGCTCATTGCCTCGATGAACCGCCAACATCGATGCGGACTTACGTGCTGGCCGGACGCGAGGATGGCGCGCTTCGTGGTGCTTTGGAGTTGCGCCAGAACGAGCCACATCGTCTGGAATTTGGCTACGTGCTGGCTCGGCGGTGGTGGGGTCAGGGTTTGATGACGGAAGCACTGACCGAGATCGCGCATTGGGCCTTGCGCCAGGAGCACCTGTTCCGGATTGGCTCGTTTTGCGACGTGGAGAATATTGGTTCCGCGCGCGTGATGGAGAAAGCCGGCCTGGCCCGCGAAGGTATGCTGCGGCGATGGATCATCCATCCGAACATCAGCGGCGAGCCGCGGGATTGTTTCGCTTACGCGAAGGTGCGGTAGAGCCTCGTCCGGTCTCGCCGCCACCGCCCTTCGTCATGGCCCTCCCCCGTCATGGCCCGGCTTGTCCGGGCCACCTGTCGCCGCACTACGCTGGAACAGGTGGCCCGGACAAGCCGGGCCATGACGTTGGAAAGACCGCGATAAATTCGTTCCGCGGATGTGCGACTGCCGTGGGACTTGCTCGAGCGAGGGCCATGACGTGTTGCATGGTCTGGCGGTGGCGGGAACGACTACGCGTTATCCCCAAAAGCCTTCCGTTTCAGATCCTTCAACCGGTCCTCGCCATCCGGCGTGCGAGGATCGATATCCAGCACGTGCCGCCAGGCGTCGTAGGCCGCTTTCCAGTCCTCGCGCCCTTCGGCGATATGTTCCAGCGTGCGCCACGCACCGAAATGCCGAGGCTCCAGCTTCAGGGTTTGTTCAATGTCGCGCACGGCGCCGGCCGTATCCCCGGATTTGAATCGCGCGACGGCCCGTTGATGCCAGGCCTCGGCCAGGGTCGGATCGAGCACGATCGCGTCGCTGAACGCCGCGACCGCCTCATCTTCCGTGCCGGCGTTGGCCTGGCGCACCCCCTGGCTCATGAGCAGCGTCACGGCGGGTGTGCTGGCCTGCAGCCACGACTGACTGATCTTGTCTTCCAGAGAGGAGGCGACCTGCTCGGTCGGCGCGGTGCGTAGCGCGTCGAGCATTTTATCCAGAGCGGCGTGTTTGTCCTGCGGGGTTTGCGCCGCCGCCAGCAACGGGAACAAACAGATCGCCAGAATCAAAGAGCGCATCACACGATCTCCGCGATTGCTTCGGGACACGGACCACCGGCCATCCAGTCGAGTAAAGCGACGGTGTGAACGACCGGCAACGCGTCACCCGACAACTGGGTGATGCAACCGATGTTACCGGCCGCGATCAGGTCCGGTTTCGTTTTGGCGATATTACGCAATTTGCGGGTACGCAGTCTGGTCGCGATCGCCGGTTGCAGCAGGTTGTAGGTGCCGGCGGAGCCGCAACAAAGATGTCCCTCCGGCGGTTCCACGACACGGAAACCCGCCGCGCGCAGCAGCGCTTTTGGCTGCAGGGTGATTTGCTGGCCATGCTGCAGGCTGCACGCGGAATGATAGGCGACGGTCAGGCCTGGCTTCGGGCGGGTTGGTGCGTAGCCGATCCGGGTCAGCAACTCGGTGATGTCCACCGCGAGGCTGGCGACGCGTTCGGCCTTGTCGCGGATCGGCGCCGCTTCGTTGCGGAACATGAACCCGTAATCTTTCACCGTCGTGCCGCAGCCGGAAGCGTTGATCACGATCGCGTCCAGGCCCGCGTTGTCGATTTCCCGGCTCCAGGCCTCGATGTTCGTGGCGGCGAAGGTCATCGCCGCATCGTGTTGTCCCATGTGGTGATTGAGCGAACCGCAACATCCCGCGCCCTCGGCGACCACGACCTCGCAGCCCAGGCGGGTCAGCAGGCGGATCGTCGCGGCGTTGATGTCCGGCGCGAGGACGCGCTGCGCACAACCCGCCAGCAGCGCCACCCGCGCTTTCCTTGGACCCGCCGCCGGATGCACTCGCGGGGTGTCATCCGGATCCGGACCCGGAACAGTCGCGGGCGCCAGCGACAGCATGGCCCGCAGCCGTCGCGGCAGCATCCCCTGACCGGGAATGAGGCGGCCCAGTGGACGCAGCAGCCCGGCCCCGGCGAGAGCGAGACGGAACAAACCAGGCCGCGGAATGATCCAGCCCAGTACGCCGCGCATCAAACGTTCGGTGAATGGCCGCCGGTACGTGCGTTCGATGTAAGCGCGGGCGTGATCCACGAGATGCATGTAATGCACGCCCGAGGGACACGTCGTCATGCAGGACAAACAGGACAAACACCGATCCACGTGGCGAACGACTTCCTCGGTCGCCGGACGATTGGTCTCCAGCATGTCCTTGATCAGGTAAATCCGGCCGCGCGGACTATCCAGTTCATCGCCAAGCAACTGGAAGGTCGGGCAAGTGGCGGTGCAAAGACCGCAATGCACGCAGCTTCGCAGCACCTGATTGGCGGTAGCGGTTTCCGGATCGCGCAATTGCGCTTCGGTGAAATTGGTCTGCATCCGGTTATAACCCCGCGTATATGCGGCCAGGGTTCAGGATGCCGCGCGGGTCCATCGCTTCCTTCACGCGGCGCGTGATGGCGGCCAGCACCGCCGGCTCGGGCGGCACCACATCCACCGCGTTGCGCAACGAGTCAGGCGCTCGCATCAAGGTCCAGGTGCCCCCGGCCAGGCGCGCGGCAGCCTCAACCGCGCGGTGAGTCGTTTCGGTCGCGGGTCCGGCGAGCCAGACCAGGCCGCCGCCCCAGTCCAGATACCCGGCCGGCCCTACCACCGCGCGCAACACCCCTGGGCCGCACGAAGGCCGCACCGAAACACGCCAGATCCCATCACCATCGGTTACCGGCAGTGGAATCGCATCACGCACCGCGCGCCACAGCGTTCGCGACGCCGCGTCGTCCAGTATGGCGGCGCCCGCGTGTCCCAGTTCGACGCGAAGTTTTTCGGTGCGATAGGAAACCGAGGCGGCGAAATCCTCAATGCGTATCAGTGTCACCGACCGGTCGAATGGTTCGGGCAACCGCGCGGCGGCTTCGGCGGGCAGCCAGACGGCACCGGAGACACCGTATGGCGAACCCAGCGCCGCCGACATCGCCGCGACGGCGGCATCGGCGTCCAGGCCGGGGATCACGATTGTGCCGGTTGCCTCGGAAGCCGGCAACACCTTCAGTGTGATCTCGGTTATGATGCCGAGCGTACCGTGGCTGCCGGTGAACAGCTTGCATAAATCCAGACCGGTGACATTCTTCAGGACCCGGCCGCCGGAATGGATCACCTCGGCCCGCCCGGTGACGGCTCGTATGCCCATCACGTGGTCTCGCATCGCACCCCAGGCCACGCGTCTGGGGCCGGACAGGTTGGTCGCGACGACACCGCCCAGTGTTTGGGTATCGCGGGGACCGCCGAGAAGAGCGGACAGGTCGGGCGGCTCGGCGATCAGATGTTGACCGTGCTCCGCCAAAGCCGTTTCGATTTCGTGCAGAGGCGTTCCGGCGAGGGCGGAAATGATCAGTTCTTTGGGTGCATAAAGCGTAATGCCGCTCAGGCCCGCGGTGCCGATGGTCCCGGCGGCCTGCACCGGACGCAGCATGCCGGATTTGGTGCCGGCGCCACGCACCAGCAACGGCTCGCGCGCCGCCGCGATCTGGCCGGCGATCAAGGATTCCGCCTCGGTCGCGATCATGCCGCCTGAGGCAATGGCGAGGGGCGCAGCGGAAAGACCTTGCTGGGATTGAGCAGCCAGTCCGGATCGAAGGCGGATTTGATGCGGCGTTGTTGTTCGAGTTCATGTTCGGCGAACTGGAATGGCATCAGATCGCGCTTTTCCACGCCGACGCCGTGTTCGCCGGTCAGGCAGCCGCCAACTTCGACACAGAGTTTCAGAATGTCGGCGCCAAAGGTTTCCGCACGATGGAAGCTGTCGGGGTCGTTGGCGTCGAACATGATCAGCGGATGCAGATTACCATCTCCGGCATGGAAAATGTTGGCGACTTTAAGTTGGTTACTGTCCGACATTTCCTGAATTCGCCGCAACACATCAGGCAGTTTACTGGTCGGGATCACGCCGTCCATGCACAAATAATCCGGACTGATGCGGCCAATCGCGCCGAACGCACCTTTACGGCCTTTCCAGATCGCCGCCGACTCTTCCGCGGATTGCGAGACTTTCAGGTTCATCGGATTGTGCCGGTTGCAGATTTCGGTCAGCCGCGCCAGCAGATCGTCCTGCTCGGCGACGCTGCCTTCGACCTCGATGATCAGCATCGCCTCGACGTCGAGCGGATAGCCGGCATGAGCGAACGCCTCGCAGGCATGGATCGCCGGCCGGTCCATGAACTCCAATGCCACCGGGATGATCCCAGAGGAGATGATGGCGTCGACGCATTCCCCGGCGATTTCATTTGACGCGAAACCGGCGAGCATGGCACGCGCGCCCTCGGGCGAACGCAGAATGCGAACGGTGATTTCGGTGACAACGGCGAGTTGGCCCTCGCTGCCGGTCAACAAACCGAGCCAGTCATAACCCGCGGCATCGAGGTGTTCGCCGCCGATGTGAAGGATTTCGCCATCCACCGTGACGATCGTCAAACCGAGCAGATTGTTGGTGGTGACGCCATATTTCAGGCAGTGCGCGCCGCCGGAGTTCATCGCGACGTTGCCGCCGATCATGCAGGCGATCTGGCTCGACGGGTCGGGGGCGTAAAAGAAACCTTCGTCGGACACCGCGTTGGTGATGCCGATATTGGTCACGCCCGCCTGCACCGTCGCGCAACGATCGGGGTAGTTGATGTCGAGGATCTGGTTCATCCGCATCAGCCCCACGACGACCGCGTCTTCCATCGGCAGCGCGCCGCCGGACAGCGACGTGCCGGCGCCTCGCGGCACCACACGCACGCCGTTTTCGTGGCAGAAGCGCATGATCGCGGCGACCTGCTCGGTCGTCTCCGGCAGGGCCACCGCCAGCGGCATCTGGCGATAGGCGGACAGCCCGTCGGTCTCGTACGGCTTCAGGCTGATCGGATCGGCGATCACCGCCTCCTCATCCGGCAGCACCGCGCGCAGGCCGGCGATCACCGCGTCGCGGCGCGCCAGCACATCGGGTTTCGGGTCCGGCAGTCGGATCATGGTGGGCCTCCAGGATTAATGATGGGGCGGGAGCCTCCCCTGGGCAAGCATTCTCGCGCCGCTATGCGCGACGAGTGGTCGAGCAGGGCTCAAAGCGGATGGAATAATGACGCACCCAGGGGCCGTTCGAAAGAAACGTCAGATCTTCGGTCTGGGCTTGCGCGATCAGGAGATGGTCGAAGGGATCTCGATGTCCGGCGACGGTCGGAAGCGCGCTGAGCGCGCGTAGATGGCTCAACTTCAGGTCGAGACTTTCGAAATCCGTCCGGGAAACCGCGTCCAGTGTGGCGAGCAGGTCGAGTTTCAGTTTGCCAAGTCGAGTCTTCAGAGCGATTTCCCAAAGCGATACGATGCTGATCGCGACGGTGTTCGCCGGGGCATCGATCAGGCTCCGCGCGTGCCGGCTCAGACGGCGATCCGCCACCAAAAACCACAGCAGCGCAGGCGTATCCAGCAGCAATCTCATGGGTTCAGGCCGGCGTCGGCCGCCGCGATCGTGTCAGGATCATCGTCATCGAAATCAGGTGCGATCCAAATTTGGTCCTTCATGGTGCCGTAAAGTCGAGCTCGTGGTGTTTTCGGTTCGACGGGCACCAGGCGCGCGACCGGTTGACCATGCGAAATCACCACCAGGGTCTCACCGGCCCGCACCCGGCCCAGGTAGTCCGCGAGATGCTCACGAAGCTCCCGGACGTTCACGGATTGATCGGTTACGGTACCCATGATCCAGTCAACCTTCGCGATGGATTCTGTACACATTATGCGTACTCATCATTCGTGGCAATCGGAACTTTAATGTCCCATGATCCGCGCCGCGATAGCGACCTGTCTCCGGCAGAAGCCGGGCAAACCGGCCACGCCGCTGGTGGGGATTGCCGGGGAGGTGATATACTTCCTCAAAATTGGAGGAAACCGGCATGGCCGATGTATCCACGTTCGAGGACGTCAATTTACCCGCCGACGCCGTCTGGGCCGTGATCGGCGACTTCGGCGGCATCCGCAAATGGGCGGTGCTGGTGCAGAGCGAGTCGGTCGAGGACGCGCCTGAAGGCAAAGTCCGCACCTTGGGCATGCCGGAAAACCGCGTGGTGAAAGAGCGTTTGGCCGCCCAATCGCAGTATTCCTACACCTACACGATGGTCGACCGGCCGGAGATGGCGGATTACCGGTCAACCGTGGCGGTGGTTCCGCTCGACGCCACGCACTGCCGGATTGAACTGATCATGCATCTCCTCCCGTCGGAGGGCCAGACGGACGAGGACATCACCGCCCGGTATACGCGCAATTTGCGCGGCAATTTACGGGCGATGAAGAAGGCGCTTGGGCTGGCGATGTGAGGCCACGCACCGAAATGATTGACCTACGGCTCCCCCTTAACACGTCATGGTCCGGCTCGACCGGACCATCTGTGGCCGCACCGTGTTGATGCGGATGGCCCGGTCGAGCCGGACCATGACGGGGGCCTCTTAAACGATCTGATTCCGTAACTCCGTTTCGCCACGCCACAGGCGATCCAGATTCTCCATCAGGATTTCGATCACGTTCGCCTCGTACCGCGTCGTTTCGCCGCCTGTGTGCGGCGTCAGGAACACGTTCGGCATCGCCCACAACGGAGACTCCGCCGTGGGCGGTTCCGGATCCGTGCAATCCAGCGCCGCACCGGCGATGCGTCCCTCATTCAGCGCCGCCAGCAGCGCCACCTCATCGACGCAACCACCGCGCGCGACATTGACCAGGAACGCCGATCGCTTCATCGCGCCTAACGTCTCGGCATTGACGACATGCGCGGTCTCCGGCGTCAGCGGACAGGTCAGCGCGACGAAATCCACGTTCGGCAACTGCGATTTCAACTCGGTCAGCGCATGCACCGAATCCGCCTCGCCAGCCCCAAGCGAGGGATCGCGCCGGAAGCCGATCACCGTCATGTCGAACGCCTTGGCCAACCGTGCCAGGCGCCCGCCGATCCGGCCCAGGCCGACGATCGCCAGGGTCTTACCGCCCAGTTCGTCCTCGCGTTGAGTCAGGTCGCCGATCATGCCGCGCCAGTGTTTCCGGGCCTGGTTGTCGCGGCCCTCCGGCAGCCGGCGGAGCAGAGCCAGGATCAGACCCATCGCGTGCTCCGCCACCGCGTGCGCGTTCACTCCGGCGGCCGAGGCCAAACGGATGCCCCTGGCCGCCAGTGCCGGCTTGTCGTACTGATCCGTTCCCGAACTGATCGACTGAATGAAGCGCAGCCGGGATGCTTTCGGGATCAGACCGTTGTGCCACATGCCCGATGCGAGCACGACGTCGGCCTCGCCGATCCGTTGCTCCAGTTCCGCCCGATCACCGGTCTGGAAATTCCGAATACAGGTGTTCAGAGCATCGAACGCCGGCTTCATCTGATACGCGGGATGCGCGAAACAGATCGTCAGGTCCTCACGCTTCGGGAACATGTGGCAACCTTCCGGATCAGCGGCGGAAGTCGGCGCCCTTGCGCTCCACCGTTCGCACCAAAGCATTCCACTCCATCAGGCCGTAATCCTCGGTGTCGCGGATTCTCTTCATGCGATCAGCGGCCTTACCGATCACGTAATCGTCGACCTTCGCGATCGGACCATTCATGGTGCGCGCCATCACTTCGAGTTCGCAGGTGCGCTCCAGCATATACAGCCGCATCAGCGCGCCATGCGTGGTCGGGGCGTGGGTCAGAAGTCCGTGGTTGAGCAGCACCACACAGCTCCCTCCGGCGCAGGTGACGCCAAGCGCGTCGCACTCTTCCTGGGTCGCGGGAACGCCGTAAGCGTGGTAAGCGAGATCGTCGTAAACGTGCAGCGCGTCCTGACTGATCGGACGAATGCCGTTTTCCAGCAACGAAATGCCCGCGCCGGCCCGTGTATGGGTATGCAGCACGCAGTTCGCGTCCGGCCGGGCCTTATAGACGCCACTGTGGATGATGAAGCCGGCGTTGTTGAAATTGCCGGACTCACCCAGAACGTTGCCATCCAGGTCCATCTTCAACAGCGAGGACGCGGTCACCTCATCAAACATTTCGCCATAACGATTAATCAGGAAATGATCCGGCTCGCCCGGAATACGCACCGACATATGGGTGTTGATCGTGTCGGTCCAGGCGAAATAATCACAGATGTGATACAGCGCGGCAAGGTCGCAGCGGGCCTGCCATTCGGCCTCGGTCATGTTGCGTCGGGAAGTCATCTGCACGGCGGCTGACATCAGGTCTTCTCCTCAGTGGGTCGCGGTATCCTGCTGCAATGCGGCAAAAGCGGCAAGCCCGGCGGAAACATGGTCGTGATTCACGTCCTGTTAACATTCGTGGCCTAGCCTCCACTCGTTATCGGTCAGCGGGGCAACCCAATGTTCAATCATCTCACGGTCAGGACGCTCCTGCGATCCACCCTTCTGGCCTTCGCCGCGCTGGCGATCATTCCGCTCAGCATGCGGGCCTGGAACGCATGGGAGGCGCTGGAAGCGAGTTCGCGCATCCTGAAGGTCGCCGCCGCCTCGGGCGACGCGTTTCAGGCGATGATCAACATTCGGTCCGACCGTGTTTCCACCCCGCGTGCCTGGGCGGCGGAAAACCCGATCAGTGCCGAGGTACGGGTTTATCTCAGGCGCGCCCAGGACCCCGAGATCGCCGGGTTACGGTCCGCCGTCACTCGACTCGGATCCATCGAATTCGCGGATCGCACCCGCCTGCTTCCCGCGTTGAGCCGGTCGCTGGACACACTGACCCGGCTGCAAACGGAATTCTGGGACGGTGTCGAAAAACCCGTCGCGAGCCGGCGCCCCGGCCTGGGCGATGAATACTTTCGCGAGGGTGTGGCTTTACAAACCACGCTCGAGGATGTCTCGGCCAGGCTGTTCGCCGGCATTGAGCATCAGGACGCGATCGTCGACCAGATGATGACGGTGAAGCTGCTTGCCTGGCTGGCGCGTAATGACGCGGGGGAAGCATCGCTACTGCTTTCTCGCGGCATTTCCGCCGGCACCTTGCCCGCCGATGCCATCCGAAAGTTCGATGGCGATCTCGGTGCCAGTAACGCGGCGTGGAAGGCGATCGAGGATCTGTTGTACGGCGGCGCGGTACCCGCCGGGCTCGCTCAGGCGATCGCGAACACGAAACAGGTCTATTTCGCCCCAGACTATGTTGCCGCGCGAGAGCAAATGCTGATCGGCCTGGTCGCGGGCCATAAGCCCAACGTCACTCCGGACCAATGGGCCGCGACCATGGTGCCGAAACTGGATGCCATGCAGGGTGTCGCCACGGCCGCGCTGACGGCGGCCAAAGATCGCGCCGAGGCGATGACCGCGTCCGCCACCCGGACATTGAGCCTCGATACGGCGTTGCTGCTGCTGGTCGTGGCGGGCTCGATCGTGAGCCTGCGCGCGGTCGCCGGCCGCGTGATCCGGCCATTGAATGCCATTCGTGACGCGATGAGCCAGCTCGCGGCCGGCACACTGACGGAACCAGCGGCGTTCCGCTACCACGACGATGAGATTGGTGCCCTCGCGGGCACGATGCATGTCTTCCGTGAACAGGCGGTGGCGAAAGCGGCGCTCGAGGAAGCCGGGGTGGCGGGACGCGCCCGTCACGCGGAACGTCAACAAACGGTCGAGACCGAGATCAGAACCTTCGAGGACAGCGTGACGACGGCACTGGCGACCCTGGCCGGCGCCGCGGCGCAAATGCGCGGCGCATCCGACGAGATGGCGGCGGTATCCCACCGCACCAGCCAGGGTGTGCAAACCGTGGCCACGGCGGCGAGCGAAACCTCCGGCAGTGTCACCAGCATCGCCGCGGCGGCCGAGCAACTGAGCGGCTCGATCAACGAGATCAGCCGTCATGTGGGGCACGCCAGCGGCATCACCGGCCGCGCCGTCGAGGAAACCGCGCGCACCGACACGACGGTACGCGGGCTCGCTGAGTCGGCGAGCAAAATCGGTGAGGTGGTGCGGCTGATCAACGACATCGCCGGACGCACCAACCTGCTGGCCCTGAACGCGACGATCGAGGCGGCGCGCGCCGGTGACGCCGGCAAGGGCTTCGCGGTCGTCGCGTCGGAGGTCAAATCCCTGGCCACTCAGACCGCCAAGGCGACCGAGGAAATCGCCCGGCAGATCACGGCAGTGCAGACCGTCACGGAGGAGACCGTGCTGGCGATCCGGCGCATCGCGACGACGATCGCCGAGGTCAACGAGATCACGACATCCATCGCCACCGGAATGGAGCAGCAAGGCGCCTCCACTCAGGAGATCGCGCGCAACGTGGCTCAGGCGGCGCGGCGCACGCAGGAGATGTCGGACACGATCGCCAACGTGTCACAGGACGCGCAGGTGACGGACACCACCGTGCGCGCCGTGAAGTCGGCGGCGGAGGCGGTGGGCGGCGGCACCGATACGCTACGCCAGCGCGTTGACGCCTTCATGGAGGGCATTCGCGCGGCGTGAGATACTCCGGGATCGGCAACCGTCACACCACGCCAGTATCTTTGAGCGCCTTCACTTGTTCGGGCGCCAAACCGCACAACGCGCCCAATAGCGCCTCGGTGTGCTCGCCCAGTAAAGGAGGCCGCTGTACAGTAACCGGTGAATCGGACAGTTTGATCGGCGAACCGACCGTTTGATACGTCCCACGCGTCGGATAATCGACATCGACGATCATTTCCCTGGCGCGCAGATGCGGATCGGCCAACACCTCGCCGGTATCCAGGCAGGCACCGCACGGCACACCCGCGTCGCCCATCAGCTTCATCACCTCGTGCTTGGTGCGCTGACGGGTCCACTCGGCGACGATGGCGTTCATCGCGTCGCGGTTTTCCCACCGAGCCTCCGGCGTCGCATAGCGCGGATCGTCGGCCAGTTCCGGCCGGCCCATCACCTGCAAGAATGGCTTCCACATCTGCGGCTGCGCGAAAATATAGACATAATCGTTGGACCCGCCCGGCGCGCAGGGATAGGTCGTGCCCGGAATGGTCCGGCCTAGCTGATTGCCCGACCGCGGCATTGGCCGGCCCGTACGCTGATGATCGCGCAACGACACCCGGATCAAATTGACCACGGCGTCCTGCATCGAGACCTCGACATGCTGCCCCTTGCCGGTCGTGTGCCGCTGCTGCAGAGCGGCCAGAATGCCGATCGCCATGTGCATCCCGGTGCCGGAATCACCGATCGCCGGGAACACATAAGTCGGCGGATTCTCCGGAAACCCGGTCACGCTCATCGCGCCCCCCATCGCCTGGGCGATCGGCTCGAAGCTCTTGAAGCCGCTGTACGGACCGTACGTCCCGAACCCCTTGATGGTCGCGTAGACCAGCCGCGGGTTCAGTTTCGACAGCACATCGTACCCAAGACCCAGGCGATCCAATGCGCCGGGACCGAAATTCTCCAGCAGCACGTCGGATTGCTCGATGACCTTGCGGAACAGCGCCTTGCCTTCCTCAGTCTTCAGGTTGAGCGTCAGGCTCTGCTTGTTGGCGTTCAGCACCAGGAAAAACAGGCTGTCGCTGTCCGCCTTATCGCGCATGTTGGTGCGCGCGACGTCGCCGCCTTTGGGCTCTTCCAGTTTGATGACGTCGGCGCCCAGGAAGCCGAGGATTTGCGCGCAGGCGGGCCCCGCCTGGTTGTGGGTCATGTCGATGACGCGAATGCCGGACAGCGCCTGGCTCATGGGTTGCCTCCCGAGTGGATCGGGGCAGCTTACAAGGCGATGGCAGCGGGGTCGATCAGCCGCGAACGATCGGGGATCGGCGACCGGGGATTACCCTTGGCGGACTTTCATCCGCGGGTTCTTCTTGTTGATGACATAGACCCGCCCACGGCGGCGGACCACGCGGCAGTTCTTGTCGCGCACCTTGGCCGACTTCAGGCTGTTACGAACTCTCATGAATCTACCTTGGGGGGAACGGGCTCTGTCCAGGACGATCGAAGGCGCGGGGGATACGGGCCCCCGCGCCCGATGTCAAGGCTGACGGCTATTTGTGTTGGGAGCGCGTGAGTTGTCCGCGGTTTGAAGCGCATGAGTTGTCCGAATTGTTCGCAGTCTGTTCTGGAGGCTGCGGGTGGTTCGGTTCCGGGTATTGTGGGAGGCGCACGTGAGGCGC
>Ga0182018_10002939_pt1 | contig 16132 bp, 11 predicted proteins | sample 812P2MmetaG_FD_120490 | JGI IMG/M metagenome (GOLD analysis project Ga0182018, IMG submission 120490) | Permafrost microbial communities from Stordalen Mire, Sweden - 812P2M metaG | ecosystem: Environmental > Terrestrial > Soil > Wetlands > Permafrost | place: Sweden: Stordalen | collected... | reverse complement strand
GAGACTTTGAGCGGCGCCAATAACCCGGCAGGCAGGTTGCCGGTGACATTCTACAAGGACGTTGCGCAGCTTCCGCCCTTCGCGGACTACGCGATGAAGGGCCGTACGTACCGTTACTTTGAAGGCCAGCCGCTCTATCCTTTCGGCTACGGGTTGAGCTACACCACTTTTGCCTACAAAGACCTGAAGCTGCCGGGCAAGCCGCTCGTTGCCGGCGAAGACCTGTCCGCGAGTGTCACGGTGACCAACACCGGCAAGGTGGCTGGGGACGAGGTTGTTCAGCTTTATCTGAAGTTCCCCGGCGTGGACGGAGCGCCGAACAAGGCCCTGCGCGGATTCCAGCGGATCCATCTTGAGCCAGGCGCTTCGCAGGAGCTTCACTTCGACTTAAGGCCACGCGACTTGAGCCTTGTGACCGACGCGGGCGAGCCCGAGGTGCCGACCGGTGAGTTCACTGTCTCAGTGGGCGGAGGTCAACCTGGTACAGGTGCGACAACCGTGGCTGGCACGTTCAAGGTGAAGGAGACGCAGGCGCTGCCGGAGTGAATCTTGAAAAGGTGTGGACCCGGAACGAATGAGCTCTCGAACGATGATTGTTTGGGATCATGAGGCTCCCGGCCATGGGGATCCTGGTCTCCCAACCATTTCGCATCATTTCCTTGAGAAGCCGCGAAATGGATGGGGCGCCCGAAAGCTGTGGTTGGTTGGAGCATGGGCGCCTAGGCTGTGGCGCGCTGTGGCTCCTGGTTGCCCAGTCGCACACTGACTACCTTTGAGACGCCGGGCTCCTGCATGGTCACGCCATAGATCATGTCCGCGGTCTGCATCATGCGTCTGGAGTGAGTCACGAGCAAAAACTGCGTGTCCTTGCTGAGGGTATGGAGCAGGTCGGCAAGGCGACCGACGTTCGTCTCGTCCAGCGGAGCATCCACTTCGTCGAGCACGCAGAAGGGGCTCGGCTGGAACTGAAATATGCCGACCAGTAGCGCGAGGGCGGTGAGGGCCTTTTCGCCACCGGAAAGCAGCAAAACGTTCTGGAGTTTCTTGCCCGGCGGCGAGGCCACGATGTCGAGCCCACTCTCAGCCTGGTTTTCAGCGTCGGTGAGGCGCAGGAAGGCCTGCCCACCCTGAAAGAGGCGCGAGAAGACCTGGGCGAAGTTTTCGTTGATGCGCGCGAAGGCTTCGTCGAACTTTGAGCGCGAAATCTGATCGATCTCCTTGATTGTCTCTACAGTGTTGTCGATCGACTCGATCAGGTCGGCGCGCTGCACCTCCAGGAAGCCGTGCCGCTCGGCAGTCTCCTTGTACTCGTCAAGCGCCATCATGTTGACCGGACCGATCTGTTCAAGCCTTTCGCGGAGCGACCGGCAGGTCTCTTCTTCCTGGGCCAATGCTTCGTCGACAAGCCGCTCGATGGCCCCATCAGCGCGGAGCGCTGCTGCATCCTGGTTGACCTCGGTAAGGCAGCTTCCCTCGAGGTGCTCCAGGTCGGCCTGCAGCTTGGCGGCGGCGCTGGAGCAGGCAGCGCGATCCTCGCGAATTTGGTCGAGCGCCATTCGGCCGGTCTTGAGCTCGGTTTCGAGTGCGGCCAACTGCTGTCGAAGAGACTGGGCCTGGGTTGCGATGGTTTGTGCCTGGGCCAAAGCCGCGGTGCGCGCCTCTGCCAGATCTTTCTGCCGCTCCGCAAGGCCAGCGTTTTCGCCTAGCCGCTGCTCGCGTTCCGCTTCTGCTCCTGCTCGGGCTTGATTGAGTTGCAACACGCGCCGTTCGAGATCGCCGTGCACGCGGTCGATGCGCTGGAAGCTTGCCTCGGCGCCCCGGCGGCGCTCCTCAAGGCCGGCCAGTTCCGCAGTTACGCGCGCGGCCTCCTGCTGCAGTTCCTCGCGTTTGCTGCGAAGGATCTGCTGCTGTGCCTGCAGTTCGTCCAGGCCGGATTCTGCACGCGTGTGCTCCGTTTCAAGCCGCACCGCTTCTTCCCTGTGCTGGGCTATTGACGAGTTTTTGACTTCGCGTGCATCCATGTTGCGCGCGGCTTGCTGCGTCCATTCCGCGAGCCGTCGCTCGACGCGCTGTTCTTCTGCTTCGAGTTGCTTCAGCGCCGCGCCCTGATTTGCCGACTCGGTCTCTGCCTGCCGACGCTCTATACTGCGCGCCTCGAGCTGAACGGTCAGCTCTTCAGCCTCGCGGGCCAACGTGGCAGCATCCGATTCCGCCTGAGCCAGGCTCGTTTCGAGATTCGCCACCCGTGCCTCTGTTTCGCGCAACTCGCGCTTAAGCGCCAACGGACCTTCGCTGGCTGGTTTGCCTCCAGTCACAGTCGCATTGTGAAAGCATTCACCCTCTGGAGTCAGAAAGTAGGCATGTGTGTGACGCAAGGCAAGCCGCTGCGCCTCTGCCGGGTCGGCGACGAGAAAGCTCGATTTCAGTTTGGGAAGAATCTCCCCGAGGGTCCGGCCGAACCCATTGAGCACGCGGATGGAATCCTTGAGCGGCGTTACTCCCGGCCCCGCGATGCCGCCGTTCGCCTCATCTGAACCGGCCCCAGCCTCGGCGTGCGCAGGATGAATCAGGAATGTGGCGCGGCCGTCTACGCCCGACTTGAGCAGGCGCACACCCTGCTCAGCCGCGACCCAGCTCTCGACCACCACATAATTCAGCTCCTCTCGCAGGAACTCATCCACCACGCCCTCATGCTCACCGCTGACCTCGAGAAAATCGGCAAGCGTGCCAACTGGCGCCACGCCCTGGCCGAGCGCTCCGGGCTTAAGCAGTCGCCGGACCGTGTCGGTGGAGTAGCTGTGGTTTCGAATGAGTGCGGTGAGCGCATCGTGCCGTCCGGTTACGGCTGCCTGCTCGCTGCGCATCTGGTTCGCCTGCGCGCGCTGCGCATTTTCGCCGGCTCGCCTGGCCTGAAGCGATTCGCGCAGGGCAGCGATTTCAGCCTCAAAGCGATTGAGCGCGTCGATTGCGGAGAGGTGCTTTTCGCGAACGCGGCCGCTTTCGATGCCGAGGCTCTCCTGCTCATTTTTGGCTCCAGAGATTTCGGCGTCGAGCCTTTCTGCCTCCCTTTCGAGCGCGGCGAGGCTCTCTTCTCCTTGCGCCGTGTGGCTGCGGGCATTGGCGGCGAGGGTCAGCAGGTGCATCGCGTGGCGGCGGCTCGACTCCAACTGCCGTTCCGAAACGAACACAGCTTCGGCTGCGGCTCGAGCCTGCTGCTGGCGAGTCTCCACCTGTTCGCGGAAGCCACGTGCTTCGCCTGCGGCCGTCTCAAGGAAGAGACGTTGCTGCTCGCGCTCGTCGGCAATTCCCTTGAGCTGTGTTGCGGTCGTTTCAAGCTCGGCAGCCGAGCCGGCGATGCGCGCTTCGAGATCTGCCACCCGCTCGCGATTGGCATGCTCACGGGCGATGGTGCGCTCCAGTTCGAGCGCTGCTTCGTTAGCCCGGCCCTGTGTTTCCTGCCCTTCGCGGTCGAGTTCGTAGCCGCGCTCGGTGAGGTTGTGCTGGCTGGTTTCAAGCGTGCCAATTGTTGCCGCCGACTCGTTGATGTGCTCGGTCAGCGCCCCAATCTCTTTCTCCAGACGGGCCTGTTCCGCGTCCATCAGCGCCATGCGGCTGGCCAGCACGACACGCAGTCGGCCGCGCAACTCGTCTCGAACAGCTGCAAATCGCTCTGCCTTGGCTGCCTGACGCTTCAGGCTGTTCATCTGACGCGTAACCTCCTCGAAGATGTCTTCGAGGCGAGCGAGGTTTTGCTTTGCGCTCTCAAGCCGCAGTTCGGCGAGCCGTTTCTTGGTCTTAAAGCGAGTGATACCGGCGGCCTCTTCAATGATGGCGCGGCGATCGTGCGGCTTCGAGCTGAGCAACTGGCCAATGCGCTCCTGGCCGATGATGGCGTAGCTTTCCGGGCCCAGGCCCGTGCCCATGAAGATGTCTTGAATGTCGCGCAGGCGGCAGAGCTTGCCATTCAGCAGGTATTCGCTTTCGCTGGTCCGGAACAGCCGGCGCGTGATGATGATCTCGCCCTTCTGCGGCGTGCGGTGGAATTTGCGCCGGCGAATTTTGAGAACGACAGGCTGGGGCCCGGCACCTTCAATGGATTCCGGCCCGGCATCCTCGATTTCCAAACCAGGTTGCTCGGCCGCGATGATTTCTTCGGCCTCGGCGGCGCGCGCACGGCGCATCTCTTCCTCATCCCAATCCGCCGAGCCGCTTTGATCAACAAATACTTCGGGCTCGACCGGAATGGGGCCCTCATAAACCTCGGGATCAGCCAGGGTCAGAGTCACCTCGGCCATACCGAGCGGCTTGCGGTCGCGGGTACCGGAAAAGATCACGTCCTGCATATTGCTTCCGCGAAGAGACTTGGCGCTCTGTTCGCCCAACACCCAGCTCACCCCGTCGAGGATGTTGGACTTTCCGCATCCGTTCGGTCCCACCACCACGGCGATGCCCGAGCCCGGTAACGAAAGTTCGGTACGGTCGCAGAAGCTCTTGAAGCCGAGGATGTGGATCTTTTTCAGTTTCAGCATGTTCACTCCGGCGTGAGGGGCCGTGCAATGCGAAAACGCGGAAACCGCCGCGAGCGCATGCCGATGGCGGTGCGTTTTGTTGCTACCCGATTAATGACTCTAAGGAGGCTGGAGTGCAGGGTCAACGGCGCGACGTCGGGTTTTTGTGGATAAACGAGGCCGGAATTGACCTTCTCCTGGAAACATGAGTAAGCAGTGGAAAAGAGGGCCGAATTGCTCGATTTCATCCGGTGTATAAGCCGCAACGGAAGCGCTTTGCAAATTATGAGGGACCGGCGAATACGGGTGTCCCTTGAGAAGGTACCAGGGGGCTACGAGTCCGGCTTCCCTCGACTGTCGAACGAATTATTGTGCGATGGAAGAGAGCTGATGGGTTGGCTCAATGTAACAATCTGGCCTGCGGAATGGGCTAAATAATCGTGCGCTCAATGCGGACCTTCAGTGCCCTGCATTAGAATCAAAATGAACGCTTTGCCTGCCGGAACATCCGCACTCGAGTGACAGGGAATATTGGGTCGAAAGCTAAATTTGTGTTTGATCCCGGAACGTTCCGATGCCCTGAATCATGAGTCCGGGGCGGTATGCAGCCGGGCTTTTCCGGATGACTCAACCATAAAGCTCATCTGGGTTCGTCGCATTTGTTCGGCAGGAACGCCGCGGTAGTTCCGCATCGCCGAACCTGCCTCATAGACTCTTCTCCGGCAGTTGTGAACATCGAGAGGTTTGATTGCAACAGTCCGATCGCGCCACGAACGATTCTCTAAGTCCCGCAAAGGAAGATCTGGTTCTCACCGATCTCTGGCTGGTTGTCCGAAAGAGGCGGATCCTGCTGGCAAGCGCGGCCATCGGGCTCGCACTTCTGGTCGGGGCCTACGGGCTATTTCGCGGAGAGATGTTCACGGCGACGGGGGAAATTCAGATTCAACCTGACTCGGCTGCTGAACTGAAGCAGTCGATCAACTCGGTTCTTTCCGGCGGCAGCCAGTTGGATGTGATCATCGAGAGCGACAGCCGGATACTGGCGAGCGAAAAACTGCTGACCACCGTTGCCCGCACTTTGAAGTTGCAGGATAACGCCTGCTTCATGGGCAACAAGGCCGCGTGCAGAATGGGTTTCCTGAAGGGCGAGGCAGCGACTACCGTCCATGGAAACCTGGACGACCCCCGCGAGCGCAGTGCAATCGTAGGCAACCTGCGCGGCCACCTTACGATTGCGCGTGTGCCACGTACGCAGATGATCACCATCTCATATGTGAGTCTGAGTCCGCAGCTTTCCGCGGACATTGTGAACGCGTTGGAGAGCGAGTTCATCAAGAACAACTTTGTGGCGCACTACAGCAACACGCAACAGGTGACGAACTGGCTGACGGGCCAAATCGACGATCTCCGTGCCATCGTGCAGCAATCGCAGGACAAGATGGTCGATCTGCAAAAAAAGCTGGGAATCTCGGCTCTCGATCCCAGTCATAGCATGATCGTGCAGGAGATATCGAATCTCGAGAAGGGCGCATCCGATGCCACCGAGCAGCGTGTACTCGAAGAGGCACGGTTCAGGATCCTGCAATCGCTTCCGCCGGAGAGAATCCAGGACGGCCCAACTCCCGTCAGTATGACGGGCTCGGGAGGGATGCTCGAGAGTCTGCGCTCACAACGGGCCGGGGCAGCCGCGGAGCTTTCCCACCTGGAGCCGGTCTATGGTCCGAACTATCCAAGTGTTAAGCAGCTAAACGGTCGAATCAATGCCCTCGACCGCGAAATCGCCCTGCAGGAAACCGCTGTTGTAAACAAGGCAAAGGATGCGTATGGAATCGCCCATTCCGCAGAAGACCAGGCAAAGGTGGTTCTGGATACCCGCGTTCGCGAGCTCTATGGGCAGCGAGATGACATCGTCAAGTATGAGCTGCTGACCGAGGAGTACGAATCAAACCGGCACATGTATGAGAGCATCCTGGCGCGCCTTCGCGAGGCTGCGGTCGATGCAGGGCTTGATTCCGCGGATATCAGCGTCGTCGATCTCGCATCGCTTCCTATGCAGCCGTCAAGCATGTCGCCCATGACAATGGCCGAGCTTGGCTTTGTCTTCGGACTGTTTGCGGGCCTGGCCCTGGCGCTGTTGCTGGAGCGCATGGATACGAGGATGCGCGACTCGAAGCAGATTCAGGATTTGCTTGGCGTGCCCGCGATCGCGATCGTTCCTCAAACGAATTGGAAAATCAAGGGCGCCGAGCCGGACCCAGGTTCGGGCCCGGAAATTCTGTGGGACTCGCGGTCGTCGTTTGCCGAATCAATGCGAATCTTCCGGACCTCGATTCAGCTTTCGAGCACGTCACGTGAATCCAGAGTGATTGCGATAACAAGCTGCCAGCCCGGGGAAGGGAAGTCCACACTGTCGATGAACCTGGCAGCCGCGCTTGCACAGGGTGGCAAGAAGGCGGTTTTGGTCGATACGGACATGCGCCGGCCAAGCGTCTACTGGAGACTTGGCCTGAGCGACCGGAAGGGTTTGTCTGAGTACCTTACCGGCCTCGAGCCCCTGGACGGAATCATCGAGACTCACAAGGCGCTCCCCTCCCTGGATGTGATTCCTTCGGGAACCTGCCCGCCGCTGCCTGCGGATCTGCTGGCGTCGGGTCAAATGAAGAAATTTGTCGAGGAGCTTCGCAAGCGCTATGAGTATGTAATCTTCGACTCTCCGCCGGCGCTGTCAGTTACGGATCCTCTGGTGGTTGCTTCGCTGGCAGATGGCCTGGTTCTCGTCATTCGTCAGGGTTATTGCACGCGAGGTATGCTTACACGCGCCAGCGAGATCTTCCGCGACGTGGGTGTGAAGGTTTACGGCTTTGTTCTGAACGGCGTCGATGCAAGCCTGCCGGAGTACTACGGGTATCTAGGCTACTACTCGTATGACTACAAGAAGTAACTTGCAACGATTGAGCACGGATCGAGGAGGTAGGATGACCAGAAGATTGAGTTACGATCGACGCATCCTGTTTCTTGCAGCGTCTGCATTCGGTTTCTGCGTTCCGGCATCGGGGCAGTATATGGGCGCAGCTCCGACGTCGCCGCCACGTTTGGCGAGCGTGCCGGAGTCGGCGATGCACGTGGATTATGACGATGTCGAGATCGCGCCAGGCGACGTGATTTCCATTGCCACTTATGGAGTTCCGGAACTTACGACCACTGGCCAGACTTCGACCGGAACGATCTACGGCCCGGTGTCTGGCGCGATTCAAGGGATCAAGGTTGGCGCAACAGGCTATGTGGTGCTGCCCTATCTCGGCACTGTCAAGCTCGGCGGCCTCACCATCTCTGCAGCCGCCGCGTATCTGAAGAAGGCGCTGAAAGACGGCGGCTATTTGACTGACCCGCAAGTCGCCGTGGGGTTCGTCGATTCACCCACGCGTGCCATTACAGTGCTGGGCGAGGTGATGAAGCCGGCACCCGTTCCCGCACAAGGGCAGATTAGGCTGCTGGACGCGATCAGCGCGTGCGGGGGCTTTACTCCTTTGGCCAGCCACACGATCACAGTCAAGCGCAAAGGCTCCGCGGATCCGATTACCGTTGAGCTTGGCGCAGATCCCAGTGCAGCCGGAACCATCAATATTCCCCTGCTTCCCGGTGATACGGTGCTTGTGTCGAAGGTCGGCAGCGTGTTTGTGCTTGGTCAGGTGAAGACGCCGTCCGCGATTCCGCTCGCCTATAACTCTCCGATTACCGTGCTGCGCGCGCTGGCGATAGCCGGCGGAGTGAATTACGGGGCCGGGCTTTCAAAGGCAAGGATCATCCGCACAAATGCCGACAATCAGCACGTGGAGATCTTGCTCGATCTCAAGAAGATCATGTTCGGCAAGCAACAGGATGTCGCACTTCGCTCTGACGATGTTCTGTTCATTCCATCCAATGCCTTCAAGGCAGCGCTTGCAGCTGGCGGCGTCGCAGTTGCGATACAGGCATTTTACGATGCGGCGCTGCTGAAATGAATCCAGGAAGCTGAGTTGTGATTCCTTCGAATTGTCACCGGTAAGTCAGGAAGAGACATCAGGACAGGGACGTCATGAACAGACCATTCAGAATAACCGCCACGATGCTGTTTACCGCCATTACTTTTCTGGTGGCTGGGGAACTCGCGTCTGGAACTCATCCTGAATTTGTCGCCATGATGGCAGGAACCATGTTGTGCATCGCGGTGACATTCAACCTTCTTGGCGGTCTCAAGACAATAAGTGGAATTGGATTCACAGGGTTCGCTCTATGTACGATTGTCATCTCCCAATTCGCTAAGGTGTTGTTCTTTGAAGCGGCTGACAAGAACCTTGAGGCTCCCTACCTTACCATCAAGGTCTATCTGGTTTTCTACTTTTTCATAATGATGGGCACATTTGTTTACGGTCGGCTGCGTGTAAGGTTACCGAAGCCCATGGAGCCCGAAACTCCTGCGCAGGTTGAGCTGCAATACGCAATTTCACTGACTGTTGGCCTCATTGCCAGCACTCTTTTCGCCTACTACGAAGCACAATCCGCCTCCGGCGGGCAGGAAGCTGGGGGGCACGGCCTTGGGATTGCGCTGTCCGGCCTGCTGATGTATTCCCTGGTGCTTGCGGTCATAACCAGGATTCGGGAGACAGGGGGCAGGCATAGCTTCGGATTCAAGGCGGTTGTTCCATGGCTTGCGATCACGATCTTTGGCGTAATTCGAACCTCCCGCGGGGCTTTCCTGCTTCCGAGTCTGACTTACCTTGTGGCTTGTTATACGAGCGGCTACCGATTTCGAAGACGACACTACATAGCCGGCGCTGTCGGCCTGACCCTCTTTATTGCCTTCATCTCGCCACTTGAGATCTATACCCGGATCAATATGGATACTGGGGACTTGAACGGTCGAATCGCGAGTGTCGTTGGCATGATGCGCTCCAGACCCAGTTGGGAAGTCATCAGGCAAAGCAGCGAGGGAGGTTCGCAAACCGGGTCGCGTGAGGAGTACTACGACCGCCCAGGAACGTTTGTGCTGAGCCGCATCTCAGGGATCCGCGCCGACAGCAATATGATTAGCGCCACCTCGACGGGCTTTCACTATGGGTTTACGGCGCTTAAAATTGACGCCCTCCACAGCATTCCCCACTTTCTTTACAAAGACAAGCCGCAGGAAGATGCAGGCTGGTATCTTGGCCGGGTCACGGGCCTAAACCCAGACTCCGTCGAAAATGGGGAGTTGATGATTACTGCGGTTAGCGACAGCTACGGAGCGTTTGGCTGGCTCGGCGTTGTTGTCGTGGGCGGACTTGCGTTCCCGGCATGTTTCGTTTTGTACGAGAGCCTCTTCGATTTGACGAAGCCATGGGGTGTCGTAGCACTTGGGGGTTTTGCCGCAGTGTTTATCGAGATAGACCTGGGCTCATTGCTGCAGACTCTTACACGTACCCCACTCGCCCTGATCGCGTTGTCGTATGCGATAGGTGGCCTCGTGAGCATAATCCCGGTGAAGGGCGATCAGGGCGTAAGAATGCGCAGCGCGCCGGCTTCGTAGACCCGGACCCTAGTATCGGTTGGTCTGGTCGGCCGATGGGTGTTATTCCCAAAGGCACACGACTCGGCATACACGTGGAGAAGGTATTCATGCGGAAGAGTTTTACCCTTGATGGCCTTCGAGCCATTCTCGCCTTCGACAACTGGCCAACGGTCCTTTTTGCGCGATTATTCGATCGCGGAACCGGATTCGTGGCCTATCGCAAGAACGGTTTCGACATTCTGATCGATCATCGCGGCGGCGACGAGAATGGGACGCGGAGTTGCATCGCCAGCAACATGTACCGCAGGTACCTTCCGTTCTTCGATCTGCCCCGACCCGCTCGCGTTCTTGATCTTGGAGCGAATGGCGGCGGATTTCCCCTTATGTTGAGAATTGAGGGCATCCAGCTTGCCCGCGTCGTGAGCGTCGAAATGAATCCGCTCACCTTTTTGCGCCTTCAGCTCAACTTGGTTACCAATCTCGGCGCTGCCGCCATTGCAATCAATGCCGCAGCATGCGGCATGTCCACGGGCCCCGAATTGTCTTTCAAGACTAGCCGGGGAGGCACCGCCGAAGGAATCTATACCTCTAGTGCAGATTCCTCCGGTCCTCACGTTCTTGTCCAAAAGAGGACGTTAGAAGCGCTGTACGATGAGCATTTTGAGAATGAGCTTTTAGACATTTGCAAGGTAGACATCGAAGGCGCGGAATACGATGTTTTCACATCGTGCCCGGACGGCCTAATCTGCAAGATACGGTACATTGTGATTGAATTCCATGATCCAGCCCAAACGCCCGCCTTCGTCGAACGAATTACAGATCTTGGGTTCACGGAGATTTTAGCGGAAGCAGGCCGTTCGCAGGATGAATTTGGAGACGTTCGAGCATTTCGCGGTCCGGCAGCCTGATTCCGGCTGAAAACTACCCGCTGCCTGCCCGATCTACGATTGCTAGTATCGAGGTGATGTCCAGTGGAGGAACTGATCGCGAGGCATGAGCCTCGAGCGCAACGAGGAGGCCGATGGTGAGGGCCGGTTCCGGAGCAAATACACCCCGATGAAAAGACGCGGCCTTGTTCGAGTTTTGACGATTTGCTCGGTGGTGATTGTCGTTCTGTTTGGAGCCGTCGAAGGTGTTTTGCGATTTGTGTTCGGCCTGGGCAACCCAGTTTTGATTACACCGGATTCCGCGTGCGAGTACATTCTCAAGCCAGACCAGAGGATTTACAGGTTTTTTGCACACACGAGGACAAACCATTATGGAATGCGTTCGGAGGAGGTCTCGACGAGCCGTGTCCCGGGACGGTTGCGCATTCTGTTTGTGGGAGACTCTCTGACTTATGGCACAAGCCAGGTGGATCAGAGCCAGATTTTTACAGAGATTCTGCATAGGGACTTACCTTCAATTGTTCACAAACCGGTTGAAGTTCTGAATGCCTCGGCCGGAGCGTGGGCCCCGGACAATGAAGTGTCCTACATTCGCTCGCGCGGAATCTTCCAGTCGGATCTGGTGGTATTTGTTCTGAATGATGGCGACGTTTCGCAGTCTCGCGCGACCATGAGCGATGTTGGCGATGGACTGCCTTCCAAACGCCCGGCAACCGCCATTGGCGAGCTTTGGACGCGCTACCTGAAGCCGCGGCTGTTGCAATCGGCAGGGAAGAGCGACGCGGGGACGACCATTCCGCCGAATGCGGATCAAGTGGTGCAGGCGAACCTGCGAGACCTGGACGCGGCCGACTCGCTCGTGATTGGGCAAGGAGCACGGATGATGATCGTCTTTCTGCCATTCCGGCTTGATATCCCCGACAAGAGCGCACAGGCGCAGTCAACCCTTCGAGACTGGTGTGCCGCACATCATGTGCCGATGCTCGACATGACGGCGGCGGAACTGCCCTACTCGATCAGCCAGATCGATCTCGACAACGGGTACCACTTCAACGCCAGGGGGAATGCAGTTGTCGCAGAAGGGATTCTGAAGCTCTGGCCGCAGACTATTGGTCAACCCTAGGATGCAAGGGCCAATATCCATATCATGGTCTTTGAGATGTCGCATGAAGTGCTGCGGCTGGCTCAATGCGCTCGAGCTAAGTGGCGCATTCAAAGCGATTCGACGGGATTTATGGGAGGAAAGGTGAAGCGAATTGTCATTACCGGGGGATCGGGTTTTATTGGTACTAACCTCATAGAAAGTCTTTTCCAAGCAGGTAATGAAGTTATTAACTTCGATCGCAATTCTCCTCGAAATCCGGAACATGCGCAGTTTTTCCGACAGGGGGACATTCTGGACGGAGCGCAGCTAAGCGCCGTGATGCACGACTTCAGGCCAGAGTTATGCGTGCACCTTGCTGCCAGGACCGATTTGGACGGAGCTACAATGGAGGATTACGACGCCAATACAATTGGCGTAAAGAACATGATTGCCGCTGCACGGACTGTTGGTTCAGTGAGGAGGATTCTGTTTGCGTCATCTCGCTATGTCCATCGCACTGAGGTCTTTCCCAAGCACGATGAGGATTACTCCCCCTTCACGCTTTACGGCCAAAGCAAAGTAGACGGCGAAAGAATCGTTCGGAGCAGCGGGCTCGAGATTCCCTGGGCCATATTTCGCCCGACCTCCATCTGGGGCCCGTGGTTTGGCGTCCCATATCGAACGTTTTTCGATGCTGTGCGCAGAGGGGTCTATGTGCACCCAAGGGGCCGTAGAATCTTAAAGTCGTATGGGTATATCGGGAACGTCGTACATCAGATTGCGCAATTCCTTTCTGTCGATACATCCAAAATCGATAAGCGGACATTTTATGTCTCCGATGACCAGAACATGGACGTTCTCGAATTTGCGCAGCTTATTCGGCGAACTTTTGGAGCACCTCCAGTACGGGAGGTCCCGTTGGCGGTTTTGCAGGGACTGGCGATTGCTGGAGACGTTTTAAAGAGGATGGGTGTTTCCAATCCGCCGATAACTTCATTTCGGCTTTCCAACCTTTTGACACCCATGGGTTATGACCTATCCTTAACGAGACAGGTTGCGGGACCCGCGCCCTATACTCTGAGAGCGGGCGTTCAATCGACAGTCGAGTGGATTCTGAGTCATGGATGAAAAAAGACAGTTTCAGGATTTAAGCCTCTTCCGCATGCCCGCAGGATTTCGTGGGCGGTCCGCGGTTGTGGTTCAGGTTTGGTGGATCGTGCAGGCCACACTCTTCCGCATGTCTCCGCTAATCCTGTACGGCTGGAGAAATCTCCTGCTGAGAGCATTCGGAGCCAGGATAGGCAAAGGAGTCCGGATTCGTTCGACCACACGCGTGACCTATCCATGGAAGCTGACCATTGGCGACTACGTATGGGTTGGAGATGATTGTGTTTTTTACAACCTCGGCGAGATCGTGTTGGGCTCGCATGTCGCCATTGCTCATGACGTGTACTTTTGCACGGGGCTTCACGATTATCAAAAGATAGATTTTCCAATTGGTCAAAAACCAATCCGGATTGAAGACGAGGTGTGGATACCGAATGATGTTTTCATTGGTCCGGGAGTTACAGTTGGCAAGGGTTCGATTGTAGGGGCCAGGAGCACTGTTCTCCACGACCTTCCAGGCGGGATGATCTGCTATGGAAACCCCGCGAAAGCTGTCAGGCCGAGAAATGGTCTGACGGACCATTAAGGCCGTGTAACGCAGGGAGCGCCCCGTACAGTTGGACAGCCGTGGCATAGGCCACAGGATGTCTTCAAACCAAACCCAAGGCCGGGTCTCCCGCTATAACTCGGTTTGAGGAACGGATCCCGAAAACTTGAGGAGTTGTTTCGAGACAATGTTAAGGAACACCCTGCCGCCCAGTGTGGCAAGAAAGATTATCCACCCCATCGCCGCACCTAGCGCGACCTTGCTTGAATCAAGCTGGGTCGATATCTCATGCAAATAGCCATTCCCCTTCCCTTTGATCAATGCTTTGATACCAATATCTCTGTGGTAAGAGATGTAGTTGATTGTGACTTCAAGACGAAGCAAAATGGATGGGTAGCCCTTGCGGATCAAATTGTCATAAAGAGTCTCGAGAATCTGACGCACCTGAGGGAACAACTCCCCGCGTCTATTTAAAAAGTTGGATGCTTGCCCTGGATGGGCGCGGACATGCGCAACGTTTGTTCTGGAGATTGCCCATGAATTAGAACGCCCTGCGCGGCTCCAAAACTCGAAATCCCCGGCATAGGGTAGGTCGGTCCGAAACCACCCAGTTCTCTTCACGAGTTCCGTGCGAACGCTCACATTCGATAAAATGCCGGGGATACAGCCAAAAATAAATAAAAACAGGTCAGACTGTTCGGGTTTCACAATGGAGGGCAGCACGGATACCGCAAACCGGTCGTGCCTTGAGTTACAATCCAGCAGTTGATTAAAGCGCACAAAAGCAATCTCTGGCGGTAAGCTGGACCACTCTTTCAAAAGCCTGTCGACAGACCCCTCGTCGATGAAGTAATCATCCTGGCAAAGAATCTGGGTCAATTCACAGCTTGCCATGGAGAAAAGAAAATTCAGGTTTCCAAAAATGCCCACATTGTGTTCTTGGAGGTAGACGGTAATGCGGGGATCCTTAAGCTCCGACAGAAACTCTCGAGTTCCGTCGCTAGAGTCGTCGTCGCTTATAATCAGTTCCCAGTCTTGATATCTCTGCGCCAACACGGAATCAACGGCCTGTTTCAAATACTTCATTCCGTTATAAGTCGGCATTACAATCGAAATCGGCATGAAGTGTTCCTATTGTATACTTCGTTCCAATGAAATCGTAGACTTTGCAGGGACCCGCCTGGAGATTAAGCCGCAGATGGCTGGAAACGATGACGCCGGTGATTTGGGTCGTGCCGGATTATCGGCAGAGATGCAGTTAGTGTAACGCAAGCGACGGTCTCGGTCGAAAGACGTGATTGCAATTGTCACCCGGACCAGGAAAACCGGCGCATGCTCACGGATAGAGGAGAATTGAGCGGCAATCCGGAAGCAAGGCGAGAGTCGTCTTGGTGGGGCGTTTACGCGGAAGGAGAGTGAACGCGATGCGCTTGGGATCTTGGACCAATTAGCCCAGCGGGCCAGAGCGCAGTAGACTGAAGACTGTGGGAAGGGTCGAAGGGATCTCCGGGGATTAATGGCAGGAGGAGATTACTCAACGAGTGGATTGAATGAGAGTGCATTGAACAGGCGGAAATGTTCCATAGAATTCTAAAAATGCTCGGAGCCCTTTTCACCGGATTGGGGCTCACTGTTGCAACGCAGCTTCTTTTGCCGCCCGCCTTTCTCCATTTTTATGGAGTAAGTCGGTACGGCGAGTGGCTCGTACTGTCTGGAACTCTCGGCTATCTCTCTACGCTGAATTTCGGAATTACAACGTATGCGAGCAATGAGCTAACCATGCTGCACAGGCGCGGGGAGAAATCGAAATACCGGGAGCTGCAAGGCAGCACTCTGGCTCTCGCCCTGGGGACGATCAGTTTAGGTATTCTGCTTTCAGCGTTTGTCTTTGTCATCCCAATTGGGAAGCTGTTGCATCTTTCGACGATGAGTCAAGCCGAAGTCGCGCTGACAGCGTTTTTTCTTGGCCTGCAAGCCATGGTGGCCATCATCGCCGGGTACTATGCCAGCTTGTTCATGGTCATAGAGGAGGCTCATCGCGGGCTTACCTGGGGCAACATTAATTCCTTGGGCGGAACCGTAGCGGCCGTCGGCCTCGCTGTATTCAGAGTTAGGTTTTCGATGATTGCACTTGGACAGTTTCTTTTCGTCCTTCTTCTGACGCTATTCTTAATCTACGATCTGAAGCGGAGAATGGGCGATTTGCCGCTTGGATTGCACGGAGCCAACTGGAAAACCGCGAAGTCGATTCTCGCTCCAAGTGGGATGTTCGGCATGATCTATGCCCAGCAGTTTTTAATCTTTCAGGCGCCAGTGATCATGTTGCAGTGGATCGTAGGACCTTCGGTGGTTGTGCTTTTCAGCACTTGCAGGACGATTCTGTCGACGGCGCGGCAGTCTCTTGGCAAGTTCACCAATGCCATTGCGCCGGAGATCACGTTCAGCTACGCACACCAGAATATGAAGAGGCTG
>Ga0182018_10002938_pt1 | contig 16135 bp, 12 predicted proteins | sample 812P2MmetaG_FD_120490 | JGI IMG/M metagenome (GOLD analysis project Ga0182018, IMG submission 120490) | Permafrost microbial communities from Stordalen Mire, Sweden - 812P2M metaG | ecosystem: Environmental > Terrestrial > Soil > Wetlands > Permafrost | place: Sweden: Stordalen | collected... | reverse complement strand
CTGCAAGCTCGAAGGTGACGGGGTACTGGTGCTGAGCGAATTTGCAGGTGCCGCCGCTGAAATGGGCGAGGCTCTTCTGATCAACCCCTTTGATGAGGAGCGCACTGCGGCCACGATTCAGCGTGCCCTTGCTCTCGACGACCAGGAACGGCGCCAACGCATGATGACGCTTCACCATCGGGTCCTCCGGAATAATGTCTTCCGCTGGGGAGAGCGGTTTCTGGGTGCACTGCAAGAAGCTGTGTCGGAACGCGGGCGCTACATTGACACGCAGCCGCAGCGATTGCGGCCGACGGAAATTCGCGATGCTTATGCGCGCGCTGAGCGCCGCGTGCTAATTCTTGATTACGACGGCACCCTTGTTCCTTTTGCGAAACGGCCAGAGCAAGCTTCTCCTCGGACCCGGATACTCGATCTGCTGAGTGCCCTGGCGTCTGAACCGCAGAATTGCGTCGCTCTAATATCCGGCCGGTCGGCGGAAAATCTGGATCGCTGGTTCGGAATGGTTCGAGGTATTTGGCTGGTCGCAGAACACGGCGCCGAATTTAAGCCTCCATCCGCGCCCGCATGGGAGTCCTTGCGTCCAGAGGTACCGACAGAGTGGAAGTCGACCGTCATACCGATTTTGGAGCACTTCGTAGATCGCACTCCGGGAAGCTTTGTTGAAGAAAAGAAATATGGGCTGGTGTGGCACTATCGCATGGCTGACCCGGAATTCGGAGAGTGGCTAGCGAATGAGCTGGTGTCGATGCTGGAGGCAATGCTCGCTGAGACTGAACTAAGAGCGTTCCGCGGCGAGAAGATCGTAGAGGTGAAACCGGTCTGGGCCAACAAAGGCGAAGTTCTCGAACGTCTCCTGGCCTCACGCTCCGATCCCGATTTTGTTTTTGCAGTTGGTGACGATCGCACAGATGAAGACCTGTTTGAGCGGCTCCAATCTGGCGCCTGGACGGTGCACATCGGTCTTGGACCCACTCGCGCTTCATATGTCATTGCAAATTTCGAGGCCTTGCGCCGGGTATTAGAATTGTTTGCCGAGTCCGGAAATCTCAGCAAGACATCCTGATTCCTCGATTTCGTAATCATTCAGCAGAGGTTCGACCCGCGCGTATGCGTTAGCGTAGTCCGCCATGTCTTAAAATCATGGTCCTTAATATCCGCGATCCTGGCCCCGGTCGCTTTTAGCTCCCCTTCAGTTGGTCCGTTCCGTCGTTTTGGGGTTTGAATTTGCTTCTTGCCAAAGCGCTGATCGTTCACCACTGCGAGCACATCCTCGTAACGGGTAAGTGCGAAAACAGATGCTAGTTCCGCAAATGTCCTTTGACCGTGCAATAAGGATTCGCATACCTCTGCCCACTGTCTGAAGCGGAACAAGTAAAGATTAATGCCTCATTCGCACCTGAGCGTCGTCATCGGGTCGATATGAGCCGCCCTCTGAGCAGGTATCCATCCGGCTAGAAGTCCTGCGGCGACGAGAATCGTTACGGCGATTGAGAACATCAGAGGATCGTTTGATTTCATCCCGAAAAGTAGAGACGCTAGGAACTTCGATGTTCCCAATGCAACAGGCAGGCTTACCGCAAGCCCAACAACCGCTAGCACTGAGACCTCGCGGAGAATCATCCAGAGCACCGCGCCACGTTGAGCTCCCAGCGCCATACGAAGACCGATTTCGCTTGTGCGGCGGGCGACGCTGTACGAGATGGTGCCGTAGAGGCCCACGCAGGCGATGATTAACGCGAGGATGGCGAAGGCAGAACACAGCTCGGCAAGCATAATTTCTTGATGAATCGTGTCGGCAATCTCGGCTTTCTGAGTTCGAAAGTCGGAAATCGGCAAGCGCGCATCCGCCTGGTGAACGACTTCGCGGACTGAGTTGACGAATGCAGTGGGATCGCCCACTGTGCGCAGCACAAACATCATCTCGTTCGGCTGCGGGTAGCCTTGATTGTATGGAATATAGACTACCGGCAGCGTCTCCCGCTTCAGACTGCCATAGCGCGCGTTCTTGGAGATACCGACGATCTCCATATCACGCGCCAGGCTCTTTTCTTGACCATCCTTCCATAACACGAGGTGTCGTCCGAGCGGATTCTGGCCGGCAAAATTCAACCGCGCGAACTCCTCACTGATGACCGCGACAGGCGGCGAACCGGGTCGATCATGACCCGTGATGTCGCGCCCAGCAAGAATCGGAATCTGCATCGTGCTCAGGTAAAGCGGTCCGACGGCTTTGTACCGAGTTTGTTCGCTTGGGGGAAGGCCCGGCAAGCTGATCGGTACTTCATCCTCGCCGACGATCAGCGAGCCCTCCGAAAGACTGGCGCTGCGCACCCCCGGGAGCAAAGCCAGGCGCTCGCGGAGATTTTCGTAAAACTCAGAGACATCCGCATCGTTGTGTCCCGATTGATGGGCGTTGATCCGGAACAGAAGAAGGTTTTCTCGATTGAAGCCCAGATTGACTGACTGCAGGTTTGAAAGAGTCCGGACAAACAGCCCGGCAGTGATGAGCAGCAACAGAGAAATCGCGACCTGACCTATAACCAGAAGTTGCGTCATGCTGATGGGCAAGAAGGAATGGCGGGAGCGAGGCTGGGTGGTGCGGGTTTCTTTCAAGGCTGTTACCAGATCCAGATTCGTGCACCGCAGTGCTGGCGCAAGTCCGAACAGAATGCCAGTCAGTACCGAAAGCGCGGTCGCCACTGCCAGCACGTGCCAGTTCAGTTCAGCATGCAGTGTGGAGTTCGTTGCATCGCTTGCCAGCAAAAGCTCGAGAATTCGAATTCCCCAGGCCGCCAGCAGGATACCGAGCACACCACCTAGGAAGGCGACCAGGAGGCTTTCCGTCAATAGTTGCCGGATCACTTGAAAGCGGCTCGCCCCTTCGCTGAGCCGAAGGGCGATTTCACGTTTGCGCGAAGCCGCGCGCGACAGCATCAAATTGGCGAGATTGGAACAGGCAATCGCGAGAATCAACCCCACCAGTGTCATCAACACGTAGAGCGGCTTGGAAAACCGCCGCCGCAAAGTGTCCAATCCGCTGGCTCCCTCTCTGACGTAGAGCGCGGGAAGATTCGCGCGCTGCTGGTCATTTTGCACTGTAGTTGCAACCCATTGCTGAAAGCGTGGTGCGACTTCGCTTTGCGCTTGCGCCACTGTGACACCGGGGCGCAAGCGGCACATGATCTCCACCCAGTAATAATTCGCGTCGAGATAGTCTGACGGTGCGAATCCGGAAGGAATCCGTGCTCCTAACAGCAAGTTGGTGTGCATCGGAAGGTAAACATCCGGAGCCATCGAGGGGTCCACTCCGAAGAACTCAGGGGGAGTTACGCCTATTACAGAAAAGGGCAGATTGTTGATGAGGATCGATTGCCCGACGGCATTTTCCGCACCTCCGAAATGCGTCTCGCTGAATTCAAAACTCAGCACCGCCAGCGCTGGTGCGCCCGTACGGTCGTCGTCTGCCGCAATCAGCCGCCCTGCCGACGGGACAACACGAAGCCCGTTAAAATAGTCGCCCGAAACAAGCTCGCCACTGGCGGTTTCAGCCTGCCCTTCGATGAACAAACTCAGCGTGCGAACCTCTCTGGTATGAGCGTAAGCAAACAGGTCGGAAAACAGTGCGGCATTCTTTTGCAAGAGCTCGAAGGCGGGGTAAGGAAAGATTCCGCCGACCACTCCTAATCTATCGTCGTCAAAAGTGCTGCCGCTCATGCTCTGCATGACGTTGTCGGAGCGATCGTTCCTCATGTGCCAGTTGATGACTACAAGGGACGCTGGGTCGGAAACAGGCAAAGAACGGAGAAGAAGCGAGTCGAGGAAACTGTAGATCGCGGTATTCGCGCCAATGCCGAGAGCCATCACCAGGACGGCAACGCAAGTAAAGCCAGGCGCCTTCGCCAGGATGCGTGCCGCGTAGCGCAGATCGCGCCAGACATCTTCGATCCAGGCAACGTGGTTTGCTTCCCAAACCTGGTCGCGGATGACCAGCGCATTCCCCAACTTCAAATAAGCCTGCCGGCGTGCTTCTTCGGGACTCATACCGCGCGCCAGATTGTCATGAATCTCGTGCGCGAGATGGGATTCGAGTTCTTCCGCCAACTCTGCGTCTTCACGCGACCGGAGAAAAAGCCTTTTGAGACTCACGACGACCTCCTATTTCGTGGCTTCACCTAAGACTCTGCCGATGGCAGTGACGAGCAAGCGCCAACGCTCCGTCTGCGCGGTCAATTGCTTTTTGCCAGAGGCCGTGAGTGTGTAGAATCGTGCTCTGCGATTGTTCTCGCTCGGGCCCCAATAGGAACTCACCCACCCCCGATCTTCCAGCCGATGGAGTGCGGGATACAGCGACCCCTGTTCTACTTCCAGCACATTCTCCGAAGAGCGCTCTATCACGTTGGCGATCGTGTGCCCGTGTGCCGGACCCGTCACCAGCGTCCGCAAAATGAGCATGTCGAGCGTGCCTTGCACCATTTCTCCACTCGGCTGTCTGCTTTCCACCGCGGACCTCCATGTTCCACTCGACCATCTATGGGAACAGAATATACACCACTCGATCGTCTAGGGCAAGCGGCATTCACCTGATGAGTGAAAGGTTCCACCCGGAGCGCTGCAAGGCCATGGTCTCGGTAAGTGGTTATCTGATCGGCAGCCAAGAATCCGGCAAGATACCATTGCCGCCGAAGGCTGAGATCCAATGGTGATATCAGTTTTATTTTGCCAGGAAGCGCAACCGGACCGGCTACGACAAATACCGGCACGATTTCGCGAAGCTGATTTGGCAGATCGCTTCGCCGAAGTGGGACTTCGACGATGCCACGTTCGACCGCAGCGCAGCTTCCTTCGACAACCCGGATCATGTCAGCATCGTGGCCTATAACTACCGCTGGCGGCTCGGTCTGGCTGAAGGCGAGTCAAAATATGATGACCTGGAAAAGCGGCTTGCCAAAAGCTCGGTCATCACCGTGCCAACCATTGCCCTTGAAGGTGATGCCAAAGGTGCACCAGCCCGGACGCCAGTTCTTATGCCAAGAAATTCTCGGGTAAAGATGCGCACCGAATCTTCAAGGGCGGCGTCGTCCACAATCTGCCTCAGGAAGCGCCGGAGGCCTTTGCCTAAGCTGTCGTAGAAGTCGACTGTTATTGATTAGCGTTAGCTTGAGTCGGCCGGCGGCAACCAGCGGCATCCCCTGGGCCACCGCGAGGCACTAAGGAAATTGTGCAAACGGTTGATTTGAGGAGAGGGCAGAGCCTTGGCGAGGGGCGACCTGGAATCGCTCACCTACGTTGGATGACAAACACGGTCTTGTCGTCGACACGATCCGCTTCACTAGCCTGCGTTCGGTACTCGTCCTGTTCAACTGCATATCTCAGGATGGCGTGACAAACTTCTTTTGCCGGCTCATCTTTGTGTTCACGGAGTACCTGTTCGATCTTCAGCCGGTCGTGCTCATCGCTGCCATCGTAAACCCCGTCCGTATAAAGGAAGAGGATGTCTCCCGGACTCATGAGGGTGATTTCCGCCACGGTGGATGACTCCATTTTGCGCGTCCGTGGCGTCATGGATAGATACCTGTTCCGGTCTGGATTATCCTCCGGAATCTCCAACCCGAGAGCGAGGAACTGCGCCATGCGAGCCTTACCGATCTCGACGAACCTTTCGTATTCCGCGGAAAATACTAAGGGCGGCGGGTGGCCGAAATTTACGAAGCGGAAATGTCCGCTGGGGCGTATCTCACCGTAGAGCATTGTCGCGATCTCCCGCGAATTGTCATCTTTATCCCAGCCCAAAGCGTTTCGTGCAGTGACTGACTGGCCGAGCCTCAGATTGATCTTCTCGAACATTTCTGGCGTTGTTCTTCCGTTCCTATCCAACTCCGCTAGCATGAATGCATGGAATGTGTCGTGGACGGTTGAGGCAATCTTCGCCGAGATAATGCCGTGCCCCTCAGCGTCCACCAATAGCACTCCCGCGGTCGTGTGGAGTTCTTGTAGGTCTTCGGTAATTCTCAGTTGCTCTGAGCTTTTCGCCCTTCTGTATTCCGCTGCAATAGCATCAGAGTAGCCCGGCTTGGACTGCAACCACTCCACATGCGCATCCACCGAGTTTCGAGGGGTCTGGCCTTTAAGCACAGGCTCCAGGTACTCCTTGGACAGCTTGAGTGCACGTGCGATGCGCTCGTCGATGTTGTAACGCTGCTGAAAGTTGATGTACTCGAAGAGATCGCCGCCCACCGGACCGGCAGGAATGGAGTTGCCATACATATCGATGCCGGCGAGTTGGGGAATGGCACCCTCAACTGGCATCAGTCTCTTGCGGAGGTACTCGTCAATGGTGAGTTCAACTTGGGGTGTCGCCATAAAAACACTTCTGTGAGGCGGTTCCCTGTGCGCATCTTGGGCACGTGAATGGGAACAATTGAATTATACGGAAGGTCGGGGCGGACACCGAGTTGTCATCTTCTGTACCCACACACCATCCAGCGCTTCGTCTCGCCGTCCAGAAACGCTAGTGCTGTGTTGGATGCGCCCGATTACAGAGCGCAGGTAGGTACGCCAGGTTGTGCGGGGCGCGTCGGATACAGCTGTTTGAAGGAAGCCGCCAGTGGGGAGGTATTTATGCAAATTCAATGGTGTCGGCGTGATGAGAAAGCGGGGTCGGTTCCTTGGCAAGGGAGGCCTCGGATTCGGTGTGTGAGGGCTGTAGTGCGTTGAGTACTTGAAAGCAAAGCTGCAAGAGAGTGACGCGCCGCCTCGAAGAAAGGGCTAATTCTTGGTTATGGCGGCACGAACGCGCAACCGATAAACGATGCAATGCGTGAGCTAGAAAGAGCTATGCGAAGTTAGGCGTATTGCGGATGCGCAGGCTAAGACGATCTCGCTAGCGGCCGAAGCGCAAGGCGACACCGTTAGGTGTTGTACCAATGCCCTCCATACCGCTACCAATGAAGCGTAGCCTTAAGGTATGTACACAACGACCAGAAGTATTGCAGCCGGCACTTTTATGACATGTAAAGACTGTGGGCACGCGGTCAGCATGAACAAGATGTGCGAGAAGCCGCTTCAATCGGCGTCCGACATTCTGAGGCACATGGCTGCCCACAACGCCTCCCACTCCTTCGCGTCGGTTGGGCCCGTCACTCGACCGGAACTGGAAATCGCCCCCATAATTGAATTAGCTCATGCTCTCGGCGTCCCAGCACGAGTAGATCGCTCGGACTCCCCAATTCCCAACTAAGTCCGGTGCCACCCAGAGTGCAGACTCTCGGGATTCTCCTCAGACCAATTAAGGCTGGAGGAGGTTCTGTTAACTATGTAGAGAGTTGCCGGGGCGGATTCTGGCGACCGAGCATTGACCCACGGTCCGGCGTCAAAACCTCGTTCAATCTGCCATACCCTCCTGATGTTCGGATGTGCAGAACGCTACCGACTTGGTTTTGTGGTTTAACAGTCGCCGCATGGCGGCAATCAAGTCAGGCGACCGAAGACCAAAGCTCGGCCTCGATCTGTTCCAGCAACACTTCATCTTGATGAATGATTCGAGCGCGGCGGCTACGCTTCGACATAATCAGCAGCTAGATGAAGGCCTTTAGGTAACACAAATCGCATTACGACGGACAACTGCGCCAATGAAGATCAGAAGATCAGAACGCGAGGTAGTTGAGAGCAGTTTTCGGGGGAGGATTGTTTCAACAAGGGCGTCCCGTGACTCGAAAGAGTCTGAGGCGCTTTCGTTTTGCGTGATTGCTTGCTGAACGAGGCGCTCCGCGTGACTCCGAGTTGCGAGATCAGTATAGATAGTTACCGTTAGCTGCTTCGACCAGGCAAGAACGCTACGCTGATCGCTTCTGTTTCACGGGGTGCAGCCGGGAGCGGGGCTCTTCTTTCATTTGTCCTGTCGAATCCATTCTGCGGCCAAAGGTCTGTGAGTTGTACAAGTTCATGCTGGATTGCTTGTAGGCGTTTCTGCCTCCGGACCTGAGCTATTTGAGCCATTGCATCATTCCGGACGGCACGTCGAAACTGGTCATTCAACTCCCGAATGTCAGCGATCTCCTCTCGGAAACGCCCAACCTTGTCCCGAAGAACCCGTAAGTGATCCATATCTTCAGTGGGCCGCATCCTCCCTTCGCTTCAGGTGACGATTCGCGGTGCGCAAGCCGCGCCACTGTACGGCCGATAAGATGTAAGACACCCTACATCACTGTCAGTTCTTCGTCTGTTCAACTTTTGCACCGAACAGTGGAAATCCTTGTGACAATCTACGTTTGGAATTGCGGTTGTTCGATACTGTTGAACAACATAGAACAAATTGCCACGAAAGCGGGGCAGTAAAGAACCTTAATGCTTGCTGCTTCCCGATGCTGGAATCGTCCGGTCGAACCTGGTGCGAGCCTGTGCGCTCGTTCGATGATCGGCAGCAATCCTTCCGGCAGTTCGCTCTTCGTTATGTATTCATCCACTAACCACGGGATTCCCTCTGGCGCCTCGGAATAGGCTGAGAGCATCTCCTGCTGGCGGTGAGCGCAACAGCGAGTTTATTTCTCCACCGTCACACTACCGCTTTGAGAAACTGGCCACGCCACACTCTAGGCAACGACGATTTAGTCGAGATGTGATCAGCCCGCAGTTCGGGCACATTCTTTGTCCAGACCCAGTGGCCTCTGGCTTTCTCTCGCGCATCCAGAGGAGCAGCAGGATCGTGAACAGCACAATAAGCAGACCGAGGGAAAGACCGGCTATGCTCATCAAAAAAGACCCTCCTTGGGCGAGTCCCGCGTCTACCGCGCAGCAACGTTCCGAGGTCCGACTGTCGGGCTCTTGGGTATATTGTCTGCTGTACTCAAACAGGCTTCGGACCTTTAGCCGCAACCAGCACTGCCAATACGGTCGCAGTATTGCGAACACTTCCCGCAATCGTCATGAGTACTTCCGACATGGGCGCATGCCGTTCCGCCAGTCCCTCAAGCCGAGTGCTGACACTGCGGAGTTCATCGACTTCGCGCAAGATCGCTGCAAAAGGCATAGGCAGGCCTCGCTGTTTCACTGAAAAACCTAAGGTGGAAGAACTTCAGATGGACTGGCTTAGGTCAGAAGACCTGAAAGAGGAGAAGGAGATAACCGCCTCAATTAGTTATAGCAGATTAATTATAGCAGATCGCAGATTGTCCATTCTTTGGTGAAAAACAGTTTGCTCGGCGGGTAAAACTCCAAACCTGATCGATGTTGATCAGCCAGCAGCCGTCGTTTGGCTACGCTACTCATGGACCTCCAAAAGGAGGCATTTATGGCTAGCCGCCCCTTCCGGGAAATACCCTGCATTTCCCTGCATACAGTGCAGCAAGCCACTAGATTTGCAGATTGATTTGTCTGCGGACGACAACGGCAAGGCGGTTCACGAGGAGTGCTATGTCAAGCGGATCACGAGTTCTTTGAGCAATCCTGCTGCTGTAATTGCCGCTTGATTTCGACTGCTGGTCTTGGGACACGGCGCGCATCTATGCACTCGCTGGCTTGGCAAGGGGAGGAACCTTTTTGCTGACTTCTTGAGCCAAGGTTGGCGCAGTCTCATACGACCGTCGTCATCCCACTTTACGAGTGCGTCGTCTTCGTTGGGTTGCTCGATTTCCTCGAAAACGAGCGCGATGCCTTAATATCACCGGAAGCTTTTGGGTGTTCACTGAGGCGATGCGTGTGAGTCTTTGTGGCTGATCGAAGATTAGCTGGATGGTTTGAGTTCCCGGACTACTCGCACGCCAGCCCCGCATTTCGCCTGAGACCAGAGCAGTTTCCGCCGCATAGTCCTTGGCTTCCGATGTGACTTTCACCACGGCCACGGTCGAGGTCCAGCCAGCCTTCGTTGCGAGCCGTAGCATCTTGGGGAGTCGGAGCGATTCGCTGCTTGCGCGTACCCTAGTTTACTTCCGGTTTTCGAGGTTCGTGATCGCCGATGACAGCCTCAGCGAGCGCCAACCGCACTGCTACCTTCGGATCAAGATCAAGAAAGCAGGATAATAGATAATAGTTGCCTTACAAAGGAGTTCTGAAATGAGCAGCCTAGCCCTTTTGCAATCACTGAAAGACAGCATTCTCAGCCAAGCGAGCGTGAAAGCTATCTACGGCGACCCAATCGCAGCCCATGGCAAAACGGTCATCCCGGTCGCAAAAATCATCTATGGCTACGGAGCAGGAGCAGGTACTGGTAGTGTGGGCGATTCCAGTGCTAGAGGTGACGGCGGGGGCGGCGGTGGAGGAGTAAGGGCTATTCCTGTGGGAGTCATCGAAGTAAGTAACCAGCAGACCCGTTTCGTTCCGATTACCAGCCGCAAGAGATTGGCTGGAGCCGTTCTCGCGGGCATCGGTCTCGGCATGTTGCTAGGGTGGCGAAGACGGCATTGAATCTTGTCGCCAGGCATTTGGCAATCGGCTGTCTCATTGTGAGAGTGAGCCATCTATTATGTTCGTTGCAAGCGTTGATGGATGTCACGCTGGATGGATCGCCTTCAGGGTTGAACTCCTCCCATCTGGCGTTGCTTCAGTTCTCCCGAAACGAGCCATGAGACTCAGATTCCAGAGTCTAGTTCGAATTCTATTCGATTACGTCCCCTGTGCTTCGCTGCATAAAGAGCCTCATCGGCACAGGCCACCAGAGCATTCCAGTTCGGGCACTTGGTTCCTCGAATTCCTGCAATTCCGAAGCTGGCGGTCGCCGTAGTGGTGCTGACCCCAAAAGTAAATTTCGTGTTTTCAAATTGTTTGCGTATCCGTTCGATTGCAGTCGTCGTACCTTCTTTGTCAGAATGGGTGATCATTACGAGAAATTCCTCTCCTCCCAAACGGGCGCAGATGTCGGACTGACGGGTAGATGTCTTGAGAATCTCCGCGAAGGTCTTAAGCACGATGTCGCCTGCATCGTGCCCGTACGTGTCGTTGACTTTCTTGAACAAATCCAAGTCAGCCATCACCACCCAAAACGGAAAGCCATGCCTAGCGGCAGCACTCAGTTGTCGCGAAGCCCAAACATCAACCGCACGACGGTTTGGCAAACCTGTCAGGGCGTCCGTCAATGCCATCTCTTCCAATAAGCGATTCTTCGCTTGGATTTCACGATGAAGCTCAACGATCCTGCGGCCCACCTCGACACGCGCCACAAGTTCACCGGGATTAAAGGGCTTCGTGAGGTAGTCGTCGGCTCCGGCAGCAAGTCCCTCCACCACTTGTTCTTTCTCGGTGTTGCCTGTAAGCAAGATGAGATGAGAGTGGGGGTCTCGGAAGTCTCGACGTATGCGCCTGCATAGTTCCAGTCCGCCGATATGCGGCATATCCCAATCACTGATAACCACAGCAGGCTGGTGTTTTGCGAACAGATCAAGGGCTTCACGCCCATCCTTCGCGAACAATACACGGTATTGCTCCCTCGAAAGGGAATGCTCTACCATCTTGCGATATACGGCCGAATCGTCAACCGCTAGAACGGTGAGTGGCTGTGGAGAAGGCTCGATGTTCTCGCTCAAGCTCGTCCTTCAGAACAGAGTTCTGCCTTGCGGAATTGTCCGGCAACGCCTTCGGGAAGCATCTCTTCCAGCTTTTGGGATAGCCAGACCTGTAGTTCGGACTCCCGCTGGTCCGAAATGGATACGAAGCGAACTCCCAGCTGGCCGGTTTTCGACCAGCAGATCGTCGATTCTGCGAAAAAGGGTACCGTATGGTCGGGTAGCGTGAACTGAACGCGGACGTTTTCCCCGGGAAGGAGCGGAACCGGAGTGCTCAAAGCCATACCCCCTCCGCTGATATTTACGCTGTTGCACCACACTTCCTGCATGCCTTCGCTCCGGATGATGACTGGAACTGAGACCGGGTAACGGAAATAGCGTCTCCGTTCTCTCAGGATGAGCCCATATGCAGGCTTGAGGGTTTTGTGGATCGATTGCGCAGAAAGCGGTCTTTCGAAGACAAACTGAGATTTCTTGCGGAGAGCCGACGTACCTTCCGCATCATTATCTTCATCTTCGATGCCGAATGTGACCGCCGTCCGGTTCGATGGGGACAGACGCGCCTGGTCCAGAATCTGTCCGGACTGCCCTCCAAGTTGAAGATCAACAATCACGGCATCGAACTTCCGCCGCTCCAGCAGGAGCGCCGCGCTTGCCGCGTCCTGGCATGCATCGGGCAAAATCGACAATTCTCGCAGGGCGAGGCTAAACTGCTGAATTGTAACTGGATCCGCGGACACCAAGAGTGCAAGTCCTATGGACATAAGTGAAATACTCACCTCATGAGATTTGTTGTCAAGATTGTCTGCCGCTGGCCTGCGTCCGGCTTGCATTTCGGCGACGTTACCTCGCAGCTTGTCGGCAACTTTGTCAACCGCTAAAGGTCTGCAAAAGTAGTAGCCTTGAATTTCGTCACAATGATGTGCCCGCAGGAACGACATTTGGGCTTCGTCTTCGACACCTTCGGCAATCACTTTGAGCCGCAGGCTTTTTGCCATGCTGATAATTGCGGCGGTGATCGCCGCATCATCAGGATTCACCGCGACATCTCGGATAAAGGAGCGGTCGATTTTGAGCCTGCTGACCTGAAACTGTCTCAAGTAGCTGAAGCTGGAATAGCCAGTTCCGAAGTCGTCAATCGCCAGCGTCAACCCCATCGCCTTTAATTCCTGAACAACTGATAACATCAGGTCCGCATTGGCTAGAAGTAGGCTCTCTGTTAGCTCCAGCTCGAGATATTTTGGGGCGAGACCAGTCTCCTTTAGCACCCTTCGGACGAGGGCGCAGAAGTCCTCTTGACGAAACTGCACTGCTGATACATTCACCGCTACCGTCACCGCAGGAAGACCTTCATCTTGCCATTTCTGGGCTTGAGCACAGGCAGTCCTGAGCACCCATTCGCCAATAGGCACGATCAATCCGCTGTTCTCCGCAATACGTATGAACTTATCGGGCGGCACCAAACCCAAGCCCGGATGTTGCCAGCGGAGAAGCGCCTCCACCCCGGTGATCTCTCCAGTGGCAATATTCACTTGTGGTTGATACATCAGAAAGAGTTGTTCTTTGGCGAGTGCCAGCCGCAAGCTGCTTTCTAAGGTCAACCGCTCGACCGCCTGTGCATTCATGTCCTCGGTGAAGAAGCAAAAGTTGTGACGGCCACCCTCTTTGGCGCTATACATTGCCGCGTCGGCATTCTTGATCAGAGTGTCGCAGTCCGCGCCGTGGTCTGGGAAAATACTGATGCCGACGCTACAGCCGATGCTGAGGGAGTGACCTTGAACTACAAATTCTGCGGTCATCGCATCCATCAGCCGCTCAGCGGCAACCGCTGCGTCGGGCACATCCTTCACGTCAGTCAGCATGATGAGGAATTCGTCGCCACCCAGACGAGCTACTGTGTCCTGTTCACGCCCGCGTGTCTTCAGTCGCTCGGCAACTTCTTGCAAGAGGAGATCGCCGACCGAATGCCCCAGTGAGTCGTTGATGTCTTTGAACCTGTCGAGGTCGAGGAACAGAAGCGCAACCTTACGTTGGTGCCGACGAGCGCCAGCGAGTGCCCTCGCCAGTCGATCCTTTAGTAGAGTGCGATTGGGTAGGCGCGTGAGATCATCGTAGTAAGCTAGAGATTGAATGCGTTCCTCGGCGGCCTTGCGCTCGGTGATGTCGGTGCGGATGGCAACGTACTGCCGCGGTCGGTCACTCAGACCGAGAAAGGGTACGATGGTAGTGTCGACCCAGTACAGCGATCCATCTTTGGCCCGGTTCTTGATTTCGCCGTGCCAGACCCCGCCGCCCGCAATCGTCCGATACATCTGCTGGAAAAAATCCTTGGAATGGTGCCCCGAGTTGAGAATGCGATGGTTCTGGCCGATCAGTTCATCCTTGGAATATTGGCTGATGGCGCAGAACTTGTCGTTTACGTAACTAATTGTTCCCTGAACGTCGGTCATCGCCACGATGGCGTGTTGATCCAGCGCGAATTGCAGATCGGCCAGTTCTTTAAATTGAGCCTTGTTGATGGCGCAGTCGTCTTGTGCACCTTTGTTGGCTTGCTTCGGTTCCGTAACCTCACGGATTGCTGACATTGCTGTGCTCCATCATCTTCTTCGAAGTACTAGGTAGTCGGCTAGGGTTCCGATTTCGAAGCAGTCGCAAGCGAAGGAAGAGGAATTTCGAACTGTGTATAGCTTACTTCACAACTACCCCCGAACTTTGGGGCATTAGGTGGGCAACCTTAGGGTAGGAACGCTGGCCGAACATAACTGAGACATGAAGTTGTTTGACCCGAAGAGCGGCAAAGGTTGCTAGGATTATGGCGCTCGATCTCGGGAAGCCGATCTTTCCCGCCATGGCTGGCCACTTACATTGCCAGTTCCAACTGACTCCAGACTCCAAGTCTGCAAGATTGTCAAATGCGCGGCGCAAATGATTCTTGACTACCTGTTCGCTGGTACCGACGATCCTGCCAATTTCGCGATTGGTCAGGCCTTCCCAGATCAGAATCGAAATCTGACTTTCCTTTGGGTTAGAGGCCCTGACAAGGTGTCACGACTGTACTTTCTCCCTCGTGAACAGAGCGAGCCAACTTTACATGTTTGGGTCCATCGAAGATTCCGCGAATTGTTCGCCTGCGGGGAGTTGAATCCCAATGATGATGCTCGCCCACGTTCGACGACGCATTCGGCCTACGCGACATCAAGTTCTTCGATTCCCACTCTGGGGGCCGATCCCGACAGTTGGCATTGGTATTCGTTCAATCCCTGGGCCATCCCTCGGGCTATTTCTTGAATCGCGCCCACACGTTTGGCGCATTGCGATCCTGCTTTTAAACGGTCTCTTAACAGATCGCAGTGGCCGCTGATAACAGCTAATTTGTTAACCAGATCACGAACCATCGGGAGCGCCAGGTCGCGGGGTACATCAATTGAGTTCTCCATACTTCAACCTCACCTTCTACTCATGATTCGGATGTTCCGCAATTGTTTTCGCGTCCACCTACTGCTAGCCGCCAGACACACAAACTACTTGTCCTTGGGCCTGTTCCTTTTTCATGACATAAATAGTGCCCCACCCTGTGGTGCGGGGATATTCACACTTGAACACTTCTGCTAATTGGTGAAGGTAGGTCAGACCGATGAGATGCCAGCCGATTTATTTCAAGAAATGTCCAATGTTGAGCAGACACCGCGGAACGGTAATAGTAGGTTCTTGATTGAAGGATAGATGAGGAACTGACGCGGCCTGACGCGGCCCTTTCCGTAATCTTTCCGGTTCCGGTGGCGCAGCTAACCGGTCGGGCTGCGCCACGATCTTGTGAGGACGCTCGCCTATGATGAATAGAATCGCTTCGCCGATCCATCGCCTGATCGAGACGACCCCTGCGGCGTGCCCGAGCTGCCCGAGTCCCTTGCCATCAATCGGAAGGCTTCGTTTCACCTAAGTTATGCACACCTGAGACCGTTCTGAGATGGGAGCGGGCCGACGCTTCCGTGAGGCCCAACGATGTACGCCCGTAAGTCATTTAAAATACAGGGCAATCTGTGCATAGAATTTTATGCACAGAAATGTGAACGAAATAGCATACGCGGAAGGCGCATTTTTATTGGGTTTCCCGATAAGTTCGCAAAACCGGCATTCTATGCGGGTCTCGTGAGACTTGATTTTACTGGGGATAACCGCCGTGGTGCCCCCCAACGTTCAAATCAGTGCGGTAATTGCTACTCAACTCAGAATAGCGTGCATAAGTCAGGTTTCAGTGGCCCCCAGATTGTGTGTGGTCCTTCATGGATCGCAAATCGGACAGCGACACATAGAACGATCTTTCTTTTTGGAACTTTGGCTACGCCCTCGCTGCCGTCGCCGCGACATTGGTGAAACTCCCGATCGCCTGTGTCAAGTGCGAATCCACTTCATCCGCGATCGTCATGACATCCGGCAACACCAGGCTGAGGTCCAGCGCACTGAGATTTCTGTGCAACGTCCCAAACAGGGTTACTTGCAATATTCGCGAATCGTGCACCAGCATGGCAGGAGTGTAGCCTTGCAACTTCCGCATCTTGCCATGGGCGACGGCAGCGGCGGAACCGATGGATTCGCTCTCTTCTCCGGGGTTGTGGGATGCTCTCAGGCGCACAACGAGG
>Ga0182018_10002937_pt1 | contig 16140 bp, 10 predicted proteins | sample 812P2MmetaG_FD_120490 | JGI IMG/M metagenome (GOLD analysis project Ga0182018, IMG submission 120490) | Permafrost microbial communities from Stordalen Mire, Sweden - 812P2M metaG | ecosystem: Environmental > Terrestrial > Soil > Wetlands > Permafrost | place: Sweden: Stordalen | collected... | reverse complement strand
AGCGAAGCCTTGAGGGTTGGTCTGACGCGGTACCCGGTCGCGGCCCAGAGCAGGAAAAAGATAGCCGGGAAGAGAAAGATGCCCGTGGTCTTGGTGAGGACGATGAGCGGCAGAAGCAGGCCAAGCGCGATAGGCCATGCGAGGGTGTTCGACCGGCCCGCGGCGGAGGCAGTCAACAGGGCAACCAGCGCGAGCAGGACCAGCAGCGGCTCCAGAATCGCAAGGCGCATAAAGGCGAAGCAGTAGGGGCTGACGGCGAGAAGCAGGACGGTGAGCGCGGGCGCAATCGACCCTGCAGGTAATCTTTCCGCGCCTTCATCGACGACGCGGCCCGGGCTGGCGATGTGTGGCCAGCGGCGAATCAGCAGGTAGCAGCAGGCCATGATGAGCCCGAAGACAACCATGGTAAGCGCACGCGCCGCAGGGAGACTAACTCCGGTGAAGCGGAAGAGCACAAGCTCAATCGCCGGCCAGACTGGCAGCGCGACTGCGGGGTTGAAGTCGCCGGGCACATACCAGTGGCCGAGCTGGTAGTGGCGAATGGCGGCGTCGCCATACCAGCCTTCGTCGGTGTATTTGGCCCAGTCCATCCAGGGGGATTGGTTGGGGAAGTCGGCCCGGAGATGCACGAAGTGCAGCGCGAAGAAGACGGCCGCGATGGCAAGCGCCGCCGCTTCCACGAGCCTGGTCACGCGTATGCGCCGCGCCCCTGCCGGGTATCCGACGGGCGAGGAAGTGTGCATCTCGTTCGCCGGCTTAATGGGAGTGCCGACGGGGGTCAACGTCAGATTCATCCACACATCTCCATCCACACATCCGCTGCGCCGGGGAGGATTGGAATCAGGATTTTTTCAGGCGTAGGGTGAGGTTATACCAACGGCGCGGCTTTCGTAAGTTTTAACTTGCGGCGGCGGCTGGGATGCGAATGCGAAGGCCAATACAGAGATTCTGGCTTCGCCAGAATAACGGCTCTTATGACTGCGCTCTAGACCATCCCCATCTGCATCCCGGCGGAGAGCGGCGGCACGATGCTGCCATCCTCATTCACTTCCTGGCTCTCCACGTAGAAGTTGCGCAGCTGTGCACTGCCGAACGAGGTGGTGATGGCGACATCGGCGGCATCGCGGCCGGCGGCCATCAGCACGCGTCCGGGGCGGGCCTCGTTGTGGCGCGCATCCATGGTGTGCCAGCGCCCGTCCAGCCAAACCTCATACCACGCGCTGAAGTCGCCGGCGCCGGTGTACTGCCAGCGAATGTCGCCGAGATAGCCGGTGACGTAGCGGGCTGGGATGTTCTGGCATCGGGAGAGGGTCACGGCCAGGTGCTGAAAGTCGCGGCAGACGCCGACGCGCTCGGTGAAGACATCCATCGCGGTCTTGGTGGGCCGCGCGGCCTGGTAGTCGAAGCGCACCTTCTCATGCACCCAGTCGCGGATGGCCGCGGCGCGCGTCCATCCCGGCGTCATCCAGCCGAAGAGGTCCTGCGCAATCGGCACGAAGCGGTCGACCTCACAGTAGCGGCTAGGCAGCAGAAAGCGCAGCACCTCGGAGGGAAGCTCCTCGACGGGCGCCTGCTGCGCGTTTGGGTTGACCGGCTCCGGCATGCCATCGATGTCGATCGTGCTGGTCCCGCTGAGCCGCAGATGGCCTGCCGGCGCGACGAAGCGCGAGCAGCGGTTGCCGAAGCTGTCGATATACTCCTCCGACCCAATCAGCCTGCCGTACCCCGGAGCTGCGCCGCCCTCCAGGCTCTCGATCACCAGAACGTTGCCCTGGCGGACGTAACGCTCGAGCGACGGGTGCAGGTGCAGCAATGCCACCGTGGCCGTCGGATGAGGCAGATCGAACTGTATGTCGAACTCGGACTTGATGAGCATCATACCCTCTCGCATGGAGAACTATCGATTGTGAGATGCAAATGTGGCGGATGAGGCCAGTCTACGCCGATAAGGCGGGCCGCGAAATGCTGCAACAAGGCGTTTCCAGAGCAGTTGGACGCTGCGCGCAGAATACTCCAGCGCGAACCTACGGCCGGTCATCGGGCCATGCTAAGGTGGTCTACCTATGCGATATGTGTCCCTTGCGGGCGGCGCGCCCAAGGTCTCCGTCCTGGGGATGGGCTGTGCTGCGATGATGGGCAGCTCAGGCAGGCGCGAATCGGTGACGGCCCTGAACGCCGCATACGATGCGGGGATCACCTTCTTCGATACCGCTCGCTCCTACGGATACGGCGCCTGCGAAGGGTTGCTGGGCGAGTTTTGCGCGGGGCGCCGTGAGCGCATCACACTATGCACCAAGTTCGGCATTCTGCCCGCGCGCCAAGGCTGGAAGCAGTCGGTCAAGCCGCTGGCCCGCGGCGCGGTGAAGCTGGTGCCCGGCCTGCGCAAGGCCGCGCGCAAACAGGCCGGTCGTTTGCACAAGGGCAACCAGTTCTCCGTTAGCGTCCTACGCCGCAGCCTGGAAAAGAGTCTGCGCGAGCTGCGCACCGACTACGTAGACATCCTGCTGATGCATGCCGCTCCGCTGAGTGTGCTTGCCCAGGAGGACCTGCTGCTCGAACTCGAGCGCGTGGTCACGGAGGGCAAGGTGCGCGTGGCGGGCATCTCTGGCGAGCCCGAGGTCATTGCGGCGACATTGGCCAACCGTCCGGGCGTTTTGCAGACCGCGCAGTTCGCCTGCGACATTGCCAACTTTGGATTTCTTGAGAGCATCGCCAACCAGACCGCACACAGCCGCACACAGCCGCCAATGTTCATGGTCGCCAACCATCCCTTTGGAGGCTCGGCTGGCATGGGCCAGACGCTCCACGGCATTGCAGCATTGGCCGGCGATCTTTCGCTTCCCCAGGAACTCCGCGCGAAGCTCGACCTGGCCGACCCACAGCTGCTGCCCGAGGTGGTCCTGAATGCAATCCTCATGGGCACCGGCATCGATGCTGTCGTTCCCGCCATGCTGCAACCGCGGCATCTGCAGAGCAACTGCCGCGCGCTGGAGGATTGCCGCTTCACCCACGCCGAGCTTGCCCAGCTGCGCCACGCATTGGCCCCGGTCGCGCATTGATCGCCGGGCCGGCTGACGCCAGGCCGATGGAAGGGTTTTGGCACACCGGTTCTGAAACAATGGAAGAGCAAGAGGTGTCGCCGAAGCGCACCGCGCTCTAGAGTACGGATGAAAATCCTGCACATCATCGCAACACTCGACCCAGAGTTCGGCGGCCCTGCAGAGGCGGTGCGTGCGCTGATAAGCCACGCGCCTGAGGGCAGCAGTAGCGAGGTTGTGACCCTGGACGACCCGGCAGCGCTGTATCTGGAGGACCTCCCGGTCGTGGTGCATGCGCTGGGACCGCGCACCTCGAACTACGGCAGCAGCCGAAGACTTCTGCCCTGGCTGAAGGCCAACCGCGAGCGGTTCGACGGGGCAGTAGTGCATGGCCTGTGGCAGTCCGCCGGGCTCAGCGCATGGCGCGCGATGCATGGGAGGACGCCCTATGCGGTGTTCACACACGGGATGCTCGACCCATACTTCAAGCGGGCATTTCCCCTGAAGCACATGAAGAAGTGGGTTTACTGGGTGCTGGTGGAGTACTGGGTGCTGCGCGGCGCGTCACGGGTATTGTTCACCTGCGAGGCGGAAGAGCAACTGGCCCGGCAGAGCTTCTGGTTGCACCACTGGCGAGCGCAGGTGACGCCGCTGGGCACAGTCCCTCCCATGCGCGACCCGGAGGAGCAGCGGGAGGCTTTCCTTGCGGTTTGTCCCGCGGTGCGGGGCAAGAGATTTCTGCTGTTCCTGGGGCGGATCCATCCCAAGAAAGGGTGCGACCTGCTGGTGAACGCCTTCGCAAAGCTCGCGACGCTCGATCCGGAAGTCGAGCTGGTGATGGCTGGGCCCGACGCCCAGCAGTGGCGGATGGAGCTGGAGCGGCAGGCTGAGGCGAGCGGCGTGGCGCATCGCATCCATTGGCCGGGGATGCTGCTGGGCGACGCGAAGTGGGGCGCGTATCTCGCGTCGGAGGCGTTTGTGCTGCCATCGCACCAGGAGAACTTCGGGATTGCAGTAGCGGAGGCGCTGGCCTGCGGGAGACCCGTGCTGCTCTCGGACAAGGTGAACATCGCAGCGGATGTGGTGGCGGATGGCGCAGGCATGGCGGAGCCGGACACGGTCGCGGGAACAGAACGGCTGCTGAAGCGATGGATCCAGATGCCGGACGACGAACGGAGGGCGATGGCGGCGCGGGCGAGTGCGTGTTTTGCCGGGAGATACGATATGCGGGAGAATGCAAAGGCGGTGGTCCGTCTCTTCGCCGTGGCTGGAGCCAGCACAGAACAGCGCCCCTGATGCCAGAGCACCCACAACGAAAATGCTCTATGCGTGGGAGGAAGCCGGCTCCGGTGCGATGGTTCTGCGTGGAGCGATTCGGCGAAAGACCAGCAGCAGGATGGTCCCCACCAGAATGCTGGAGCAGGCGTCGACGCTGAGCAAGCCGGGCAGCCCGTGCGTCGTATAGAAGTGCCCATCCACCGCAGTCATATAGCTGATGGGCAGGTTGGCCGAAGCAGTCAGCAAGGCGATCTGGGTGGATGAGAGCGGATTGCCGGGCCCGACGATCTCATATTCGAACGCGGAGAACGCGGTGTAGTTGATTCCCTGAAAGAAGTTGTAGGCGAGTACGCCGATGGCGAAGAAGACCAGCGTGCGCGGCATCCAGATCATCGCCAGTGCCGCGACTGCGCCGCCAAAGCCCGCGGCCACATAGACGGTCCTGCGCAGATAGCGCTGGCAGAACCAGACGCCGGCCACACAGCCCACCGAGCAGACGACGGCGACGCCGGGGCCATTGAGCGCGGTGACCCAGCGCTCCGGAGTGTGGAAGTCCGCGCCCATTCCGGAGAACAGGTTGGTGAGCGCAAAGCACGCGGTGGGTGAGACGAAGCAGGCGAGGCCGATGAGGCAGCCGGGACGGCGGCAGACTTCATAGAGATCGCGAAAGAAGTTGCTGAACATTTCTGCTGCGCTGCGAGCGGGTTTGGACGGCAGCGGAATGAAGAAGAGCATGACAGTGGGGGCAAAGACGGTGAGCGCGAGCAGCGCCGCGGCGAGCGCCGCCGGCAGGGTGCGAATCAGCACGACCGCGAGCGTCGCGAAGAGGCCGGCCGCGCCGAGGTTGGCGATGTTGCTGGCGCCGCCGACGGCGGAGTAGTGCTTGTCGTGGACCACGTCCGGCATCCATCCCTGGTGGGCGTTGCCGAAGATCACGGCTGCGGCGCAGCCGGCGGTGAGGACCGCGGTGAATGCGGTTAGGTTTGCGGTGAGCAGGGTGCATACGCCCAGGCAGAGCGCGGCAAGCGCGGCGAAGAAGAGCGCATACGTCCGCTTGCTGAAGCGCACATCGAGGATGGGACAGAGCAGGAAGGCCCAGAAGCTGGGCGAGAAGCCCCACGCGGAGACCCATGCGATCCTGCCCAAAGGAACGCCATGGGCGGCGAGCAGGATGGGCATGGCGGTGGAGACGAAGCCGAAGTAGAAGCCCATGGGCGCGATGGCGAGTCCCATCGCCCAGGGTGGTAGCTGCCGCCGCATCCGAGGTCCCTCCGCCGTGCTGCGAGGCTATCGCGCGGCGGCAGTCTCACGCACGCCGGTCTTCAGCGCCGCGGCCTTGTCGGTCGCCTCCCAGGTGAAGTCCTTGCCGGAGCGTCCGAAGTGTCCGTAGGCGGCAGTGGCTTTGTAGATGGGGCGGCGCAGGTTGAGGCTCTCAATAATGCCCTTGGGGGTGAGCGAGAAGTTGGCGCGCACGAGGGCCTCAAGCTTGTCCTCATCGACCTTGCCGGTGCCGAAGGTATCTACGAGGACGCTGACTGGCTCGGCGACACCGATGGCATAGGCGAGCTGCACCTCGCAGCGGTCGGCGAGGCCGGCGGCGACGATGTTCTTGGCGACGTAGCGCGCCATGTAAGCGGCCGAGCGGTCCACCTTGGTTGGGTCCTTGCCGGAGAATGCGCCGCCGCCATGACGCCCCATGCCGCCGTAGGTGTCGACGATGATCTTGCGGCCGGTAAGGCCGGTGTCGCCCATGGGACCGCCGATGACGAATCGCCCGGTGGGGTTGATGTGGTACTTGGTGTCCGCATCGAGGAGCGGAGCGGGGATGACGGCCTGGATGACGTGCCTGAGGATGTCGGCGCGCAGCTCGTCGTTGCCGATGTTCTCGGCGTGCTGGGTGGAAATGACGACAGCGTCGACGCGTACGGGTTTGTGGTTGGCGTCGTACTCGACGGTCACCTGGCTCTTGCCATCGGGGCGAAGGTAGGACATGAGGCCGGACTTGCGCACCTCGGAGAGTTTATTGGTGAGCTTGTGCGCGAGCGAGATTGGGGTGGGCATCAGCTCGGGGGTCTCGTTGGTGGCGTAGCCGAACATCATGCCCTGGTCGCCCGCGCCGCCGGTGTCGACGCCCTGCGCAATGTCTGGAGACTGTTTGTTGATGGTCGAGATGACCGCGCAGGTATTGGAGTCGAAGCCGTAGAGGGCGTTGTCGTAGCCGATGGACGCGACGGTGCCGCGAACGAGGCTTTGGAAATCGACGTAGGCGGTGGTGGTGATCTCGCCGGCGATGACCACGAGGCCGGTGCAGGTGAGGGTCTCGCAAGCGACACGGCTGAAGGGATCCTGGGCCAGGCAGGCGTCGAGGATCGCGTCGGAGATCTGGTCGGCTATTTTATCGGGGTGACCCTCGGTCACGGATTCACTGGTAAACAAGAAGCGGTCGCGCTTCGCCAAATCGACACCTCCAACGGGTCACGTGCGGGTAGATGTGCAACACATCCATCTTACCTCTCCCGATATGTTGCGGCCAATGGGCATCCACGCCGGTAAGCCGACCGGAGCACATGGGCATTGCGGAGATTGCAGCTTCTCATTAGATCTACAACTTAAAGCGGAACGGCGCCTGCTATTGAAGGCAGACGCCGTGCGGGGTTGGAATCGAGGTTAGAAGTTGATCTTGCCTGCGACCTGCACGATGCGGGGGTCGCGGGTGTTGGTGGCTTGTCCGAACGTGACGCTTGTCGCGTTGGTATCGATGTTGCCCCAGTTGGGGTGGTTCAGGACGTTGAAGCCCTCCCCACGCAGCTGAAGGACCACGTTGTGGTAGAGCCTGAAGTTGCGGAACAGGCCAACATCGAACCTATTGAAGCCTGGGCCGATGATGCTGCCGCGCCGCTCGTTGCCTACCTGGTAGCTTGCCGGCGCGGGCGCCATGAACGCTGTCTGGTTGAACCAGTTCAGCCGATGCCTCAGCGCGACCTGGCCATAACCGGCGCTCGGGTTCAGCACCACGTTGGGACGAAGGCTGGCCGCGCTATCCAGAAGAATTCCCAGGCCAGCGGAGTCGTTGGCGACGCCGCCATTGGTCGTGCCGTTGTAGGTACTGGTGAGTCCCTGGTAGTTGATCGGCAAGCCGGGCGTCATGGTGACCGTCAGAGGCACCCCGGAGACCACTGAGTAAAGGCCGGACATCTCCCAACCGCCGAGGATCTCGCCAACAACGCCCTTCTGGTCACGGTACCAGGGTAGATCCCAGATTCCGTCGACATTAAGGACGTCGTTGCGGTTGAACGGGGTCGGACCGTACTCCCGGCCAAGGTTGTAGCTGTTCTGCGGGGCCGAAGTGAAGTCGTCGGGAGCGTTGGTAAGTGCTCGGCTGAAGGTGTAGTTCGCATCGATCAAGCTCTTGCCGCTGAACTTCTTGGTGAACTTCACCTGCAGCGAGTTGTAGTTGGAGTTGAAGATGGTCTGCGCCGCATTGATCGAGGAGTATCCGAGATACGGGCGGATCTGGTTGAGCGGCGCCTCGCACGCCGCACTGGTGAATCCGCTGCAGCCTTTCACCTGGCCATATCCAATGGTGGTGTTGGCAAACGCGCCTGGCAGGGGTTCGTTGATGTCGACGACCCCCAGCAGGTGGGTCCCGTGGTCACCGAAGTAGCCCACGTCGAGGATCATCGTCGGGGTAATCTCCTGCTGAAGATCCAGCGAGAACTGCTGCACATAAGGTGTCTGGTAGATGACCGGGGTCGCGCGCAATTCCGGCGGCGTGAGGTTGTAGAGAAGTGGGGGGTTGGACTTGAGAGTTGAGGGACTGTCCACGGTCGCGAAGGAATAGCGATTCATCGTCACATAGGGCGTATTGTTGAATATCTCCTGCTCGTACATGCCGACGGCGGACTCGTCATAGGCGATTCCATAGCCCCCACGCAGGGCGGTCTTGCCGTCGCCGAAGACATCGAAGGCAAATCCGATCCGCGGCGCCCAGTCATGCTTCTCTGCGTGGCCCACTTCGAGGCCGAAGGGCGAACCGTGAGCTTGGATCGACTGGGTGCAATTGAGAACAGTTGAAGTGTTGCATGACCCTGGAAAGACGAAGCCGGGCAGGTTGGACGAACCGAGGTAGCCAGGGCTGCCCAGAATGATCCCATTCAATGGGTCCGCAAACTCGTTCGGCTGGTATGCGCTTCCGACAATGAGGCTGTTGTCCAGCCCATTGACGTTGGGGCAGTTCTGCAAGGTGTAGGTAGTGGTCGACCCGACCGTGATGGGGGTTTCCTGCGACGTCACGGTGCAAAGATTTCCATTGCTGTCGATCGTCTCGGCAAAGGCCGGATTGTAAGTGGCGGGATCGAAGTTGCTCAGCTCGTTGTTGCTATCGTACGGCTGCTCAAAGAAGCTATAGCGCACGCCAAGGTTCAACGTCAACCGCCGGGACGCCTTCCAGTCGTCCTGTGCGTATAGTTCGATCGTATTCTCATTGAGGTTCGCCGTGGGCGCCTGATTGGCCTGAACGAAGCCTCCGTTCGCGTTGCCAACCAGGAAGTTCGAGAACTCAAGTTCGAACGGGCTGGGCGCACTGGCGCCCAACGCCGCGACCTGGGGAGCGCTGGGCGCATCGTTGGCGTTGAAGCTGTAAGCACCCTGGTTGTTGTTGCCGAAGGCGGTCTCCACCTTCTGGTAGTGGTTGTAGGTCATGCCGGTCTTGAAGGTATGGGTCCCGACGACCTTGGTGATGCTGCCGAAGCCGTTGTGATTGACGTCGCGGTCGCTATACTTACCCGCGCTCTGAATGTTCGGCCCATTGCCGGCAAACAGGAGATTGGGGACCACCCCGAGTGTGCCGGGGCCGTAGGGAAGGGTTGGTGAAACGGCCGGCGTGGCCGAAATTGCCGACGCCGCCAAGCCGACTGGCGTGCTGAGGACGGCGCCCGAACTGTAGGCATAGCCCGCATCCAAGATCAGCGTGGGCCGGACCACAATGGTCATGTGGCCCATGTGCTGGGTGCCCGGCGACCGGGTGGAGGTGTTCGAAACCCCCGGCATCGGACTGGGCGTACTGTTTCCGACGAACAGCCCCTCACCTTCCATCGACGGCAGAGAATCGTGGAGATAACGATAGTAGACATGGAAGTTCTTGTTGACGGCCTCGTCGATGCGAGCGAACTCCTGGCTATCGTTGAAGACATTGCGGGCGTTGAAGATGAGGGTATGCGACGGGTCGGCACACGTCGGGCAGTTAGGCGGCGTGGCGGCGGTGACGGCCTTGTAAATGTCGGCGACGTAATTGCTGGCCTGGAGCGAGGGAAAGATAGGAGCAGTGCTTGTGCCGCTGTTGGGCACGCTGGTTGCATAGGTGCTGCAGGTGCCGGCGGCCGCAACCGTAGCAGTTGTCTCAGCGCAGACCGCGACCGGGCCAGGAGGGCCGCCACCGGGAAGGGCCTCTTGCGTGAAGTTGCCCTGCAGCTCGTTGGCGGTCGGCACATACGACGTTTGTCCCGGCGCATAGTTCACCTCGCGGCGAATTTCCTGCGAGTAAAAGAAGAAGGTCTTGTCCTTGCCGTTATAGACGTGCGGAATGATGACCGGGCCGCCGATGGTCCCGCCGAAGTCGTTGTAGCGAAGGATGGGGGTCTTGACAATGGGCGCGGCCAGCTTGTTGAAGAAATTGTTCGCGTTAAGGATGTTGTTGCGGAAGTACTCGTAGACGCCGCCATGGAAGGAGTTGGAGCCGGAGCGGGTAATGACGTTGATCTGACCGCCCCCGCTTCGTCCGTACTCTGCCTCGTAGGTGCCGCGCAGGGTCACAAACTCAGAGATGGCATCCACGCTGGGATACGCCAGCAGAGTCAGGTTTGTCCCCCGGTCCACGTTGTCCGCGCCATCGATGGTCCAGTTGTTGGCCGTGGGACGGTTTCCATCGATCGAGAAGAGCACCTGATTCGGCTGATAGGCCGATTTGGGGTCCTGCGAGAGAGGTGTCTGCACCACGCCTCCCGACAAAGTCGTGGGATAGGACCCGCCAAGATACAACTGGTCGCTGTTCCCGCCAGGCGAGACGCCGGGCTGCAGTGTGACCAGTGTCTCGTAGTTCCGGTTGACCAGCACCAGATCGTGCAACTGATCGCCGGTGACCAGACCTTCGCTGTTGCCGTTTCCGAGGTTGACCGGCAACTGGCTGGCAACGACCGCAACGGTATCGTTGGGATCGCCGGCCCACAGCTTCTGGTCGACCTTGAGCTCGTCATTCGCGTGCAGCACAAGGCCGGTGACGGTCGCGGTCTTGAAACCCTTTATAGCGATCGTCAGGGAATAAGGCCCCAGGGGCAGCGAATCCGCAGTATAGAAGCCCACTGAATTGGTCTTCACTGTCCGCTCCACCTGTGCCCGGTCGGTCTGGGTCAGGGTCACTACGGCACCGCTCACGCTTGCCCCTTTTGCGTCCATGACCGTCCCGCCGATGCTTCCCGAGACCTCCTGCGCCCGGGCCACGACAGAACCCGTCATCAAAAGCACAACCCACAAAGCACCGCGTACCCAGCGTCTAGACAGCGTCATCATCATCTCCTGAAAAACTTTCTTACCAACATCCGACGGGCTTTTCCGGCCTAGTCATCCGCGTTAACCTTCAGCTCGCCGGCCCTCGGCACACACATGTGGCAAAGAGCGGTCATGCCGTGAATGCAGTGCGCGATGGCAAAATAATTCTCAGCGCGCGCTAGCAAACAATTTCAATCGAGGAAACAGTAAATTACCTGGAGGACGCATTGTCAACCCAAGACTTTAGGTGAATCCAAACCGGGGGCGCCGGAAGCAACCTCCGGTGCCGGGCTATCCTCCAGCCGCACCACCCCGCCAGGGCGACGGAGAGCAGCACCAGCCCTGCTCCAACCCACCTCATGCCCATCCCGCGGCGGGCCGGAGCGCGGCTGTTTTTGACGTTTTCGGCGAAGGTTACCCACTCTGAGCCGCCCGGCTCGCTGACCCCATTTTCCCTGCAAGTCTCCTCAAAGCGCCGCATCCAGGCCTCTTGCTCCAGCCCCAGGGCGCCGAGGTAGCTGCGCAGGAACCCCCGCCGAAACACCCCTCCCGGCAGGTCCTGGAGGGCCCCCGCCTCCAGCGCGAGGATGTGCTTGGCAGACACCTTGGTGACTTGGCAGATGGCCTCGACAGGCACACCCCGCTGCTCTCGCTCCCGCCGCAACTCCTCGCCGAATGCCGCCAATCCGCCCTCTCGCGCCATGCCTCTCGCAAGCCGCTACTCGTCCCATACCATAAGCGATCCAAAAGGCCAAATCAAAAGAATTTGACACTTTCGCATCGCCAGAACCTGCCTAGTCCCTAGGCATAGACTTGCGTGGCCATCTCATGGGCGGAGATGAACCCTGGATGGAACCGCCTGCTAGACTGAGGGCCAACCTTCCGCGCCAACCACTGAAAGAGGCACCTCTTTGCTTTCCAAGATCGCCCGATTCCAGTGAATGGACAACCTGATGCGTACTCCCGGCCCTTCATATCCCACGACAGAAGTTTCACCGACACCTGCCACGCCGTTCCATTCCCCGCTTCTGAAGCGAGAGATGCCTGGGCTCGACGCGCTTCGCGGAATCGCGGTGCTTGCGGTGGTCGCTTACCATGGTCTGCATTGGTGGCTCCCTCCGGCAAAGTCATTCTCGCCCGCCGTACAATTCGTCTCCTCGCTCACCACTCCAGGCTGGCAGGGAGTCTACCTGTTCTTTACCCTGTCAGGGTTTCTTATCACTGGGATACTTCTGGAGTCGCGCACCCATGCAAACTACTGGAAAAATTTCTACGTCCGTCGCGCTCTGCGCATCCTTCCGCTCTATGTGGTCTTGCTGCTCCTGCTTCGCTTCTACAGCCATCTCAACTGGTTTTACCTACTGCTGTGCCTGCTCTACCTGGCGAATTTCGCCGCGTGGCTGCCCGGAGAACACTACGGCCCGCTTTGGACGCTCGCAGTAGAAGAGCAGTTCTACCTGGTGTGGCCGCTTCTGGCCCGCTTCCTGCGGCTTCGCACCCTCGCCCTCATATGCCTGGGAAGTATCGTGGTCTCTCCCCTGCTCCGCTATCTCTCCGCGAGCGGAGTTCTGCCCCTGGGAGACTCCTCTTCAGCAACTTGGCTGGTGACGGACAATCTAGCGGCAGGGGCACTCCTTGCAATCCTGCTGCGCACACCCGCCGCTACCCTTCCCCGGGTGCGGGCATTGGCCTTTGCCACAGGCTTGCTGGGCATGGCACTCCTTGCCGCCGGAGCTCGTCTGCATCTCCTGAGCCGATCGACCCCAGGCGGCGCAGCGTTTTCTCCCGAGCCGGCTGTCTTTCTCTCGAGCGCCCTGCTGCTGCTCTCGCTGGAGTTCGGCGGTCGGCCTCTAGTTTTTCGCATAACCCAGCCGCTGCGCTTTTTCGGATACATCAGCTACGGCCTATATCTTCTTCATCTCCTCGGGTTCAAGGTCTTTCAGGACCTCTTCGTCGACTTTCACCAGGTCCCAGCCGAATTGACACTCGGCCCGCTGCTCCTGCGTTTCGTAAGCGTGCTTGGCGCGACGACCGTGGTTTGTCTTCTCTCGCGGCGCTACTTCGAAGAGTACTTTCTTCGTCTCAAGGACCGCCTCGTGCCCTATGTTCCGGTCGCGGTCGAGGCGTCCCGCGCGTCTTCGCAACCGGGATAGTCCTGTAGTTGCCGGCGGCTGGACACCCTCTGCCCGACCGCCAGAGCATTTTCACAGTGGGTTTTTACAATGCATCAGGTCTCAAGACCATTTTTTCCCAGGAAAAATGGCACTCGTAGATGTTCAGCGAGTACGCAGTAACGGTGAAAATGCTCTAGACTTAGGCAATTGCGTGCGCCTCCCCTTCCCAGAACGCATCCCTTTGGAACGCACCGCGATCTTTGCCGCGGGACTCTTCGTGGTGCAGCAGCTTGAGCATACGGCGCTTTATTTCAGCGTCGGCTGCGTGTTCTTCCTGCTGGTCGCCACCTTTGCCTTCAATATCGCCGGAGGCCTCACGCGGACCTCCGGGGCCTACATCTTTTTTTATTCTGTCCTGGTGGTCCTGATTGGCCTTTGCTACAAGGCCTATCTGGGAGAGCCTGCCGACTCCAACCTGCAGGATCCGCATACCACTATTAAGGTTTATGCAGGGGGCATCAGCGCCATGCTCGCGGCGGTGCTGGTCAGCCAGCGCCTCTCGCGCAAGACCGGAATCCTGCAGAACATCTTGAAGGAGTCGGAGATGTACCGGGCCTCCATCGGCTGCATGGTGATCGGGATTGGCGTGCCAATCCTCATCTCCCTGCTGGGCCCGAGCGGGGCCTGGTTGAAGACAGCCTTTACTCAGCTCAATCAACTGATCGCACTGGCCATCATCATTGGTGTCATGTTTGAGATTCGCCGCAGCGGCGGCACACGCAGCCTCAACCTGCCCGTGACGCTGGTGGCCATTTACTTCTTCGTCTATTACGGGCTTGTCGCCTTCTCCAAACAAGGGATGTTGACTCCCCTCTATTGTTGGATTGTGCCGGTCGCCGCGCTGCGCTACCGCCTCTCCGCGCTCCAGGTGGCCTCCTGCCTCATAGCCGTGTTTTTAATCTTCCACTATCTTGTGCCTTATTCGCAGTACGGAAGAGACTTTGTCACGGAGCGAACGAATACTCAGCAAAGGTTTGCGATCGCAACCCAGCTTCTCGAGCATCCCGAAGACACACGGCAGAGATACATTGAGGCCAATGCGGGATCGGCCGGATACTACAACACGCCGCAGGGCTTCTGGGACCGCTTGCAATTCATCTCCGTAGACGATGGCCTGATCACGATCACGGACCAGGGCAAGGTCTTCGGCCTGTCGCCCATCGGCGCGACCTTTCTGAACGCCGTCCCGCATGTCTTCTGGCCGAACAAGCCATCTCTGAGTTACGGCAATCTCTATCAACATGAGATTGGTGGGATCTCCGACGAGGATACGACCACAGGCATCTCCTTCAGCCCCACCGCCGAGGCCTACCACATGGCGAAGTGGGTCGGCGTTCTGGTGGTCGCGCCGTTGGTATGGCTGCTGCTCTTCGTCGTCTTCGATTCGCTCTTCGGAGACCTGCGGACCACTCCCTGGGGCCTGCTGGTGATTGGGCAGATCAGCCACGTGGCGCCCGAAGGCGCATTGAACGGGGCGATCGGCCTGCTGACCTTTGGCACGGAGATCTTTGTGTTTTGTGCGGTCTTTGCCACCTGGGTCGCGCCCGCGTTTGCGACCGTTGTGCTGGGAGCGGACCGGCGCAGGACTGCGCGCCGCATGTCGCTGGACCCCCGGCTCGCCCGCAATCCATCCCTCAAGCCGCGATAACCGAGACAAAAACACTTCGGTGAACGATACGGAGTGTCGCACGCACGGGCGCGGGTGACGATACTGGTATGGGAGCTTATGCAATGCCTGAATACGGCACGGCACCGAAGAGTTTCAGCCCTGGGGACACGGCGGTCTGTCTGTCGAAGTCATCGCCAGTCGCTGCCGCGCCGAGTCTCTTCCCCGGACGGCAGTGGCAACAGGTGCTGGGGCGAGACGCCAAGGCTGACGGCCAGTTCTTCTACGCCGTGAAGTCGACCGGGATCTACTGCCGCCCGAGCTGCCCCAGCCGCCGCCCGGCGCGCAAGAACGTGAGCTTCTTCGCTACCGCGGCCGCAGCCGAGGCTGCCGGATTTCGCGCGTGCAAGCGCTGCGAGCCCGGCCGTGCCATACCGCGTCCCGACCCGCAGGCCGCGATGATTGCGGCGGCGACTGAGTACCTGAGCGAACATGCGGGAGAGCGGACGCGGCTAGCGGACCTGGCGAAGGCTACGGGCGCGGGCCGCCTGACGCTCCTGCGCGGTTTCCGGCGAGTGCTGGGCGTCTCGCCGGGGGAGTTTGCCAAGGCGCAAAGGGTCGCGCGCTTCAAAGACGCGCTGCGCCCAGACACCGCGCCCTCCGCGAATGCGAGCCCAGTGAAGGCATCGGCGGCGCGGGCCATTAAACCAGCCGCAAAGCGCATCACCGACGCAATCTATGAGGCAGGGTTCGGCTCCTCCAGCCGGCTGTATGAGGACAGCAGCGCATCGCTGGGAATGACTCCGCGCGTGATGCGTGAGGGCGGCGCTGGCCTGGCGATCCGCTACACGACAGCGGCGAGTCCGCTGGGGCGAATGCTGGTTGCCGCGACCACGGTTGGGGTGTGCGCCATCGCGTTTGGCAGGGACGACGCGGAGCTGCTGAGCGATCTGCGTGCGCGCTTCAATAAGGCGCAACTCGTCCCCGCAAAGGGCAACACCGGATGGCTCGCGGAGGCGGTCGCTTTTGTGGCAAGCCAGATGGGAGAGCATCCGCTGGCTGCGACGTTTCCGCTGGATGTGCGGGCGACCGCCTTCCAACAGCGGGTGTGGAAGGCGCTGGAGCAGATTCCGCGCGGCGAGACGCGCAGCTACTCGGCGCTGGCACGGGAGTTGGGCAAGCCAACCGCAGCGCGGGCAGTCGCGGCGGCGTGTGGCGCGAATCCTGTCGCCATCGCGGTGCCCTGCCATCGTGTGGTGGGGCAGGATGGAAGCCTCACCGGCTATCGCTGGGGCATCGAGCGCAAACGCAAGCTGCTGGCGGCAGAGGCGACAGTGTAGAAGCGCCAGCGGCTACAACAGCACTGGGGCTGTAAATGTGCCTACAGCTGTAAAGTAGTCCGATGGAAGTTGCGTCCGAGGCGACGGCAGCAGTGGACGAACGCGCGCTCTACCGGCGCATCACCTGGCGGCTGATTCCCTATATGTTTGTGCTCTATATT
>Ga0182018_10002936_pt1 | contig 16140 bp, 16 predicted proteins | sample 812P2MmetaG_FD_120490 | JGI IMG/M metagenome (GOLD analysis project Ga0182018, IMG submission 120490) | Permafrost microbial communities from Stordalen Mire, Sweden - 812P2M metaG | ecosystem: Environmental > Terrestrial > Soil > Wetlands > Permafrost | place: Sweden: Stordalen | collected... | reverse complement strand
CCACCACCACCACCACCACCGTCCCCGACAACGATCTCGAGATCCAGTACCCGCTCCTCTACACCGGCCCGGTGGTCGAGAAGCTCCTCGACGCGTCCGAGAAAGCGATCGTGCCGGTCACCGTGACCACCCGCGGTCAGCAGGTGGCCACGGCCGCGGTCACCTGGGGCGGACGGACGGATCGCACCCAGCTGGTCACCTCGGAGGGCGCGTGGTTGCTGGGGTGGCCCGGCCAACGGGTGACCACGGGGACCAAGTTGGCGGTGGTGCCGTCCGGCGCCACCGAGGGCAGGCGCGTCGGTGCGGCCGGATTCGTGCTGGGGTCACAGATCCAATTGGTGCCGGTGGAGCTCGGCGGCACCCTGCCCGAGCCGTCCTGGTGGTGGCGGCTCGTCCACGCCTGACCACCCTCCCGGGCACCGGGAGCGGTCCCGGCCGCCTCAATCAAGCACGAGTACCGTATCGGTGTGCGCGCACGAGCCCCAGCGTCGGCAGCCAACCTCGGCCCCGGCTTCGACACCCTGGCCGTAGCGCTCGACAAGTACGTCGAGGTCCAGGTGGAGCCGTCGTCGAAGCTCATCGTCCGTTCCCAGGGAGAGGGCGCCGACCTGTCCGACGATCCCTCGCACCTCGCCGCCCGGGTGGCCATCGACGTGGCCGGCACCGATCGGCTGGCCATCACCGTGCGTTCGGAGATACCGATCGCCCGGGGCCTGGGCTCGTCAGCGGCATTGGCGGTGGCCGCCGCCGCCGCCGCCGGCGCCGAGGACCCCCTGGCCGTTGCCGCCCGCATGGACGGACACGCCGACAACGCCGCGGCATCGATGGTGGGTGGCCTGGTGGCGGCGGCCCGGGTGAAGGGCGGTGTGCGAGCGGTTCGGCTGGCACTGGACGTGAGCCTGGCCTTCGTGGTCATCGTCCCCGACCTGAACCTTTCCACCGCCCGGTCACGACTGGCACTGCCCAGCGAGATCAGCCGGGAGAGCGCGGCCTTCAACCTGTCGCGGATGGCCCTCCTCATCGCCGGCCTCGCCGACAGCCGGGTCCTCATCAGCGAGGCCACCGAGGACCGGCTGCATCAGGACTATCGCAGTCCGCTCTTTCCCGCGGCTCCAAAACTGCTGGCCTCCATGGCCGCCGGCGGTGCGCTCGCGGTGTGCTGGTCGGGATCGGGGCCCTCGCTGTTGGGGATCTGCCAGGGGACCGAGGCCAACCGGGTGCAGGAGGCCGCCTCGGCGGCGCTGGCCGAGGCCGAGATCCCCGGACAGGCACTGGTCCTCCATCCGGACATGCACGGCCTGATCGTCGATCGTGACGGGACCGCCGACGTCTACGACTTCAACGCCGACCGCTAGGGCCGACGGACCCGGGAACTGCCGATGCCCAGTGAACCGACCAAAGCGCTCGTGGCCGTGCCCAACCCCCACCCGGGCCGCGACTACGAGGTTCGCTGCCAGACCCCCGAGTTCACCTGCCTGTGCCCGCTCACCGGCCAACCGGACTTTGCCACGGTGACGGTGACCTACGTGCCCGATCGCTCCCTCGTCGAGCTCAAGTCGCTCAAGCTGTACCTGTGGAGCTACCGGAACGAGGGCGGATTCCATGAGGACATGACCAATCGCATCCTCGACGACCTGGTCGCCGCGGTCGCCCCCCGCCGGATGACGGTGATCACCGACTGGCTGGTCCGTGGGGGGATCCACACCGTGGTGGAGGCCTCCCACCCCTCGTGAGCGGGCGCTCCGGTCCCCCCGCGGCCGGCAGCACGGAGGGGCCGTATCCTGGAGCGGTGACCGCCACGCTCCCGACACCCGACCCGGTCGGTGGAGATCCCCTGCCATCGGGGCCGCGGACGTTCCACATCCAGACCTTCGGATGCCAGATGAACGAGCATGACTCGGAGCGGTTGGCCGGAGCCCTGATCGCCGACGGCCTGACCGCCACCACCGACCTCGAGTCTGCTGACGTGGTGGTCTTCAACACGTGTTGCATCCGGGAGAATGCCGACAACAAGTTCTACGGGCACCTGGGAAACCTCAAGACGCTGCGAGAGAGCCGACCCGAGATGCTGATCGCGGTGGGCGGGTGCCTGGCCCAGATGGACAAGGACCACATCCGCGAGCGGGCCCCGCATGTCGACGTGGTGTTCGGCACCCACAATCTGACCCGGGCCCCCGCCCTCCTGCGCCAGGCGGCCTCCTCCGGCCCGGTGGTCGAGATACTCGATGAGCCGTCCCCGGTCGGCGACACCCAGCAGGTCGCCGCCCTGGCCGCGGTCCGGGACCTCCCCCACGCCGCCTGGGTGACGATTCAGATCGGATGTGACAACTCCTGTGCCTTTTGCATCGTGCCCCAGGTGCGCGGGGGAGAGGTGTCCCGCCGCCCGGACGACCTGGTTTCCGAGGTGGAGGCGCTGGCCCGACGCGGCGTCTCCGAGGTCACCCTGCTCGGCCAGAACGTCAACTCCTACGGTCGGGATCTCACCCGCCGCCGCCCCCTTTTCGCCGAGTTGTTGCGGGCGGTGGGCCGGGTGGAGGGCATCCGGCGAGTGAGGTTCACCAGCCCCCATCCCAAGGATCTCCGACCCGAGACAATCGCCGCCATGGCCGAGACCGACGAGGTGTGCAACCATCTCCACCTTCCGCTGCAGTCGGGCAGTGACGCCGTGTTGGCCACCATGCGGAGGGGATACACCGCAGCGCGGTATCTGTCCCGGCTGGCCGCCGCACGGGCTGCCGTCCCCGACTTGGCCGTGACCACCGACCTCATCGTGGGGTTCCCCGGCGAGACCGAGGAGCACTTCGAGCGCACGCTCGAAGTGGTGGCCGAGGCTCACTACGACAGTGCGTACACGTTCATCTTCTCTCCGCGTCCGGGAACCAGGGCGGCGTCGATGCAGGAGCACTACGTACCGGCCGAGGTGACCGCCGAGCGCTTCGAGCGGCTTCGGACGGTTGTCGAGCGGTCGGCGCTGGCTCGCCACCGCGACCGGATCGGCCGTGTCGAAGAGGTCGTGGTGGAGGGTCCCTCCAAGCGGGATGCCTCGCTGACCACCGGCCGCACCTCGCAGAACAAGCTCATCCACTTCCACCCCGGCGAGGGCGCGCTGCCCTGCGGGACCTTCGCCGAGGTCACGGTGACCGGCGCCGCCCGCCACCATCTCAGCGGGGACCTGGTGGCGGTGACCGCACGACCCTCGCATCGGACCCGCATCCCGGTCTCCGCCGGTTGACCCGGGGAGGACAGTGACCGTCGACGGGGTCGACGCCGGGCCGGGTCCCCCGGTGGTGGCGCTGATCGGTCCCACCGCGTCGGGGAAGACCCGGGTGGCCCTCGATGCCGCCGCCTCGATGACCCGCACGCTCCCCACCGCGGGAGTCGACACCACCGCCGGGGCGGTCTCGGCACCGATGCCCTTCGAGCTGGTCTCGGTCGACTCGATGGCCGTCTACCGGGGAATGGACATCGGAACCGCCAAGCCGACGCCGGACGAGCGCGCCGCAATTCCCTGGCACCTCGTCGACCTGGTCGACGCCTCCGCGGAGTTCACCGTCCAGCAGTTCCAGGCGGCCGGGCGTCGAGCGCTGGCCGACATCGCCGCCCGCCACCGCGGGACCCTGCTGGTCGGTGGTACCGGGTTGTACCTCCGGTCGTTGATCGACGATCTCACCTTCCCGGGACGGTACCCGGACGCCGCCGCCTCCCTCGACGCCACCCTCGAGGCCGCCGGGCCGGTCGGGAGCGACGGGCAGGCGGCCGCCCTCGCCACCCTCCACCGCCGGCTCACCGAGCTCGATCCGCCGGCCGCCGCCCGTATCGAACCGTCCAACCGACGCCGTCTGGTGCGGGCCCTGGAGGTGACCGTCGGTTCGGGGCGCCCGTTCTCGTCGTTCGGCCCCGGCCTCGACCGCTATCCACCGACCTCGGTTGCCCTGGTCGGGATCCGGCACCACCCGGACCAACTCGACCGGCGCATCGCGGCGCGGTTCGTCCGGCTGATGGAGCTCGGCTTTCTGGACGAGGTCCGCACCCTGGCCGCCCGCCCATCGGGACTGTCGAGGACCGCCCGTCAGGCACTGGGCTATCGCGAACTCCTCTCCCATCTCGAACAGGGCGTGCCCCTGGACGAGGCGGTCGAGCAGGCCATACGGCGGACCCGGACCTTTGCCCGGCGCCAGATGGCCTGGTTCGGACGCGATCCCCGTATCGTGTGGGTGGACCCCGAGGCCGACCCGGTGGGTGCCGTGCTGGCGCTGTTCGAAGCGGTGTGCCGACCGCAGGCGTCGGTGGGAGACTGGTCCACAGCCCGATGAGTCCACCGATGCCCGAGACCCCGCCGCTCCATCTGACCAAGCACCACGGGGCCGGCAACGACTTTCTGGTGTCCATCGACATGGATGACCAGGCTCCCCTGGGGGCCGAGTTGGTGCGCGCCCTGTGTGATCGCCGGTTCGGCATCGGGGCCGACGGGGTGGTCCGGGTCCTCGCCGGTGGCGGGGAGGCCGACCTCACCATGGTGCTCTGCAATGCCGATGGGAGCGTGGCCGAGATGAGCGGAAACGGGATGCGCTGCCTGGCGCAGGCCGCGGTGGAGGCGGGACTGGTGGAGCCGCCGACCTTCCGGGTGATGACCATGGTTGGTGTGCGATCCGTCGAGTACCGCCCGGCCGGGGGGACCGGTGCCGCCGTGGCCTCGGTGGACATGGGGGTGCCCACCCTGGGCCCCGACCAGCCGGAGCGGGCCGTCGAGGGCCGGGCCCGCCAGGTGAACGTGGGCAACCCTCATCTGGTCCTGCTCGGTCCCGATCCATCCGCGGTGGATGTGGCCGACGAAGGGGTCCGGCTCCAAGCGGCCCATGTCGGCGGGATCAATGTCGAGTTCATCGCCATCGGTCCGGGCACCGACGCCATCACCTTGCGGGTGTGGGAGCGGGGAGTGGGTGAGACCCAGGCCTGCGGAACCGGCAGCATCGCCGCCGCCGCCGCCGCCCACAGCTGGGGCCTGGTGAGCGACACCGTCGACGTGCACAACCCGGGTGGCACCCTCCAGGTGGCACTGGCCGCGGACGGGGCCCGGCTGATCGGGCCGGTGCACAAGGTGGCGGACATCGACGTGATCGCGGCGGAGGTCTTGGGGGCAGCACGGCCGTGACGCCGACGGACTCGGCATTCACCGACACCCTGATCTCCCGGACGGTCCGGGAGCGCATCGTGCTGGTGGGGGTCACCCTTCCCCATCTCACCCTGGCCCACACCGAGGCCGGTCTCGACGAACTGGCACTGCTGGTGGACACCGCCGGTGCCGATGTGATCGACCGGGTGGTGCAACGCCGGAACACTCCCGACCCGGCCACCTTCCTTGGCCGTGGCAAGGCCGAAGAGCTGTTGTCGGTGTGCCTGGCCGCGGACGCCGACACCGTCGTGTTCGATCACGATCTCTCGCCGGCCCAGCAACGCAACCTCGAGAAGATCCTGGGCCGTACCGCCATCGACCGCACGGCGGTGATCCTGGACATCTTCGCCCAGAATGCCCGCACCCCCGAGGGCCGGGCCCAGGTGGAGCTGGCCCTGCTCCGCTACCGGCTGCCGAGGTTGCGGGGCCGAGGACGGTCGTTCAGCCAGCAGGCCGGCGGGATCGGTACCCGGGGCCCTGGGGAGACCAAGCTGGAGGTCGACCGGCGCCGTTTGGTGCAACGGATGACCCGGCTGGAGTCCGACCTCCGCCAACTCGACCGTACCCGGCGGACCCAGCGTCGGGGCCGGTCGCGTTCCCGACAGCGGACGGTGTCCCTGGTCGGCTACACCAACGCAGGGAAGTCGACGCTCCTCAACCGGCTGTGTGCCGCCGACGTGCTGGTGGAGAACCGTCTCTTCTCCACCCTCGATCCGCGGACTCGGCAACTCGATCTGCCCGGCGGCGAGACCGTGCTGCTCACCGACACGGTGGGATTCGTGCGTCACCTTCCCCATCAGGTAGTCGAGGCCTTCCGTTCCACACTGGAGGTGGTCGGGGAGTCGGACCTCATCATCCACGTGGTCGACGGCTCGGCACCGGACTTCGAGGGCCAGGTCGACGCGGTACGGACGGTCCTGGCCGAGATCGGAGCCGACGCCCTCCCCGAGCTCCTGGTGGTCAACAAGGCGGACGCGGTGACCGAACTGGGCGGTGAGGCCGGCGAGGAGGCCCGCCAACTTCTGGCCGCCCATACCGGTTCGGTGATGGTCTCCGCCCGGACCGGGCTCGGGATCGACGAGCTGTTGGTGGCCATGGGCGATCGCCTGCGGGTCGGTGACCGGGTCGTCGAACTGGTCATCCCCTGGGCACGCGGCGACGTCCTGGCGGCCGTGCATCGCGAGGGGGAGATCGTGGGGGAGGTGGCCGGCGAGCACACCACCCGCATCCAGGTGGTGCTCGATGCGGTGGGCACCTCCCGATTTCGCGAGTTCGTGGCTTCATGAGCCCGGGCTCCCGATCGGGTGGCGCCACCTCGGGAACGCCGGGCGGGTTCGCCCCCCCTCCGTACCCCTACGACCGGCTGGCCGACCTCGCCGCCCGGGCCGAGGAGCGGTGGCGGGACGCCGGTGGCCTCGTCGACTGTTCCATCGGCACCCCCTGTGATCCGCCACCATTATCGGTGCTCGCGGCCATGGCCGCTTCCGGCACGGAACGGGGCTACCCGGCGTCGGCCGGATCACCGGGTTATCGACGAGCGGCGGCCGAATGGATCCTGCGTCGGTTCGGGGTGTCCGTCGACCCCGACGGCGAGCTGGCCGCCTGCGTGGGGACCAAGGAGTTCGTGGCCTCGACGGCCCAGTATCTCCGCTTGCGCACTCCCGACCGTGACACGGTGCTGTATCCGGCCATCTCCTATCCGACCTATGCCATGGGGGCCGTCCTCGGAGGGTGCCGTCCGGTGCCGGTGCGCGAGTTGCCCGAGGGTGGGCTCGATCTCTCCTCGGTCGACGATGCCGATGCCGATCGGTCCCTGGTGCTGTGGGCCAACACGCCATCGAACCCGACCGGCCACCTCACCGACATCGATGCCGTGGCCCGGTGGGGGAGGAGCCGCGGGATCCCCGTCTTCTCCGACGAGTGCTACGCCGAGTTCACCTGGACCCGTGCGCCGGCGACCGTGCTGGCCGGCGGCCTGGACGGGGTGGTGGCGGTGCACTCCCTGTCCAAACGGTCCAACCTGGCCGGTATCCGGGCCGGCTTCTTTGCCGGCGATCCCGACCTGGTCGGGTTCCTGACCGACGTGCGGCGTCACGCCGGACTGATGATCCCCGGACCGGTGCAGGCCGGTGCCATCGCCGCCCTCGGCGACGATGCCCACGTGGTCGAGCAACGGCGTCGCTACCAGGACCGGCTGGTCTTCGTCGGCGATGCCCTGACCAGCGTCGGGCTGCCGGTGGCCATGCCCGCCGGCGGTTTCTATCTGTGGGTATCGGTACCCGGTGCGTGGGCCGACGGGGGGTGGGGCCTGGCCGAGACACTGGCCATGGAGGGCGGGCTGCTGGCCAGTCCCGGTGAGCTCTACGGGGCCGATGGTCGAGGGTTCGTGCGGGTGGCGGTGGTACAGCCGATGGAGCGACTCGGGCTGGTGGCCGAACGCCTGGGGGAACGGCTGGTCGTGGCGCCGTGAACGCCCGGGCCTGGCCCATCGGAGCGGGAGCCGATCGGCCATCGGGGAACGCAGGTCCATTAGCGTCGGGCTGATGGCAGACCTCCAGTCCCAGATCGAAGAATTGTGGGGCCGGGCCGCCGAGCTCGGCCCGGCGGACACCGACGAACTGGCCGTGGTGTCCACGGCCATCGACCTGTTGGATGCGGGCACCGCCCGGGTGGCCGAGATCGACCCGGCAACCGACCAGGTGGTCGTCCACCAGTGGTTGAAGCAGGCCATCTTGTTGTTGTTCCGCCTGCGGGCCATGGAGACGATGGAGGTCGGGCCCTTCGAGTTCGCCGACAAGCTCCCGCTGAAGAAGGACTATGCCGCGTCGGGCGTCCGGGTGGTCCCCGGTGCCTCGGCCCGCTGGGGCTCCTACCTGGCCAGCGGGGTGATCTGCATGCCCAGCTACGTCAACATCGGCGCCCGAGTGGGTGCGGGCACCATGGTCGACACCTGGGCCACCGTCGGATCGTGCGCCCAGATCGGCGAGCAGGTCCACCTCTCGGGTGGCGTAGGGATCGGCGGCGTGCTCGAACCGGCCCAGGCCGCTCCGGTGATCATCGAAGACGAGGTGATGATCGGGTCCCGGTGCATGATCACCCAGGGGGCCCGGGTCGGCCGGGGCTCGGTCCTCGGAGAGGGCACCATCTTGAACCCGTCGATCCCGGTCATCGACGCCGAGACCGGCGAGGAGTTGGGTCGGGGTCACGTCCCGCCCTGGTCGGTGGCGGTGCAGGCCTCTCGCCGACGTGAGTTCAACGGCGGCGAGTTCTTCCTTCCGTGTGTGTTGGTGATCAAGCGTCTCACCGAGGGCGAGCGCCACGACAAGGCGCAGCTGAACGACATCTTGCGCCAGCACGGTGTCTCGACGTGACGGCGGCCATGCCGACGGGGCTCTTCGGATTGACCACCGCCCTAGTGGCCATTCCCTCGGTCAGCCACCACGAGGAGGCCATCGCCGATGCGGTGGCCGCGGCCTTGGAGCTCTGCCCGTGGCTGAGCGTGGAGCGGGTGGGGGACAACGTCGTGGCTCGGACCGACCTCGGCCGGAGGAGTCGGGTGCTGCTGGCCGGCCATCTCGACACCGTGCCTCCGGTCGACGGCAACGAGGAGCCACGCATCGAGGGAGACACCGTCTACGGGGTGGGTGCCGCCGACATGAAGGGGGGCCTGGCCGTGTTTCTCCATCTGGCCGGCTCGGTCCCCGAGCCGGCCATGGATGTCACCTGGTGCTTCTACGCCTGCGAGGAGGTGGAACAGCGGTTCAACGGGCTGGGCCACCTGTGGACGGAACGGCCCGACCTACTCCAGGCCGACGCCGCCATCCTCGGCGAGGGAACCGCCGGCATCGTCGAGGCGGGCTGTCAGGGGACGCTGCGGATCCTCATCGGCCTGGCCGGTGTTCGGGCCCACACCGCCCGCCCGAGCACCGGACGCAACGCCATCCACCGCCTTGCCCCCATACTGACGGCCGTGGCCGGCTACCAGAGCCGGCATCCCGTGCTCGACGGGTGTGAGTACGTCGAACAGCTCCAGGCCGTGGAGGTCGGCGGGGGTGTGGCCCCCAACGTGGTGCCCGACCACGCCTCTGTGCTGATCAACCACCGGTTCGCCCCCGATCGCACCGTGGAGGAGGCGGAATCGTCGGTCAAGGAGCTGCTCGGTGCCCACCTCGAGCCCGGGGACAGCTGGGAATTGGTCGAGTTCGCGGCGGGCGCCCCCCCGGCCCTGAGCCACCCGATCCTGGCCGGGTTGGTGGCGGCCACCGGTGCCGCCCCGGCGGCCAAGCAGGGATGGACCGACGTGGCCTCGTTCTGGGCCCACGGAATTCCGGCCGCCAACTTCGGACCGGGCGACCCGTTGCTGGCCCACACCCCCGGGGAGCACGTGAGCACGGGTCAGCTCGAGCGGGCGGCGACGGTGCTCGGCACGGTGTTGGGCACCGGGGGATAGGGGCCGGCACCGCGGACAGGCGCCGGATCAGAGTCGTCGGAGGACGGTGACCACCTTGCCGTAGACGGTGACCTCGTCAGGGTCGAAGGTCATCGGTGACAGCCGCTGGTTGGCCGGAGTCAGGACCACACGCCCCCCGTGGGTGGAAAAGCGCTTGACGGTGGCCTCGCCGTCGGGGATCCCAGCCACCACCACGTCACCCTGCTCGGCGTCGGGTTGCTGGCGCACCACCACGCAGTCGCCGTCCATGATCCCCGCCTCGATCATCGAGTCACCCCGGACCTTGACCATGAACAGGGTGCCGGTACCGGTGAAGTCCTCGGGCAGCGGGTAGAGCTCCTCCACGTTCTCTTGTGCCAACACCCCGATCCCGGCGGCCACGTCACCCACCAGGGGGACGTGGCGGATGGGCCGGGCGTCGGCGATGACTTTGGACGACGGGTCGTAACAGACCTCGATGGCACGCGGCTTTGTCGGATCCCGGCGTAGGTATCCCTCCCGCTGGAGTACGGCCAGGTGGGCATGGACGGTGGAGGACGAGGTCAAGCCCACCGACTCGCCGATCTCACGCACCGAGGGCGGATAGCCCCGGTCCCGGACGGCATCCGAGATGCAGTCGAGTATCTGCTTGCGCTTGGTGCTCAGTACCTGGGCCATCGCTCCCCTTGCTGGTCTCGGCCGCCCGTCGGCGAACGCCTGTTTGCACGAAGGTAGCCCCCGAAGCCGATGAAAGCAAACACCCGTTCGAAAAAAGACTTGACATCGAACAGGCGTTCGTGGTGAGATCAACCCATGACGAACACAGGTTCGATGGACTGGGGCACGGAAGCGGGGACCGTGGGCATGCGGGCGGCGGGAGTATGACCGCGGCCTGGCTGGCGCCGGCCGCCGGGGGGTCGCCCGGTCGCACCCCGGTGACCCGAGGCCTGCGACTGGTCGGCGACCTCGGGTCGGCCGTCCCCGACGAGGACGATGACCAGGGTGCCGGATGGCGTCGGGGAGTCCCCTTGACCTCGGTGCCGGACCGGCGGCAGGTCCGCCGGACCTCTCCCCAGGTGCGCCGCCGGCGGCTCCTGTTGGTGGCCATGGGTCTGCTTCTGATGGCGCTTGCTCTTCCGCTGAGCGGAACCGGTGGTAACTCCCACCCCATCGGTTCCGCTCTGGCGGAGACCGGTCATCCGGTGACCTACACCGTGCAGCCGGGGGACACGCTGTGGTCGATCGCCGGGCGGGTCGATCCGGCCGCAGACCCACGACCGCTGGTGGCCAGGTTGGCGTCGCAGATCGGGTCGGACACGGTGGTGCCTGGGGAGCACCTGGTTCTGCCCTGACCAGGTCGGAATGGGTGGTTCCGGGGTCGGATGGCGTGCTCGCCGACGGCGTGGGTGGAGGAGCTGGGCAGTAGCCTCGTCTCGTGCGCTGTCCGTGGTGTCTGGCTGACGACGACCGTGTGGTCGATTCGCGCATGGCCGAGGACGGCGCCGCCATCAGGCGGCGTCGTGAGTGCAGCGGATGCGGTCGCCGGTACACCACCTTCGAGCGCATCGACGAGATTCCGCTGATGGTGGTCAAGCGCTCGGGCGCTCGTCAGGCGTTCGACAGCGGGAAGCTGGTCGACGGACTCCGGGCGGCGACCAAGAACCGTCCGGTGACCGAGACACAACTCGAGGTGCTGGCCCGCGAGGTCGAGGACGAGCTTCGCGAGGATGGCTCCGAGCCGACCTCCGAGCAGGTGGGACTGGCCGTGCTCGAGCGCCTCCGGATCGTCGACGAGGTGGCCTACCTGCGCTTCGTGAGCGTCTACAAGGGGTTCGAGGGGGTGGATGACTTCCGACGGGAAGTCGGGCTCCTGACCAAGACGACGGCACCGAAGCGGCACGAGAGCTGACAGGTGACCGAGCTCCTGGTCGAGGCCCCCGCACGCGCACTGGCCATCTACGCCCATCCCGACGATCCCGATGTGTCGTGCGGGGGCACGCTGGCGGCATGGGCCAAGGCCGGCTGCGAGGTCACCGTGCTCCTGTGCACGGACGGCGGGAAGGGATCGGCCGACCCCACACTGGCGACACACCGACTGATCGCGCAGCGAAAGGCGGAGACCCGTGACGCGGGAGCGGTGCTCGGCGTGGCCGGCCAGGAGTTCCTCGAGTACGCCGACGGGGAGCTGGCTGACGATCCGGTCCTGCGTGAGGCGCTGGTCGCCGCGGTGCGACGTCTCCGGCCCGAGGTCGTCCTCTGCCCGGATCCCACCGCTGTGTTCTTCGGACAGGAGTACTTCAACCATCGCGACCACCGGGTAACCGGATGGGCCGCACTCGACGCGGTGTCTCCGGCGGCGGCGCTGCCCCACTACTTCCCCGATGCGGGGCCGGCCCATCAGGTCTCCTGGGTGTTGCTGTCGGGGACGCTCGAACCGGACGTGTGGGTGGACATCTCTGCCACCGTGGATCTCAAGGGGGAGGCGGTCGGATGTCACCGGAGCCAGTTCCCCGACGGGGTCGAGTGGGCGTCGACGGCGGTGAGGCTCGGTGCGCAGGACGCCGGCCGGCAGGCCGGGGTTCCCTTCGCCGAGGGCTTCCGGAGGCTGCATCTCGGTGGTTGACCAGCCGGGCGCCGGACCGCTCGCCTACGGGGACTCGCCCTCGGAGCCGCCACCCCCCGGTCCGGAGCGGGTCATCCTCCACGTCGACATGGACGCCTTCTTCGCCTCGGTGGAGGTCCTCGACAATCCGTCCCTGGCCGGGTTGCCGGTAATCGTCGGTGGAGCGGGGGCACGCGGGGTGGTCGCCGCCTGCACCTACGAGGCCCGCATGTTCGGCGTGCATTCGGCGATGCCGTCGTCGGTAGCTCGACAGCTGTGTCCGACTGCCGTGTTCGTGGACGGCCGATTCCACCGGTACGCAGAGGAGAGCAAGAAGCTGCACGCCATCTTCCGATCGGTGACTCCGTTGGTCGAGGGGATCTCGATCGACGAGGCGTTCCTCGACGTGACCGGATCGAGGCAGTTGCTGGGTGACGGCGCCACCATCGCCCGCACCATCCGCCGGCGGGTGTCCGAGGATCTCCGGTTGACGTGCTCGGTGGGCGTCGGTGGATCGAAGCTGTTGGCCAAGCTGGCCTCGAAGGCGGCCAAGCCGGTAGCCGGCCACCAGGGGATCTCGCCGGGGGCCGGCGTGGTGGTCGTCCCGCCCGGTGGTGAGCTCGAGTTCCTGCACCCCTTGCCGGTGCGGGCGTTGTGGGGGGTGGGCCCGGTCACCGGACGCCGGTTGGACGCGCTGGGGATCACCACGGTGGGGGACATTGCTGCCTTGCCGCCGGGGGCGCTCGAGCGGTACCTGGGCGAGGCACTGGGCGCCCATCTGGCCGCCCTGGCCCGCGGGGACGACCAGCGTCCGGTGGTGGCCGAGCAGCCGGCCAAGTCCATCGGGCACGAGGAGACCTTTGCCTCGGACATCTGGGACCGAGGCCAACTGCACGGTCATCTGGTGCGCATGGTCGACGCCTCGGCCACCAGTCTCCGGGAGGGGGGTCTGGCGGCACGGACCATCACCATCAAGATCAAGTTCGCCGACTTCTCCCAGATCACCCGCTCTCATTCGATGAGTACTCCGATTGACGCCTCCCAGGCCGTCGGCGCGGTGGCCGGCGCGCTGCTCGACTCGGTCGATCTGAACAAGGGGGTCCGGCTGCTCGGGGTCAGCCTGGCTGGATTCGGATCCGCCGCCGAAGGGCTCCAGCTGACCTTCGATCTCGACCCACCGCCGGCCACCGCCGAGGATCCGAGGGCCGATCAGCTCGATGGACGAGTCGACGGCGCCGCCCCCGCCGCTGCCCCGGACCGAGCGGCCTCCCTGGGTCGGGCCGGCGAGGAGGCGGAGCGGATCCAGCAGTCGTGGGGTTCGGTCACCGCTGCGGTCGATGCCATCCGGGCCCGATACGGAGGCTCGTCGGTGGGGCCGGCGTCCCTGGTGGGACCGGATGGACTCCGAATCCGACGCCGCGGGACGGCCCAGTGGGGTCCGGCAGGCACAGAAGTGGCCCCGCGGGATGATGATCGACCGACCACCTTGTAATATGGTGACGGTGTTCGCAGATGGGTGCGTCCCACGGACCTCGGTCCGGCGGGATGCGCGGTGTTTTCGAGCGGGGGATGCGCGAGGATGAGACCGGCGATGACCAGTTGCCATGAGGACGGGTGGAGGAGACGAGCTGTTGCCGCTCTCTGAACACGAACAGCGGATACTGCACGAGCTGGAGCAATCCCTCTATCAGGAAGATCCGGACTTCGCCGAGCGGGTGCGCTCGGAGACCGTCTACCGTCATGCAGGTAGGTACTGCATCTGGTCTGCCTTGGTGTTCGTGGCCGCCCTCGTCTTCATGCTGTTCACGTTCTCCCGTTCGGTGGTGTTGGGATTCGGCGGGGTGGTGGTGATGTTCCTGTCCGGCGTAGTCTTCGCCAACAACGCCCGGCGCATGGGGAAGGCCGGCATCGACGACATCTCTCGTTCGCTCCACAGCCGCAATCTGAGCAACACGGTCCACGATCCGCGCGATTGGATCCGCGGACGCTTCCATCGCGACGACTGACCTCCGGTTGACCAGCGTGGTTCCCGAGGGTCCTCCCCGCTCGGGGCACGCGGGATCCGCGCCGTCAGGGTCGGGCCCGATCATGTTGGCTGTGGACATCGGCGGCACCAAACTGGCCGCCGGCCTGGTGGCGGGCGACGGCACCCTGCTGGTCGATGCGCAGGTTGCCACGCCCGACTCCACGGACGCCGAGACCGTCTTTGCCGCGCTGACGTCGGTGATCGGCCAGGTGACATCGGCCGCGGTGACGCCCCCCGAGTTCTGTGGCGTCGGGTGCGGGGGCCCGATGACGGCCGGTGGCGCACTGGTGTCGCCCCTCAATATCAAGGCATGGACCGATTTTCCCTTGCACGATCGATTGGTCACCGAGGTCGGGTTGCGCGTCGCGTTGGAGAACGACGCCAAGGCCCTGGCCCTCGGCGAAGGGTGGCTCGGTGCCGCCCAGGGGATCTCGAATTACGTTGCCATGGTGGTTTCGACCGGCGTCGGTGGTGGCATCGTGCTCGACGGTCGGTTGCTCGATGGCGCCCAGGGCAACGCTGGCCACATCGGGCACCTGGTGGTGGAACCCGATGGCCGACCATGCGTGTGCGGTGGGCGAGGTTGTCTGGAGGCGGAGGCGTCCGGTCTGGCCATCGAGTCGATCACTGGGAGGGCGCCGGTCCACGCACCCGATGCCGTCCGCCGTCGCACCGGGACCTTGGTCGGGCGGGCAGTTGCCTCGGTGGCCAATCTGTTGGATCTCGAGTTGGCGGTCGTCGCCGGTTCGGTAGCGCTCGGCTTCGGGGCCGCCTTCTTCAATGCCGCCCAAGAAGAGATCGAGTTGCGGTCCCGGCTGGATTTCTCACGGGACACGCGCATCATTCCCGCCGGCCTCGGGGCCGCCGGTCCGCTGGTCGGGGCGGCGGCCGTCGGTCGCCGGGCCCTGACCTCGCTCGGGGCGGGCCGGGGGTCCCGGTGACGCCGGTGACACCGGGAGGACCGGACCGGTCACCCGCAGTGAGCCGTGGCGCCGCCGTGTCCATGGCCAGCGCTGTCCTCCGGCGGCCCGATCTGTGGTGGTCCGCCCTCGGTGCCCTGCGACGGCTGGCCGCTCCCGGGTGGTGGAGGTCGCCACCGTACCTCCCGCGACCGGATCGGCGACTGTGGGGCTTTCGCATGGTCACCGCCTATGGGAGCGCCGATGCCGACCCTGAGCCCGACGACGTCATCTCCTACCTCGAGTGGTGCCGTTCGACGTCCGGGCACCGAAGGATCCTCCCGAGGACCCGTCCCACCTCCTCGCCCCCCAATCGCCTCGAGTCGCCCCGGTCGGGCTAATTTCCGGGTTGATGGATCGACGCTCGAAGCTCGCGGCCAAGTCAGCGGCCAAGTCAGCGGCCAATCGCCGGACGGCTGTCGACGGCGCACCACCGCCCCGGCCGTCGATGTCGGCGACTCGGCGGGCGTTGGTGCTGAACGCCACCTTCGAGCCGCTCGGCATCGTCTCGTCGCGCCGGGCGGTCCTGTTGGTGCTGGACACCAAGGCGGAACTGGTCCACACCACCGAACGATTCTTCCGGGCCGAACGCTTGACCGTTCCTGAGCCCTCGGTGGTCCGATTGGTCCGCTACGTCCACATCCCGCGTCACTACCGGGTGGCGGTCAACCGCCGGACGGTGTTCGCCCGGGACGGCTCCCGGTGCCAGTACTGCGGATCGGCGGCCGAGAACCTCGACCACGTCATCCCTCGCAGCAAGGGCGGCCCCCATACGTGGGAGAACGTGGTGGCGGCCTGCCGGCGCTGCAACACGCGCAAGGAGGATCGATTGCCCCACGAGGCGGGAATGGTGCTCCGCTCCACCCCCACCGCCCCACGTCACCGGGTTCAACTGCTGGCGCTGTGCGGTGGTGGCAGCGAGGACTGGAACACCTACCTCGGGAAGGACAT
>Ga0182018_10002935_pt1 | contig 16148 bp, 15 predicted proteins | sample 812P2MmetaG_FD_120490 | JGI IMG/M metagenome (GOLD analysis project Ga0182018, IMG submission 120490) | Permafrost microbial communities from Stordalen Mire, Sweden - 812P2M metaG | ecosystem: Environmental > Terrestrial > Soil > Wetlands > Permafrost | place: Sweden: Stordalen | collected... | reverse complement strand
CGAGAGCGTCCACTATTTCGACGAGGTCTACTCGAAGCTCGGGGTCCTTCTCACCGACGACGACATCGTGGCGGAGAGCTTCTACAACCCAATGCTGCCCGGCGTCGTCGCCGACCTCGACGCCCTCGGGCTCCTGGTGGACAGTGACGGCGCCCGGTGCGTCTTCCCTCCCGGGTTCACCAACAGACACGGCGATCCCCTGCCGCTCATCGTCCAGAAGTCCGACGGCGGCTTCGGTTACGCGGCCACCGACCTGGCGGCCATCCGTGACCGCGTCACCCGCGTCGGGGCCACCCAGATCCTCTACGTGGTGGGCGCTCCCCAGGCCCAGCATCTCGATATGTGCTTCGCCACTGCCGCCATGGCGGGGTGGTTGCACGACGGGGTGCGCGCCGAGCACGTCTCCTTCGGGATGGTTCTCGGCGCCGACCGCAAGATGTTCCGCACGCGCTCGGGCGAGCGCGTCCAGCTCGTCGACCTCATCGACGAAGCGGTGGAGCGTGCCGGCACCGCCGTGGCGGAGAAGAACCCCGACCTCGATGCCACCACGCGGGCGGCGGTGGCGCAGATGCTCGGCGTCGGCGCCATCAAGTACGCCGACCTTTCCACCGACCGGACGCGTGACTACCTCTTCGACTGGGAGCGGATGCTGGCCTTCGAGGGGAACACCGCCCCGTACTTGCAGTACGCGCACGCGCGCATCCGCTCCATCTTCCGGCGGGGCAATACCGACGTCCCCGCCCCGGGCCATGCCCCGGTCCTGGCCGAGCCGGCCGAACGGGAGCTGGCGCTGTCATTGCTGGGCTTCGGCGACGCCGTGACGTCGTCGCTGGCCTCATGGAGTCCGAGCCGGCTCTGCACCTACCTGTACGAGCTGGCCACGACCTTCACGGGCTTCTACGAGACGTGCCCGGTGTTGAAGGCGCCCTCCGACGAGCTCCGGAAGAGCCGGCTGGCCTTGTCGGACCTGACGGCCCGGGTGCTGGCCCAGGGCCTCGGCCTTCTCGGGATCGCCGCTCCTGACCAGATGTAGAGCCGGCCAGAGGGACGGCCGGCCAGAGGGAGGGCCGAGAGTCGCCCGCTACCCGGGAATGTCGCCGGGAGTGGCCAGCCGGGGGATTCCGCCGACGGCCGGCAGCTTGAGGATCCGCGAGATCACCCGGGCCCACGCCGTGGCTGGGGGCGCCGCCGCCTCCACCCACTCGGTCACCGGACCGACCGTCGGGTGGCCACCGGACACCACCGCCACCTGGGGAGTGGTCCGCGGGCTGCCGTGGATGCCGGGGACGCCCCACGGATACTCGCCGAACGAGCTCCCGGGCCGTCCCCAGACGACGACGGTGTCGTCGGCCAGGGGCTCGACGCCGACGACGGCGTCGACGTCATCGAGCCAGCGGGGATCGCGGCCCCCTTCGCCGGTGACGACGGCGGCCGACCCGTCGCGGATCACCCTCGCCTCGATCCCTCGGGACCTCATCACAGCATCGAGGTCGATGGCCTCGTCGCCGGCCGCTTCCTGGCTGTGGTCGCTCACCACCATCACGACCCAGTCCTCCCACCGCGGTGCCAGGGCCTGGCGCACGGTGGCGATGGCGGCATCGGTGTACCGATACGCCTCGAGGGCCTCGTCGCTGTCGGGTCCGTAGAGATGGGCGGCCGTGTCGGGTCCGTTCAGCTGGGCGACCACCAGATCGGGGCCGCGCCCGATGGCACCGGCGATCTGCTCAGCCGTGGCTGCGTCGTCGGCGTACTCGAGCGCGTCGCGGGCGACGTCGGCGCCGAATTCGCCGCCGGCGGGCCAGGTCATCTCCGCCGCCCCGGCGCCCATGGCGCCGACCAGGTGGTGGTCGCCGAGCACGGCGGCGCACGACATCCCGGCCCGGGCGCACACGTCGAAGACGGTGGGCGACGACGGCCCGACGTCCCAGGCCTCGACCAGGGGGTGGGGGGCCCCGGCTTCCGCGGGGGTCCCGGCCGGAAGGGGACCGGGGACCATGCTCGACCACAGGCCGTGGACCGCCGGCGGCACCCCGGTCACGAAGGTGGCGTGGTTGGGATAGGTCGACGCCGGCATCACGGCCACGCCACCGCCCCGGTTCCAGCCCCCGGCCTCGGCCATGGCCGAGAGGGTGGGCGTCACGTCGGCCCGGACGTGACGGGGTGAGAGACCGTCGAGGATGAGGAGCAGGACGTTCACGACGGGGGACCTCCGGGTCTGGTCAGGAGACGACCAACCCGGAGAGGTCGGCCACACTCTCCAGAATATGCGTGTGGGGCACGGTCTCGAATTCGGGCCGGCCGTGGGCCCCGGTGAGCACACCGGCCACGATGCCGGCCCCGGCCCGCCAGCCGGCCAGCAGGTCGCTGGTCGTGTCACCGGCCACCGCCACCTGGCGGACGTCTTCGATCTCCAGCCGGATGACGGCGGTGAGGATCATGTCCGGCCACGGCCGCCCGCGCCCGGCATCGGCCGGGGAGAGGGCGAGGTCGACCGACCCGGTCCATCCGAGAGCGTCGAGGATCCGCTGGCGGGTGGCCGGGGCGAAACCGGTGGTGAGGCATACCCGTACGCCGGCGGCGCGCAGGTCGGCCATCGTCCGAGTGGCCCCAGGGAGGGGAACGACCTGTCCCCGGTCCACGGCGTCGTCGTAGGCGGCCTCGAAGGCGGCGTTGGCGCGTCCGGCCTTCGTGGCGTCGCCGGCGAAGAGCTCGGTGAAGACGGCGATCTTCGACTGGCCCATCGTCCGCCTCACGAAATCCTCAGGGTCGCCCACGGGGCTCCCGTCGGTGCCCCCCACGTCGGCCAGCGCCCGGTGGAAGGCGCGCTCCACCACACCGTCGTCGGACACCATCGTCCCCGCCATGTCGAGCGCGGCCAGACGGATGGCCGGCGTCACCGGGTGAGCCCCGTCCACGTCTCCTCGGCGATGGCGGGGGCGAGCGTCATGCCTCGTCCGGCCAGACCGGTGATCACCACCACCCCGGGTTCGACCTCCTGGCGGAAGCAGACCCGGTCATCGGTGGCCGCCGAGTAGACGCCGGCCCACCGGCGCACCACGGGGGGCAGCGTCCACCCGAGGATCTCCTCGGCGCGCTGGCGTAAACGGTCGTAGAGGAGCTCCTCGACGGCGAAGTCGAACGGCTCGTCGTAGACATGGGTATCGCCGATGGTGAGTCCCCCGGCGGCGCGCTGGACGAGCAGGAGCTGCATCCCGACGGTGTCGGTCTCCTGCGACGGTGGTGGCAGCCGCACCCGCCCGGGCAGGTCGAACGCCGGGTAGTAGCGCATCGAGTCGCCATCGGCGATCGACGTGGTCAGCGTCTGCGCCGGCGGTTCTGTCTGCATCATCTGCAGCCGGCACCGCCGGACCGGTGCCTGGGCCAGAGCGGCACCGACCGTTCCCCCCAGACCGGTGTGGGCGTCGCCGGGACAGACGAGCACGAGTGACGCACGGTGGGTGGTGCCGGAATGATCGACGACGGTTTCCGGGCCCACCTCGACGGCCCGCCGTCCGGGAAGCCAACGGTAGCGACCGCCGTCGAGAAGAAGGGTCCGCAGGGCTCCGAGGACGGCCCCTGGCTCCACCACGGCGTCGCGCCGGCACAGCAGGCCACCGAGCACCTTGCCGCGCACGGCCGCGTTGGCGGCCCGCACACCGTCGGCGTCGAGGAAGGCCAGCTGGCGGGAAGCGGCGTCGGGCCGCGCCGCCGCCTCCTCCATTAGCGCCAGCTCGGCCGGGTCGGCGGCCACGGTGAGCGAGCCGTTGGCCCGCAGGCCCACCCCCGGAGCCGCCGCCGCCGTGGTCTCCCACAGCTCGCGGGCCCGCAGCCCCAGTTCGAGCTCACGGCCTGCGGCGCGTCCGCTCACCCAGACGAGTCCGAAGTTCCGGACCGACGCCCGGCGAGGACCGGCGTCGGTCTCGAGGTGCACGACCTCCCAGCCCCGGCGGACGGCTTCGAGGGCGTGCATCGTCCCGATCACCCCACCGCCCACGATGACCACCCGTTGCCGGTCCATGGGGGACGATGATCCCACGGGCGGTGAGCGCCCTGACCGCCGTCACGCCGTCTGTGGTCCGCCGAGGAGGGACACCGTGGCCCCATCACCGTGGGAGGAACACGCGCTTCGCACCCGGGGGGGCGCCGCCGTGGTGATCGGGCCCCTGGCCGATGCCGACCACGACACCCTGTTCTCCCTCTTCTCCGACATCGTCGACAGTGGTGCCGGCTATCCCCACGCCCCACCGCTGACCAGGGCCGTGTTCGACGCCACCTGGATCTCCGCCGTGACCCTGACGGTGGTGGCACGCCTCGACGGTGTCGTCGTCGGGGCGTACTACTTGAAACCGAACTTCCCCGGACGCGCCGCGCACATCGCCAACGCCGGCTACGCCGTCGCCGCCGCCCACCGCCACCGTGGGGTCGGTCGCCTGCTCGTGGAGGACTCGGTGTGGCGGGCCCCCCTGCTCGGGTTCGACGCCATCCAGTTCAACCTGGTCTTCGTCGGCAACCCGGCCCGGGGGCTCTACGAGGAACTGGGCTGGCGCGAGATCGGCCGGCTCCCCGACGCCGTCGACGGCGAGGAAGCTGTCATCTACTGGCGGCGGGTCGGGTGACCCAGATGCCGATGCCCCAGACTCCGGTCGCCCGGACGGCGGTCACTCAGACGGCGGTCACTCAGACGGCGGTCACTCAGACGGCGGTCACTCAGACGCCGACGGGGAGCCGCCGGGGCGCCTTCGGAGTGATGGAGGCGTGGCGGACGGTGGCCCACTTGAGGCGCACCATGAGTCGGACCACCCACCAGGCCGGATCGATCTCACCCTTGGCCAAAGCGAGCCGACTCGACGTGGTCGCCGCGTGGTGGTTGTTGTGCAGACCCTCGCCGGCCACGAGCCACGCCAGCCACTGGTTGTTGGTGGCCAGATTGTCGTAGGGACGGCTGCCCCAGTGGTGCCCGACGGCGTTAATGGCGCCGTTGCCCACCAGATAGAAGACGGTGTGGACGACCGAGGCGATGAGGGCGATCTCCCACCCACCGACGACGACGAGGAGCCCGATCCCGAGGCCGAGGCCGAGCAGGCTGTGGTCGAACAGGATGCGGTCGACGCTGTCGGGCGGCAGGTCACGGGCATAGCGGGACACCTCGTCGGGATCACGCGCCACCTTCCGGTACAGCGCGACGTTCGTCCACTGGACCCGGGAGTAGCCGAGGAGCACGGGGGAGTGCGGGTCACCGATCTTGTCGGTGTGGGCGTGGTGCTTGCGGTGGACGGCGACCCACTGACGGGGCCGGATGCCGGTGAGCATCCAGGTCAGGACCCGGCACACGGCCGTTGTGACCGGCGAAAGGACCAAGGCCCGGTGCGAGAGAGCGCGGTGCAGGTAGATGGTGGTGAGGTAGAGCGCGACCTGGGAGACGAGGAGACCGATAACGACAGCGAGAAGAATCTTCAGCATCGCTGTCACGCTAACGCACCCCCTGGGGGGGCATCACCGGCTCCACGGCCGCCTCTGACCCTGACCAGGCACGGGCGGGCGCCATCGGTCAGACTTGTGGCGGGAGGTGAGGGCCGTGCCGTACAACGTCGGACGCATCGCTCACGACGCCGACGCCCACGTCATGGAGACGCCGACCTGGTTGTGCGATCACGCCGATCCCGGCATCCGCGAGCGGGTCGCGCCCCTGCGGTACCCGGGAGGGAACGAGCTGCGCCAGACCGGTGACCCGGACGAGCAGAGCCGTGACCTCGGAGCCTCGTTCGACCGGCTCCGCACCCGGCACGGCTCGGACGAGTACCGCCGGACCGAGGCCGACGAGATCATGGCGCGCAAGAACTTCGCCGCCACCGGCTCGTTCATCGCCGAGGACCGCCCCCGTGCCCTCGACCTCCTGGGATTCTCGAGCCAACTGGTGTTCAACACGTTCCACAATCGCCGGTTGCGCAACTGGGAACACTCGGGAGACCTCGACCTCGCCTACGGAGCGGCGCGCGCCCACAATCGGGCGATGGTCGAGTTCTGCGATGTCGATCCCCGTCTCCTGCCCACCTGCTACGTCCCCCTCGTCGACTTCGATCGTGCCGCGGCCATGACCGACGAGGCCATCGCCATGGGGGCGGCCGCCCTCCTCGTGGCGTCGGGCTGCCCGCCGACGCACTCCCCGAGTCACGTGGGCCTCGATCCGGTCTGGGCCCGGGCCCAGGGTGCGGGCATCCCCGTGGTCTTCCATGTCGGCGGGACCGGTGACCTCATCGATCCCCACTACTTCGACAACGGCCTTCCCGTCCCGCCCGACTTCCACGGGGGCGAGGAGAACTTCCGGTCGGTCGACTACATGGGTATCCCCGGCCCACCGGCGCAGACCCTCGCCACCATGATCTTCGACGGCGTGTTCGAGCGCTTCCCCGACCTCCGCCTCGGGGTGATCGAACAAGGGGCCGTCTGGGTCCCGTCGTGGCTCCGGCAGATGGAGGCGGCTTTCGAGGCGTTCTCCCGGCACGAGGACCGGCTCCGGGCGCTCAGTCTCCGACCCACCGAGTACGTGCGCCGCCAGGTCCGGTTCACGCCCTATCCGACGGAGGACGTGGGGTGGATCATCGAGCAGAGCGGTCCGGAGCTGTGCATGTTCTCCTCCGACTATCCCCATGTCGAAGGTGGACGGCGGCCGATCGAGCGTTTCGAGGCGTCACTGGCGGGCATCGACGACGGTGCCAAGCAGCGCTTCTACTCCGCCAATTTTCTCGATCTCATGGGGACGGCGGTCGCCGCGCTCGTGTCCTGATCCGTGTTCCACGGGGCATCGATCGTCGCGCCGATCGTGGGACGCTCAGATGGCGACGGCCTCGAGAATCGGATTCGGTCCGGCGTTGACGAAGGTATCGATGGCACCGGGATCGATGGATCGGGCGAAGAGGAACCCCTGGGCACGGTCGCAATCGAGGTCCTCGAGGATCCGGAGCTGGCGCTCGGTCTCCACACCCTCGGCGACGACCGTCAATTCGAGCGCGTGGGCCAGGGTGATGATGGCGGCGACGATGGCCAGGTTCTGTGAAACGTGGTCCATGTCGTCGATGAACGACTTGTCGATCTTGACGAAATCGAGGGGGAACTGGCGCAGATAGGCGAGGGACGAGTACCCCGTGCCGAAATCGTCCAAGCCCACCTGCACACCCACATCGCGCAGCCCCCGCAGACCCGTGATGGCCGAATTGGACGCTTCCATCAGAACTCTCTCGGTCACCTCGAGCTGGAGGTTGTGGGGATCCACCCCGTGGGCGGCGAGCTGATCGACGACGGACCGTTGGAAGCCGACGTCGGCCAGGTGGCGGGCGGTGACGTTGATCGCCACCTCGACGAACTGGGTCCCGGCCAACCGGGTGCGCCAGCCGCTCACCTGTTTGATGGCATCGGCGAGCACCCGTTCGTCCATGGCGATGAGCAGGCCCGACTCCTCGGCCACCTCGAGGAACGTATCGGGCTGGAGCAATCCGTTCGTGTTGGGGTCCCGCATGCGGACCAGTGCCTCGGAGCCGACGGCACCACCGGTGCACAGGTCGATGATCGGCTGGTACTCGACCACGAGCCCACCTTCGTCCAGGGCGCGGCGCAGCATGCGTTCGGTCACGAGCCGGCCGACGGCTTTGGTCTGGAGCTCCTCGTCGAAGACCTCGGCCCTGTCCCGCCCGCGGTCCTTGGCCCGATAGAGGGCGAGGTCGGCCTCCCGCAGGAGATCCTCGGCGGCGCGTTGGGAATCGGCGGTGGTCGCCACGCCGACGCTCAGCGTGCAGACGAATTCCTCCAACCCCACCCGGAAAGGCTCCCGCCCCGCTTCGATGATCCGCTTCGCCAGTTCCGTCGCCGTTGTCTCGTCGACCATGTTCTCGGCCACGATGACGAATTCGTCACCACCCAGACGGGCCAGGGTGTCGGCCGGGCGGATGTGGTGGGTGAGCCGTTCGGCCATCTTCAGCAAGATGGCGTCGCCGACGCGGTGACCGAGTGAATCGTTCACCACCTTGAAGCGGTCGAGGTCGACGTACAGCACGGCCAGCACGCCGTCGCCTCGCTCCATCCGGCGTAACCCCTGACGAAGCCTGTCCATGAGCACGGTTCGGTTCGCCACGCCCGTCAGGGGGTCGGTGGAGGCTTCGTGCTTCAAGGCCATCGTGATCTGATGGCGTTCGCTGACGTCGCGCAGCGCCGACAGGATCAGTCCTGAACCGCCTGCTTCGATGCGGCGTGACCGTGTCTCGATCCATCGGTAGGAACCGTCCCGGCACAGGAATCGGAACGTCGCCGCCGCGTCGTCCGCCCCATGGGCCAGGCTGTCACGGCTCTCATGGAGGGAGGAAACGTCGTCGAGGTGGGTGAACTCGTTTTCGTGGCGCCCGACGAGGTCGGCCGGCTCCCAGCCGAAGAGGTTGACGCAACCGGGTGAGACGTAGCGGAAGACCCCGTACTCGCTGGTCACGGCGTGGACGTCAGGTGACGCCAAGACGAGGGACTCGTAGTCGAGGGTGCCGTTCGGCATCGGCACCAGCGGAATGGTGACGTCCGGTGACTGTTCCAATTCGCCATCTCCCGTGCGGTACGAAAGCTCTCGTTTCGGAGAACTCTGTTGTTCGCGGGGTCCCGACGAACGTTCGCGAGGTCTGGACGAACTGGCTGGTAATGACCTTTTGCCAAAGATACCTGCTGGTAACCGGCCGAAACAAGGATATGCGCCCACGATCACCGACAGTGACTGTCGCCGAAACGAGGACCACGTCCCGCATCGCCGTGGTGCCTGAATCAGCTCCAAAAATTGGGTGAGGGGGGCGCGGTCGCGCCCGACACGGCGACCGAGGGCCTGGCATCGTGGGGTTCCGCGCTCTTGGTCTACAATTCTGTCGAAGGGCTCAGTTCTCGATTGAGCCCGGGGTGCGTGCAATCCGGTCCCCGTTGACTCCTGCCCCTGTTCGAAGGAAGGCAGTCAATGTGCGCGCACCACGCGGCACCCCGGGATCGGACGATCGGTGCACGCTCCGAGTGGAGTTGAGCCGTGGCCGGTGAGCGACTCCTTCGCATCCTGGCTCTGTTGTCCGCCGGAGGCGAGGCCCCACCGGCGACCGCTCGCCTCTGTGATGTCTGCGCCGAGGTCACGGCGATGAGCGGAGCCGGGATCATGCTCATGTCCGAAGACGTCGCCCTGGGATCGGTGTGCACGACCAACGAGGTGAGCGAGCTGATCGAGGATCTGCAGTTCACGCTGGGCGAAGGGCCGTGTGTCGATGCCTACAACCAGGGCCGGCCCGTTCTCGAGCCTGACCTGGCCGACCCCGAGATGCCGCGCTGGTTGGCCTTTTCGCCCCGGGCGCTGGCGGCGAACGCGCGGGCCGTGTTCGGCTTTCCCCTCCAGGTGGGCGCCGTCCGACTTGGTGCCCTCAACCTGTACCGTGACCGGCCGGGGCCGCTCGGTGACGACCAGCACGCTGATGCGCTGGTCATGGCCGACGTGGCCACCCGGTTCGTCCTCGCCACCCAGGCTCACGCCCCCCTGGACACCGTGGCTGAAGAGCTCGAAGCCGGTGCCAATTTCCACCTCGTCGAGCACCAGGCGTCGGGCATGGTGTCGGCCCAACTCGGCGTCACCGTGGGTGACGCCCTCATCCGGTTGAGGGCCCATGCCTTCAGCCACGACATGGCCCTCATCGACGTCGCCCAAGCGGTCGTCGACCGGCGGTTGCGCTTCGATTCGTCGTAGGGGGGCGGCCGGCGAACGATGCGCGAGCGCCGCTCGTAAGCGTCCCAAGGAGTATCATTAAGGGCCAGATCGGCCCTTCGAGGCCAGGGTACTTGGCAGGCCCCGGTACGGGAGGTCCCTCATGCAAGGATCCACGAAAGAAGCCCTACTGGCCCAGACCTTCGTCGACCTGGTCGACACCCTGGTCGACGATTTCGATGTCGTCGACCTCCTGACCCTGGTGGCCGACCGTTGCGTCGAGGTGCTCGACATCGCCGCCGCCGGGTTGATGTTGGTCGCGCCGGAGGGGGACCTGCGGGTGGTCGCCTTCTCCAGCGAAGCGGTGCGCGTTGTCGAGCTCTTCGAGCTGCAGGCCGAGGAGGGTCCGTGTCTCGACTCCTACCGTACCGGTCTGCCCATCGTGAATCAGGACCTGCAGAAGGTCGACGGTCGTTGGCCGCATTTCGTTCCCGTTGCCATCGATGCCGGTTTCAAGTCCGTCCACGCCATGCCCATGCGCTTACGCGGTGCGATCATCGGGGCGCTCAACCTGTTCCGCTCCGAGGTGGGCGATCTGGCGGAGTTCGATCTCATCGCCGCCCAGGCGCTGGCCGACGTGGCCACCATCGCCATTCTTCATCACCGCGCCGCCAGTGAGGCTCAATTGGTGAACGAGCAGCTGACATTGGCTCTCAACAGCCGCATCGTCATCGAACAGGCCAAGGGCGTCCTGGCGGAACGCTCCGGACTCGACATGGATCATGCCTTCGCACGCATGCGCAAGTACGCCCGCGACCACAATCTCCGCCTCTTCGATGTCGCCCATGGCGTGGTCGAGGGGACGGTGAAGATCGAAGCGTTGATACCGCCGTCCCAGGGGCAGACCTGAGCCACCGTTGAAGGTCCCGCTGGCGGAAGGTATTCCACCGGCGAGCAATCAGCCCGGGAGACCGCTACCTTGAGTCTCATGTCCGAGGTCGCGCAGCGTTACCGGGTCGTCGCAGGGGGATTCACCGCCCTCGTCGAAGGGGTGGCGTCCGACGGTTGGTCGGTCGTAACGCCGGACTGGACTGTGACCGATCTCGTCGTCCACGTCACCATGACCCATCGGCGGGTGATTGCCACCCTGGACGGCACCGATCCCGCCGACGTCGGACCCGATGCCGAGCTCGCCCCGCAGTGGCTCGCGGCAACGGCGGCGATCAGGCTCTCGATGACGAGGCCCGGGCGTCGAAGCTCATGACGGGGATGTTCGGGGAGCAGACCTTCGAATCCCTCGTCGGCCGCCTGGTCTGCTCGGACACCCTCATCCACACGTGGGATCTGGCCCGGGCGACGGGACAGGTCGAGACCCTTGATCCCGGTGCGGTGTCGAAGGCGCGGGAATCGCTCACCCTCCTCGATGACGCCATCCGTCGCCCCGGTGGTTTCGGAGCGAGGATCACCCCCTCGCCGGGAGCCGACGCGCAGACACAGTTCCTGAATTTCTGCGGCCGAGCCCCGTAGGTCGGCGTCCCGCGGCGACCGGTGTTCGGGCCGCCACGACAACGACGACCAAGGCATTTGATCGCCCGCGTTGATCGTCAGTTCGGCTGTCGCAAGTCGGACCTTCCCGACATCATCCAGGATTGCTGTCCTTATCTTGGCAACCGCTCCGTGAGGTGGACCGTGACGGTGTCGCCCTCGCCCTTTCCTAGCTTTCTCCGAATGTCCGCCTTGATGGGCAACTTGTGAGTGCCGTCTCCAAGAGCCATGAAGGAACTCTGGAACGGCTGGTCGTCAACCGTTCCCTTGACCTTAACCAGGCCTTTGGTGCCGCAGCCACCCTTGCTTGGACTCTTCTGCAACTTGGCCTGAACGTCTTGTCCATCTTGTCCTCCTGTCGCGGTAAGGGATCTCTATCCTCCACGATGGGCAAGACAGACCTTATGAAGTCATCGATGTGTCCCCGACGTCGGCGTTGACCACCTGACGTGCTCATCGGAGCAAGCGCCCTCCATCCGCGGTCGCTGTCAGGGCAACTCCCTGCCGCAGTAGGGCCACTCGTTTTCTCCCTATAGTTTGAAAGGATGCGCCAGCGACCTCAAAAGGTGTTGGTCGTCTCGGGAGTTCTCTTGATGCCATCCTCTGCCAGCAAACCCCGATCACGACCGCAGCCGGATTGCTCGGCGATGGGCGCTGATTCGCTGCCGCCATGACCGACGTTCGAACATCGCGCCTCCAGCTGCATGCGATCGATGTCGCAGAGGCCGAACGTATCGAAGCTCGGAGTGCGGGACCGGCCGATGCCTGGGCGGACGATTTCCCTTTCGAGGGCGACGTTGGCGCCGTGGGGGGCTTCCTTCGCGCCACCGCCGCGCTCGGAGAGCAACGACCGTTCGGCTACTACCGGATCACCCGCTTGGCCGACGGGCGGGCCATCGGGGGGCTCGGCTTCAAGGGCCAGCCAGTGGGCGGCTGCGTCGAGATCGGCTACGGCCTGGCTCCCTCGGCCCGCGGCCATGGCTACGCCGCGGAGGCCGTCATCGCGCTGCTGACCGTGGCCGCCGACCACGGACTGTCCAGGGTGATCGCCGACACGACTCTGGACAACGTCGCTTCGCAACGGACCCTCATCCGAGCCGGATTCCGCCTTGTCAGCACCGACGCTGAGGTCCACCTCTACGAGGTGCTCCTCAAAGGGGGCCCCGCTATCTAGGGGGCCTTGCGGAGCCGGACTGTGACCTCTTTGGTCCCCGGTACCAGCGTCACCGTGCCGGTCGCCTGGTCGATGGTGCCCGCCGTCGACGCCGAAATGTTCTCCACAAAGGAGGGGAGCTCGAAGCGCACCGGTCCTGACGTCGTCCGACCCGTCAACGCCAGCGTCACCGAGTCACCGCTCGAAGAGATCCGGATATTGAGCCGCCTTCCGTCGATGGTGGGGAAGTTCGTCACGGCGATCCGCTGGTGCTTACCCAGCCAAGCCGGTGGCACGCCCCGTCCGACGATGAGCGCGCCGTCAGACTCCTGGGCCACCAGGGAGTCCAGCAGGACCTTGTTGGCCTGTGAGATCCCCCAGGCGTGCGAGGAGGAGCCCTGTCCTGCCGCCGGGTGCTTGCCGATCCACGGCGTTGTCGCCGACGGGGCGGTCGAGCTCTCCCACCACGAGTACGGCCCGCTCTGGCTGTTGGCGATCATGAACTCATAGCTGAGGATCCCCTGGTCGCGATAGTCCTTGCTGGCCAGTCCAGCCGACCCGTCGCCCGCGTTGTACCCCGACGAGTAGTAGTCGTCTGGGAATCCGCCGAACGTGTCGGGTGGGAGCAGGCCCTTCAGCCGTTTGAACCCGTAGGCATAGGTGGCGTCGATCATCGAAATCCCGGGGCCCGTCTGCGTCGCCCCGAAGAGGGAGCCGTTCCAGGCCCACAGGCTGAGTGGCGAGGTCCAGTTGGCGTCTTTGGGATGGACGCAACGGTCGGCCGTGTTGGGCTCGAGCATGGAGCAGGGCAGGTAGTCGAGGTGGTAGCGGCTGATGGTGGCGTCGAGGGTGTGGTTCGTTGCTGCCAGGAGGCTCGCGTACTCCTGCGCCGCCCAATCGGCCTCCGCCTGGTCGCCAATTCTCTTGGCCAAGTATTCATAGGCGACCAGGCCGAGCAGGGCCTCGAGGTTGTCGGAGGTCCAGTAGCCCACGGTGTCGAGGTCGTTCGTCGACTCCATGATCCCCGATGGCCCTGTCCGGTCCGCCCCAATCTGGTGCGCCGCGTCCTCGATGCTGGGCTCGGTCGCACCGCCCGGGCCCTCGGTGTCGAAGTTCTCCTTGACGAAGCTGACGTCTCCGGTCTTCATCAGGTAGACGGCCCAGGGCAGCGGGTACGTCCAGATGCCATCGTTGTACTGGCCCTGCGGTCCCATGACATTGCGGGCGGAGAGCAGCAGTGCATGGGCATCGGCGAACTCGCCCTGGGTGAACAGGTTGGTCAGGATCCCGACGACGTCGTGGTCGAACTCCATGTTGTACCCGTTGACACCAGTGTTGAGGTTGTCACCGCTGCGTGCGATCTGGGTGTAGATGAACCCGCTCTTATACGCGTCGTTGAGCGAGGTGTCGGGCGTATCGACGTTGGCGATGCCGGCCAGCTGGTGGTTCCAGAACGCCGCCATGTGCGCGAAGTGCTGGCCGAAGGTGCCGGCGGAGGCCAACGCCTGGGCGCTGGGCCAGGGATAGGAGTTCCCGAAGCGGTCCACGGCCAGCACGTAGTCATGGATGGCGGTCCCATGCGGCGGCACCGTGTCGGGGGCGGTCTTCAGCTCCACCATCCCCGCCGCCGCGTCAGGGTTCGCCGCTATGGCGCGGCCCGTCGGGTTACGGACGTCCACCCGGCAGTACACGGCGACGTACGGATCGCCGCCGAGCGTCAACTTGTCGGCAAACTCGGTGATCGTGACCTTGGCGCCCGAGTGCGCGAACGACGTGAGCTGCGCCGGCAGGTACCCGTCGGCGTCCGTCCAGGTGGTCGGAGTGCCTGTGTAGATGCCGAAGCCGAACTGCTTGTTGATGCCGCTCTGGATCTCGAAGCTTCCGCCGAGGCAGGTCGTGACCCCGGCCGCGTTGCCCTCCCACCCGATGGCGGACGCCGTGCCGTAGGCGCCCGTGAAGGCATCGGTGTTCGCATTGAAGGAGCACTCGTACTTGGCGGACGTTCCCTCGTCGGTAGTCACCAGCGCCGGTTGGGACGCGCCCTGAGCTGCCGCCGGCGCCGCGACGAGCACCGTGATCGCACCCGATCCCACCAGTGTGCTCATCATCAACACAGCCGCTCTGGCCCATTGACGCATGCTTCGATTCTGCCTTGTCGTTGGGCCAACCTCCCGGGACGCGGTGACCGGAGTGCTGTACGTTGCGGATGGTCCACCGACCATCCTGGGCGAACGCGAGCAGGTGCCCCCCGGGACGGGGCGAACGGCGAGGATGGGCGGGCTCTGGCGAGTCACACGCCCAATACAATAGGGCCTTGATGTCCGACACCGTTGAATCTCTGGTCCTCGACCTTCTCGAATGGATCGGCCCCGGCTCACGCCCATACGCGGAGGTACTCGACGCGTGGCGCACATCTTGTCCGCGTTTGCCAGTGTGGGAAGACGCCAACGACTGTGGCTTTGTAACCTGCCGATACGAGATCGGACATGGTCGGCTCGTGTCGGTCTCCGACGCTGGTCTGGAACATCTGCACAAACGACGTCCAACTTCTGCGGTGGCGATCACGGGCTCGCAAAAGATGTGAGGGCCATCTCCCAGGACAATCGACGCGAAAGGAAGCAGGGCTCATGTCCGACGACTCAGTAGGCGACTCCGGCTCCTCGATCGACAAGCACCACCTTCTGCTTGTCGGTGCCGGGCCGGGTCTTGGAATGGCCGTGGCTCGTCGCTTCGCCGACGGCGGCTATCGAGTGACCTTGGTGGCTCGCAGCATGGACGGACTCGGCGATCTCACTGACGGCCTGGCTGACACCGGAGCCCAAATTGATACGATCGCGGCGGATGCCAGCGACCCCGAAGGTCTGGGAGCTCGGATGGCTGAGATCTATAACGAGCAGGGTGCGCCCGGGGTCATCATCTACAACGCAGTCATGGGAGCTCCGGACAAGCTCCTGAGCTCGAGCGTCGAGCACCTGCGGACGGCCTATACCGTTGACGTCATCAGCGCCATCGTCGTGACGCAGGTCGCCGCCCCAGCCATGCGGGCGGCCGGCTCCGGCACCATCATCGTGACGGGTGGCGGTTTCGCCGATCATCCGATCCCAGCCCTCGCGACCGTTTCCCTCGGCAAAGCAGCGCTCCGATCCGCCGCCACCATGCTCGGAGCCGATTTGGGCCGGATGGCATCCGCGTGGCGACATTGACGATCGCCGGGCAGATCGTTGCGGGCACCGCCTTCGATCCCGAGAACATCGCAAAGCGCTATTGGGAGGTCGTCCATTCCGCCGGTCCCTGGCAGGCGGAGTTTCGCTTTACGGGTGAATAGGGTTGTGACGTCTGAGCGATTTGCGGTCGTGACAGGGGTGCCGGTTCTGTTCATCTCCGCCTGCTTGGGGCTCGGCGCCCCCAGCTGGCCCGCACGCCGGGCCGCCCGTCTCGACGTGCTAGCTGCGATTGCCACCGACTGATACCGGACCGGAGTTCGCCACGACTGCCCACTGCACGGGTGGGCACGACGAGGTGCTGGGATGATTTCCGGTCGCGAGTTCTTGGCCGACCGTTGCTTCTCCGTCGGCCAGCACGGCCAGGATCGCCCGTCGAGGGGGACGTGGCCACCTATCGGGAATGCGGTGCGAAGCGCCTCCGTCCTGTCATTTCTTGCGGCCCAGAAAATTTTTGGCGCCCCCGGCAGGACTCGAACCTGCGCCACCGGCTCCGGAGGGCAGTCCGAGTTGTCCACTGCGTCTT
>Ga0182018_10002933_pt1 | contig 16150 bp, 12 predicted proteins | sample 812P2MmetaG_FD_120490 | JGI IMG/M metagenome (GOLD analysis project Ga0182018, IMG submission 120490) | Permafrost microbial communities from Stordalen Mire, Sweden - 812P2M metaG | ecosystem: Environmental > Terrestrial > Soil > Wetlands > Permafrost | place: Sweden: Stordalen | collected... | reverse complement strand
CTGCGATTTTGGCTTCAATGTACGTACAAGGAGGAATCGTGCTGAGTTTAATCCTGTTGTCCTTGGCGGCATAGCTCAAGACGATGTCTTTGGATTTATCGGTCGAACCGTAGTCGAGAATAATGAATTCGAAGTCACGGAACGTCTGACCGAGGATGCTCTCGATCGCCTCGACGAGAAAGCGTTCCACATTGCAGATCACCATAACGACTGAAACAAGCGGTGGGTTGGTTGATTGCATGGTATTTGGGTTGGGCTGCACGTTTGGCATTAGCTAAGGCAAACAACGGACATCTAGGAAGATGCGAACGGTCGCAACAATCGCTTCAGTGGGCGCCCCACGACCCTGGGTCGTGCGAGCACAGCGCGTCCAGCAGAAAGAATGCTGGACAAAATTCTCCCTTGCTCCCAATTTGTCTTTGCAGAAATAACGTGCACATCAGAGATGTAGCGCCGCTCCGCAGATTCTCCTTCGCAAAGCTGAAACATTTCTGCAGCTGCTTCCAGAACCGCGGCGCGTTCGCCTGCCTCATACATCTGGTTGATCATGGAAAAGTAACCTTCTGCGAGTTTATTGGTCTGTGTGGCCTCGCTCACACCCATTCCGACCAACACCGCCGGTGTGATTTGCTTAATGGAATTCAGGGGATCTGGGCTCCCCGCCGCGCGCAACGATGCGGACGCCTGCGCAGCCAGCACACAGAGAATTTGCTGCTTCCGCTTCCGTATGGAAAGTTGCTGCTGATGAATCCTATACTTGAGCACCACCTGCTTGAGGTTGGCACATTGGTAGTGTTCTGAGATTCGCAACCATAGGTCGTAGTCGTCCGATGGCGAGGATGGCTCGCGATATCCGCCGACCTCCACGAAAGCCTTCCTGAGGATGAGTACCGTGGGATGCCAAAAAGTGTTCCATTCTTTCAGTACCGCTCTGATCTCTTTGTCCTCCGTCGGATAGTCATCAGCAATCGTCAAGTACTTACCGTCCGCGTCAATTCGTTGGATCGCGCCGCCCAGAAGGCCAACTTCCGGATGTTTCTCCATGAAATCCACTTCGGCCTTTAGCCGGTCGGGAAGAGAGACGTCATCAGCATCTTGAATAGCGATATACCGGCCTGTCGGGAGGGAGCACGCTGCGATCTTGGCTTCGATATAACTACACGGCGCTATCTCGCTGAGCCTGATTCTGCTGTCCTTGACAGCATAGCTCGCGGCAATGTCCTTGGTTTTGTCGGTCGAGCCAAAGTCAACGATGATGAATTCAAAGTCGCGAAAGGTTTGGCCGAGAACGCTTTCGATTGCCTCGGCCACAAATCGCTCTACATTGCTAATCACCATCACGACGGAAACGAGAGGTTCACCAGTTGTTGGCATGGTATCCGCTTCGAACAGCTGATGACTTACGGGCCTGTTTAGTGAGTTGAAGTCGAACCGCTGACCGTAAGTGGCTAGCGGCTTCACCAACCGGGTCGCGACTCCAGGAACACGGCGATCTCTTCTCATTTCTCAATCGGCGGTTCAACCGAGTATGACACTTGTGAGTTCGCTCATTTTGTCCTCGATGTCGAAGGACCGACACACCGTGTCGCGGGTCTTGCTTGCCATCTCAGCACGCTCGTCCGGGTGAGTCACGAGGTACATGATTGCGTCCACGGCTGCCTCGACGGATGCTGGAGGGATAACCAGACCAACTACCTTATCCTTGACGGCTTCCGCACTCCCACCCACGTTTGTGACGATGCAAGGCAGGCCGCAGGCCATTGCTTCCAGGACGGATAGCGGCAGCCCTTCCAGGTGAGACGTGAGGATGAAGGCAGAGCCGGCCTGCAAATACGGCCGCACATCTTTCTGAAATCCCTCAAAATAAACGTGGTCCCACAAGCCGTCGGAGTTCGCCAGTTGTAGTAACTTTTCTTTGAGTAGTCCGTCACCGACGATGACGCACTTGCAAGATACGCCCTGGCGGACGACCCGAGACACTGCCTGAAGCAGGATGTCGATTCCCTTGGCCTCGGCAAGCCTGGCGGCGCAGACGAGCAGGAAATCCTCAGGACCGACCCCGAACCGGGCTCGCACGGGCGCCCCACCTATCTCCGAGGGGGCGAAAGTCGACGTGGAGACTCCGTTGTGTACAACGACGGTCTTGCGAGCCGGAAACCCATAGTCGTTCACCAAAACTTCTTGAACGGCGTTGCTCACGCAGATCGTCTTGTTAAAGACATAACCAGAGATCCTTGCACTCAGGAGATACCGCGCTCTCCTACCAACCAGTCGTCGAAGAATGTTGCGCGGCGACCATCCTGGGACACGTGGAGGCGGTGGATTCGCAACAAGCTGATGAATGGAAAAGCGCCTCCGTACACCGGCTAACAACGCGGCGAAAGGAGCTTGCCAGGGAAATGCCTCGATCCAGCTGTAGATGAAAACGATGATGTCCGGATCAGCTTCTCGAATTATTCGAAGCCAATCCCGGAGCGATTCTGGCTGTTTCTCACATTTCACTACTACGTGCGCCTGCTGATCACGATCCATGTGTGCGCTGATGATGTCCTGGTCGAAGCAAACTATTGAAGGACGCAGTTGCGGGTCCTTCAGCCTGCGCAACAAGTCAAGCAGATGCCTTTCGAGGCCGCCGAATTCGGAGGTCTTCGGAAGAACAAACATTATTTTCTTGCCACCGGGCACAGGTAGGGCCGGGGAGTTTTCCTTTCCTCGGACGCTACCGATTACCTGACTTTCTGGGGCAGTCGCGGCCTCTTCATTGCCCTCAATCAGCGATTGGGCGTTCGATTTCTGACACCCTGGCTTCGATGAGGCAAGCTCCCTGAGCAATCGTTTGCGGAAGAGCTCTTCACGCGAATATACAAAAGCGCCCTCGAGAGGCAAGAGGTTGGAATGACTATCCAGATACTCTCGGAACTGGACCGACTCATGCCGCCAGAGATAGGCGCTGTTGATCCTCTTGTGAAGACGCTGCGAAACAGTCCGGCGAAACTTGAAATGATGCGTGACGCCAAGAAGAGTGGCGCCTCGAGGCTCGCAGCCCGCGGGGGGGTGGTGATTGCCTTCCTCCGCGAGTTGCGTGCCACTAGCGCAGAAGAAAAGGGGAAACTTAAAAATATCAGCCCTGGTACTCATTCTCCGATAGAGCTCGACGGAGCATAAGGGAAACATTTGGAAAGGGTCGTCAATTATGGGCGGAGTTTCGAGCGACCCACCCGCGGTCAGCCTCTGGAGCATGGGAGCAGCCATTACGTTTGCATTTGCAAAATCGAGCTTCTGGATGGTCGCCGGAATATCCTGGTAAGGAAACTCGACGAATTCGTCGCTGTCCACCACCACTATCCACTGTCCCGTGTTGCGAGCGAGCAGAGCGTCCAGACGCTTCTTCTTTTCATCACCATCAAACGGCCCTTGATAAGTGTCCTCGATGGTTATGGGATACGAATCTTTGATGGCCAGGAGCCGCTCATTCTCCTCTGGAGTGCCGTGAACAACCAGATGAAACGAATCAATGCCAAGCCGAAGATAGTACTTCAGCCATGCTTCGATAAGGTCGCTGTCGGCGTTGACGTGACTGAAAAGTTTCAAGCTCATGGATAAAGTTTCTTCGCGGAGCGCTCTTGCTCGGTCTGAGAGAAGGCAGCCACCGAAAAGATCACAGGCGACAACGGACCGATCGCCACAAGAAGCGCAGCTCTCGATGCCTGTGAGCTCACTTCCACGCGGTTACCGACGCATTCAGCCAAAGATCCGGGAGCTGCTTGTGCGCATATACCGGCGAAACCACGTGCAGGCGATTCACATACGGACGCAACCATCCAGGAATGGACGGACGGGGATGGTACGAGAAAAGCGGCCCGGTGCCTTCCTGCCGATACAAATTCAACTCATCGGTCGGCGTCGAATCATCCGGAAGCACCACGACCAGGTCAGCCGGTTCGGGCGCGCTCTCAGGGTGACACACAAAAGCCCTATAGCCGCAGGGACCGTCCTTCTGGACAGCCTTACCAACCAGCAGGACGCTGCCGGTTGCAACGGAGCCAGACGGGACTTGTTCCACAGGGACGCCGAGATAGTTAAGGTACGAAGCAAATTCCAATATCCCAAAAGGGCTAGCAAACGGGAAAAAAAGCCTCTTCACATCTTGCGGATCGCTCTGATACTGCGCTTCGATCACGCGGCCTATCTCAGCCTTCGCATGAATGACGTTCTTCCTCTCATACATTCGAAACGCGGAGAGAGAGAGGTCCTGCAGCAAGACGAGAGACAGCAAAGCCATAGCGCACAATCGGGTCACATGGCCCATGTTCTTCATGGACAGCGCGGCAAGACGGCCCAGGTACAAGACGGCGATAAGATCCACCGGGGCGAGGTAGTAAGCGCTATACATGCGCAGGGTAAGGTAGCCAGCAAAACAACCGACGCCTGCGAGAGCCAGCCCGTCCCACCGCAGCGAGGGCGCCGCTTTGTGCCGCAGGATCAAAACAATTCTCGTCAACACCACCGCAACTAGAACCCACGCCAAGAAATCCAGTTCCAAATAGGAAGCAAGAACTTGCTTTAGTGGCAGCCGAGCATTATCGGCGTAGCGCGCGCCATAATTTGGATACATGACCGCGAGATAGTAGAGCAAGAACGGCACCACCAAAAACGCGAGGCATATGTCTAGACGACTTTCGGGATCTCGAAGCCGCTTGAAATCCCAGCCCCCAGGTTCCGCTTTCCAGCAACGCAAGACGAGCCGCCCGACCGCAAAACCCAGGATCAACAGAAAAGCGGTCTCTTTGTAATAGAGTATGAGCTGTGAAGAAATCACAGCAACCACCGCCCATGCTGTGGAATGCGTCCGCTCGAACCGCTTAACAAACCAGGCGAGGCAGACGAGCCAAAAAATGATGTTCCACTCCGCGTAAATGAGGCCACTGAAGCTGATCAGAATACTCGGCGTAATGAGTGCCAGAATGATTAGAGCCACGCGATCCTTGATACTCAGTTCCTCGTCAAATACCAACAGAATCCCGCACAAAAGCAGAAGCTGAACGATGTGCAACGCATGATAGCCAAGGACTGAACGGGTTACATGACGTATAAGATTGAATTCCTGATGGCCGAGCGGCCAAAAGCGTCCCGATTCCGGCGAGATCTGGCGGGGAATGTCATGACCAGCCAACGTCCCGTTCGTAAAGTGCGAGTTGTCATAGTATGTAAAGTCCTCCCATACAAGAGACCCTGCAATGTAGCAGGCCAAGAACAGGCTCAGGACGGCCACCGAAAGGATGGCGGCGCGTGACCAATCGTGCCGCCGGGACTGAATCGAATCCAGCCGGACGCTTTTCCGCTGTGGGACCAGCCAAATCACCAGGATCACGCCAATCGCCGTGATGGCGATCCAGATAGGCCAAAACAAGGCGATGCGTTCCCCCCAAATTACTTTGAGCGGATGCAGAAGATGATGGAGATGATGGAACATCAAGATGAACTGTTATCCACGGTAGTCGAGTGAAATACACTGCCACGCTGTTCGATCCTGCTGCGGTCTGATCCGATAGGCTGTGGGTAGACTCGCCCTCGGTCAGAGTTTTTCGGAAAGACGCTTACCAAGGAACATGCGATATGTTGAGCCGATGAATCGGGAAGTCGCCGCGAAAATCCTGCTTCGACGCGGCCAAATAAATTCCCATGTGCGTTTTGGATTCCCGATATGATCGAGCAGAACGATGAGAATCCACTTGCTCATGAACGCGAAATTGACAGAGTAATTGATCGAAGCCAGGCGCTCCCGGTGAAACTTCCAAAACTCCGAATCTTTACCTTGTAAGGCAGACATACCCAGAAAGTAAAAATAAGTGCGCTCAGCATCTATCAAGCAGGACCGGTATTCGTCCTCCGATAAGTAGTCCCGGGCGTGCGCTACAATTTCCGCCAAACGAATGAAGAGCGTGAAACGCATCGGTCGAATCCGAGCGAGAATTGATTCATTGTTTCGGCGTGAATAGGTCAGTACCTGATGTACAAAACCAAAATTCCAGGTCCGGAGCGCATCGAAGCAGGCATGAGTGTCCTCAAAAGGTGCGTGCCGCTCTTCATAAAATGGATTCCGGGACCGGACAAATTCCGAGCGCATGAGTACAGACGTGGGAGTGCCGAAAAAGTATTTCTCTTGCAGGAAAATAAGCCGGCAGACCTCCCGGCCCGTCACGTCTGGACTAGGATAGGACAAACCGCCGAGAGAGGCGTGGTCGCCCTCCAATTCATAAGCGGAGACAAGACCAACCTTCGGATGCGCTTCGGCCAGTTCCACCATGCTCCGGAGGCAATCGGGAAAGATCCAATCGTCCGCCTGCACCATTTTGCAATACTTGCTATCGTGAGAGATGTGAGAAAGCGCGAAGTTGTAGTTTCGTACTTGGGAAAGAAATGAGGCGGTGTGAATGAGACGGATCGTCTCCGGGAACCGGGCCGCGTACTGCTCGGCTATATCGCTTGATCCGTCGGTACTGCAATTGTCCACAAGTATGTATTCCCAGTTCGTGTAAGTCTGGCGGAGAACGCTCTCGATACACTCGGCGAGGAACTCCCGGGTGTTGTAGAAGGGGGTGACAACGCTGACTAAGGGGCTGGATTCCACGATCTGCTCTTAGTTGCAGGACCGATGATGCGCCAGGACGAGCCCGGTCAGAGTGTCATATTGCTGCGCGGACGCAGAGACAGTGCCCTTCCGGTAGTTCGCGATCTGCTCCACCGACGCATCCCTGCTAGCTTTCAGTCGATCCAGCGCTTTAAAGACGTCTTCCGCCATAAAATTACCAATCTGCAGAAGATAGTCGGTTTGGTGTAGATCTTCCATGAGCCAGTCCACCTTCGGATTAAATGAAATCGCGACGGCAGGAGTTTCGGTCAGAAATCCAAGAATGGTGCCGTGGAGGCGACTCGCGATGAGGTAATCGGCATCCCGCATAGCGGCTACGAAGTCCTTCCAGGTTTTGATTGTGGGGAAATGGATTTGCCCATCCAGACCGTGCATCGTTTCGTCGTCCAGGCGCCCGAGGAGATCGGGGATAACAGTTTCGTCATCGCCTAGAGATGAGCACACAACGATTACGAAGTAGCCCTGCCGAGAGAGGCAAGTGAGAACCCGCGACATCTGTTGGACATAGCGATCATGGAGATCACGGTCCGGCGTGGGCCAATTCCCGGGTTTGGCATAGGCAATGGGGCTTAGAGCAACGACGGGTCGGCCGCGAGCCAGTGTCCGAATGGCCCCTTCGGGCGATGGAAGCTCGGGATCCGGCATGCTAAAGGCCAGATCGGGCACGACAGCATCGTTCGTTGCGCGTGGCAGGAAGCTCGCAGTAATAGCTCTGGTGTTCGCGTCCCGATAGGATCTGTAACAGCACAAACGAAGCGCGATCGAGAAGAACCTACGCGCAGCCGGCGAGGTGATCTTGCAAGCGCCAACACTTGCCACCGCGCAAGGCACGCGGGCCGCACGCGCTAGCAGGACCCATTTGCAGATCGCAAACGGAAACTGCCACGGCCCTCCCCATCTTTCGTCCAGTTGACCTCCGCCTGAAATAATCAAGAGATCCTGCCTGCGAAGAACGCGATAACCTTCGAAGGAGTGAAGGACCTCCCGACGAATTGCAGCCAACCAAGCGCTAGCGCCCTTTAGGAACGGCACCAATCCGGGTACTTTCCCGAGTGCACGCCTGACCGGAGTCGCCCGGTCTTTCCAAACTGGATCGTCCGATTCGATTGCGGAACGTTCCGCTCCGTTCTGGTTTTTCGCCAGACTCTCACGCGATCTATAGGTGAACGGCATAGAGGCAGCCAGAAGAGGAAATGCCCCGACGCCATGTTGCTTCAGGAAGTTATCGCAATTGAGAGTGATGCCCAAGAATTCAGCGCTGGGCATCCGCAGGCGAAGATTGGCAATCATCGCATCCTGGATGGCGGCATCACCCAGATTCCCCCCGGTGTAGGGGGTCAAAAGAGCGACTCGAGGGCATGGATGTGACACTTCCTGGCAAACCTCTGTTGCGATCTGTGTGGTTTGCATGCTTTGCACGAGTCACTCGCTTGCGCCCACTGCGAGAGGTCACTAGTCTTCAGTTATCTATGTGCGACGCCGGACGAGGGGCTACTGGGAGCGTCCGCTGAGACTCTAGCAACAGAGCGGCGAACATTTGGGCCGGAGTAAAGCTTAAGTGGATCGGACGAGCTCGCCATCGTCGTACATTTTGAGGGCTTCGGCGGGCAAGTGACTCAAGTCCGTTCCACGCAAGTAGTCGTACATCGTGGTGCCCGTGGAAGCCGAATCTACATTCGGAGCGCCGGCGCGATTCAGCACGTCATCGAGGTGCACCGTGCGAAAATCAACGCTGTAACGTATCAGCGGCGAAGTGTTGGGAACGGTGGAGTGCAGTTGGCCTGCGGAAAACAGGAACGGCCCGCCGACTTCACAGATCATGCGCAACTGCGGTTCCAATTGCACGGGTTCTTCGGGCTTGGGTTGGACGCGAGTGTCTGTCTTGATGTGCTGCGCGGCATTCTGACGGCTCTCCAGATTCCATTTCTGATAGTTATAACTGCTCGAGCCGTTTTTTACCGGATGGTCCCAATAGTGAGGGTGGAAGGCCATGCAGTTTTCGGAACTGAGCGGATAGACCGGCATCCACCAATTGATCTGGCAGAACGGCGCGGAATACCAGGTGTCGCGATGCGGATGGAAGGCATAGGCGATGCCCGACTTCAGGTAGTCACCCGGAAAGGCTGTGCGAAGGCGCGGCACATCAAAATATGTTTTTTCAAGGTCGCAGCCTGCTTCCGCCAGCATGCCCTGGATGTACTCCTTGGACTTCGCATGATGAATGAACTGCGGCTTGAGTATGGACAGTTTTTCCACGCAGCGCTCGACAGGCATGGTCTCGTGCAGGGTGAGGGGATCGAGTGGGTGGAACGCCTCTTCGATCATATCCTTTGCCAGTTGACAAAGTTTCCGAGCATAGGGAGAAGGAGACTGAACAAAGACCGACCCCTCGTACAGATCTTTGCGGCGCGCATCATCGGTTGTTTTTGCGTCAACGAAAATGTTCATTGCTTTATTCCCTTTGACAGCTTTGAGCCTTAGGTCAAAGACGAACTGAATGTTAATCCCGAGCGAGTGCGTTCACGCCCAGGAAAGCCCCAAACGAGTCAGCGTCGTTCTGCCAGGCGTTGGAGCCGCCGCTTTGCCCTTCCCGTCACATCCTTGATCGTGCACCGCATGTCCACAAGTGCCGATAGAGCCTTGTTGTTATTCGTGGGTTTGAAACCCAATTCCGACATTAGCGGCCCCGCCATACGTTCAACGAGCGCAATTTCCCATTTCGAGAGTGCGACACGCCAGCTGTCCGTCGTACCGATCCGAAAGCGGTACTCGCTTATTTTCGGTATGTTGAATGGGGCATTTTCGAGCTTCCCTGTTTTCAGATTCTCGATGTTGCACTCGTCAACATATCTTCGGCACTCGTCCTGGCCCAACGGAACTCCCAGGCTGCCGAAGAGCCGCACCAAGACTGCGGAACCATCCGAGACCAACTCCTCGTAAGTGACTTCCTGGTAGTTGTGCGTCGCCGAACTGATTTGTCGGCCACGGCTGACGTCTGAAATCCACCGCTCGCATATCGCTGAAACCCTGGAAGTCCCGCCCCAATACCGCGCCCCCCAGGTTTTAGACGCAAAACGCAAAGACGCGACAACGGAGCGCGGATCGCGAACAATGTGAATGAAATGCGCGTCTGGCCACAGCTCGAGAATTTCCCGCCAGTACTGAACGTGGTTCGGCGTCTTTTCCAGGACGACGGTAGCAGAAGGCTTGCCTTGCGCGATTTTGCCAAACACAAACCCCGAGGCATTGCGCAACAAGGAGCGAAATTCCTTCTCGCTCAGTACTTCTGTCAGGCCTACTGGCTCACCGGTCGTTCGATAACGGTTCCACTCACCCACCATCGCGCGCAAGAACTTATTGAACAGATCTGTCTCTTGAGCGGTTACAACAGAAGGCGATCGCGACAGCAAGAGTTGTAGCCACGTCGTCCCGCTGCGCGGAGCGCCGACGAGGAAGGCCAATTGCTTTCCATAAAGAGCATCTTCAGCTCGATCCGGCATTGGCGTCATGAGGCTCAGAAAGTGCCTCGCCGCGACCTGTCGCTGCTCCTATTTAGGTGCCTGTCAAAATCTTTGAGGGCGGCACTCACGGAATATAGTGACTGTTTCATGAGCGTTGAGTCGGCTGGTCGATATAAACCGGCCGCTCACCAGCTTCCGCGTCGCAGAGCCCTTGCTCGACGATCTTTGGGAAACAGTTGACGGCGCCACGAACAGCCATCGTTGAACCTATAAACAACAAAGTCGCGGGGACCTGCTTATCGTAGCTTTTTTGTAGATCGTAGCGGTGAATCCCAACGCAAAGACCAAATGTGCCGTGAGCAACATTCAACGTAAGTTCAAAGGAGCACCGGTATGATTGTCCGGGTTGAAGCGTAATGGGGGCGCAGCCCAGGCGTTCCGTTGAGGTATTGAAAATTTCATACTGTGTCTCGTCCCGCAACCAGATCACGACGGCGACTTTTTCAACGCGTTCGCGAGCGGTGATTTCGACGTCTACCCACGCTGTCTGTCCGGACTCAAAGCTCGTTCGCTCGCGATCATGACCACGGACTTTTACATTCGATATATAGACAGGTTTGTTCTCCTGGGGAGTGTCCACGGTAGGACCGGTATTCAGGTATTTCCGGATGACAACATCGGTGTCATCAATCATGACGGTTTTTCCGTGCTCGAGTAACAGTGCGCGGTCACAGACTTCGGTGACGGATTTGAGATTGTGAGAGACGAAAAGAACGGTCGTGCCGGACTTGATGATTGAGCGGATACGATCCATGCAGCGCTGCTGGAAGACGTAGTCACCCACGCTGAGCACTTCATCGACAACGAGCACTTCCGGATCGACGTGCGCTGCAACAGCAAAGCCCAGGCGAGCGTACATTCCCGATGAATAGCGCTTCACTGGCGTGTTGATGAATTCTTCAATTCCGGAGAAAGCGATGATCTGGTCGAGCTTCGATTGAATCTCGCGCTTGCTCATGCCGAGAATCGTGCCGTGAAGAAAAATATTCTCCATGCCGGTGAGGTCCGGGTGGAACCCCGCGGTGACCTCGATCAGGGCAGAAAGGCGCCCGTTCACGATCATGCGGCCCTTGGTGGGCTTCATGATGCGGCTGAGTATCTTTAGCGCGGTGCTTTTTCCGGCGCCGTTGCGGCCAATGATAGCGAGGGCTTGGCCGTGCTTGACCTCGAAAGACATGTCCTGGAGCGCCCAAAATTCGCGCTTGTCGTCGGCGTTCAGCTCCTGCGCGCGGAACATCTTGCCGGTCATGGCAGGCAGCAAATCGCGCAGGGAATTATAGGTCTCGCCCTTGCGGAATTTCTTGTAGATATGCTCCATGCGGAGCGCGACGTCAGACATGAGAAGTTCCCATTATATGCTCTCCGCAAAAGCGGGTTCGAGATCCTTAAATAAGACGAATCCACTCGAAAAGACGACCAAACTAAATCCAAGACTGTACAAATACCAGTGGACATCGGGGGACTGATGATGGGCGATCGCGGTGTTCAGTCCCTCGAGCAACGGAGCGATGGGATTCAACAGTAGCCACTTCCCGCGACTGCCTAGCATGCTCACGTCGTACAGCACCGGAGTGAAGAAGATACCGAAGGTCAGGAAGACTTCGACGATGTATTTGACGTCGCGGAAAAACAGGCTGGCGGCGGACACCAACATCCCAATCCCCATGCACAACAGGACCAGGGTGCAGAGCAACACCGGAACCCAGAGGAGGTAAATGCTCGTGCCAATTTTCATGAAGATCAGTAAAACCACCAAAGCGGCATAGGCAACGAAGAAATCGAAGAGACAGGCGAGCACTGCCGCCATGGGAAAAATTTCCTTGGGGAAATAGACTTTCACAACCAGGTCTCGATTGCCGGTAAGACTGTTGCATGTGAAACGGATGCTGGAAACGACGAACGCCCACGGGACGGACTTAATGGCCACGCTGGCGATATCGGAAGTCTTAAGCGGCGCATGAGTGGCCAGGGCATAGGCGTAGCGCACCACGACGCCCGACATCACGATAAGGATGGGCATGAGGATAGCCCAGAAGAAGCCCATGATCGATTGCTTGTACCGGACCCTGATGTCGCGGTAGGCGATCATGTATAGAAGCTCGCGGTATTTGTATAGCGCTTTGAGTTCTTCTTTCATGTGTTGGCGTGGGTTCCGTTCGCTAGTTGAACTTGCGGTAGACCGGCATCACCGGACGACCTTCCAGATACTTTTCAATGCCTTCATCGAGCGCCTTGCGATAGACCTGGAGAGCGCCGTGAACAGCTTCGGCGGTGCGATCGATGTCTGCGTCACTGTGTGAAAAACTGACGACAAACGAAGGGCCAATCACGCCCCGTCGGATCAATTCCTGCATGAACAAAGCGCGGAACGGCTGCGAGCGCCGCTGATCCTGGTCGTGTGTCACAAAAATTAGGTTGCAGGGACGTCCGGCCAGTTCGAAGAAACCCTCCAGATGGTTTTCAGCGATCGAGCGATTCAAGAGCGTGCGGAGACGCTCGCCCTGCTTCCATAAGAATTCGACGACCTGGCGCTCGCGGTAGATGCGGATGGTTTCAAGCGATGCCGCGAGGGCGTGCGTCTCCGCGCCGTGTGTAGTGGAGAGCAGAAAAACGCGAGGCTGGTCGTGATCCAGTCCTCCGAGCCGCATGATTTCGCGCTTGCCGGCGAGTGCGGCGATTGCGAAGCCATTCCCCATGGCCTTGCCGAACGTAGAGAGGTGCGGAACAACGCCATGAAATTTTTGCGCACCTGCGAGATGCCAGCGAAAACCTGTGATGGTTTCATCAAACATGAGAACCGCGCCGCGCTCTTCGCATAACTGTTTCAATTGGGACAGGTAGTTGGGTGCGGGGGGAACAAAAGACTCCGGTTCGAGAACAACGCAAGCGATTTGGTTTGGATATTGGTCGAACAACTGCCGCAAGCTGCCCAGATCATTGTAGGCAAACTTAAGGGTCAGGCGGGAAATGGCCTCAGGAATACCCGCGTTCACATCAGTCGTGCCGATGAACCAGTCGTCAACCGAGAAGAACGGATGATCGCCGCAGACGGCGACAAAATCGCGTCCGGTGTAGGCCCGGGCCAATTTCACGGCGGCGGTGGTCACGTCGGAGCCATTCTTGGCGAACTTCACCATATCGGCGCCGTCGAGAATTTCAAGCATGACCTCGGCGAGATCGACTTCGATTTTCGCAGGGCGGCTGAAGTTCGTTCCCAGTTGCATCTGCGCGTAGGCCGCTTCTACCACGGGATCGAAAGCGTGTCCCAGGGTAACGGCGCGCAGGCCCATGCCATATTCAATGTACTCGTTGCCATCCAGATCCCACACATGGCAGCCCTTGCCGCGAACAATAAATCCAGGGGCTCGTTCGGGGTATTGATCATCTCCCTTCGCATAGGTGTGCGAACCGCCGGGAATGAGCCGGTGGGCTTTCGGTTGAAGGGCGCGTGATTTCGAAAAATCCATTTGGTCGGCCGCCTCCAGCGCCGAACCCGCCCGTTTGTCTGCAGCATTCGCCATGCGGATCTCTTTCACGCTACCGGATCAAGGATCACTTTTCGAGCGTGAAACGCCTCCGCGTAGCCGCTGGGGGAGTTGGACTCCATCCCGCGAAGGCGCATCAGACCGCGAAAGGTCTCGCGGTCAAACCATTTCTTAGCGCGCTGAGATTCGAACGCGGTGAACAGATGATCGATCTTTTGTTCCGGCAGAGGAGCTTCCAACGGTACAAAAACATTCGGGCGCCCCATGTCGCCATCGTACTTGGGAATTTCGTATTCCAGAATCAGGTGGTTGCGAAACGTGTTCCAGGTAAGTTCGGAAAGAAGGCGGTGGTCCTGATGCGCATCGCCGCTCCATTGCGTGAAAATAAGGTCGGGATTGACGCGACTCTTCAATTCCTCGAAGAAATCCTTTAGCTGCGCGCCCATGTATGGGAAAAAGCCGTCGCGATAGTCCTTCAGAACGATTTCTTTTTCGCACCCCGCGGTGAACAATTCCGCGGCCTTGGCGGCTTCCTGGTGGCGAGGCCCCGCGGCGCTGAAAACGACCCAGTGAAACTTCAAACGTGGAAACGCCCGCTTGAGATGCAGCAACGTGCCGCCACAACCGATTTCAATATCGTCGGAGTGCGCGCCCAAGCAAAGTAGTTGCATGGCGTCTTTGCTTCTAACGGGTAGATGCAAACCGATCAAGCAACTTCCCCCGCCGCGGACGGTCCGTTCTTCCACAGATACCATGGTGGCGTACCGGAAGCTTCCATTTCGTCTAGCAATTGCTTGTCGCGGAATGTGTCCATGCACTGCCAGAAACCTTCATGGCGCTGCGACCACACTTTGCCTTCCGCAATCATGCGCTGAAAAGGCTCGTAAATAAGCTCTTCGCCGGGTTGGATGTAGCGGAAGATCTCCTTGCGCAATACGAAATATCCGCCGTTCACCCAAATGCTGGCGTCCTTCATGCTCTTGATGGCGCGGACGCAGCCATCTTCACTTGCCTGGACCGTGTCCAGGCTGCTGGAGCGCGGCTGCACGGAGAGGAAGGATGCGTAGCTGTCCCGGCGAGTAAATTCCTGGATCATCTTCGGCAGATGGAAATCGGTGAGGCCGTCGCTATAGTTGGCGAGGAACATCTCTTCGCCTTCGAGGTACGGTTCGACGAGTCGCAGGCGATCCGCAATCGTCGCGCGCGAGCCCGTATCAACGAACGTGATGTTCCAGTCGTCGATATCGCGCTGCATGAATTCAAGTTTCCGACCGCCTTGCGAAAAGACAAAATCGTTGGAAACGGACTCTTCGTATTCGAGAAAATAATTCTTGATGACACTGGCCTTATAGCCGAGGCAGAGAATGAAATCCTTGTGGCCGAAGTGGGCGTAATACTTCATCACGTGCCACAAAACAGGCCTCGCGCCAATCGTGACCATCGGTTTCGGAACATCCTCCGAGTAGCCCCGAAGTCTCATTCCCGCGCCGCCGCAAAACAGAACGACTTTCATTCTTCACCTCACTGTTTTCCGACTCAAGAAATCGTAACTTCGGGAATGGGAACAACGAAACGGCCGCCCCATTCCCGGATGTATTGCAACTGTTCCATGATTTCATCCTTCAGGTTCCAAGGCAAAATGACGACGTAGTCGGGCTTCGTTTCGCGAATCCGATCGGGATGGTAGATCGGAATGTGACTTCCGGGGAGAAAGCGGCCCTGCTTGTGCGGGCTGCGGTCGACCGTGTACTCGATCAAATCCCTGCCGATCCCGCAGTAGTGAAGCAACGTAGCGCTCTTGCCTGGCGCACCATAGCCGGCGACTTTCTTGCCTTGACGAGCAGCAGAGAGCAGAAATTCGACAAAGGCGAATTTAGTCTCTTTGACCCGTTCGGCGAAGCGTTCGTAACCTTCCGGCGAAGCGAGGCCCGCTTTTTTTTCGACTTCGATCAGCCGGGCCACGCTGGGCTGAACCTGGTGGGTCGTATTTTCGACGCGCGACGCATACACGCGAAGCGAACCGCCGTGGGTGGAGAGTTCTTCCACGTCGAACACTTTCATGCCGTGCGCTTCAAGAATGCGGACGGTAGTGAGCAAGGAGAAGTAGGAAAAATGCTCGTGATAGATCGTGTCGAATTCATTCCATTCGATGAGCCGGAGCAAATGCGGAAACTCGAGCGTGAGGACTCCGGCTGGCTTCAAGAGAATCCTTAAGCCTTCAACGAAATCGTTCAGATCGGGAACCTGGGCAAGAACGTTGTTACCGAGAACCAGATCGGCGCCACCCCGCTCTGCAACGAGTTCCTTAGCGACTTGGGCGCCGAGGAAGCGCGGGAGCGTGGGCACGCCTTTATCGACGGCGACCTTAGCGACGTTCGTGGCCGGCTCGATACCGAGCACGGGTACTTGCTGTCGGACGAAATATTGGAGCAGGTAGCCATCGTTGCTGGCGACTTCCACGACGAAACTCTCGCTATTGAGGCCGAAACGCT
>Ga0182018_10002932_pt1 | contig 16159 bp, 12 predicted proteins | sample 812P2MmetaG_FD_120490 | JGI IMG/M metagenome (GOLD analysis project Ga0182018, IMG submission 120490) | Permafrost microbial communities from Stordalen Mire, Sweden - 812P2M metaG | ecosystem: Environmental > Terrestrial > Soil > Wetlands > Permafrost | place: Sweden: Stordalen | collected... | reverse complement strand
TCGGCTGCGGGGAGCGCCGGGGGTGACATCGTGTTCGGGGCGGATGAGCAAATCGCTGGTGGCGTTGGCGGCGGCGATACGCAGCGCCTGCAGCTTCGCACCGACAGCCGGACGGCCATTGACATCCACAAAACGCGCCTTCAGGTGGAATTGATACGCCGCGGCCTGTGACAAACCCATCGGCACGCGGACGACATGGCGGAGCTTCGGCATGATACGCCCGGACACTTACCACACAGCTCATGCTCGCGACATTGAGCCAGCGCAACCGGTTGACCACAGAACAAATTCGCAACACCTGGTATACCGGCATGTTTGATGATGGGAAGCAGCTTCAGATCAAGGACCAGGAACTCGCTGACCATTGCCTGCGCTGGTCTTGTTTCATGGCCCGCCAATTCCAGCGCTATGCCATCGAGCTTTTGCTGTGGTGCTTCGAGGATGCGATTAAACAAGGGAATCGCTCCATCGAAGCAGTGATTGAATACTGGGAGCGCCGCTCCAAATTCGCCGGCTTCGATGGGAATGCCACCTTTGAACACTTCGCCCGTAAAAGTGCCGGGAAACTGCTAAAAAAGGATGACGTGGCAACGTCGCAGGCCTGGAATGAAACTGTCCATGCCGGAGATATACACTTCGAATTTGTGGATGAGCCGCGCGATGACAATGCGGTCATCAATGCTCTTCGAATGATTGCCGGCTGGTATTGGCGAATGCTGGTGCGCCAGCAGGAAGGCAAAACCAAAAACCTTTTCAACCTCGGCGGTGCGGACCGCATGAGTATGAGTTGGTTTCTTCAGTGGCTCGCCGACCGCAAGAAACTTTCCATCCGCAACCTGCTGAAGGATATATTCTCCAGCCTCATTTTCGCCCAACACATGCGCATCGCTCTCGCTCGCTTTGACGGCACGGCACAACGTCTGCGATTCCTCATCGGCGACAGTGGGATAGAGGCAACAATCAGTGCGCGCAGCGATCTCGGCGAACGTAACCTGCCTTGGATGCCCGACCGGCTCGACACCCTTGCGGGGCTGCTATGCGATTGCGACGTTCTCGCCGCAAAGGACGGAGCTTTCATACCTGGCCCTGCCGCTGGCGAATTCAAGTGATGTCAGAATAAAAGTTCACCCTCTCACCACCACTGCCGATCGAATATGTCCCGTGACCAACGCGCGGTTTACTTCGCTCCACGGGCTGCCCGTCGCCCTGTTGCCCTGTTGCCCTTCGACGACGCCCGTTCCCCTACGCAAATCCGCGCGCTCGTCACGAGCGGCAATTGCATTGGCCGCAGCAGCGGCGGGCTTCCGTCTGCGGCTCGGCGGCGGGCGTTGCGCTCCGGCTGCGTTTCACTATGCGCTTCTCTCCGCCTCCGCTCCACTTTCCCCGCTCGCCGACCGCAGACCGAAGCCAGATCAGAACCCATTGGGTATTGAGGTTCAAATCTTCTTGTCATTGTCACAAAAACTAGGCAGTTTTTGTGACAGTTAAGAATGAAAACAGCAGCCCAACCAATTGATGTTTCGATACTCCGCGCCATGCGTTCGAGCCGGAGCGCCTCGGTGTTTTCGCCAGGCCACTTTGATGGCCTTGGCAATGCTGCCGCCATCCGTAAGGCATTAAGCCGGCTGGTGAAAGCAGGCACAATCCGCCGGATTCGCCGGGGACTCTACGATTTGCCGCGCCAGCATCCCATCATCGGCCAAACTGCACCGGACATCATGGCAACGGTGCGCACGTTGATGGACGGGAGCCACGCACAGTGGCAGTTCACCGGTGCTTACGCGGCTAATGCACTTGGGTTGTCAGATCAAGTGCCAGCCAAGATTGTCATCCAAACGGACGGCGTGCCGCGCCGGGTGTCATTGGGGAAGTTGACGCTTTTGTTTCGTCGGGTCGCCCCGCGAAATTTATTTGGAGTGGGCCGACAGGCAGGTCTTGTCATTCAAGCGATCCGGCATTTGCGGAATGACCCGGACATTCCCAGCCACATCGCGCGATTGAAGAAACGGCTGGATGCGAAAACGAAGTCGGATTTGAAATCGCTCATGCCCAAAACTCCGGTTTGGATGCACCCACTTTTGCAGCAGATTATCGGGAAATGATTCATGGATTCCGTTCTACAACTCTCACCGAAACAGCGCAGCGAACTTTTCATCGCCGCCGCGCAGCAGAGCGGCATTGACGTGGTGGTGTTGGAAAAAGATTTTTGGGTTTGCTGGACATTGAAGGAATTGTTCCGGCTGCCGACGATGGGCGAACATTTGATTTTCAAAGGCGGCACGTCATTGTCAAAAGTTTTCAAAATCATCAACCGGTTCTCCGAGGACATTGATGTTTCAATTGACCGTGGCTTCCTCGGTTACGGCGGTGTGAACGAACCGGAAGCAGGTGCGAGCAACAAGGAGAAGCAGCGGCGCGTGGAAGGTTTGATGGCAGCGTGTCAGCAAAAAATCGCCGACGAACTCACGCCGGCATTGCGCGGTGCAATTCAGGGGAAAATTCCCCGCGCAGACAACTGGTCGTTGCTGCCGGACGAATCTGACCCGGACAAACAGACGTTACAATTCGCCTATCCCTCGTCGCTTCCGGCTGGTGAATCCGACTACGTCCGGCGGGCGGTGAAAATCGAAATGGGCGCACGATCCGACCACTGGCCTTACGAAACCAAATCCGTGACTCCTTATGTTGCGGAATTGTTTCCCAAAGGATTCAAGCAGGCGGCGTGTGATGTAAAAGTGTTGGCAGCAGAGCGGACATTCTGGGAAAAAGCGACGATTCTACATTCGGAATTTCACCGCCCGGTTGAAAAACCAACGCCAGTCCGTCTGTCCCGGCATTATTGCGATTTTTATGAATTGATCCGCAAAGGAGTTGCGCAACGCGCCGTTGAACAAATTGAGTTGCTCAACCGCGTGGCTCAACATAAGAGCCTGTTTTTCAAATCGTCCTGGGCGAAATATGGTGAAGCAGCAAAAGGAACTTTGAAAATTTTGCCGCCGGAATATCGCATCGTGGCATTGCAATCCGATTATGCGAATATGCGGGAAATGTTTTTCGGCGAGCCGCCCAAATTAGACGACATCCTCGCATTGCTGACGGAGTGGGAGCGCGAATTCAACGGCAAATAGATTTTTCGGACACAAAATACAAATATTGTTTAGGGTTGGAAAATCCGTTTTATCAACTAATTACACTGCCTTTTCACCCGAAATATTCGGATATTTTTCAGCGGCACTCTCAACATGGGTGTAATCGTATACAGTGGGCATTGCGCGGCAGTGGAGGCCCGCCAGAAACCGTATGGCGGAATTCACCGAAGACAAATTCCGTTCGAGATTCGATAATAGGGATTACTTTACGAACAAAAGTAGCGATACCATAAAAGAGCGAACCTTCTGTGCTGGTGCTGTCATTAAGGTAGCCACGCGCCACTGGCCAGAAGAAGCCTTGGTGTGCGGGCAAAATATGCTCAATGTCGTTAAACAAGTTCACCCGAACATCATATTTATCAATATCCGCAAGCGACCTGAGTCCAGTGCTCGGCGCACTGAAGACTTCTTGAAGGCAGAATACATCTGCATTTACATCCAGCAAATACTTTTTCAGTGGCTCAAATACTCTGCCACCCCAAGTATTAAGTGAGACTAAGCGAATGGCCATATAGCATTTCTTTGACCGCGATTATTAAGAGGATTGCATAATCCATAATCATCACCACCATTGAATTGATGGGTCCGACGCTTCTGTAGGTAATATGTAGAGAAACGCTTCAACACATTGTTTGACACGTTCTGCACTATACCTCCCGCCGCGTTCCGCAAATCTTTCACGTATCAGATTGGAAACCACTTCTGTGTTGTGATCTCCACAAATTCCATGCCATGCAAATGTCTTTGCAGGCTGAAAGAACACGTAAACGTGATTGGGAGAAAAGCGGGGATGACTCGGCAAGTAGCACGGTGCGAAAACGGATATAAACATCCGCTCTCCGGCAAACCGATATTGCCAACCACGAACGGTCCAAAATGAATCATGGCCAGACTACCGGTTTTCTGCCGGTTGTAAGCAATGGTTTGGTTGGGCCAGTCAATGTCCTCCGCCTTGAGATTGGCGATGTCGGTTTGAGAACCGCCGAGATGCCAGCACAGTTCGTAGAACCTGCGCCGTTCCGGGTTCTTTTCCCGCCCAATGATGAGCTGATGTTCTTCGCTGGTGATGGCGCGTCTTTCCTTGAAGCGCACTTCCGGCCAGAGACGCTTGGGAATAATCGGCCACGGCAGCCAGTTCATTGAAATGCAGAAGTTGTGGAGTTTCCGCAGGTGGACATTCGTGCTGACCGTGCCCGCCTTGAGGCAGGCGAGCAGATGCTCGCCTTGCGTTTCAAGAATGACGCGATGGCGAATAAGGTCCAACGCTGCTTGTTTGGCTGCCTGTCGCCAGCGATCCTGAGTTGAACCACTTTTGGTTTCGATGATGGCATCAAGCGCTTGTTGCCAAGTCCGGGTTGCGACGCCTGAATCCGTTCCGGCCAAATATGCCTTCGCGATCTGAAGATTCAGATGCGGTTGTCGGATGGATTCATTGCTTGCGTTGAGCAGCGATGTGGCCTCGGCGCGATTCCTCGTGCCAGTGCTTTCCTGTTTCCGGGTTTCAGTGTCTTCGATGTAGAACATGCCGCCGCGTTTGCGGCGGTAGAGGATGTAACGACGTTTCATAGTTTCAGACGTTTTGTCCGAAGCTATGAGGTTGAACGCGGCTTTGGGCGTATCAGCTACACCAAACGGGCTGCGAATCCCGTCGTCGCGAGTGATTGCCGAGTTTTACCGGAGTAGTTGTTGAGTAGTAGCCCGGTAATGATTTCACTGGCACTTTCACTGGCACTAACCTCCTCTGGCATCTGCAACCCGTTGCAAAAGTGCAACTTGGAGTTGGAGGCGAGGGTCGGAATCGGGCAGTGACAGCGAGCTTTGGCTTGCCGAACATTCTTATTCCAAACCCCAGCTAGAACGCAAGTTACAGAAAATGCGCTGCTAACATTGGAAGAATCGCAGATTTTCTCGCTTTGGTCAAGACTTGGAATTAACCATCTGAAACTCCGAAATTACTCCGGCACTACTCCTTTATTACTCCGCTGCTGGCAGTTTTGCTGGCAGTTAAATACACAAAAGATTTTACTGTTACTCTAAATTTCACTGCTAATGACTGCCCATTATAGGGCTTCCTGCCATCGAATTCGGCTTAATTCTGCTCTGGCAGCGGCCGGTTCTCTGATCCCACGCGCAATCCTGCGAGTGCGCACTGCGGCAAAGGTGCGTTGTGTCCGCCGAGACACTTCCCGATCCGACAGTTTGCCCAACAAAACATCTTCCTCCGACGACCACGCACATTTTTTGGGATTGCAACAAGAGATGCCCAATTTGCAACGTTGCATTTTGATTGAGCCTGCCGGATGACCGGTGCGGGCGGCCACTTCTGCATCCGGGTATTTGCCCAAAAGTGCCAGTTCCGTTTCTGTCCAAGGTTTCCAGACTGGATTGTGAGGCGGCACTCCCAGCTTGTGGCGGTGAAATCGCACCGTGGCACAGCCGCGAGCGGAAGCGCGACGAAGGACTTATTCGGCCAGTTCATTGTCGGCTTCTGCAGACGACGAACATTCAAATTCAGCCAAACTCCTACGAGAGCTTTTCCTTGGTGATAATTGGGGCGAAGCGCGCGACTGGAATCCACTCCACGGTGAGGAACAGCGCACACGAGGATTGTTTGACCGTCTGCCGGCAAGCCAAAAAGGTTTCGAGGCATACTCATATTTTCTCGCGAAAATTGGTTCTACAACGCTTCCCGGTGCAATTATCAGTCTCGCAGCAAAAATGCCTAGGACAAGTGGAGCCGCTTTATTTTCCGAGGTTACAGTTTATTATCTCGAAACTATTCTGACCCGCCTTATTTATGGCGGCAACCGCCGTATACGTGTTGAAGCCGACCTTCGCCAGGCCGCGATGAAGCTTCTTGACGAACTGGTCGCCGCTGGCTCTTCCATGGCATACAAGCTGCGCGACGATTTTCTTACTCCAATGTGAATAAACTTCCTTCGTGAAACGTCCATCCGCAATAAAAAATGAAGGGGAATCTCCATTCAAGTTTTTGCCCTGCCTTCGATGCGGTCACTTCACTGTGACTGCCTTGATATTGCAACCATTCGAGAAATTGGAACTTCTGGATTTAGCGTGCAAACGATGTGATGCCCCACATTTCCTCATTGCGAAATTCGAGGATGGGATGTGGTGGGCTGTATATGACAGGGATAGTCGAGATCGTGCCGGACGGCGGGGGTCATGGGTGCGTCCTGCGCCGATAATTCCATCATCTGCCAGAGGTCTTCGGGCGGCGTGGGCTGCATCCGGTCGGCGGCTTTGCTGCGGTATTCCCTGTGGGGTCGTCGGGGCTGGCGATGCCGGATACCTCAGCGAGAACCGTTCCAGACGCATCAATGATGGAACCACCGACGCCGACGCCGTCGGTGTCTTTCGCGGTCAAACATCTCAAGGCTGTCGGCGGGGTGATGATTACCGCCAGCCACAATCCGCCGGAGTCACTTGAGTCCCAATTTTTTGGGATCCACCTGTTGCAAGCGCACAATTTGATACAGCAAAGACAGGTTATTGTTCTTCAGCAGGTCAGCAACACCTTGCATGTAACAATATCCGTCCAGTTCCGCGTTCTGCAGGTCGAGGAGACTTGCAAACGGTCCGCCGCCATAACTGGGGTCGAAATATTGCTTCCCAATCATGATGATGGCGTGGTCCTGGAAAAGGCCGCGCGGATTAGTATTGTTCTGCGCCGAACCCTGGCCGTAATCCACCTGCGCCGGGTTGACCAACCAACCGTAGCTCCAAACGCCCTTGTTGCTAACCTTTGCAATCAGGGGCCAGAACGTGTCAACTTTATTAAAATTGGGGGCGTTTTCGAAAGGAAAGGCCGCGTCGGCGGCATGGGCCATTTTTAAGATGGCCGGGGGCGTGCCCACCAAAACCCCGGCGGGGCCGGGAAAATTCCAGCTCTTGACCAATATGCCCGCGCCGCCGGCGTTGATCCCCAGTTTCGTGGCGGTTTTCAAACCTTGGGCCTCGAAGGCGCGCAGCATAAACAAAGCCCACGTGCCGCAACGCCCATCGGTTCGATTCAGCAGGCCGGATACACCTTTTTTGTTGAAGGCAGCGCCACTCTCCTGGAAAACATTCCAGTTATTGTAATAAGTCAGGAGCGTGCCGTCCATTCTCGCCGCCATCGCCGTGGGCTTTTTTGGGTCCTTGGCAAAATTTTGCCAAATCTTGAGACCCAGTTTGTCTCCGTCATCCAGTCCCGCGCCGGTATAGGAGCCATAATACAACAGCGTTTCGTAGAGCGGCGAAGTGATGGGAGTGGCGTAAGTGACGTAAAGCCGGTTTTGACTGGTGCCGCAAAAAAACCAGTTGGCTCCCTTATCAATGGAAAATTCCCAGACGATTTGCAGGGGATCGATCATATCCACCACATTCGGCAGGGGGCCATTCGCCGCCGTCAGCGGGATGGTGAACCGGCTGCGCTTCTCGTCCTGCGTGGCCACCGTGGGCGGTATCATGACGGTCGTGGCCACCCCGCCCGGCGGCGTGAACTGGATGGCTGCGCCGTTATTTTTAAGTGTCCCGCGCACCATCACCTGCTTGCCCTTGAACGGACTGGCATCCAGATAGGAGAACGAGGCGGAAGCTTTCAGGGTGCCATTGCGCACGATGGAATAGGGCCAGGAATGCTCCCCTTTGGCTTTTGGGTCGATGACACCGTTGTGATTGGTGTCCACCCATTGTGGCGGCTCGAACGTAATCGTGTTTGTGTCCGGATGCACCACTGTGCCGCCGCCAAAGCTGACCCGATCCAGATAAAAGTAGGGCGGCAGGACGGCCAGCGTGATAATGCCCGGCAGCAGCGAGCCGATGCCATTGAATGTAGCCACGTAACTCGCCACGACCGGCGCCGCGTTCTGGGGTGTGGCCGTGGGATCGAACTGAAAACCACCGTCCGCGTTCAGGGTAAAACCGGGAACGGGAGCCCCCACCTGCACCGCCTGCAACGGCCCGTTGCCCGGCGCAAAATCATTGGCCAAAACCCCGTTGGTCGCGGACACAATCAGGGTCATCCCGGGATTGTAAACATAGTAATCATTGTTGGCGATGGGCGTGGCGGTCACGGTCAGCGTCACGGTTGCGGGAGCGCTCAAGCATATGCCGTCCGATGCCTCGTAAGTAAACGAATCCGGGCCGGTGTAACCGGGCAGCGGCGTGTATTGGAACGAGCCATCGGGCATAAGCTGGAACGCGCTGGCGTTGGCGGGGGGTGTCAGCAGCACGGCAGTGATCGGGTCGCCGTCGTCGTCCACGTCGTTGGCGAGCACGCCGGGAGCCGGCACGGACAGGCTGCTGTTAAGCCCAACGGCGTAATCATCGTCCCCGGCGACCGGAGCCTGGTTGCACACTGCAATGGTCACGAGGGTGACCGCGCTCGTCAAAGCCCCGTCGGTGGCCGCGTAGGTGAAGCTGTCCACGCCGGTGAAATTGGTGTTGGGCTGGTAAGTGAACGAGCCGGAGGGATCGAAGGCCAGCGAGCCGCATGTCGTCGGCGTCACCAGAACGGAGGTCAGGGTGGCGCCGTCGCGCGCGGGTTCATCATTATCCAGCACGCCCGGTTCCAATACCGTCAACAAGGTGTTCGCATGGACGCTGTATGCGTCCGGGGCTGCCACGGGAGCGGCGTCGCCGACCGTCAAGGTTACTAACGTCGGGCCGCTGGACAAGGGGCCGTTCATGGCGGCGTAGGTAAAGGAGTCGGTTCCGGCAAAGCCGGCGGCGGGTGTGTAGGTAAAGGAACCGTCGGGATTGAATGATAAAACGCCGTTGGCGACGCCGGACAGTTGGACGGCTGTCAGCGGACATTGCTGGACATCTATATCATTCCCCAGCACTCCCTCGGCCGGAGCCACCGTGAGCGGGGTGTTGGGCAGGACCTGGTAAATATCGGGAACGGCCAGCGGCGCGAGGCAGTTGGTATTGACGTATATCGAAACCACCGCAGGATCGCTGGTCGTCGTTCCGTCGGTCGCGGCATATGTGAAGGAATCCGGCCCATAGTAACCCGCGAATGGCAGGTAAACCACCGAACCGTTCGTTCCGAGGGTCAGCGTGCCGTTGGCCGGCCCGGTTATAAGCACCGCGCACAGCGTCTCCCCGTACGCATCAGTGTCATTGGCCAAAACGCCGGGCGCCGCAACGGTCAATGGCTCGCCCGGGCACACTCCATAAACATCCGGGTTGGCCACAGGAGCGAGGTTGGTGACCAGCAGCGTGACCGTGGTGGCTGGACTGTTCGTGATGCCATCCGAGGCGGTGTAAGTAAAAACGTCCGTGCCGGTGAAATCCGGGAGGGGCTGGTAAGTAAAGCTGCCGTCGGCGTTCAGATTGACTGTCCCATAGGTGGTTCCGGTCACGAGTTGAGCCACCAGCGGGTCATTATCCGGGTCGGTGTCGTTGGCGAGCACGCCGGCGGGGCAGTTGCTGAAAATTGTGCCGGGTTGGACAAAATAAACGTCCGGATTGGCCTCCGGCACGCCGTTCGTCACGTATATCGTGACCAGGGCGGGCGCGCTATAAGTGAGACCATCCCCGGCTTGATAGGTAAATTGATCCGTCCCCGTGAAGCCGCTGGCGGGCCGGTAGGTAAACGATCCATTGCCAAACAGGATGACGGTGCCGTTGGTCGTGCCCACGAGCAGGCTCGCGGTCAACGGATCCGCGTCCGGATCCGAGTCATTGGCGAGGACGCCGGGAGCCGGAACGTTCAGGTTTTGGTCGTGGGTGACACTATAACAGTCATTGGCCGCAACTGGCGGAAGGTTTGCGGCATGAACCAGCAAAGTTACCTGCGCCATGGCGCTGTTGGCAATGCCATCCGTCGCAACATAAGTGAAGGAATCGGTTCCGGCAAAACCGCCATTCGGCTGGTAACTGAATGAGCCATCGGATTGAAGCGACAACACGCCGTTTGCGGGCGGGCTGACAGCCACCGCATAAAGGACATCGCCATCGGGATCGGAATCATTGCCCAAAACCCCCGGCGCCGGGACATTCAACGTCAGCCCGAATTGAACGCCATAGACATCATTCACGGCCACGGGCGCGCCGTTCGTCACCACAATGCTCACTGTCGCGGGTCCACCGGGAAGATAGGTGTTGTTGGCCACGTAAGTAAAGGAGTCCGTGCCGGTGAAACTTGCGGCTGGTGTGTAATAGAAACTCCCGTCCGGCTCTAAATCCACCGTGCCGTATATGGGCGGGGAATAAAGGGCGGCGGTCAGCGCCAGACCGTTGATGTCAAAGTCATTGGCCAGGACGCCCGGCGGCAATACATTGAGCGGTTGATCGTGGCGGAGGTAGTAAATGTGGTCCGTCACGGTTGGCGGGCCATTCGTGCCGCTGATCATCACCAGACGAAAAAATTCCGCAGATAACTCCGGCGTCAAATTATAGGGGCTGTTGGTGGCGGGCACCAGCGCCCAAGGACCACCCGGGTCAACCGCGCTTTCCAACTGGGCGTTGGGCGCATCCCAGCCCAGGGAGATATTTGTCGCGCTGCCGGCAATCTGAAGAACCAGATCAGCGCCCGTTAGACCAGCGCGCGCTGAGGCAAATAGGCCAATGGCCAGGGCGGCAATTAAGGCACGAGTTTTCATAGAAATAGATCGGGATTGCGCTAATCTCCAGCTTCATTTTAGCAGCGGGTTGTGGTTGGCTGACAGCAATGGTTCTGAACAAAAACATCGCGCGGCCATTAAAACAGTATGAATGAGAAAGTCAACCATTTTTGTCTGATTCCGAGATTATTTCTTTGACAAACTTTTGTTGGAATGCCGTGGTAGGTGTTTAGTCCCACTATATGATGGTGTGGCATATTATGCTCTGCCAACCAAAGCAAAATTATGGGACAAATATTACACGGCAGCGCCCGCACGACAGCGGCGGTGCGTCGAGCAATACAACATAGTCAAGCGAGCCTGATTCGGCTGGCCGAACGATACGCCCTCAATCCCAAGACGGTGGCCAAGTGGAAGAAGCGGAGTTTTGTCCACGATGCGCCCATGGGACCGAAAGCGCCACGTTCCACGGTGCTGACGCCTGGGCAAGAAGCCGTCTGTGTGACGTTTAGGCGGCATACGCTGCCACCCTTGGACGATTTCCAAGTTGCGTCGCGGCAAGTTATGAAGGCATTGAGCGTTTTGTTTTCGAGTCCGGCGGCGACGAAATTCCCCGCGAGATTGGCCTTGATCGCACTCAAGCGCACCTTAAATTCCCAAGGGCTTTGGAGGTTTATAAAAGTGCAAAAACATTGCTCGAATCCATTGAAATCTATGATTCATTTTACGATTTGCTTCCTTGGGCGGCGGCGTTTCATGTCGTTGGCCACTTCCTTCCGATTTTAGGAATTTCTCATATTTATGGCGTAGATTATAAATTACGCAAGATTGCCGAGAATAATAGACTGGCAATAGATTTTCTCGAATCTTCAAACCATTGTTCTGAACTTATTGATTTATCCTGTAAAAAATCGGATGGCGGATTGAATTTCTTTGAGCAAACGGTGGCGGATTTCAGGTCTGATGAATGCCGCGTGATGTTGCGGCGTGTCATTAAGGCTTTTCGGGCGTTTGAAATCGTGAACAGCCTTGTTTCTGGCGAAGGCGGAGTTTGGTAACGGCCATAAAGTTTTTTCAAGAGTGGTTTCAAATGCTGATAAATCGGGACAAAAAAAGGCTCCCCTGTTTTCATGCGCCTTACGGTGAGTTGTTCGGATTCAAAATTAAAGCACTCCGTTGCCCTATTCATCGCGCATTTCAACTTTTGCCGTAAACATTCGACGATTGCCCAAACACCAGCCCAAGCCGCAAAAATCACCAACCATCAATGGACAATTGACGAATTGCTAAAACTGGATTTGACTTTACTCTTTTTAGTAGGACAATACCCAAATCTGACTCAAGTAGCACAGGAGTAGCACAGACTCACAGGACTTTTATATTCGTGAATTTATAGGAGTTTCTGTGCTATTTTTTGTGCTACATTGGGGGTCAGAACCTCGACCTCAATGATGACGCACATCAAGCAGGAAAAATTCAATTTAGACCAATAAAATCAATACTGGAATGCGTATTGCAAGCAGCCGCAAGAAGTGGTTGGAAAGCGCGCTTTTTCAAATTTTATGTCACAATCCAGAAACCGATACTTGATCATTATCATCCTGGGGGCGCTCTCGACCATCAGCCCCTTCGCCATTGACATGTATTTGCCCGCGTTTCCCCAAATCGCCGCCGCCCTGCACACTTCCACCGCCCGGATTTCCCTGTCCCTTGCCAGCTATTTTGCCGGGCTTGCCGCCGGCCAGCTTTTTTACGGCCCGCTGCTGGATCGTTTCGGACGCAAACTGCCTTTGTATGCTGGATTGATATTGTTCATCGCCGCATCGCTGCTTTGCCTGTGTTCGCGCACCGTGGAATGGCTCGTGGTCATGCGCTTCGTGCAGGCGTTGGGCGGATGCGCGGCACAAGTTGCGGCCATGGCCATGGTGCGGGATTTTTTCCATGTGGACGAAACCGCCAAAATCATCTCGCTGCTGATTTTGATTTTAGGCGCGTCGCCGCTCCTCGCCCCAAGTGTCGGTGTTTTTATGTCCGTGCATCTCGGCTGGCAATGGGTGTTCATCGTTCTGGCTTTGTTCGTCGCCTTGATGCTGGTCGTTTGCTGGTGGCGTTTGCCGGAAGGACATAAACCCGACCGCACCGTCTCGCTGCGGCTCCTGCCCATCCTGCGCAATTATGCCATCGTCCTGAAAGAACCGCAGTTCATCACCTATGCGCTCTCCGGCGCGTTTGCCTTCTCCGGTCTGCTGGTTTATGTCGCCAGTTCGCCCATTGTTTTCATGGAAGTGTTTCACGTCAGCGCGCAAACGTTTGGCGCCATCTTTGCCGGACTGGCCGTCGGTTTCATCGGCAGCAATCAGATCAACGTCTTTTTGCTGCGCAAATTTTCCAGCGAACAGATTTTTCGCGCCACGTTGCTGGTGGTATGTCCGGTGGCGTTGCTGCTGCTGGCAGGGACGATTTGCGGCTGGTTCGGATTGGAAATGACGCTCGTGCTGCTGTTTATTTCGTTGTCCAGTCTCGGTTTGGCCTATCCGAACGCGGCGGCACTGGCGCTGGTGCCGTTTGATCGCAACATCGGCAGCGCTTCCGCCATGCTGGGCTTCCTGCAAATCGGCGTCTCCGGTCTCGCGTCCGCGAGCATCGGCATTTTTGATTCACACACGATGATGCCGGTGGCGCTCATCCTGGCCGCAACCTCATGGATCGGCCTGGCGATTTTGATTGTCGGCAAACGCAGCATCCCCGCTTTGCGCTACGTCGAGGAAAAAGACGCCAACCCGCTACCGCACTGAACCCGTAATACTGATTTGTTCGGTTGCTTGGTTTATCGGGGTTTGTGAGTGGAATGCGGTGGGTTAAGTCCGATAACATCTCGCGGGAATTGATCTGGCGGGTTAGGGCTGAATACCTACACGATAGAAATATGGGCCGCCGTTGGTACGTTGAACGCACAAACCTGACCGTGCGGCATTTTACGAAGCGTTTTGCCCGTTTGGGCTTGGGATATTCAAAGAAGCTCTGCAATCATCGCCACGCGATTTCACTGTTTGTGGCGGCGTATAACTTTTGCAAGGTTCACAACACGCTTGGCACGACGCCCGCGCACGGATTAAGATTAACGAGCGAGCCGTGGACGATTGAACGGCTTATTGAAGAAGCGACAAAAACACCAAACTAATCACACACAACCAGGATTCCGATTAACACAAAAAACATGGCCATGAAGAACGCTCCATATTGTGTTCCAAGAATTGTAATAACCACGGCAAGTGAAACAAACAAGACGATTTGGGAAATCCTGTATTTCGTTTTCATTTCTTCTTTTTCAAATCTGCCACGATGCTCGCTTGCACGGCTGTCTGTGCTGATTTAACAGGCGGAATTTCCAACACAGTCACAAATCGTTCATCTTTGTCATCCTTGCCTTCAGGATGCGACCAGCCGTATGCGCGCTTGGCTTTGGGGTGTCCCTTCAGGTCAAAAACCTCGACGTCGCCCTGCCAGACCGTCTGGCCGCGAAAGACCTCATGGACAGGCACGGTTTCGCGCCACGTCGCTTCCGCCTGGCGATTTGGATTGTCGGCAATATGAACGCGCTTTGGCGAAGCCGTTTTACCGTATCCGTCTGATGGAGCACGTCTGCCTTTCTGCAATTCCCAACATACAGCGTTCAAAAAAGTTAAAGCATAAAAGAGTAAAAACTAAAGCCCAATCACACAACGAAGGCTTGTCTTGTAGAAACCGCCGTTCGGCCCTACTCCTACTGGGTAGCGAGCGGCGCACGACGCGGTTGAGGCATAGTCATACCAATCGCCGCCGCGCATCATACGGCTGCTCCCGGATGCCGGTCCGGTTGGATTGTTGGTAGTTGGTTGACCATATGGCGTCCCATACCAATCCCAACACCATTCCAACTCATTCCCCGCCATGTCGAAAAGTCCATAACCGTTCGGCGCAAATGATCCCACCGGACTCGTATAGGGAGTCTCTCCGGTCTCGTAAGTTGCATTCCAGCCGGACGGCCCCGAATCGTAACCAAAGCCACAACCGAAAATACATCCGTAGTAGTTAGCCTGGCTTTCGGAAATTGTATCGCCCCACGGAAAACGTTGCCCGCTCAATCCGCCACGCGCTGCCTTCTCCCATTCCGCTTCCGTCGGCAACCGATACCCATTGGCCGCCCAATTCGGATAGACCGCATCCGTATCCCCGTTGGTATAAACCTGTGTCATACCCGCATCCGTGTAATACACCGGCGTCAAACCGGCTTGTTGCGACCGCGCATTGCACCATTTCACAGCGTCATACCAACCCACATCATACACCGGATGATTCGACGCCTTGCCCGCACCGGCATTGTCAAAACCATATCCGGCGTTCGTCGCCCAATTATAGACCCCCTGCCATTGACTATAGCTTACCAAATTCGTGTCCATGTAAAACGCCGATACAAACACATTCGTCACCGGTAAGGCATCGCTCTCGCCATCCAGCGTGTCCCCCATTATGAACGACCCTGCGGGAATGAGCGCCATGCAGGCAGGCGGGTTGGTGTCATACAAACGGAAAAACATGGCCGGCGAGGTGTTGGTGACCGAGATGGCCGTCATCGGGACGCCATTACTGACCGTCACCCAGTTCGGCGAGGCCAGGTTGGTGGTGCTTTGCAGAACGGAATTCGTAACCGTAGTCGGCCAAAAGAGAACGGTTTGATTGCCCTCAGGCGCAATACCCAATTGCGCCTGAACTGGACGAACGACGGTAATCAATGCCAGCACGATAAACAGCCAGCGGAGACTGGTTTTCATGATAAATTCGCGTTTAGGTTTCCTCACTTGATTATGACCTGATTTACTGCCCCCATTTTATATTCTACGCCACGGTCAATGGAAATTCAACTTGAAAGTAAGCTTAGCTGTTTAATGAAGCGCGGAGACAAAGGCGCTGCGAGTCAGACCAGTGGCCGATTTGCTCAAGCGGCTGGCGCGAGAACTTGCTTCGCTTTGGCCTTGGTCCACGCCGCTGGGGTGAACTGCTGGATCTCCGTGATTTTGGCCCCTGGCAGGCGCATGAATAAATCTTTCAGATAATCAAATGGATTGATTCCGTGCCTGCGCTTTGGCGAAGCCGTTTTACCGGCCATTCAAACTGTAAAAGATGGTGGGCGTTGAGGGACTCGAACCCCCGACCTACTCGGTGTAAGCGAGATGCGCTAGCCACTGCGCCAAACGCCCGTCGTCAAAGCTTACCCGTTAAATCGCAGATCGTTCAATTGTTAAATCGTGAATTGTTTGACCGGACTGCGATGCAACCATTCACGGTTCAACAAATCTCGCCGTTGAATGCGTGCTGCCGCAACGCCTCAAACAAAACCAGCGCGACACAATTTGACAGGTTCAGCGAACGCGATTGCTCATGGAACATCGGGATTTTCAG
>Ga0182018_10002931_pt1 | contig 16166 bp, 13 predicted proteins | sample 812P2MmetaG_FD_120490 | JGI IMG/M metagenome (GOLD analysis project Ga0182018, IMG submission 120490) | Permafrost microbial communities from Stordalen Mire, Sweden - 812P2M metaG | ecosystem: Environmental > Terrestrial > Soil > Wetlands > Permafrost | place: Sweden: Stordalen | collected... | reverse complement strand
GCTGAAGGCGGTCGCGTATCTGAAGCGCTACCGGAAGAAGGATCTGAAGCCCTCGCGCGTGGAGATCCTGCGAGGGGAGCGCGGACTGGCCACGGTGGTGTATCTCTTTCGGCGTTCAGCGGAGATCACCAGAAAGGACCAAAGCGTCGAATTCGTGGCGCAGATCGACCGCCTTTTTCTGGAGCAGTTCTTCAACGTTTGGGAGATGCGGGTCATGGGCAAACTCGAGATCTGACGGTCGCGGCTCAGTAACATACTGAATCTACCGAGCCGCGCACGTCAGTAAGCGGTTTGTTGTGACTGCTACTCAGGGCGCCACGGACTTCCAGTTTTGCACCAGATTGTAAGCGTTCACGGTCCCGATCCCCGTGGCGAAGTCCCAACCCACAGCCGACTTATATGCGGGCTGGTACGACGAGTTTGACGTGGACAGAACTCCGTAGATACCCGATGGCTTGAAGCAGTCCGCGCCTAACGTGCATGGGACGTCCATGTCGCCCAGCGTGACGTCGTAGAAGATGCAAGCGCTGGAGACAGCCCGGCCCTCGTCGGAATTGCACGCGGAGTTTCCGCTAGCCCCGTATTCGCCAGCCGCGAGCTTGTAATAGACGTAGTTCGGATTGCCCTGCCTGGCCCCGTTGACCTGGTTCACCAAAGCCTGGATGCCAGCCATGATCGGCGAGGAAAAGGAAGTCCCGCCATAGCCGGGCCAGGTATTCGGAGCGCCGGCACAGGAAACGCCGCCGCCGGCAGGGTCGGTGTAGCAGACTGGATAGAAGTGTCCCCAGAAGCCGTTCGACGCAAACAGGGAAACATCCGGAATATCGCGCACTCCGTCGGACGGAATGCCGATCACGCCGGCCTGCCAGGAAGGCTTCGCGTAGCCTTGGCAGGTTCCGTCCACCACCCCGGCAATCGCCGGCGCGCCAGTGGCGCAAGCGCTCGGTCCCCCGCTCCCGCCAATAATGTCCAGAAAGCCCTGGCCGGACGAGCTGTTGCAAAAGCCATTAATGCCGAAGGGCGTAGTGTAGTCAAAATACTTTGTAAGCAGACCGCCGGCGCAACTGTCGTTCCAGGGAGTTTCGGGAATGTACGACCTTGCGGACTCATCATACTGTGTGTTGGTCGCTGCCCAATAGAGCGAGTTTTGGTTCAGGTAGGTGTCCGCGAAATCGGTGCCGCCCACGGACACGTTATAGGGTGTTTCGCCCCAACCGGTGATCCCGATTCCATGTATGGCGAACGGCTCACCCCGGTCGCAGCCTGCCGCATTCGCGTCGCCCGAGGAAACGAACACCGAAACACCCTCCGTCACGGCCTGCTGAAACGCGGAATTGAAAGAGGCGTTTGCACTGGCCCCGTTGAACGCCTCGCATTCTCCGTAGCTCATACTCATGATGGCCGGGGGCGTAGTGGAGGCATTCAGGATGTTTACGATCGCGATTGTCCCGCCGAAAGTGGTAGCGGTGTCCGCGCAAGACGCCACCTCGACAGTCGCGCCTGGGGCTGACGCACCGGCGTATTCCATGTCGATCTCGGCTTCAATGTCGTCGCCATTGACTCCCGGATCGGTGCAGTTGTTGGTGCCGCTTGATGGCGGGTTAGCCGTTACCAGCGAGCCGGGAAACCGGTTCAGCCCAAAAGTGGACCGGAAGTTGGTCCAGTCGGCAGTGCTGTAAATGTCGCTGTCTTCCACGACGACCACCGTCTGGCCGGCGCCAGTCACCCGCTCAGTGAAGAGAGGGTTTATGTTGTAAATAACCGCCAGGTCACCCGGCACGACCAGGTAATAGGTAAAGCCGTTAATGACGGTGGTGTAGTTCCCCCGTGGCGTGTTCATTGGCTTGGGCCAGAAGTTGTGCAGCGAGACGATGCCCGCGACGGCCGGCGCCAGCGCCGCCGGGATCTGCGGATTGCTCATGTTGGCGATGTGCGGCGTGCCGGCCACTGAAAGATTATCGATCTGCGTATGGAAGGCCGCACGCACCTGGCCTGCCGTTCCGGAAAAATCGATGAGCATGCCGCTCGGATAGACGTTCACCCGGAAGCCGTAGGATTGCAGCCAGCCGCCGATCGCGTTCAGGTCCGCTTGCGCCAGGCCGAAGCGCTGGCCAAACTCGGCTGCGGTCAGCCACTGGTGATAACTCGAGGCCTGGGGATTGTGGAGCTGGTCGATCAGTTGTTCGAGCACCTGCTCCTGTTGCGGAGAACGCTGCAACTGCAGGAACATGTGCTCCATCGGCAGGCCGTCGGCGACCGGGCCCCGATCGTTGGCGGCGGTGGCTTCGGGGCGTACATTCCCCGCCAGCGTAACCAGGTTGCTTTCATCGATTGGCTGCGTAATGAGAACAGGCGCTTGCGCATACGCGCCCAGAGCAAGTGCCGGGATTAATGCCGAAATTCGAAACGCAATTCCGCACAGATCTGTCTTCATAAAGCTCTCCTTTTTGGTTAGCGAAAACCCACCGAGGGGTCCCAGGAAGGAACTATAACACCGTATCCCCTTTGATGCAATAGAAATAGGACATAACGCGCGCTCTGTCTTGTAAACATTAGCCCTTGCGGGCTGCCCGGGCTGCTTCCTGAACAAGGTTTCGCACATTCTCCATCCCGGCCGCGCTCTCGTATTTGCGCCGCGGCCAGAAGAAGCCGCGAAGTCCGTCTTTCTTGCGGCGCGGCACGATATGGATGTGCAGGTGCGGCACGCTCTGGCTCACGCGGTTGTTGATCGCCACGAAAGAGCCTTCGCTTTGCATGGCCTGCTCCACGGATCCCGCCAGGAGCCGGGCGTTGCCGAACAACGGACCGGTCAGATCCTCGGGTAGATCCGCCAGTGTCTCATAATGCGTCTTCGGGATCAGCAGGCAATGCCCGGGAAACAGCGGCCGGTGGTCCAGAAAGGCGAGCGATAACTCGTCTTCGAAGACCGTAGCCGCCGCTACATCCCCCGCCACGATGCGGCAAAACAAACACTCGCTCTCCATCGGCTCATGTTACCGCCGTCCTGGATGTCTACCCCACCTATAATGGTTTCGGTGACGGATCCCAACAAAGAAAAGCTCGAAGAACTCGCCCGCCTCGGCTGGTATCACAGCATGGAACTGCCCGATGGACGTGTGATTCCCGGCTTTCAGAGCCTGGATACGTTGCGCAAACGAATTGCCCAGTTTCCGGTTCCGAGGGATCTGCGCGGCAAACGCGCGCTCGATATCGGCGCCTGGGATGGCTGGTTCACCTTCGAATTGGAGCGCCGCGGAGCGCGGGTGATGGCGGTCGATTCCACCTCCATCGAGCGCTTCCGCATCGCGCGCGAGTTGCTGGGAGCGCAGGCCGAATACCGCATCGACGACGTTTACCGCCTCTCGCCCGCCAAGATCGGATACTTCGATATCGTGATCTTCCTGGGCGTACTGTATCATTTGAAGCATCCCATGCTCGCGCTGGAAAAAGTGTGCGAGCTGGCGACGGACATAGTCTGCGTCGAGTCGTTCGTCATCGACGATGGCGCCGATCCCGGGGCCAAACCGCTCATGGAATTCTACGAAACCACGGAGTTGTGCGGCCAGTTCGACAACTGGGTGGGGCCAAACACCGCCTGCCTGCTGGCCATGTGCCGATCCGCCGGGTTCGCCCGCGTGCAGTTGGAAAGCGTGTTGGACCATCGCGCGCACGTCACCTGCTACCGCCGTTGGCCGGAAGTCGAGAATCCGCGGGAGCCGGCGCCCTATCTGGCCTCGGTCGAAAACGCCGTCACGCGCGACCGCGAGTTCTCCGGCACGAACGACGATTACGTGGCACTCTGGTTCGAGAGCCCGCGCGCGGACCTCACGGGGGCCGATGTCTTCCCGCGTATCGGCCCCTATGGCTCGCATCCGGTCTTCTTGCAGAACACCGGCGGCCCTGTCTGGCACGTGAACTGCAAACTGCCGCCCGGCCTGGCGCCCGGCTGGCATGCGGCCACGCTACGCACCACGAACAGCCCGTGGGGAAACCCGGTGCGCATCGGCGTCGATCTTTCCCCGGAGGAACGCCGCCAGCGCCCCGCCCGTCCCGAAGCCTCCAACATTCGCATCGTCATCGTGACGGACGGCAAGACCTGGGAGCGCAACCTTATCCATACCGGTATCGGGAGTTGCATCTCGCTGTGGGTCTCGGGCTTGCCGGCAGACGCCACCAGGGACGCCATCGCAGTTTGGCTCGATGGCGACGATTTGCCGGCAGTGTTCCTCTCGGAACCCGACCCGCAGGGTCTGCGGCAAGTCAATGCCATGCTGCCCTCCGGTGCGCGGCCAGGCGATTACGCGGTGGCCGTCGCCTTCCGGGATACGGTATCCGAGGCCGTTCCCGTGACGGTTTCATAATGGCAAAATATTCGACGCCATGATGCAGGACTTTCGTTATGCGATGCGCGCTCTGCGCTCCAGTCCCGCCTAATTATCGCGACGTCCGTGAGGCGGGTTCTAAAATCGCATCGGCCCCCGCGTATGGGCCCCTTACCCTGGCGGTTCGGAAGCCAGCTTGCGCAGCGACTCCGTGTACGGCGCGCGCGCCACGCCCCGCTCCGTGATAATCGCCGTCACATATCGGTTGGGCGTAACATCGAACGCCGGGTTCTCGACCGGCGTGCCGGCGGGCGCGACGGCGTGTCCAAACACGTGCGTCACCTCCGCATCCGGCCGCCGCTCGATGGGGATCTCATCGCCCGATGCCAACGTCAGATCCAGCGTTGAGATGGGCGCAGCCACGAAGAACGGTACGCCGTTTTCCGTCGCCAGCACCGCCACCGAGTAAGTGCCAATCTTGTTGGCCACGTCGCCATTGGCGGCGATGCGGTCGGCGCCCACCACCACGCAGCCAATCCGCCCGGATTTCAGGAAATGCCCAGCCATGTTGTCCGTGATTAGAGTGGCGGGGATGTGGTCCTGCTGCAATTCCCAGACAGTCAGGCGCGCGCCTTGTAGGAAGGGGCGCGTCTCATCGGCGAAGACATCTACCTTCTTGCCGGCTTCCACGGCCGCGCGGATCACGCCCAGCGCGGTGCCATAACCCGCGGTCGCCAGCGCGCCGGCGTTGCAGTGCGTGAGCACGGTCTTGTGGTCGGGCACCAGATCCGCGCCATGCCGCCCGATAGCATGGTTGATGGCGATATCCTCCAGGCGGATCTGTTGCGCTTCAGCCGCCAGGCGCTCGCGGATCTCGGCCAGCGGCCGGCCGCGCAGCGATTGATAGAGCTTCCGCATCCGGTCCAGCGCCCAGAACAGATTGACGGCGGTGGGGCGAGTGCGCGCCAGCGCATTGCAGATCTGCTCCACCTGGGCGTCCAGATCGCCGCTATCGGCATGCGCCACGCCCAGCGCCACCCCCATGGCAGCCGCTACACCGATCGCCGGCGCGCCGCGAATCACCATGTTGCGGATGGCCGCGGCGACATCATCATAGGTCCGGCAAGTGATGTACTCTACGTGCAACGGCAGGCGTGTCTGGTCGATCATCACCACGCCCGCGGGGGTCCATTCGATTGTTTCCACCATGGCCTAAAATAACAAATATGCGGATCGCTCTTTCGGCTGGATTCATAGTCCTGGCTGCGGTGTTGGCGGCGCCGGGGCAGAATGTGCAGGTCTTCGAAACCTATGCGGATCAATCCAAGCTGCTGGCGCAGAGATCTCCCGGACTTGCCTTTGCGCCGGGCCCTCCGGCCGGCTCGCCCGCCTTCAGCATCGCGGTGGACGGCAACACCACATACCAGCAGATGGACGGCGTCGGCGCTTCGCTCACCGATTCGGCGGGCTGGGTCCTCTGGAATAAGCTGGCCGAGTCACAGCGCGATGCGCTGCTGCAGAGCCTGTTCGATCCAAATGCGGGTATCGGCATCGGCCTGCTGCGCCAGCCGATGGGCGCCAGTGACTTCTCCGCCAGCGGAGACTATAGCTATGACGACGTGCCTGCCGGCCAGAGCGATCCGAACTTAGCGCAGTTTTCCATCTCCCATGACCAGACTTACCTGATCCCGCTGCTGCAACAGGCGCTTTCGATCAACCCTTCGCTCAAGGTACACGCGCTGCCTTGGAGTCCGCCCGCATGGATGAAAACGACTGGCTCGATGAATGGCGGCAACGTGGCGACCACCGACTTTGCGAGCTTGGCGCAGTATTTCACGCGCTTCATCGACGCCTACCAGCAGCAGAGCATTCCTATTTACGCCATTTCCATGCAGAACGAGCCGCTCAACTCCACCAGCGCTTATCCCTCCGCGTATGTGGCCAGCTCCGACGAAGCTAACTTCATCGGCAACTATCTGGGGCCGGCGCTGGCGGGCGCGGGACTTGGCGGCGTCAAGATCTTCGGCTACGAACATAACTGGGACCAGCCCCAATATCCCGAAGCGCTGCTGGCCAACAGTACGGCATACGGCTATCTGGCGGGCAGTTCTTTCCATTGCTATGCCGGAGACGTGAGCGCGCAATCGCAGGTGAAACAGGATTACCCGGCGAAGGACATCTGGTTCACGGAGTGTACGGGAACGGTGGGGTCCAGCTTCGCGGGCGACTTGGCCTGGAACGCGGATAACCTGTTGATCGGAGCCACGCGCAACTGGGCGCGCGGAGTGACTCTCTGGAACATCGCGCTGGATCAGAATTCCGGGCCGCAGAATGGCGGATGTACCGCCTGCCGTGGCGTGGTGACGGTGGATGACAGCGTTTCCCCGCCGCAGCTCACACGCAACGTAGAGTACTATGTGCTGGGTCACTTGGGTAAGTTCGTGCAACCGGACGCGTATCGCATCGACTCAAACACCTATGGCTCCGGCTCGCTTGAAGACGTGGCGTTTCTCAATCCGGACGGATCCATCGTGCTGCTGGTGCTGAACGCGACATCCGGCAGTTCCACCTTCGCGGTGACCTGGAATGGCGGCAATTTTACAGACACTCTGCCGGCGGGTGCCGTAGCTACTTATGAATGGGCGGTTCCGGCGCCGGCCTTTCCGGCGAACGGAGCGGTCAACGCGGCGGCGCCGCAAGCGCCTTTGAGTCCGGGCGGGTTGTTTTCGATCTACGGCGTGAATCTGGCGGCGCAGGCGCAGCAGCCGTTGCTGTTGCCGCTGCCCGCTACGATGGCGGCCGCCAGCGTGCAGATCGACGGGATCGCGGCGCCGTTGGTCTACGTATCCCCGCAACAGATCAATGCGCAGGTCCCCTGGGAAGCGACGCCCGGCAGCGCGACCCTGACCGTGACGCACGCCGGCGTGGCGGCGTCGCAGACGGTCTCGATCGCCGCGGCCGGGCCCGCGATCTTCACGCTGTATGGCAACCCGCAGGCGGCGGCATTGAATCAGGATTATGCGGTGAACTCGCAGGCTAACCCGGCTGCGGCGGGGCAGGCCATTCTTCTGTTTGGAACGGGCTTCGGCGCAGTGTCTCCGGCAGTGCCCACGGGCGCGGCGGCGAGCGCCGATTCGCTTTCGCAGGTCACTGCCAAGGTCACCGCGACGGTGGGCGGCGCCGCGGCGCAGGTGTTGTTTGCGGGCTTGGCGCCGGGATTTGCGGGATTGTGGCAGATCAACCTGACCCTGCCGGCGGGTATCTCGGGCGCGGTCCCAACGATTGTAACCGTGGCGGGGATGCCGAGCAATACCGTGACGGTGTGGGTCGAGTGAGCCTGTACTGCTATCCATCACCTGTGGGCAGGATGGCATTCTGCGCGCCGATTGCCCATCGGCGCAAAACTTGAGGGCTATCCCAACTGCAGCGCCTGCCGCAAGGCCGGGTCGCTGCGCACCCGCCAGATCTTGCTGTCGAGGTAATAGTGGGTCAGGCCGAAACCGCAGAAGAAGCCGAAGGCCAGGTCCGATGCCCGGCCCAACTGGAAGCCAGGCACGCGATATAACGCGCTGAAAGCCAGCGCCACCAGCACATAATTCAGCAGGCTCCGCGAGACCGCTCGCGGGATGCGGCCGTGACTTCCGGCGGAGACCCCGGCGCCATAGCGGTTGCGATTGTGGAACCAGATCAGCGCGTGGTACTGCAGGTTGTGCACGATGGTGACCGTGGGCACGGCGCCCATCCAACTCATGTAGGCGAACGTCAGCCAGTGCAGCGGAATCACGCCGGCGAACAGCAGAAATTTCGGCAGGTTCACCGCATCCCCGCGGCGGATGCGCACGAACTGCCGGCCCACATACACCAGCACGGTGGCGGCCACCAGCGTCCACAGGACCGGCTCCAGGCGCGGGAATGAGAAGTGCAGTCCTAGTTCCTCGGGGTGGTGAATGAAGAAGCGGTGGAATGGCGGAAAGACCATCGTCACGCCAAGAAACCAGCGGTCCAGAAAGTTGTCCGGCTTGGCGAGATCGCGGTTCTTCACCTTGTACAGAACCATGAAGCCGTAGTGCTGGCGGACCACGTGGTAGTAGGCCCAGACGGCCACGATCATGGCGAGCACAGCCTTGCCGCCCAGCAGCACCAGGATGGGTCCCATGGCGAAGAAAAACGCCGCGCTGCCGAACAACAGGGCGCGCCTGCGGTGGCGCGCCTCGCTATCGAAGAAGGTGCGCGAGGCCGTGCCGAAGATGTGGGTGCCATCGAAGCCCACCGACCAGAACCACCATAAGAGCGAAATCGGGACGTGTAGCGCCACGTTCGCCACCAGGTACGCGTATCCGGCCAGGGCGCTGCCGATGACGAACGCCAGGTCCATGCCGCGGGTGATGATCCAACCATGCGCGAAACGATACGCCGGGCGCGGCGCGGCTGGCGGAGATACGGACTGCGGAGCGGTTTGCGTTGCTGCGGCCAATCCATTAGTGTACAACTACCGGGGCGGCCATCCCCAGGCGGGTAGTGTGTGACACGCCTGCGATGGAAGGCGGATCTGCGGACCAACAAACTGGCAGCGCGATTTGGAGCCACTGGTGCCCGCTGCGATTTCCGCACTCGCTTCAATCGGGCACGGCGACGTGGTGCGACTCAGCTACCCACGGCACTCCTACTCGTAACGTAGCGCGATGAGCGGATCCACACGCGCGGCCCGGCGCGCCGGCAGATAGCCCGACACGATGGCCACCGCGATCATGATTCCGACCGCGACCGCCAGCGTCACCGGATCGGCGGGCTTCAAGCCGAACAGCTTGCTTTGGATGAGGCGGGCACAGGCCAAGCTTGCGGGTACGCCGACCGCCAGTCCAATGGCGATGAGCACCGCCGTCTCCCGCAGAACCATCCGGACCACCGTGCCGCGCTGCGCACCCAAAGCCATGCGAATGCCGATTTCATTGGTGCGTTGCGCCACCGCGTAGGAAAGTACGCCATACAGGCCGATGGCGGCGAGCAGCAGCGCCACTCCGCCGAAGATCGTGGAGAGCTGCGCGATAATGCGCTCCTGCCGCAGATTATCGTCGAGCATCGCCACGAAGGGTTGCGCCCCGTCGATCGGTATGGCCGGGTCATAGGCCAGAATCGCCTTGCGCACCGCCTGGATCACCGCGCCGGGCTCGCCAAAGGTTCGGATCTCATAATTCATGCCCGGCGCGAAATCGCCCAAAGGCTGCTGCGCGGAGAGATAGAAGCGGCGAAAGATTTCCCGGCGCAGGCTATGGTCCCGCGCGTCGCGCGCCACGCCCACGACCGTGAACGTTTTGCGCGTGTCCGGAAACTCGTCCGTCACGTGTTTGCCGATAGGGTTTTGCGTTCCGAAATAGAATTTGGCGAAAGCTTCGTTCACCACGCAGACCGATTCCGCCGACTCGACGTCCTGCGGCCCGATATCGCGGCCCAGCATGATGGGGATGCCCACTGTCGCGAAGTAATTCGGGCCGGTTTCGTCGAATCGCGCGTGCAGATCCTGCGGCTTTTGCGGCTTGTAGCCTTCTACGCTGATCTTGTCGCCGGACTCGCTGCCGCTAAAAAGCCCGTTGCCGGAATACGTCACCGCGCGCACACCGGGGATATGCGCCAGCCGGTCGCGCACTTCGTTATAAGCAATGGGGAGCCGCTTGCCCGAGTAGCCACCCGAAAGGAAGTCGACTCCGACCAGCGCCAACTTCTCCCGTTGGTAGCCCAGGTCGACGTTCTCCAGGTTGCGCAGGGTGCGGATGAACCATCCTGCCCCAATCAGCAGCATCACGGATAGCGCGATCTGTCCAATCACCAGGATTTTGCCGGCGCCGATTTTGGCGCTGCCCGCGGTGAGCCCACGCCCAGCTTCTTTCAGCGTGCTGCTGACATTGATCCGCGAGGATCTCCAGGCGGGCGCCAGGCCAAAGATCAGGCCGGTGAGCAGCGAAACCCCTAAGGTGAAAAAGAGGACGCGCAGATCCGGGCGCGCGTCCAGCGCCACCGAGCCGGAGCGGTCTCCGACCAAGGCAACCAGCAACTGCACGCCGTACACTGCCAGCAGGCTGCCAAGCAACCCGCCGGCCACGGAGAGCATCAGGCTTTCCGTCAGAAACTGCCGAATGATGCGCGCCCTCCCCGCGCCCAGCGCCAGGCGCACGCCCATTTCCTTCTGCCGCGCCGTGGCGCGCGCCAGCAGCAGGTTCGCGACGTTGGCGCAGGCGATGACCAGCACCAGCGCGACCACGGCCATCAGTACATACAGCGGGTCGGCCATATTGCCGCGCAGGCTGGAGACGCCTGCGCCGGCATCGTGCAGTATCAGATTCTGCTTCAGGATATCCGGCTGGCTCCGGCTGAGTTTCGAGAACTCCTCGGCCACCACCTGCTTGAAAACGACATCCACGTTGGCCTGCGCCTGCTGGCGCGAGATGCCGGGCTTCAGGCGGCCGATCACGTGCAGCCACATGACTTTTTCGGCAATATGCGCGGGATCGTCTTCCAGCCACATGCGGCCGGGCATGATCCGCGGCTGCATGTCGAGCGGAATCCACAGATCGGGAGCTTCGCCCACGTTCTCGCCGAGAAAATGTGGCTGTGCCACGCCGATGATCGTCAAATTGGCTTGGGCAAGGTGGACGTGGGAATCCAGCGCGGAGGGCGAGCCGCCGAAGCGGCGCTGCCAGAATTCATAGCTGATCACGGCGTAGGGAGCGCTTCCGGGGCCGCGTTCATCGGCGGCCGTGAACGCGCGGCCTATGGCGGTGGTGGCGCCGAGCACTGTGAAATAGCCGCCGCTAACCAGCCGCGTGCGCAACTCTTCGGGCGCTTTGCCGTCGATGCTGGCATTGTTTTTGTCAAGTTGGCTCTGCGCGGCGAACATGCCGGAAAACGCCTGCGTGCGGTCACGCAAGGCTTCGAATTCGCGATTCGAGAGGATGCCGCGCTCGCCCGTGGAGGTGCCGATGCTCACGCCCGAGTTGGTGGGATCGGTCAGGGCCACGAGTTGCTGCGGGTCCTTGACCGGCAGCATCTTCAGCAGCATCGTATCGATCAGGCTGAAGATGGCGGTGTTGGCGCCGATGCCGAGCGCCAGCGAGAGCACGGCGACCGTCGTAAAACCAGGGCTTTTGGCCAATAAGCGAGCGCCATAGACGAAGTCCTGGCGCAATTCCGCGATTCCGGGCATATGCCTTGGACGAACGCCGCTCCTTCTCGGTTAGCAGCCGGTAGCAGAGGCTTTAGCCGGCGATCTTGACAATTGGCCAGATCGGGCATAATATGGCGTGATGCGACATGTCGAGTCACGACCCCTCAGCGAGCCGGTCCTGCTGATCCTGACCAGCCTGGCGGAAAAGCCCCGCCACGGGTATGCGTTGATGAAGGATATCGAAACGCTCAGCGGCGGACGGGTGCGGCTGAGCACCGGCACGCTGTACGGCGCGCTCCGCAGATTGCTGGAGGACCACTGGATCGAACGGTTCGAGCAAGAAGACACATCGCGCGAGAAACAAGCCTACCGGCTCACCGCAGCCGGGCGCAGCCAACTGCAACTGGAACTGGATCGCATGAGGCAACTGACGCGGGCGGCCGGCGCACGACTGCGCGCGCCGCGCGCGATGGAGGCATGACGTGGAACGGGCGTACCGGGCATTGCTCAAGCTGTACCCATACGATTTCAGAGCGGCGTTCGCCGCGGAGATGTTGGCCGCTTTCGCAGCGGTGGGGCCGGCGCACCGCGGCGCGGAACTGGCCAGCCTGGTGACCGGCGCTGCGGCCGAGTGGATCGCCAAGCTCACGTCCGACAGCTTCGTCCGGGCACGCAGTCTGCCCGACCGACGGATGATGCGGCCGGCCGGCATGCCGCGAGAATTGTGGTTCGGGCGGACGGAATGCTCGTCGGACACATCGCGGTAGGACTGGCGGCCAAGCGCATCACGCCGCGGGTCTCGGTGGGGACAACGGTGATGGCAGCAGTGCTCCCCGATCTGCTGTGGTGCATCTTCCTGCTGGCGGGCATCGAGCACATCGAGCTCAAACCGGGCCGCGGCGCCGCAAACTACCTCGGTGCTTCGGCTTTCGCCTTCAGCCACAGCCTGTTGATGGACGCCACATGGGGCGCCCTGTTAGCCGCGGGTTACTTCTTGGTGCGGCACTATGCGCGCGGGGCGTGGGTGCTCTTCGCCGCCGTCCTCAGCCACTGGCTGCTGGATTTCGTGGCGCACCGGCCGGATATGGCGCTCGCGCCTGGAATCCATCGGTATTTCGGATTGGGACTTTGGAATTCCGTCGCGGCGACCGTCGTCGTGGAAGGCGGGATGTGGCTGCTGGCCATCATTGTGTATGTGCGCGCCACGTGTCCGAAGAGCCGGACGGGCGTATACGCCTTCTGGATCGTCGTCGCTTTTCTGACGCTGGCGTGGCACAATAACCTCGCCGGACCGCCCCCGGCCAGCCCGCACGCAATGGCGATCGGCAGCCTGGTCTTTTTCTTGGGCATAGTAGCCTGGGCCTATTGGATGAACCGGCTTCGTCCGGCCTGCTACAATTCGGTGTGATCCGCACCCTGGCTATCCTCCTCGCGGCGTCGTCATGCATCGGGGCATGTGCGGCGGCAGATCTGAAGCCCGAGGCCGTTCAGGCCTATGATCGCTATACTCGCGATACGGAAGCACGTCTGGCCGCGGCCAAGCCTTTCTTGTGGGTGGACGCCGCGCCGGAACGTTTGCGCCTGGTGAAGCAGGGGCAGGTCGTCGTGGAACCCTCGAAGGGCGATGGCGACACCTTCGTGCCGGGGGCATCCATTCACGACTGGATCGGCGCGATCTTCATCCCGGGCGCCACCGTGGCAAAGACGCTGGCGGTGCTCCAGGACTACGACCATCACAAAGATTTCTATAAGGATGTACCGGAGTCGAAACTGATCGCGCACAATGGCAACGATTTCAGATACTACCGGTTGCGCGTGCTGCACAACGGTCCCATCAACGGAGTGTTTCGCACCGAGTTCGAGGCGCATTACCAGCAGATCGACGCCACACGGTGGGTTTGCCAGACGCGTACCACGCGCGTTACTGAAATAGAAGACTACGGCAAGCCCAAACAGCACGATCTGCCGCCCGGACATGGCAGCGGCTATCTCTGGCGGCTGAACGGCTATTGGCGCCTCGAGCAGCGCGACGGCGGCGTCTACCTGGAGTGCGAAACCACGTCGCTGACGCGTGGCCTGCCGCCGATTATTGGCGCGCTGTTCGTTTCCTCCACCCACACCATTGAACGCGAGGGCTTGACGGCCACTTTGCAGGCCACGCGGGATGCTGCCAAGAAGTGACCCGCCTGGCGCTGATCGGCTACGGCAATGTGGCGCGCGCGCTGGCGCGCTTGCTGCGGCAACAGCAAGCGAAGTTTCCGTTTCGCATCACCGGCATCCACACGGCGCGGCATGGCACTGTGGTATCGGTGCGCGGTGTGCCGCTCGACCCCGTGTTCGGCCCGGCGGCGGCCTCGGTCGACGAGTTCCTGGACGCCGCGCAGGCGGATATCGCGGTGGAACTGACTACGCTGAATCCGGCCACCGGCGAACCGGCCATCTCGCACATCCTAGCCGCATTCGCGCGGCGCATGCACGTGGTCACGGCCAATAAAGGCCCCATCGCGCACGCCTACGCGGATTTGCGCGACATGGCTGCCCGCCAGCGCGTCGAGTTCCGCTTCGAATCCACCGTGATGGATGGCGCGCCGGTCTTCAACCTGGTGCGCTACAACCTGCCGGGTGTCACGGTGCTGGGCTTCACCGGCGCGCTTAATTCCACCTCGAAGCTGGTGATTGAAACCATGGAGCGGGGCGGTTCGTTCGAGGACGGTCTGGCGTTGGCGCGCAGTCTGGGAGTGACGGAGGCGGATGCCAGCTTCGACGTGGAGGGTTGGGACTCGGCTGCCAAGGCCGCCGCGCTGGCCAACGTGCTGATGGACGCGCGCACCACGCCGCAAGCCGTCTCTACGCGAGGCATCACGCGCCTGACGCCCGAGCGCATCGCGGAGCTGGCGCGCGCGGGTAAGACCGTACGCCTGATCAGCCGCGCCCGCCGCGGCGCAGGCGGTATCACGCTGCGGGTGCGCGCCGAGGTGCTGGACAAGGCCGACGTGCTGGCGTGCATCGCGGGCACGTCGAACGTGCTGCTGCTGCACACGGATCTGATGGGGACCATTGGGACGGTGTCGATCTCACCGGGCGTGGAGCAGACCGCTTATGGGGTGTTTGGGGATTTGGTGGATGTGACGCGGGGGTAGCGGCGGCGCAATGCGCTATGCTGCGCGCGAGGATTCGATCCCTATTCGACCGACCACGCGCGCATTATGAATTTCGGCGAAGGCGAGTCCCAGACGGTGGAATTATCGTGTGTCCTGGTGAGCACCGTCCGGCCGCGCCTGTGCATCCAGGAGGAAATACGGTCGAGCCTTAGCGAGTCGGAATGCTGTTGCTCACCGGCCCTTCGCAGAGCGATTGCGGCTGTTCTCTTGCTTCATTTGCTCCTGCGCGGCCGCTACCGCGGCCATGGCCTGCTGGAGATGTTCCGGGTGCTCGCTGCCGAGCCGTTCGATGGAGGGGACCAGGTCCAGGGGGGCCTGATGCTTCTTGGCTTCCGAAGTGAAAATTTCGATGGCCAGCAACCGGCTCGATTGATCCTGGCTGGTCAGCAGCGGAATCAGCGCCGTCAGGTTGCCGTACTGCACTTGTGCGAGATCGCGGCGCTCCTCCCGCTGGAGATTGCGCGCGTCGCTCCTGTCCTTTGTGTAGGTGTATAGAGCGCCTACCAGCCCCAACACCAGCGGCAATAAGATGCCGGCTATTTTCGACAGCCGATCGAGTCGATCGTCGAGGCGGGATACGGAAGGATCGGGCATTGGTAGTAGTTTATCACCGGATTCTACTTGGTGCGGTACGTGCGCTCGCCTCCATTGATGCAATTCCGCGCGCATTTTCGCGATATCCATTCGGCGCCTTTAAGGGCGCGACCGCAATAACGCTGCCCACGTTGCCGGTATTGATTCTGGCAGGGAGTGTGGCCGTACCGGAGAGGTCGGGCATCGAGATGAATTCAATTTTGGATGGCCGTCTGTTGGGCATCAATCGATTCCGGCCCCAGTCCGAAGCCGTTCGGCTCGAAGCTATCGACAGGCGCGGTATTGGTGTAGCCGTCCTCGCCCAAGTCGAGATCCGGAAACGTTCCTTGCCAGATATTGCACCTGTGGCGGCCGGCGGGAGTCAGTTCGTCGCCCCAGGGATAGATCCTCCCGTCGAGGCCGCCGCGCACCGCATATTCCCATTCGGCCTCGGTGGGCAGCCGGTAGCCCGCCCACGTACAATAAGCCAGCGCGTCGTTCCAGGATACGTGTACCGCCGGATGATCCGGGCGGCCGCGAACGGATGAGTCCGGGCCTTCGGGATGCGCCCAGTCCGCTCCATCCACGCGCACCCACCAACCCGCGCCCGGCATGGCCGGCCCACGCAGAGGCCCGGGCACATGATTGCGGAAGACGAACGACCAACCGAAGCGCTCCGCCTCCGTGCAATAGCCGGCCTTCTGAGCGAACCCGGCGAACTGCTCGTTGGTGACCGCGTACTTAGCGATGCAGAAGACGCTGAGAGTCACTTGGCGCACGGGACCTTCACCATCGGTGGGAAACGATTCCGGCGATTCGCTTCCCATGCGGAAGGGGCCGCCCTCCAGGCGCACCATGTTTTCGAGCGAGCCGCCGGTGGCGCGGGGGCGCGCGATGGACAGGCGCGCGGAGGTTTCGATGCGCGCGAGACGCTGCCTGGTAGGAACGCAG
>Ga0182018_10002927_pt1 | contig 16171 bp, 17 predicted proteins | sample 812P2MmetaG_FD_120490 | JGI IMG/M metagenome (GOLD analysis project Ga0182018, IMG submission 120490) | Permafrost microbial communities from Stordalen Mire, Sweden - 812P2M metaG | ecosystem: Environmental > Terrestrial > Soil > Wetlands > Permafrost | place: Sweden: Stordalen | collected... | reverse complement strand
TTGTCCGACTTCGGCTCGATCACGCCGACGGTAGTTTACACAGGCCCGACGCGCACGCAGGCGCAGCTGGCCAGGATCAATCCTGCCGACGAGCCGGCATCGCCCCACCATAAGAAAAAGGGATCGGGGAAGCACGCGGCGGCGAAGTCGGACGAGAAGGCTTCGGCAACCAAGGGGGCGGACGAAAAACCAGCCGACGCGAAGGCCGATGACGGAAAGACCAGACCGCACTGGACGCCGACGTCGTCATCGTCGCTTGCTGCGAGTCCGCCGGCCGGACTGGAGACGAAGCCGCCGACCGACAAGACGAAAAAACCGAACAACCCCGACGCCGCGCCGAAGCCGGCCCCGGCGCAATAGCGCGTGCGATCAATTCGCCATCCGTAGCGGCGCGTCGGTGGCGTCCTGGAGCGCCTCGAAGGTGAGGCCAGGCACCATCTCGCGGACGGCAAAGCCGTCGCCGGTGACGTCGAGCACGGCGAGATTGGTGTAGACGCGCTTGGCCGCGCCGACCGCAGTGAGCGGGTAGGTGCACCGGCGCATGAGCTTGCTCTCGCCGCTTTTGGTGGTGTGGTCCATCAAAAGCCAAACACTCTTGGCGCCGGCGGCGAGATCCATGGCGCCGCCGACCGACGGCATGTCGTTGTCGGACTTCGACCAATTGGCGAAATCGCCGTTGCCGGCGACCTGGAATGCGCCGAGCACGCAAAGGTCGAGATGGCCGCCGCGAATGAGGGCGAAGCTGTCGGCGTGATGCACATACGATCCGCCCGGACGCAGCGTAACGTATTTCTTGCTGGCGTTGATCAGCCAGCGATTGATCTTGTCCGGCTCCGGCGCCGGGCCCATGCCGATGATGCCGTTTTCCGAATGGATGACGACTTCGCGCTCCTCCGGCACGTAGTCTGCCACCAGCACCGGAATGCCGATGCCGAGATTGACGTAATAGCCTTCCGGGATTTCGCGGGCGGCGCGCGCGGCTATTTCGTCCCGTGTCCACGGCTTGTAAGCGGCCGGCCGGCTCAAATCTGCCTTCGCGTTCACATCGGCCTCCCTCACGTCACCGTTGGTTCGCCGTAGGCTACGTGCACCACGCGATTGACGTAAATCCCGGGCGTGCCGACCTTCTCTGGATCAAGCTCGCCAAGCTCCACGATGTGCTGTGCTTGCGCGACGGTCAACTTTGCCGCTGTCGCCATGACGGGATTGAAATTCCGCGCGGACGACCGGTAGGTGAGATTGCCCCAGCGATCCGCCTCCCAGGCTTCGACCAGCGCGACATCGCCGAAGAACGCCTCCTCCAGCACATATTGCCGGCCGGAAAATTCCCGCAGCTCCTTGCCTTCGGCAAGCTTCGTGCCCACCGAGGTCGGCGTGTAAAAGGCCGGTATGCCGGCGCCGGCCGCGCGCATGCGCTCCGCCATCGTGCCCTGCGGCATGACTTCAAGCTCGACCCGGCCTTCGCGATAAAGCTGCTCGAACACCACCGGATCGGTCGTGCGCGGATACGAACAGACGATCTTGCGCACGCGTCCGACCTCCATCAGCCGCGCCAGGCCAATGTGGCCGACACCGGCATTGTTGGCGACCACGGTCAAATCCTTAGCGCCCTGCTCGATCAGGCCATCGATCAGCGCATTCGGTTGGCCGATGCTGCCGAACCCGCCGATCAGCACGACAGACCCGTCGCGGATTCCCGCCAGGGCGTCGGCCATGGATTGCACGATCTTGTTGATCATCGGTGGCTTGGCGGGAATGAGCGGAATAAATTCTAGCCGGCGTCACGCATGCGCGCGCCGTCGGCGAAGGCCGGCATCAGTTCGCGAGCGAAGCGGCGCAGACTCTCTTGCGCAAGACCGCCGCCATTGAGCAAGACATATTCGACGCCGAGTCCCCGCAACCGTTCGAGCTTGGCCGCGATCTCGTCCGGCGTTCCGTACAGAGCGGCTTCCTCGCTCGCCTCGCGTGTGTCGGAGAACGCCATGATGCTGGCTTTGCTCTGCGTGCCGTCGGCCGATTTGGACAACGCGGCAAAATGGCGTTGCGCTTCGAGGCGCTGCTCGAGCGCGGCCGCTTTGTCGGCTTCGTCCTTCGCGACATAGAAGGCGCGCGCGACGCCGACCTCCAACGGATCGAAAGTGCGGCCGCGCTTTTCCACCTCGGCCTTGAACCAAGCGACACGCTCGCCGATCGCCTCAAGCGAGGCGAACTGGTCGAGCAGCAGATTGTAGCCGCGCTCGGCGACCTGACCGATCGAACCGGGGCTGCCGGCGGCCATCCACATCGGCGGATGCGGCTTTTGCGCCGTCGGTGGCTCGACGATGATGTCGGCGAAATTCCAATACTTGCCGTGATGAGAAAAGCGCTGCTTCGACGTCCAGGATTTTACGATCACGTCGAGGTTTTCGTTGAAGCGCGCGTCGGCCTCCTCAATCGGCACGCAGAAGCCGGCGAATTCGTTGTGCCGGTAACCCTTGCCGACGCCGAAGTCGAGGCGGCCGCCGGATAGAAGGTCGATGGTGGCCGCCTGCTCGGCGAGCAGGACCGGATTGTGCCAGGGCAGCACCAGCACCGCCGTGCCGAGCCGCAGTGTCCGCGTCTTCGCCGCCAGCCAGGTCAGCAGCGAAAGGCTCGCGGAAACCTGGCCGGCGCCGGTGAAATGATGCTCGACCAGGAACGTCGAGTGATAGCCCAGCGCTTCGGCCTCGATGTTGTAATCGATGAACTGCTTGTAGCCGAGGCCCGAATCCACATCGGGTCCGCCGTGGCGGGCGGTGGCGCTGCCGAACAGACCAAAACGCATCGATCGGTTCCCTTGCGTTGAGACAGTAATGTAACCGCATCAAGCCGGTTTGAACATCGGCGCCGGCTGGCCGTTCTCGGTTTCCTGGAACACGACGGCGACCGGCTGACCGATGCGGAGCTTGTCCGGATCGCAATCGACGATGTTGGTCAGCATGGTCGGCCCCTCCGCCAGCGTGACATGGGCGATGACGTAAGGCTCCTTGACGCGCCGCATTGGGCTGAAGGTGTAGATCGTCCCTTTACCGGACGCCTCACGCCATTCCACCTTGTCGCTGGCGCAAAACGGACAAATGGCGCGCGGGTACCAGTGTGTCTTGCCGCACGCCGTGCAGATCGGAATCAGGAAGCGGACTTCACGCGCCGCGTCCCAGAAAGCTTTCGTCTCGACGGTAACGACCGGCGAGGTAATCTTGCGCGTCATCGCCTTACTCCCGTTCCATGATCAACGTGGCGCTGCCGTGGCGCGTGGCGAGTTGAAAGCCGGTGCCCTGCGCCAGCGCCAGATCGCAGTTTTTCACCTGCACCGCCGGATGGGCCTCGCCGCGCAACTGCCGCACCGCCTCGATCACTTTGGTCATGCTGCCGCGGTTGGCGGGATGGTTGTTGCACAACCCGCCGCCGTCGGTGTTGAACGGAAGCTTGCCGACACCCGAGATCAGATTGCCGTCCGCCACGAATTTCCCCCCCGCGCCCTTGGCGCAGAAGCCGAGGTCTTCGAGCTGGATGATGACGGTGATGGTGAAGCTGTCGTAGATCGATGCGTATTTGATGTCGGCCGGCGTGATGCCGGCTTCGGCGAAGGCGATCGGTCCGGCGCGCGTAGCGCCCGATGTTGTGAGATCGAACGTGCCGCCGGTGAGGTGTTTTACCGCTTCGCCGGCGCCGATGATTTTGACCAGCGGCCGCTTGAGCTTCTTGGCGATCTCCGGCCGCACGATGACAAGCGCGCCGCCGCCGTCGCTGATGACACAGCAATCGAGCCGATGCAGCGGATCGGCGATCATCGGCGAGTTCACGACATCGTCGACGGTGACGACCTCGGGCAGCATGGCGTGCGGATTGTGTTGGGCGTGGTGCGAAGCGGCGACCTTGACCCAGGCGAGCTGTTCGCTCGTGGTGCCGAATTCGTGCATGTGGCGCATCGCGCACATGGCGTAGCCGTTGGCCGTGGTGATGGCGTAAGGCATCTCCCACCCGGCCTCGGGCTGGTTCGGATCGCGTGGCCGCGGCGCGGTACCGGTCGCCATGCCCTCGCTGCGCGGCCGGCCCGCGAGTGTGACCAGCGCGACATCGCACTTGCCCAGCACGATCGCCTCGGCCGCATGGGCGGCCAAGAGCGTGTAGGACGCGCCGCCAACCTCGGTCGAGTCGACGTGGCGAAGCTTCAGGTTCATGTATTCGGCCATGGAGGCCGGGCCTGGACCGGGCGCATCGCCGGAGCAGAAATAGCCGTCAACGTCCTCGCGCGTGAGGCCCGCGTCCTTCAGCGCGCCGAGCGCCACCTCGGCGTGAAGCTGCGCCACCGTCTTGTCCGGCGCGAGCCGTGTCGGATGCTCGTAAGCGCCGGCGATATAGGCCTTACCGTTGATGGTCATGCCCGGAATTCCCCCCAATTTGAGCCGCAACATATCGGGGTCCGCCGCAACCGCCAACAGCGGCCGTTCACCGCGTCCGGCTATCGGACAGCATAGATCTTCGGCTAAGAACGAGCCGAGGATTGCGATCATGAAGCGCGCGCGCGAAGTCAAAACCGCCGGCCAATGGGATGGCGCCAGCGCCGTCGATTCGATCACGCTCGACGCGCATGAGCGCTATCGCCGCCGCGTCGTCTTGACCGGCGAGGGCGGCACCAAGTTTCTTCTCGACCTGCCGCAGGCGGTGGCGCTGCACGACGGCGACGGCCTCGTGCTCGACGATGGCGCCATCGTGCGGATTGTCGGCCGACCGGAGCCGCTCGTCGAGATCGCGGCCGCAGATGCCCACGAGCTGGCGCGGCTCGCCTGGCACATCGGCAATCGCCATATCGATGTGCAGATCGCCGGCGATCGGCTGCGTATCCGCCGCGATCACGTGATCGAGGAGATGCTGCGCGGGCTCGGCGCGCGGCTTTCAGCGCTCGAGGCGCCATTCGATCCGGAGCACGGCGCCTACGATCAGCGCCACGGCCACGGCCATGGCCATGGCCACGACCATGACCACGATCATGGCTAAGCGACGTGCCGGAGCGGCCCGTCCTTTGTTCCGCTCGGCCCAGCGGCGGCGCGGACCCGGAAAGCGAGCAGTCGTGAAGCCGCGCGACGAAAGCCGCGTGGATTTGCCCGTGCGCGGCAAAGACCGGACGGACTCCGCCGCGCTTTATCGCCTCATGGCTTGGTTGTCGCCGGCCTATCCGATCGGCGCCTTTTCATATTCCAGCGGTATCGAGTGGGCAGTCGAGGCCGGCGATATCAAGGATGCCGAGACATTGCGGCGGTGGCTCGCCGCAATGCTCGGCGAAGGCGGCGGCTTCTGCGACGCGGTGTTTTTCGCGCACGCCCATCGCGCGATCGCCGGCAACGGCGATGCGGCTTTGCGCGCCGTCGCCGAACTTGCGGCTGCATTTGTGCCCTCGAAGGAGCGTTGCCTGGAGACGACGGCGCAGGGCCGGGCTTTTCTCGAAGCGACGCGCGCGGCCTGGCCGAATCCGGCGCTGACCCGCTTTGAGATTTTGTGGAGCGGGCCGGTCGCGCTACCGGTCGCCGTCGGCGTTGCTTGCGCCGGCCACGGCATTGCTTGCGAGACCGCGCTGAATGCCTTTCTGCATGCGCTCGTGGCAAACTGGATTTCCGCCGGCGTGCGGCTTATCCCGCTCGGCCAAACCGACGGCCAGCGCATCCTCGCCGCGCTCGAAGACGTCGTCGCCGCAACCGCAACGCGGGCGTTGGCGACGCCGCTCGAAGAACTCGGCAGCGCGGTGTTTCGCGCCGATCTCGCGTCGATGCGGCACGAGACTCAATACACGCGGTTATTCCGGTCGTGACAGACCGTTGCAGTGAGAATCAGTTCGGCTTTTTGGTCGCATACGCCGCGCGCAGGAACCCGGGCATCGTCAGGCCCTGCACAACGATCGTGAAAATCACGACGGCGTAGGTGACCACGAGCAGATCGATACGCCAGAGCGAGGCCGGCAGCGTCAAAGCAAGCGCGATCGAGATGCCGCCACGCAATCCTGCCCAGGTTAGCACCGCCGTATCGCGCGCCTTGTCGCGAAGGCTCTCGCCGGTGAGAAGGAGCGGCGCCGCGACACTGATCCCGCGTGATGCGATGGCGAGCGGTACCGCAAACGCAATCGGCAGCAACGCGGCCGGTTGGATGATCAGACCAAGAAGCTGCAGGCCGATGAGCAGGAACAACATGGTGTTCAAAAGCTGATCGAGCAGCGACCAGAAGCCGATCAAAGCCGCTCGCGATTCAGGCTCCATTCCCAATCGCGATGATCGTGATCCCAGGCACAATCCGGCGCTGACCACGGCGATCGGGCCCGACAATTCGAAAACAGTAGCGAGCCGGTAGCTGCCCAACACCAGCGCCAGCGAGATCAACAGCTGCAAGCCTTGATCGTGAACGCGACGCATCAGCAGCGCAGCGCCCCAACCGGCGATCAGCCCGAGCCCGGCGCCGCCTACGATCTCGCGCAGCAATGCCGTCAGCACGACCCCGTGTCCGAGCACCACGGTATTACCCTGTGTCACGCCGAGCGCGAGCAGGAACAGCACCACGCCGGCGCCGTCGTTGAACAGGCTCTCGCCGACGATCGCGGCGCGCAGGCCGGACGGCAGGTTCACCTTTTGCAGGAGATTTTCGACCACGACCGCGTCGGTTGGAGCGAGGATGGCGCCGAGGACGAAACACCAGGCGAGCGGAACGGCCGCGCCGATCGCGGCGAATGCCAGCCACATGCCGGTACCGAAGATGGCCGTGGACAGGATCACGCTGGCCGTCGCGAGCAGCAAAATCAGCCATCGCCGCCGGCTCAGCTCCTTGATATCGACATGGAGGCTGCCCGCGAACACCAGCAGCGCCACCGCCCCGTCGAGAAAAAAGTGCGGCAGATTTGCCGCCGCGAACGTGCTGCGAAACCACCGCATGATATGCAGATGGAAAATGTGGTCGCTGGAGACGATGACAGCCGATAGGGCAAGCGACCCAAGCAGCATGCCGATAGCCGGCGGCAGCCTGATCCACAGATGATTGATGCAGCCGATCGCCACCGCCAGTCCGAGCAGAATGGCCAGCAGGTCGGCCGGATCTAATGCTTCGCCCATTGCCCCTGCCGCAAAAGCGCTAGCTAAAGTGACGGAAATGCGCGGCTTTGCCTAGCCGTGTGGCACGCACTAAGTTGTGGGCGCAATTGGAGTCCTCGCATGTCCTCTCACGGTCCCTTGCGCGTCGGTGTCGGCGGCCCGGTCGGCTCCGGAAAAACCGCATTGATGGATGCGCTGTGCAAGCGCCTGCGCGATCGCTACGAGATCGCGGCCATCACCAACGACATCTACACCAAATGGGACGCCGAATATCTGGTGCGCTCGGGCGCGCTGGTGCCTGACCGCATCACCGGAGTCGAAACCGGCGGTTGCCCGCACACCGCGATCCGCGAAGACGCGTCGGCCAATCTCGCGGCCATCGCCGACATGCGGCATAAATTCCCCGGGCTCGATCTCGTGCTGATCGAATCGGGCGGCGACAATCTCGCCGCGACGTTCTCGCCGGAACTTGCCGATCTCACCATCTACGTCATCGACGTTGCCGCGGGCGACAAGATCCCGTCGAAAGGCGGGCCTGGGATCACCCGCTCGGATTTGCTCGTGATCAATAAGGTCGATCTCGCGCCCTATGTCGGCGCCTCGCTGGAAATCATGGAGCGCGAGAGTAAGCGCATGCGCGGCGCGCGGCCCTTTGTCTTCACCAACCTGCGCGCCGGCAAGGGCGTCGAGGAGATTGCGAGCTTCATCGAGGAGAAGGGCGGGCTGGGAATGGAATGATCCCGCCGCGTGATGCGGCAATTAAGTTCGCCCCGTATGCTTCCGCGCCGCTTCGAGGTGGCTAAAGCTCTGCACCGGGGCGCACATCAAGAAGCGGTAGCCCTCCTTGACGATGCGCTCGGCGTTGCCCTGCTCGACATGCGGGTGGCCGACCACCACGTTGTGCTTCTTGCAGGTGTCGACCACGCGCTTCATCCATTCGAGCACGACCTTGTGCTCGTATTGCCGCGGATAGCCGAGCTCCTGCGACAGGTCGCCCTCGCCGATCAGGATGCAGCCGATACCGGGCACGGTCTTGAGCATGTCGTCGAGATTCTCGACGCCGCGCGTGTCCTCGATCTGCAAGATGCAGAAAATCTCGCCCTGCGGATTGAGCGGCCAGACGTCCGCCTTCTGGTAATAGTCCTGTTGGGTGAGGCCCCAGTAGCGCGCGGCCGTGGTCGGCCCGTCGCCGCGGATGCCGGCCGGCTCGTGATGCGGAGCGCTCTTGAGCCGCGGATAGCGGCAGGCGCCGACGGCATTGGCCGCTTCTTCGACCGTCGAAATGTGCGGGAAGACGATGCCATAGCAGCCCATATCGAGCGCCTGCTTGGCCTGCCACTGCGCCATCTCGACGCCGTTGACGGGGACGCGCGCCATCGGCGTCACGCCCGAACCGGCTTTGGCGATCTGCGCGCGGTTGAGCATGTATTGCAGGCAATCGCGCAACAGCCGGCCATCCCACGGCTGATGCTCCATCTCATACACGCAGCCGTCGAATTTGGATGCGCTCATCGCGACCGCGCTGGTGATCTCGGCCGGCGCGAAACAGGTCAGCGCGTGTTGGCCGGCTTCGAGCGCGCGAATGACGCCGTTGAGCCGTATTGGTTCAGCCATTTCCTCAGTCTCCCGTTATATCGTTGGCATCGTATATGAGCGGCGCGCTCGTTTGACAATCGCGCGCGGCGCCGTAGCATCACCCCCTCAACCCAAACAGCGACGTTGTCATGATCATCGATTGTCACGGCCACTACACCACAGAGCCCAAGGACCTGCACCGCTTCCGCAAAGAGCAGACCGCGGCCGCCAATGCCCACGACAAAACGGCGATGCCGTCGCGCGCCAGTCTCAAAATGTCCGACGACGAAATTCGCGAGAGCATCGAGCAGAACCAGCTCAGGCTGCAGCGTGAGCGCGCCACCGACCTGACGATTTTCTCGCCGCGGGCCTCGGGCATGGGACATCATATCGGCGACGAGAGCGTCAGCCTCGAATGGTCGCAAATCTGCAACGACCTGATCGCGCGGGTCGTCTCGCTGTATCCGAAGAATTTCGTCCCGGTTTGCCAATTGCCGCAATCGCCCGGCGCCCCGCCTGCGCATTCCATTGCCGAGCTCGAACGCTGCGTGAAAATGGGTTTTATCGGCTGCAACCTCAATCCGGATCCATCCGGCGGCTATTTCAATTCGCCGCCGATGACCGACAAATCGTGGTTCCCGGTCTACGAGAAGATGATCGAACTCGACGTCCCCTGCATGATCCATGTCTCAGGATGCTGCAATCCGGCGATGCACACCACTGGCTCCTACTATCTCAACGCCGACACTGCCGTGTTCATGCAGGTTCTGCTGTCCGATCTGTTCAAGACTTTTCCGAAGCTCAAATTCATCATTCCGCACGGCGGCGGAGCGGTGCCGTTCCACTGGGGACGCTTCCGCGGCATCGCGCTCAACAACGGCAAGCCGGAGCTTGCTGAGATCATGGGCGACAATATCTTCTTCGACACCTGCGTCTATCACCAGCCCGGCATCGACCTTCTCACCAAAGTCGTACCGGTCGACAACATTCTGTTTGCATCGGAGATGGTCGGCGCGGTGAAGGGCAACGATCCCAAGACCGGGTTCGGTTTCGACGACACCAAGCGTTACGTTGACAAGGCGCCGATCTCGGACGCCGACCGGCACAAGATTTTCGAAAGCAATGCCCGCCGGGTTTTCAGCCGCTTCAAGACCAAGGTGCCGGCGAAGGCGGCGGTGTAGGTTTAGCATTGGCAAAATCTCGGCGAAAGCGGTCAGAGGGCAAATCCCAGCTCGTCAGGTTCGGCCACCGCGAGATCGAGACACTTGGCTTAGCTCAAGGCTTCTGGACCGATCTTTATCATCGGTCGATGACCGTTTACTGGCCGGTGTTTTTCGGCGGTGCCGCACTGATTTTTGTCCTTCTCAACGCCGGATTTGCGGTCCTGTATTTACTCGGCGATCAGCCCGTCGCCAATGTTCCCCCTAAAAGCCTGCTCGATCTCTTCTACTTCTCCATCGAGACGCTGGCGACCGTCGGTTATGGGGATATGCATCCGCAGACCGAATACGGGCATTTTATCGCGACCGTCGAAATTTTCACTGGAATGTGCTTCCTCGCCGTGCTGACCGGCTTGGTGTTCGCTCGCTTCTCGCGCCCGCGCGCCCGCTTCGTTTTCGCCGACTACCCGGTCGTGGCGTCGCGTGGCGGCGATCCCACGCTGATGGTCCGCTTGGCGAACGCACGGCACAACACGATCTCCAGGGCGACAGCGAGATTATGGCTCATTCGCGCTGAACGCACCGTGGAAGGCGATCAGTTGCGCCGTTTCTACGAACTGAAGCTCGATCGCGGCGAGCATCCGATGTTCGTGCTGAGCTGGACGCTCTTTCACACCATCGACAAAGACAGCCCATTATATGGGACGACGCCCGCCGAGCTTGAGCAAAGCGATGCCATGCTGGTGCTCAACGTCGGCGGTCTCGATGACAGTTCGGCGCAGCAGCTGTACGCCCGGCACGTCTATCCCTGGTACGATATCCGCTGGCAGCACCGCTATCGGGATATCACCAGCATTTCGCCGCAGGGCCGTTTCTTGCTCGATTACACCAAGTTTCACGACGTGGTGCCCGATAAGCAATAATCGGCTCGCGCGTCACGCCGAGACGACGAGCACGATCTTTCCGAAATGCTTATTGGCGTGCATGACCGACAATGCTTCGGCGACGTCGTCCAGCGGGTAGGTCTTATAGATAGGCAAGGCGAGCTTGCCGGCCTCGACCGCCGGCCACAGATCGGCGCGCATCAGACGGTTGATCTCGCGGATCTCATCGAGCGTGCGGGTGCGGAAGGTCACGCCGATATAGTCGATGCGTTTGAGGGCATGCAGATCGAAATTGAACTCGCCCGTCCTGCCGCCGAGCCGTCCGACATTGACGATCCGGCCGAGCACTACCGCCGCTTCGAGGTTCTCGTTGGCGACACCGGCCGAGACCATGTCGACGATCAGATCGACGCCCTTGCCGCCGGTCGCTTTCTTGACTTGCTCCGGCCAGTTGGGGTCGCCGGGATCGAGCGCGAGATCGCAACCGAATTCGTGCAGGCGCGCCCGGCGCTGCGGGTTCGTCGAGGTGCCGATCACCAGCGACGCGCCCATCAGCTTGCCGATCTGCATGCCCATCAGCCCGACGCCGGAACTCGCGCCCTGCATCAGCAGCGTTTCGCCGTGCTTGAAGCGTCCGGCGGTCACCACGGCATTGTGCATGGTCTGCAACGCGACGGGAAAGCACGCCGCCTGCTCGTAGGTCATGTTGTTTCCGGGGATGCGGTGCACTCGGCCCGCGTCGGTGACGACGTACTCCGCGTAACCGCCCGGCGCGGACGCCATGACCCGATCGCCGGCCTTAAGGCCGTCGACCTCGTTGCCGACCGCCTCGACCTCGCCGGAGCATTCCAGCCCAAGCCGGGCGCCGGCGCCGCCGACACTGCCGTGCTGGTGGCCCAAGGCTACCAACAGGTCGGCGCGGTTGAGGCTCGATGCGCGTACGCGGATCAAGACTTCGTTCGGCCCGGGCTCGGGCTTCGCCACGTCGCGGACCTCGACGCCATTCTCGCCGACAACAGCGGCTTTCATCGTGGCTCCTCCCATTCGCTCAACAAGTTTGGTATCACCCGTGTGCCTTCTTGCCCTCGCCGCGCCGCCTGCCATTTATTCTGGCAAGGCGTCGCCCGTCGTGGCGATCGGCTATGATAGAAGGCCCTCAGCGGCGGCTCGAGAGAGTTCAACCATGTCCATCCGACCTGTCAAACGTATCGTTTCCTCAAAGCCCACGATGGAAGGCGCCGGGGTGCACCTTCGCCGCGCTTTCGGCTTCGGCGATACCACCGAGTTCGATCCGTTCCTGTTGCTTGACGATTTCCGCAACGACCGGCCGGAGGAATATCTCGCCGGGTTTCCCTGGCATCCGCATCGCGGCATCGAGACCATCACCTACGTGCTGGCGGGTAACGTCGAACACGGCGACAGCCTGGGCAACCGCGGCAATCTCGGTTCCGGCGACGTGCAATGGATGACCGCCGGGCGCGGTATTCTCCATCAGGAAATGCCGCAGGGCGACGCGCAGGGCCGCATGCACGGCTTCCAGCTCTGGGCCAATCTGCCGTCGTCGTTGAAGATGACGGCGCCGCGCTACCAGGACATCAAGGCCCCCGAGATTCCGGAAATCACCGATGACGACGGCACCCGCGTGCGCGTTGTGTGCGGCGATTTCTGGGGCGAGCGCGGCCCCGTGGAGGGCGTTGCCGCCGATCCGCGCTATCTCGACGTCTGGGTACCGCCGGGAAAGCGCAAGACGCTTCCGGTCGAGCTCGAGCGGCATGCCTTTGCCTATGTGTTCGAGGGTTTCGGCAATTTCCGCGCGGCGTCGCAGCCGTTCGGCGTGCTGACCGAAAAGACCGACGGCGTGAACGAGATTCTGGTCCGGGAGCAGACCGGCAATCGTTCGCTGGTGCTGTTCGACTCGGGCGACGAAGTCACCGTTCAGGCCGGCGACGAGGGTATCCGCTTCATCCTCGTGTCCGGCAAGCCGATCAAGGAACCGGTCGCCTGGTACGGTCCGATCGTGATGAACTCGCAAGCCGAGTTGCAGCAGGCGTTCACCGAGCTGCGCGGCGGTACGTTTATCAAGTAGCACCGACGGTACTGCCCCTCCGGCGTCATGCCCGGCCTTGTGCCGGGCATCTCGCTTACGTGGGCACTGTGCCTTCCTAAGCGGGATGGCCGGCACAAGCCCGGCCATGACAGAGCCTTACGCCGGTTGTGCTTGCGCCGTGCGGCGGATCAGGCCGCGCTGCGGATCGTAGCCAATCACCGCCAGCAGAAAGAACAGCACCGTAGCGCCGGTGACCACCAGCGCCGCGACCGGATCGAACGCGCCATAGAGCGCGAAGCGGATCAGCTCCACCGCATAGGTGAAAGGGTTTGCCAGCGATACGTCGTAAAGAATTTCGGAGCCGCCCTCGCGCAGCCGCCATAGCGGATAGAGTGCGGAGGAGAAGAAGAACATCGGAAACATCACGAAGTTCATCGCGCCGGCGAAATTCTCGACTTGCTGAATATAGACCGACAGGAACAGCCACAATGCGCCCAGCATCAGGCCGGAAATGATCAATGCCGGCAGCACCGCAAGCCAGTCGATCGGATCGAAGGTGACGTCGAAGAGGATGCAGACGGCGAGGAACACGTAGCAGGTGATCACCGACAACGCGGTGCCGGCGACGAGCTTGCAGGCCAGCAGCACCCAGCGCGGCAGCGGTGCGGTCAAGAGCAACCGCATCACGCCCATTTCGCGGTCGTAGACCATCGACAGCGACGATTGCATGCCGTGGAACAAGAGGATCATCCCGAGCAGGCCCGGCACGATGTAGACCTGATAAGTAATGTAGGTCTTGTAAGGCGGGATGATCGAGACGCCGAACACGTTGTAGAAGCCGGCTGCGAACACCGCGAGCCAGATCAGCGGGCGCACCAGCGCGGACAGAAGCCGGCCGCGTTGCCGCACGAATTTCGTCATCTCCCGCATGGTAACCGCACGCAGCGCGCGCAGGATGTGGATGAGGGGCGGCGGGCTGGTTGGATATTGGTTCATCGGTTCAAATGGCACGGCGATTCCGGCTCGTCGTCGCCGAGTGTATCGAGTTCGTTGGTGCGATGGAGAAAGCCTTCGATCGGGGCGTCGGCGACGACCTCATAGGGCGCGGCGAGCAGGACCGCTTGCCGCACCTGATGATCCCAGGGCCGTACACTCAGCGCTAGACCCTTGTCGCCGTCGAAACTACCCTTGCCCAGAATGAACGCGCGCTGGTTGGCGAAATCGGCGTCGCCCGTGCGCAGCGCCGATTGCACGATCATCTTGACCGCGACCCACGCAGCCCAATCGGGGCCCTCCATGTGGCGTCCGCCGGACTTCTTGTTGAAACGCGAATTCACTTGCGGCGCGCCGTTGTGTTCCCATGTCCAATGCCAGGCCACCGGCTCTAGATCGATGCTGCCGATGGCCGGGCGCGGCCTCGCCAGGTGGTAGGGCACGGTGCGGGCGAAATCGAACGCCTCGTCGGCGACGAAGACGGCGTCGAAATCGCGGTTGATGGCGCTGAGCAGCGCCGGATTGGTTTCTTCACGGTCGCGCGGGTCGGTGCCGGGCTTGAAATGCTGGTCGGCGACAATGCGCGCGCCGAATTTTTGCGCCGAATGCGCGAACGCCGCGGTCATGGCCGCGTCGGCGGGCGAGGGACCTTCGAACACGAGAAGATCGCGCCATTTGCGCGAAACGGCAAATTGCGCGAGGCCGTCCATGAGCTGCGCGCGGCTCGGATAGACGTGTACGAACTCGGGTGCGCACAAATCGCGGCGCAGCGAATCGTCCGGTTCGGAAACGTTGAACAGCAGCATGTCACGCCCGCGCACCGCCGCGGCAAGCGGCTTGAACGCCTCGGCCGGTGCATCAATCAGGAAAAAATGCGTGCCGGCATCAAGCGCCGCGAGCACGGCGGGCGCTACATCCGCTGCGGACTTTGCCGTGATGCGTTCGAGCGTGAAATCGGCCTTTAGCACGCGCGCCAGGGTTGCCGCCTCATCAATGCCGACCTCGGCGCCCGTAAATGGATGCTCGCGTGTCCTAAGGATGATGCGTTCATAAGCCCGGATCGGTTCGTAGCGCGGGTCGTTTGCGATCTCGACAAAGCCGATCTTTACATGCTGCGGCGGTGAGGCGTCCTGCGCCGATACCATCGCGCACGAGCCGGCAAAGAACAGCAACGCTAGCGACCATCGGAGCGCGCTAATCATCGACGACGACGCCATAGGGGACGCGGCCGACCGGCACGGATATCTTCGCCTTGCGCGTTTTCGTGTCGATGATGGTGATGTCATCGCCGAGGCCGTTGGCGACGTAGAGCGTATTCTCGTCGCGCGACAGCGTGATGCCCCACGCGCGCTTGCCGACCAGGATGTAGCCCAAGACCTTGCGCGACGGCACATCGACGACCGCCACATGCGCCGCGCGTCCGAGCGTTACATAGGCGGTCTTGCCGTCTTTGGTCATGGTGAGGCCGACCGGCGTCACGTCGGCTTTGCGCATGCCCGGCGGCAGGAACGCGATGCTGCCGGTGACGACGAATTTGGCGCGGTCGATAATATCGACCTCACCCGCCAGCTCCGCCGTCACCCATAATTCCTTGCCGTCCGGCGTCGCCGCGATCCGGCGCGGCCGCAAGCCGGCGACCACGTCGCGCACGACCTTGCCGCTGTCGGCGTCGATCGCATGCACGAGATCGCCAGCCTCGGACGTGACATAGACGGTTTTGCCGTCCTCGCTGACCAGCACGCCTTCCGGCTCGGCGCCGGTCGGCACCTCCTGCACAATAGTGTTGCGATCCATGTCGATGACGGAGAGCGAAGATCCTTCCTCGTCGGAGACGTAGATGCGGCTCTTTTTCTCGTCCATGCCGAAGGCTTCCGGGCTCGGTCCGGTTTTGAGCTTGCCGATCACTTGCAGCTTCGCCACGTCGAGAATGTCGATCACGTCGTCATCACCGCAGGCGACGTAAAGCTTGCTGTGGTCGGCGTTGAAATGCAGATCGCGCGGGCGGCGCGCGACCTTGATGTCGTTGACGACCTTGTAGGTCTTGGGATCGATGACGATGATGTTGTTGGTCTTCTCGTTGCTGACGAAAATCAGCCCGGTGTCCTTGGCTGCGGCCGGAGCGCACGCAAGCATGCAGAGACTGATCGCAGCGAATCTACGCATCGCATCGCTTTCATTGCATCGCTGCTAAGCTAAAGCTTATTAAGGGGCGCGGGCAAGGCACGAACCGGCGAACGAATGGCAACACAAGAAAGCGCGCGGGCGCTTCTCCTCGACAATGTCGTCAAGACCTACGGCGCGATTCGCGCGGTGGACGGGGTCAGCTTCGCGGCGTCCGCCGGCGAGTTCATCGCGCTCCTTGGCCCCAACGGCGCCGGCAAGAGTACGCTGTTCCAGCTTCTTTCCGGGCTGTTCGTGCCGGAT
>Ga0182018_10002926_pt1 | contig 16185 bp, 9 predicted proteins | sample 812P2MmetaG_FD_120490 | JGI IMG/M metagenome (GOLD analysis project Ga0182018, IMG submission 120490) | Permafrost microbial communities from Stordalen Mire, Sweden - 812P2M metaG | ecosystem: Environmental > Terrestrial > Soil > Wetlands > Permafrost | place: Sweden: Stordalen | collected... | reverse complement strand
GCGTTGGGCGATTTATCCAGAGTGGAGTCGTTGATTGCGCCTATATTCGCTCGAGACCCCCAATCCTATCGCGCACACATGGCAGACGGGATTTTGAAGCGAGCGATGAATGATCGTCGCGGCGCTCGCGTCGCCTTCCTTCGCGCCGCCGCGGTCATGCCGACGGATCCGCAGCCCCAGATCGAACTCGCCACCGAGGCAAGTGCGCTCGGAGATCAGGACGCCGCCGCTGCAGCGATCGAGGCTGCGCTTAAAATTGATCCGCGCAATGAGGCGGCACTGCTCCAAATGGGCACTCTTCTGGCAGAAGGGGGCCACGGCGATGCGGCGCTTTCGCTTTATGCGAAAATGCGCGACGAACGTCCGGGGTCTGTCTCTGGCTACATCGCACCGGCGCGACTGCTGGCCGAAAAGGGCAATTTCGATGACGGCCGCGCGCTTCTGGCCGCAGCGCGCAAGAACTGCGCCTTCAATTCGATGGTGGACGTCCGCGAAGCCGCCATTCTTCGCCAGCAGGGTTTGATGGATGAAAGCTACGAACTGCTTTCAGCCGCGCACGCGCGCTCCCCGCAGGAGTTCTGGCCATGGTATTCTCGGACGTTAGCGGCCATCGATATGGGCTATTTCGATGTGGCCGAAACGCTGCTTGCCACGCCGCCCGCCACGGCAGTTCAGGAACGAGGGCGCGTCGTCAAAGTGCGCGCGCAATTCGACCAGGCGCGTTGGGCTCTCGAGGCGGCGATCAACGGTTTTTGCGCCGCGATCAATCTAGACGCCGACGACGCGGCGGCCGTCTATGAAGGAGCGAAGCTGAAACTGATCACCTTCGATATGACGGGGGCCTGGCTCGATCTAGTCGCATATGCCGCGTTGCGGTCCACTTCGACGCGCAAAATGAACCCGATGCACTCGCTCGTTGGCCAGCTCTACGAAGAATATAACCTCGATCGCATGATCGCCGTCGATCTCACCGCGCTGCGAAGGCTCTCGCCGCAAGATCAGGTTCCGCAACTTGTCGAACTGGTGCGCCGGTTCCCCGATTCCACCGCCCCGGCCATTGGCCTCATGATTGCGCTGCGTCGGTCGGGACGATTTGATTTGCAATCGAACGCCGTGCCGCAAGACTTGCAGCCACGTATTCCGCCGCTCATTACCCAGTTCTGGAACGATCCAGAGCCGCCGCGAGATGTGCGCGCCCTGATGAGCTCATGGAAAGAATCCGATCCCGGGTTCAAGATCGAACTTTTTGACGAAGCCAACGCCTTGGCCTATTTGCGCGAGCACTGTGATCCTGCGGTCGCGCGCGCCTTCAGCCGGGCGAGCGAGCCGTCTCAGCAGGCCGACATTTTCCGACTTGCGCGGCTCTTTCTTGAAGGCGGCTATTTTGTCGACGCGGACGATCGGGCGCGCGAGGGGCTCACGGCGCATGTCCCACCGGATGCGGAATTTTTCGCCCACCAGGAGGACCTTGGCTCGATCGGCAACAACGTTTTGGGTGCCGTGCCCCGCCATCCCGTCATTGAATTGGCGCTGCGGGATGCAGTCACCGCCATCATGCGCGGAGACCGCGAAATCATCTGGCTGTCGACCGGACCGGGCCTGTTGACGCGTTCTCTTGCCCGCTGGTTTACCGCCGAACCCGGGGGCATCGACGAGCGTATTGCCACGGTGGCGGTCTTAACGCTGGCCGAAATACGGCGAGGGGCGGCTATACACTGTTACGCCGCATACAAAAACACGAGTCGAGGCTGGCTCAACGCCGCTTTCGCGAAACGCCGTCGCCGATAGGCGAACGAGGTAAAACCGCATTCAAACGGCCCACCTGAGCGATTTTAGCGCTAACGAACCAATTCCTTAAACGGAATGCGTGAATGCGAAGGCTCGGATTATGCAACGATCCTTTAAGCTCGGATAGGAACCAGCGCTCGACCAAGTGATGTATAGGCTCGAGAAATTCCAACCACTAGATATTCAGAAGCTGGAAATGCTGGCAATGTCGTTGCGAAGCGGCGGCGTAGTAAACGGGATTTTCGATTGCGGCAACCGATGTCATGGTGTCTAGAACGAAGTGACCATAATTACGAAAGGCGCCGAAGAACATCGTGGCACAGCCTCCGTCAATGTCTTGCGCGGACGCGTTGCATCAGAGTTTCTGAACTTTTTTGCGTCAAATAAGGAGCGTAGCGCACGGTCGGAGCAATAATCTTGCTCGAAACCGAAAGCACCGCAATCGTTAACGAACCTAGCTGATCGCCGGTGATGATATGGTGATGATGTAATGTAACCCCACCGTCGCGCGGGTGTCGTCCCCTCAACCCCTCCCCACAATTGATTCGAAAAGCCCGCGTTGGAACCCAGCCTTCAGCTCTAAACTGGTCACTTGTTTCGAAGATGCTTCCGATATCTCGGGAACGGCTTCGTGTCCTAGAATCACGCGCTCATTCCAGATACTGGCCGACTGACCTCAATATACGGTCACCGCCTCCGAGCGTGGGATTCAACGTCGAACCACCCTCGTCATGCTCGTCCCAGGAATAGATGACTCCAGTCTGCGCGGGACATGATTGCGGGTTTTTTCTGATCCAGGACTCCATATCCCTGACATGCGCCGCAATCTGTTCCGCTGTGCCAGGGGCAAAATAACGCTCCTCGCCGGACGGCCCACGAGGATTGGTCGACCAAGGAGTTGGCGTCTCCTGGCGCGGTCGGGTATCCCATCCGGTCATCGCCGTTGGAATGATCGGCTGCCCGGTGCTAGAAAGAGTCGTCCAATAGTTTTCCGCGATCGTGACAAGCTCTGCGTATGTTCCTGCGACTGGTACCGGACCGGCTTTCTCGTATGCGCCGACGGCGTCGGCCCCCGTCACAGCCAGAACGCCTCGAGTCGGAGACGAGAGCATCAGCACCACATAGGGATTCTGGACGCGCGCCTCTTGGCACGCGCGTCGCAATTGGTTGATTCCACTGGATACAATGGACAAATCCATTTTGGTGTTCAGCAAATATAGTAACGGCCTGCCATCGAGCACGGTCTGGTAGTTTTCACGCTTCAGACAGTCAGTTATCTCAGGCAGAGCGGTCGAAACGAAATTAACAAATCTTCCGTAGTCGATTACGAGGCTCCAGTTAACGAGCTTCGCATACCTACTACTTTGATGGAGCCGCCAGGCCTGTTGCATTGAACTATTGGCCCCGTACCAACAGTAGGCCCAATAGTCGATTTTTGCATTATGTGCAGCTAATATCTCGCCATCGATGCGGGACTGATTACCGCAATTGTCGAAAGATATCTTGTCCTGGGCTCCTACGACGGCGCATGACGGAGCGCGATCGTGCCACCGCTCGGGCCCCAATGTTTTCTGGACGACGCTGCGGATGCCGTCGGTCGTCGATTGGGTGTACCACGCATCCCAGCGAATTGCGCCGATCGTGAGCTTTGCACCCCTCGTGGCACCGACTTGATAGGTTAGCGTCGAAGCGACGAGGCCAATAAGAAACGCCCTGCGATCTGTAGTCAGGATTCCAGCCTCCGAAGAATGAAGACATCTTGAACGAACGAGGAAGAATCGAATGTAGTCACTTCCGTAGTCACTTCCACTGGCAGACCAAGCTCCCCAATGATGCGCCTCAACGCCGTTTCACTGACAAACGCCTCCCCGTAGTCCTTGGACTTCGTATATGTAAACCAGACGAAATCGCCATCTTCAAAATCCGCGATGTGAAGACAGCATGTCCTCCCGGCCTCAGAACGGTGGAAATCTCCTGCAGCCATTCCATGAGAGACGCTTTGGAAAGGTGTGAAAAAATCGACCAGCCGACGACAAAATCAAACCAGTTCTTTGGTATCGACCCATCAGGCGAGAAGCCGCCCGACAGGATCGTCACGTAGGGATTTAGGGCTCTCGAAATGATCGCTTGCAGCGCGTTCGGCTCGAACCCGAACTGCTTGTCGAGTTTAAAATCACGCATGAATGGGCGCATCATGCGACCCCCAACCGCATCAAAAATCCAGAAAACGCTGCGCGCCGTTAAACATCCTGCGGTTGGAAACTGTCCTGTCCGCTAATATCCCGAAGGGCGGTGTGCGCCGCTGGCAGACCCTGCTCCGCGGCCTTTTGGAGCCACTGTAGCGCTCTGTCATGATCCGGCTCACAGCCCTGTCCTTTGGAAAGCATGATGCCGAGGTTATATTGTGCAGGCGCATAGCCGAGTTGAGCGGCAAGTTCGTACCATGCAATTGCCCGCGGAAAATCTTGCGGTACTCCCTTTCCGGTACAGTACATGACCCCAAGCTGGAACTGTGAGACCGCATGATCTTTGTGCGCCGCCATCTCGATCCAGTTTGCCGCTTTCACCAAATCAGCCGGCACGCCGTTTCCGTTGACGTATAGCATGCCAAGGGCATATTGAGCTTCAATTTCTCCCGCCTCGGCGGCTTTCGTGTACCATTTGATTGCCTCGCTAGTATCAACCTCTTCGGCATTGAAAGGTAACTTGCCGGAAAGAAGGTGGCCCAATTGCAGGGCAGCACCGGTATGGCCGCTTTCTGCCGCCTCTTTTAGTAAGAGTTTCGCTCGGGGAGGATCCCGAGCAGTATCCTCGGCTTGCAGACACAGCGCAGCCAGCGCAATCTTAGCATCGTTGTCCCCGGTGGCGGCAGCCTTTCTAAGTAGATCAGCTGCCAAGTCCCGATCGCGCACACCGTCTACTTCAACGGAATACAACAACTTCCCGAGCTGCACCTGCGATGCCGTTATGCCTTTCGCCGCGGCCTTCTTGTACCATTCAACCGCTTTGAAGGCGTCACGCTCAACGCCGGTACCTCCCGCGTAGTAGGCTGCGATGTTGTGTGCTGCAGTCGCATGACCTCGCTCAGCGGCACGCAAGAACCATTTAGCCGCTTCGCGCGGATTGTTGGGCACTCCGGCACCAGTGGCGAATAGGCGCCCGATAATAAACTGAGATTCTACATCGCCAAGCTCGGCTGCTCGCTGATACCACCGTGCCGCCTCTAGAAGATCCGGCTTTATACCGTTTCCGCGGGTAAAAAGCTTTGCGAGACTAATAATGGCGGGAATGTGATCTCGTTTTGCAGCCCCACGAAGAAAGGTCTCGGCCCTGTCGAAATTCTCGGGCAGTCCAATGCCGCTGAGATGCATAAGCGCGGCGTTGAACAAGCCGCGCGGGTCGCCTTTTTCCGCCGCCTGGACAAAGAGTTTTGCCGCCTGTTCTCGATCGCTCGTGCGGCCGCGGCCGTTAAGATAGACGAAGGCAAGCGCAACCCACGCCCTGACTTCGCCCTGCTTCGCAGCTTTCTCATACCAATCAGCGCCCGCCCGATGATCCACCGGGACACCAAGGCCGAGATAATAAACGTCCCCCAACCCGTACTCTGCAGACGCATTTCCCTGCTTTGCAGCGAGTGAATACCAACTGCGAGCAATCTCGTAGTTTTGCGTAATACCCCGACCGCGGCGGCAAAGTTCACCGAGGATGACCTGAGCTTCCGCCTTTCCTGCAGTCGCCGCTACTTCAATCCAGCGTATCGCCGCTTCATCATTCCTTTCGACTGCCATGCCCTGAGGAAACAAAACTTCTAGATTCCGTTGCGCGCTGCTGCGGTTGCGCTGCGCAGCCGACTTGAACCATTCACTCGCCCCGTTAAGTCCAGAAAATGCGCCCTGCAGATAAACCACACCGAGTTGAAATTGTGCTTCAATATGACCAGCCTCAGCTGCACGTTTGTACCAAATGACGGCATCTCCAAAGCTCTGAGCAACGCCCTCCCCGCGCGCGTAAAGAAGTCCTATCCGATAGAGGGCTTCCTGATCGTCGAATTTGGCCGCCTGCTTCCAGGCTGCCAATGCATCGAAGTATTTCCGCTCCTCGTGCGCGGTTATTCCGCGGCGCAGCCATCCCGACGCTGCGTTTTTGTCGAAACTCTTAGCCCGTCCTAACGCCGGTCGGCCCCGTCCAAGAAACTGCGGAAGCGGCGGCCTTAAAGCACTTGCAGATTTCAATAGCGACGCCACTTGTCTTGCCTCCATAGACCTGAGATTTTTTCCCTAACCGCGGAAGCGTCAGAAAAGCAAATAGCAGCTAGCAGCTCTCAAGGCTCTCGCATCGACTCGCCAAATCCGCGCAAAAAGCCACCCAGCAAATACATAGCCACGGAGCGTTTTCCGACATTTACGTCGGCCTGCAAAGTCATGCCGGGAATCAGCCTGAACTTGGGCGGCACATCAACAAAGTGCGTCGCATCAACGCTACAGCGAGCCTTGTAATAGGCGTCAACCGGTTGGTTGTTATCATCAACTGTAAACGCGTTGTCGCTTATCCAGCGCACAGACCCCTCGGCTGTACCGTGTTCCATATAATTGAACGCATCGATTTTGAGAAGACAGCGGTCTCCGGGCCGAACAAATCCTATGTCCCGCGAAGCCACGTGAATTTCCGCCTCAACGGGCGCGTTCATCGGCATCAACGTGAAAAGCGTATCTCCTTCTTTCAAGACGGAGCCAACTGACACTGTGGCTATCGTCAGAACCACCGAATCCTCGGCAGCCGCCAACCGAACGAGATCACGGTGCCGCAGCGCCTTTTCCAGTGACGCCTGGGTTGTATCAAGTGTGCCACGCGCTGCGGCGAGATCCTGACTTAGTTGTGTGGACCACTGTTGAACAAATGCGTCCCGGTCGGCCATGATAGATGCCAGGGTGTGTTGCGACTCGACCAGGCTGTTGTGGTCATACTCGAGCGTTCGCAGCATATCCACACGCTGGTCTTGGGATATGAGCAGATTATATTGTGAACCCGTGCCATGAGCCGCCAAAGTAGCCCGCATATCTTCGATCTGCTGAGCAATTTGTTCGCGTTGTTGATATCGCGTTCCATCTGCCTCATATTTTTGAATCGTTGCCTGGGTCTGGTTAATCTTCGCGTCAAAGCTGTTGAGCTGGGCTTTGTACTGAGCAACCTGTTGGTCATAGTACTGCTTTTGCTCCGCTGCCGATCGGAGGGCCTCAGAATCGGCCTGTTGCGGGGACACGAACGGGCGCTTATTGAGTTGCGCTTCATCGCGTTCTATTTGCGCCCGCAAGTCTGCCACCTGCTGCCTGAGCTGTTTGACATCCGCGGTAGCAAACGTAGGGTCCAGCGCCGCTAATTGCTGCCCCTTTGCGACTTCGTCACCTTCGCGAACGTCGATGCTCTTTATGATCGACGGATCGAGCGCTTGGAAGACAATCGTCAGGTCGATGGAGACCATCTTCCCGCCAACGCTACTCACAACGCGATCCATCTTGGTCAAACACATAATGGCAACAACGCTTAGAAAGAGTCCCGTCAAGACAAAAATTGTGATCCGCGCCCACTTCGGCTGCGGCGCCTCATTAATGGCATCCGCTTCAGATTGAAACTGTTGGATGACGCTACTCGCTATCGCGTTAGGAGACACGGATTGGGAACCTCAACGGTGGCTTATTTGGGCGAACTGCCGACGCCGTCACATGATTGGTCTGTTGATACCAGAGGCTGCTATACACGTCGCACCGCGCCAGCAGCTCTTCATGCCGTCCTAGGTCTTGTACAGCCCCCTGCTCGAGTACAAGAATAGCGTCTGCAGCCATTAAGGATGACAACCGGTGCGAAACGATGATCAGAGTGCGCCCATTTGCGATGCGGGAGATATTCGCGCTGACGATCGCTTCGCTATCCGCGTCCAGCGAACTCGTCGCTTCGTCGAGAATCAAGATGCGAGGATCGACAATGAGAGCGCGCGCAATGGCGAGTCGTTGTCGCTGCCCACCCGACAGGTTTGGCGATCCCTCGTAGATATGAGTCTCGTAGCCCCGAGGCAACCTTTCGATGAACTCTTCCGCACCCGCGAGACGAGCAGCGCGGACAACTTCCTCGAATGTCGCGCCCATTTTCCCGGCTGTGATATTCTCGCGGATCGTTCCACTGAACAGAAAATTGTCTTGGAGTACCACGCCAAGACTTCGGCGCAGGTGATCGACGTCGTATTCTCGCACATCGATGCCGTCGATCTTGATCAAACCGCCGTAGTCGGAATGAAGGCGCTGCAGCAACCGCGTGATCGTGGTCTTGCCCGACCCGCTTCGCCCCATGATGCCTAAGGTGGTACCCTTGGGTACCTCAAACGACACGCCGACCAAGGCAGGTTGTGCCGCGCCGGCGTATTTGAACGTTACATCAGAGAACTGGACATGCCCTTCAACGGGCGTGCGCACACCGTGGCCGGAACGACCTTCCTCCGGCGGTTGATTGACAAGCTGCCCGACAACGGCCACGGCAATACGGGCCTCGTCATATTGGTTGACAAGTTTTGCCATTTGCAACAACGGTCCAGACACCCGCTGTGACAGCATTAGAAAGGCGAACAGTGACCCGATGTAAACGGGATCGCTGGTGGACAGAGCGAGATAAACGCCCAACGCATAAGAGCCGCTCACAGCTAGTCGCTCAAGTGGTCTTACGCCAGCCTGAATCAGATTTCCGGCCATACCCTCCGCAAAGCGCAGCTTGGCTGCGCGGGCGGTCAGTACATCCCAAAGGTGCCGTTGACGCGCATCAAGCGCCAAGGACTTGACAGTGCGGATACCGTAAATCGTTTGCACGAGAAACGCGCCGCGTTCTGCTTCAGCTGCTTCAACTGCTTGAGACTTACGACGGTAAAATGGGAGCATTACGACAATAAAAACCACCATTAAAGCGCATGCGCCCAAAACAACGGACGTCATGGCTGGACTGAAAAAGAACATAACCGGCACGAAGACCAGTAATGTAGTAGAATCCAAGACCGTGCCGAACAGCTGCCCCATCAAAAATGTGCGAAGCTTCCACATTTCCTGAATGTCGTGTGTGATCTTTCCAGTCTGCGTGCGTTCAAAGAAATCAATCCGAAGGCTCAAGAGCTTATCAAACATGTAGGTGGCAAGTTTGACGTCAACTCGTGTCGTTAGGTGGACGACAAGAAATTGCCGCACGTAGGCAAAAATGGCCTCGAAAATCACCAACACCGCCATCGCAAGGCAAAGAACAAAAAAAGTATTATACGCTTTGAAATAGATCACCTTATCGGACAATATCCTCCAGAATATTATTGGTGTCAGAGCCAAGAAGCTAAGAATTACAGCGCAGATCGCGATATCACGAACGACCCACCGCTCGCGAAATATCAACGCCGCGATGAACCCAATGCTGAATGGCTGACTTTCATCGGAAATGTCATAGTTTTGTTTGACGAGAATGACCTCTCCAGTCCAGGCCTCTTCGAACCTAATCCGGTCGACGACGAGCAATGCATCTTCGCCAGCATTCGGATCTTGCAGCACAGCGTGGGTGTTCTCGGACGCGCCGGTCAGTCGGAGTAGCACCATTTTGGCGCCGTTACTGAGCGTTACTATTGCCGGCAGAGCCTTTTTCAGATGATTCAGCTCGCTCCAGGTCAGAGAAACGACTTTGGCCTTTAGTTTTGCCGACTGCGCGCATTTCAGAAGTTGCGGAACTGTGACTTCAGAACCAGTTAGCACGTTGTCGTGGATGAGCTGTGAGACCGAAAGATGCACGCCGCGATGTCGCGCGACGATGACTAGACAGGCCAAAGCGGAGCTATCGCCCGATTCTTTCTGCTGAGAAAGCGCGAGACTACCAACCTCGATTTTAGCCATTGCTGTCCTTAAGCCGAGGCAACGCGGAGCAACCGTGCCGCGTGCAGGCTAACGACAAAATGTGAATGAAATCCAAGTTTCGGTGCACCAAATGCGCACATCGACAGAACGTGCCCGGTGCTAATCCTTGGCGGCTTGCGCTGACAACGAGTTTCCGCTAGCGCGGTTTTGCGTGCGCAGTTTCACAGCAGCCACTGCGACGCCCCGGAATACCGGGACGTCGCTGCTTGGTGGAACCCTAGTGAGGTCTTCACTTGTTGTTTTAGTGCAGATTCACGGTGTGATCCGAGAATACAAGCGTTTTTACATTGCTGACGTCGATCGCCTGTCCAGTGTTAGCGAACTGCACCTGCGTCAGACCGTCGACGGTCGTTACGGTTGCATTTCCACCGAGGAAATGATTGCTGAAGTCAACCGTGTCGTGGCCGCCGCCGCCATTTACAGTGTCGTTGCCGACGAGACCAATTTTGAATACGTCGTCGCCGGTACCGCCACGAAGAACATCGCCGCCAGTGCCGGCGGTTATGGTGTCGCTACCGCTGCCACCCTCAAGGGACTGAGCCGCTCCAGAACCGCCGAAAATCTGATCTTTGCCACTGCCGCCAGTGACGGTATCGTTCACACCGCTGCCGCCGTAAAGGGTCTCGGGGCCCGAGCCAGCTAGCAGCCACTGTTGATCGCCGGTGCCTGCATAGAGGACATCAGCGCTGCCCATCGTATCGCAAGGCGTGCCGTTACCCCCGACTATAGTGTCCAAACTGCCGCTACCGCCGATCAATGTGGCCGGACCGCTGCCCGCTTGCTGGAGCTGGCGGTCACCACTGCCTCCAATGAATTCATCGGGGCCCTTACCACCGTAGACACTGTCCGCGCCTTGGCCGGCCAAGACAATTTGACTGCCCGAGCCGACGTTGACCACGTCATCACCGGACGAGCCAGTCATATTTACGACGTCGGGTCCCTTGCCGGTCGCAACGAGCACGTCGTTGCTTCCAGTCACCGTTAGGTACGCGTCTCCGGCTTCAACAATAACCTGAAGATTGGGATCCGTGGACACCGTATCGATCGGATTGTTGAGAAACAATACCTGTGCAGTTGGGTCAAGAGGTGGAAATACGGGCGGAGGCAGATTCTGATCCTGTACAAGGACCTGGCTACCAGGCCCCATTAAAAGCCCGTCATCCATAAGATAGTTGATGATGGCGTTCCTGACGGAGAGATCGATCCCGCCAGATACTAAAAGGCCGTCAAGTTGAGTTTGAGTATCATACGCTATGGACATGCCGTCTCTCCATTTGGCCGATCACCACGAGATTGGTCCGATCAGCGAAAGCAACAATCGCCTAGTGGACGTGAAGAATGGTTCGAACGACGGAAGCAGGGACTACGCAAAAACCCCTAGGCAGCCGCGACGCTAAACACCCCTCCCCCTTTGCGTCAACAACGCCGCCCACCGGCGGCCAAGATACTCAATTAGATGCTGAATAATTTTATTGCGTGTGCGCGCGACATTTAGTCGAGAAAGACAGCAACTTGATCTTAGCTTTTAGCCAAATTTCCCGTTACCAATATTTTTGACCAAATTTACTGCCGACAGGACGACTCTTTTTGTCATCTTTGGTGCGAGGTCAAATGGAGAGAAGTATTTTCATGGCTCTGATAAAACTTTATTTCTATTTTAGGGACGAGCAGCGATCTTTTTTTTCAGTTGAATGGCATGGTGGGTTTGTTCGCCAACACTCGAACGATCTTGGTGAACTAATACTAGTCCGACTTTTCTTCCGGGTATGGAGCGTCAAGTGGAAAGTGATAGTGCACGCGTCATGGAGCGCAACAGACAGCGACAAACGGTTAATATTGCTCGTGGGCTATTCTTGGTTCGTTACGCAGCTGCCGAGGACCAAGTGCAGCCGCCGACGATCAAGCTTTCTCCAGATCCCGCGCCCAATAAGGATATAGGATTCTTGTTACATCCGGATCAGAACGAGGCCGTGCTTTGGCAACCAGATTCCTGCTTGGTGGTGCGAGCTTTGGCGCCCGGGAAGCTATCAGTCGAAGTAACGCCGACGCGAGACCGGGGGTCGGCCGCCGCAACGGTCAGAATTGAACCACTGAGTCAAGGCACGCCGTCATCCGTGGCCCCTCCCACAAACGGGTCTAGGAAGACTTTGTCATGCGACCTTAGTGGCCTACGCATTCTAGGCCACGTTGCTGGAATCGGCGATCATTTTGTCAAAATTAACGAGTGGATCGCTGGCCCTATAGCGCCTTCGCGAATCGAAGGCATCTCTGTAGACTGGCCCGACAAGCCTGACGATCTTGAAATCCGTTACGCCGTAAAGACGACAGAGCCACAGCCCGCCTCCGGCCGTGCCATGGGCGTGGGATCCTTTGCCGGGACACGCGGCAGAACAATTCCCATTGTCGGCGTGTTGCTGGAGATGTCCGGCCCGGCCGCCTTTAATCTGCAATTCGCCGTCGAAGCCGTTTTTCTTGGGGCACCAATCAAACTCACGACTGGTAAACGAGTCGTCGTATCGGGTCCCACCGGTCGGGAGCCACTCGTCGGCCTACGAATAAATATCGAAAGTACATCTGGCACTGAACAGCCGCCTATTAGATCCTCTGCAAGCGAGCCCAAAACCATGGGCCAGACTCGTGTTTTTCGAAAACGACCAAAGCTCAGGCGAGCTGCCTCGGCGTCGGCGCTTTTAGGCGGGGAATAGGACACATCGTCAACCCGCCGCCACCCTTCGGCCTTGCGATAATGTTAGACGGCTGCTGTCTTTAACAAATCCTCGCTTACGGACTTGGAAGGTTATTTCCTGAAGTTGAAAACACGGCGATTAGTACGAGCGAGCAAATGACCGATGAGCGCACGATCTTCGACGAACCTCATCATCAGTCACTTGAAGTTCTAGCCGCCCGAGCGCTCGCTGAAAGGCGCTTTGCAGCGGCATTCAGGCTCGCAGACCGTCGGTGTCGCATTCTACCGGCGCCGGAGCCACATTCCTATGTGTTGCGAGGTGAGGCCAGCTACTATCTGGGAGCCAAGACGGCGGCGATTGCCGATGTTGCTAAGGCGCTTGACATTGCCCCCGACGATGTGGGCGCCAATCGTCGGATGCTCGCCTGGACGCGTGGCGCACAACAGCTTCGAGCTGCGTTTGCCATCATTCAGCAGGACCTTAATTTGGGGTCAGTGCGAGCCGCGGCGCATATTCTGCGGGAACACGGGCAGCGGACGTTCGCCAGGGTGAATATCTTTGAGAATACAATCGAGGGATGGGCAGTCTGGGATCGCGATGCTCCTCTTGAGGTTTCGATTACAGCTGACGGTGCGGAGATCAGTGAAAAATTCGATGCGGATGTATTCCACCCACTGGGCGAATTCGGCTTCGCGACTAGCTTTCGCGTTCACCGGCCGAAATCCACCACCCCCCAGGCGCTCATGCTGTCAATAGCCGGTAAAGTCTTCCATTCCGCACGGGCGGCAGGAAGCGAGATTCCGCTTAGGACGCGGGTTATTTGGCCGCGGCTTCAAAATTCACTGACTCAACAAGTAACGGTCATCGTACCGGTCTACCGAGACTACGATGCAACGCGGGTCTGCGTAGAATCCCTGCTTTATGAACTGAAAACATCCGGCCATCGGACTATTCTAGTCGACGATGCAACACCCGACCCCCGAATTGCGCGTTGCCTCGCCAAATTGACCATCAATCCCCGCGTTGAAGTCATTATCAACGCGCGCAACCTTGGGTTCATTGGCAGCGTTAACCGTGCACTTGACCGCATCAAACAAGGAGATGTCATTCTCCTTAATTCCGATACGATCGTCCCCCGCGGGTTCATCGATCGCCTCACAGCCGCGGCGCGGTCGTCTCCCGACATCGGTACCGTTACACCGTTTTCTAACAATGGCGAATTTGTAAGTTTTCCATTGCCCAATTCGGCCAATCCGCCGAGGTCCCGCTGGGAGGTCGAACGACTCGATGATGTTGCGGCGAAAGCTAACTCCGACACGGTCGTCGATATCCCCAGTGGAATCGGTTTTTGCCTTTATGTTACGCGCGCTTGCCTTGAGCGCGTCGGTTCGCTCTCGGAAGAATTCGCTCGAGGCTACCTTGAAGATGTAGATTTTTGCCTACGAGCACGAGACCACGGCTTCCGAAACGTTTGTGCGCCATCGGTCTATGTTGGTCACGCCGGCTCCAAGTCATTCGGCAGGGAGAAGCGCTCCCTCGTCGTGCGAAACCTTCGCGTTTTGGAGCGACGATTTCCTGGCCATCGTTCGGAATGCGCAGCATTTTCGGAAGCTGATCCCCTGCGACCCGCGCGGCAAGCACTTGAGCGCCTTGCAGCATCCGTTGCTCGCCATTCACAACTGTTTGTCACGGGCGGCGGCGCTATCGGTGCAATTACGCGTCACCGCGCCAGTTCGGTCAGCTTGTCAACTGCGCCGGCACTGATCTTGGAAGTGCGGCACCGCGCCGACGGAGCGCTTGTTAATATAAGACACGCGTTGGGAGAGATGCCGCAGTCACTTCAATTCGATCTTTCAGTACCGTGCGAATATGAATCGATGGTCGATTTCATAAAAAGCAACAAACTATCAAGGATCGAGTTCCTTGATCCGACCAACACGCCGTTTACACTAGTAGATTTGCTCATTAGTCTAAAGGTCCCCTACGACCTATTCATTGCAGACGCAGGTCTACTCGGAAGGCGCGCTGAGCAATACTTGCCGGCCGCAATCCGGGCCGCTGAACAAAAACATTACAAGCCGTTCAATGCTCCACCGGGTGTTGCTAGGGAAATGACGAAATGGCCTGACCGTTGGCGGCGGATTGCTCGGGGTGCTCAGCAGATAATAGTTCCTGACGTCCAAGCCGAGGCGTTTGCGACAAGCGTTCTGCCCCGAAGCATTATTAACAATATTCATCGAACCTATAAGAAGTCTCGTCCGGAAATGCGTAAACGCCGCGACGCGCCCGCCCATCACCTCGGTATCGTACCAGTGCGATCCTGTGCGCATGAGCAATGGCTGATGAGCCAGATTGCGCGTCAGCTCGGTACACTACGACCGGAATTCTCAGTGAGCGTCATCGGCGCGACACTTGATGACATTTCCCTGATGCACATCAGCAACGCATTCGTAACGGGAGCAGTAGAACCGGCCGAGTTCGAGCATTTGGTTGGCGCTCTTGGCGTTGATCGGCTTTTCGTGTGTGCGGCACTACCCATATTTGGGCATCCGATAGTCTCGGTCGCACTTTCAATCAACCTGCCGATAGCCTATTTCGACTGGGCGCCGGGGCTAAGCATCTCAAAAGACAAAGACCTGACAATTGCTCCCCGCTCATCGCTTGCTGACATAATTACCGCGCTAGACCGTTGGCTGGCCGAACCGAAGGCCCGGAGCAAATATCATTGACCGCCTCGTCAATTCCTAGGTTGCGGACCGCGTTTCACCGCTCCGGCGAACAGAGATTTATCGGATTTGTCGTCGACACCGACAATCTCAGTCAAAGGTTTGTGGTCGAGATACTAGTTGACGGACATCCGGTTCGGGCCATTCGCTCCGATGCCCGTTCACAGGACCTTGTCAGTGAAAACGTTGGTGATGGCTGTTACGGCTTCTCTTGCGCCCTTAAGGTCTTAGATAGCGCCGTTGTCGAGGCGCGACTCGCGAACTTCGGAACCGCCGTCGGCGCGCCAATCAGGATTTCGGCTTCTTCCAAAGAGATATCACACCGTCCTATCGGCGGCACCATAAGGTGGCTTGGCGGCTTGCGCTTCACAGGCCAGTTTACCGCCGATAAAGCGGAGCCGACTGGAAACACCATCGTAGACGGGATTTTAGTCTCTCGGTTTCGAGCTACAAAATGGAGCCACGTGGGGACGTCCGAGGGTGAAGCATGTGCGGTACGCACATTCGACTTCCATCTGCCCAAAAAATTCGCGGACGGAAAAGCGCATCGACTAGTTGTAGTTGATGACGCTGGCGAAGACGTCGGCGGGGGCCCCGTTGCTTTCGTTGCTTACGCAGACGGCCTTCGCGAGGCGATAGCAGGTCTCGGGCTTTCGGAGCAAGAGGAACTCCGGGCACAACTTCTTGATCGGTTGCTCCCGATGTCAGTGCCATTTTCCGACTACCAACGTTGCAAAGAGCGCTTTCCGATATTGACCGAACCGCCAGTGATGGTATCAGGCGGGGTGATCATGGTCGGTAACGGAGCGATTGAGAACACGCTTGTAAGTCTCAATGAGCAAACCCATGACCAATGGGTTGCAGCATCGTTGCCGCGAACCCAGGATCCGATGGGCTGGCCTGCCGAGCTCGCCCAGGAGTTTCTATCCGGCGAGGCCGCGGCTTGTGATTTTATTGTCTTCACGCTCGCCGGAACGGTGTTTGAACCATCTGCATTGCACCGAATCGCTAAAGCCTTTGTCGATTTTCCGAAAGCGCAACTGGTTTATTCAGACGTCG
>Ga0182018_10002925_pt1 | contig 16186 bp, 21 predicted proteins | sample 812P2MmetaG_FD_120490 | JGI IMG/M metagenome (GOLD analysis project Ga0182018, IMG submission 120490) | Permafrost microbial communities from Stordalen Mire, Sweden - 812P2M metaG | ecosystem: Environmental > Terrestrial > Soil > Wetlands > Permafrost | place: Sweden: Stordalen | collected... | reverse complement strand
TCACGATCGTCGCCGAGAACGGCCCATCGAGCTTCACGGGCGGCGCGTGCTCGCCGTGCCCGTACGCGATCAACACCGCGGGGGTCGTCTTCGGCGGCACGCTGACGTCCGGTGGTGTGTCGATGGCGCCGCCCTAGGCGAAGCGCGCGAGGTTCGACTCGCCGGGCGAGCACGGGTCCACCATGAGCGTGCCATTCAACTTCGTGACGCAGTGACCAAACACGCTGGCGGTGAACCTGCGTAATTATCCTTGGTTGAGCGAGCGCAGCAGAAGCGCATCTCCGTCATGCTGTCGTGGATGACCAGACGCAGTGCTTCCAGTGGCGCGCTGCTGCGGGCCTCGGCTCGATCTCGCAAGGGGCGGACCATCTTTGAGGGCGGCGAATCGCGGAGGGAAGCCGCACGGCAGCTCTGGTGTCCCGAGGCGACGCTACGTCGCCCTCGCACGAGCGGCGTCGACAACGCCGGCCGGTTCGGGCTCACTGACGGGATGAGGCCGACCGAATTCGAAGCTTGGGCTCACAGGATCATAGATCGCGTCAGCGCGGGGAAACGAAGACGCGCGCGTTGAGCTGAAGCGGCAGAGGATCGCCCCTTGAGGTCTTCGACAATTGCCCAAGGTGCGGCGCCTCACTTGTCCGGGTAGGAATAGGACTTACGTTCGCTTCTCGACGAGATGGTCGAGCGCTGGGTTGCGCTTCCGCCGTGCGTCGCATGAGCTGTCCTTATCGTCCTCGGGGCGCCGAGGAGAGAGGAGCTCTGCTTCATGACAACGAGGAAGAAGCGGACGGCGGTCGCCGGGACGGACAGCGTCGATGAGGGATTTGACCGCACGAGCGGCAAATCGCCGAGGGGGTCGTTCGTCCTCTCTTTCCCCATTCGACGGCTCTCAGAGGGCTCCTTCGAAGCCCAATGCTGCCGGTGCCTAAGGTTCAGCTCTCCTGTCGACGCCGTCAGTCCCGAGCACGCATGGAGCGTACTGATCAAGGCAGGTTGGACGTGGTACACGAGCAGCGTCGGAGGCACCCGTTACGCCTCTTGCATCGAGTGCCTGAAATCAACGTCGTCCCGCGTCCTCGCAGCCGCGCCGCTACCACTTTAGCTCGGGCAACTGATTGAATACGGCGCGGGCGCCCTCGCTCCATTCCTTGCTCAGCGTGCTGAAGCACGGGGGCTGATGAGGGCGCGCGCTGGGAGCAGAGGCCGGGCGAGGTGGGGGCGTCAGAAACGGTGCCGGTCGTGCCCTCGTCCGAGAGCCCGAATCCTGAGGTGGCGTAGGGAACAGCCAGCGCGTCAGATTCAGTCGTTTCCGGCGCGGTTCTGCGACTCGCACGGAGCCGGCTTTGCGTTGGCGCGTCCGTTCACGCGCGCGGCTTCAAGCCAAAAAGGGATTGCCCTCAGGGCCCTTGGACCGCGATGAGCGCCACGCAGCCGGCCCCGCAGGGGCCAAGGTCGCACAGCGTCAACGCTGCGTAGGCCGTCTCGCCCGACGGATCCATCGCGTCGCACGTGTTCGAGCAATTGCTTCCGCCGTCGGCCGAACATGCGCGCTCGCACTGAAGAAACGCGCTGCACGGACTCCCGGCCCCGCACGCCGCCACCTGGGTCGGGCAATTCTTGACCGCGCATGTGTGACAGGTCGGCGACGCGGCGTCTCCAGCCTCTGCGTTCGAGGCCGCGTCCCCGTCGCCCCCGCCCTCCGCGACGCGGGCGTCGGCCTGCGCGTCCGGGCTGTTCGGCGACGCCCCGTTCCCCGCCGACTTTTCTTCGGCGGCGTCGCTCGTGGTGCCTCCGCTATTGGCGCCCCCGCTGGACGCGCCCTCGGATTCGCCCGTGGCACCAGCGCCATCCACGGAGCCGTCGCGATGCGCGAAGACGGAACCGGACCCTCCGCACCCGAGCGCGGCGAGTATCAAGGAGACGCAGGTGGCGGTGTTCGCTCGATGGCTCATGGACCGCGTCGGCTCGCTCAGGAAAACATACCATCAGGCGCTCCGCACGTGACCTCGGCCTACCCGTGCAGTAGAGTTTACCTCTGCAGTAACAGAGGATTTCCCAGACCAGTCGCCTCGGGCCTTCGATTAGCCCGAAGGAAATGACGAGTCGATCGTCGTCCGAAGATGACGAGTCAATCGTCACCCTTTGCACTGGAGAGCCCGATGGAAGTCCACAACACCAAGAAGCGCGCCGCGATCTACTTGCGAGTCTCAACCGACAAGCAGACGGTCGCGAACCAGCGGCCCGATCTGGAGCGCCTCGCCGCCGCGCGGGGCCTCGAGATCGTCGCCGAGTACGTCGACGTCGAAGGGGCCGCCAAGCCGCGCGAGGACTACGATCGACTCGGGCTCGACGCGAAGCGGGGACTCTTCCAGGTGGTGCTGATCTGGGCAATTGATCGCTACGGGCGCGACGACATCGGCACGCCTCGAGACATCCGAGAGCTGGATCGCGTCGGAGTGACGCTGATCTCGTTCGCGGAACCGTGGCTTGACACGACCGAGCCGATGGCGCGCGACTTGCTGATCCACGTCTTCACTTGGCTCGGGCGCCAGGAGCGGCTTCGTCGCTCGCAGCGCACGAAGGCAGGCCTCGAACGCGTGCGCGCCAACGGGAGCAAGAGCGGGAGGCCGATCGGCCGTCCCCCTCGTTTCGACGCTGCGGGGCTCGCCCGAGTTCACGCGCTGCGGGCGGCGGGACGAAACGTCCGGTCGATCGCGATGGCCGTGGGGGTGCCGAGGCCGACTGTGCAGCGCGCGCTCCGTCGGGAAACGAAGCGCGATCGCCGTCGATAGGCGCACGTCGCCACCCATGAGCGATCTGACGCGAACAGGGGTACGCTCGCAGCGTGCACTATCGGCTCCGCGACGCGGCAGCGATCCGATCGCTCGTTCTTCTGGTACTCCTCGGGTGCGGCGGCCAGTCCGCTGCACCCGGAACGCGCGAGGCGGGCACCGATGGAGCGAGCGGCGTCGACTCGTCGGCAAGCGTCGTTGTCTCGCTCGACGATGCGGGCGTGCTGGGTTGCACGGGAATCCCGACAAGCGGTGCGCAGGTCTACGACGAGACGGATACTTCCTCCGGGCAAGACGGAACGTGCCTGGGGGCTGTGCAGAGCGGCGCAGCTCACGGCATCCTCTGGCAGTCGTCCCCGCCAGGCACGGCTTGCACTGATTCTCTCGAGTGCGCGCCAACTTGCTGCGCGTGTACCACAGCGGGAAGGAGCGTGGCGGCCTCGAGGTGTGCCGCCGGCAAGTGCGCTGCCCCGGACGATGTTTGCTGCGCCGTCGCCGGCACCTTTTCGATGAGCTGCGGAACCTGCATGCCGGGGCCGTCGTGCGGAAACGACGCGAGCGACGCGGGCTTGGATGCAGAGCCGAGTTGCACCCCGACGTCCGAGGACGCCGGCACCGGGCCGTTCGTCCCTCCGCGCGCGCCGCGCGCTGCTTGCACCGACACGCAGGTTCAAACCTTTTACGCCGACTGCTTCGGGGACACGGCGCCGGCAGGGGCCTGCGATGCCTTCGAAGGGGACCCGGGCAACTCTCCATGCATTCTCTGCATGCAGACCGACTCAACGGACGTGGCTTGAGGCGCCGTCATCCAGTTTCCAAACGACCATGCGCAGATCAACGTCGGCGGATGCATCGCGCAGCTCGACGAGGACGCGGGTTCTGGAAGCTGCGCCGTCGCGGTCGAGTCGCTCGAGGTCTGCCGACACGATGCGTGTCTGGGAAGCTGCCCCAGCGGGTCGACATCGGCGGGCTCGACGGCGTTCGCGCAGTGCGAAACGTTGGCGCAAGCTGGCCTCTGCAAGCAGTATGCGACCGCCGCAGCGTGCGACCAGGCCGCCCGTTACACCTCGTGCATCTTCGCCGACTTTCAGGCCTACGTCCTCGGCTACGGCCGGATCTTCTGCGAGGCCGGAATGGACGGCGGCGCCGCCGACGCGCTGGAGTAGACGGCCGTCCAAAATGGTTCGTTAGCTGGCCGTCCCCCCTCGCAGCTTCGACCGCGCTCCTTTTATCGGGCCTCCGGTCAGCTCGTGAGCAGCACCGTTTCGAGACGCCGCCCTTCCGCCCGCGACAGCCGCAGCACCGATCGGAGGTCGGCTCGCTGCGCCCGCAGCGAAAGTCGGCTCGCCCGTCGGCGGCGGAGTCGGATCCATCCAGCGAAAGGACCGGTGGAGGCCTCGAGTGCGACCACCTGGCGCGCGGGGTAAGCTTCTGAGCCGGTGTTTTCGAACCCCGTAGCGACATCTGGTCGCTCGGCATCACGCTTGCGGAGTTGGTCATCGGCGAGATTCCCTTTGAGCGCAGTTCATGGGGAAAGTTCATCGCCATTGCATATGACCCCTTGCCCTTTTCAGACGCATTCCTACGTCTGCCGCAGGGTCTCCAGGCGGTCATTCGCAGGTGTCTGGAAAGAGACCTCCGCCGCCGTTATCAGAGCGTGGCGGATCTAGCCGTGGCACTCGGGGAGTTCGGATCGGACGCGGCCTTCGTCGACTCCGTTCTGCACCCGATCCGGTAGCGCTAACGTCCAGGGGCTGCTCGCCCGATGGAGGCCAAGGAGATGCCGCGCGTCTCCGCGGAGGGGGCTCGCGAAGAAGAGGCTCACGAGCAGGGGCCGGAAGAGGGCGACCGACGCATCGGGTTGCCGTCGCGGCGTCCGCCATCTCGACCGCTGGCGCCATCTGCCGAACTACCAGCTCGAACGTCGAGCGGACGTGTTCCTCTCGATCTACTGTCACTCGGAGACCGCGTCCGCGGCGACGCCGGAGTCCGTGACTCCGCCTTCGGTGCCGGATGAACCTGGATACACGGCGATCCAGTCCAATCGCGAGCCGTTCCCCGCGCCGTTCGGAGCTGCTCCCGACATCGTCTGAAACGTCCCGTTTGGCACTGCGTTGTGTGACGAGTCAAATGTGAACCGTGACACCGCGCCGGTCCCCTGATTACCTACGAAAAGCTCTCCCCAAGGAGCAAAACTGAGGCTCACTGGGTAATTGAACCCGTTTCCGGTGATCGTGCCGTTTGCGGTAGCGTTCCCCTGAGCGTCGACAGAGAAGCGAGACAGAGATTGACCTACGGGATTCGCGACGAACAGCTCACCCCACGGAGTGACCACGCTGCCATACGGATTTGGAGCCATGATCGGCGTGAGTTGCGTCACGGAGTGGTCGGGCGCAACGAGATACTGCTGAACGTTGATGCCGGTAGAGTACGCCTGACTTACGTACAGGATTCGTGATGTCGCGTCCCAATACACTCCCTCACACTCGGCCACGTTGTTCACGGTCCCCGCCAACGACGCGGACCCCTGCGCGCTAAATGCGACCCGCACGAGGTCTGAAGCGCCGAAATTGGCTATCCAAAGTTCGTCGTCCACGAACGCGCTACCCTCGGATGGCGTCGACAGACCGATGCCCGTGATTGTGCCGTTGGCGGTCGGCGTACCGAACGGGGAGAGGAACCTGTAGATAGTCTCGCCCGCGAAGCTCGTAACGAACAGCTCCCCCGTTGAACTCAGCGCAACGCTAACCGCCGACGGCACGGAAATGCTCGTGCTGAATATCGGATCGGCGGTTGGCGTGACCGTGTAGCGATAGACGACGCCTGCCATGTCATCAGGAACGAACATCGTGGCGACATTCGATCCTCCACCGGCAGCCGCATCTCCAGCGGACGCGTCTACCGAACTACCCGTGCCCGACTCCGGCGCCGCATGGGCCGCGGAGGTGTCTGCCCCGGTTCCGCTATCCAACGAGGCGCCGCTACCGGGCGCGCCTGCGCTGCTGCTGCCGAAGCAAGCCGATAGGGTCAGCGACCAGAAGCACGTGCCCATAGCGCCCACCAGACGAACCGCTCTCATCGAGGCCCCACCTTTCCGTACTTCCACCCGTTACCAAGGCCAACTCTCCGTGTCACGGGCCAGTTTCCGCTCACGGCACGTGAAGGCGTGGGAGACCGCGTGCCCGTTCCACCCCGCCGCGCCGCGAGCGCGACGCTCGCAACTCGCGAGCGACGGTCACGCGCCGCGCGCCAAGGCCTTCGCGGCGGTCGTCAAGGGCAGGAACAGCGTCCCCGGCCGGCTCTCGAAGCGCCGAAACCCGTGATGTTCGTAAAACATGACCGCCTGCTCGTTCTTCGCGTCGACGACCATCGCGTAGGCGACAACCTCCGAACGCAGCGCCCGATTCGCAGCGTCCATGAGCAGCGCCCCGCCGAGCCCCCGTCCTCCAAAGCGTTGGTCGACGGCCAGCCGGCCGATGCGAACTCCCGGCAACGTCGGGTAGCGCGGCAGGCGCTTCGTCAGCTCCGCCGGAAGATCGGGCGTCGCGATGCTCGTTGCCGCGATGGTATAGAACCCGGCGACGCCGCCGGTCGCCACCTCGACCGCCACGAAGCAATTCGTGATGTGCCGCCGGACGTCCTGGGTAACGAGGGTCTTGAGGTATCGATCGAGGACTTCTTCGCCGCATCCAAAGCCGGTGCGGTCGTGCTCGGCGAGCACCTCTACCCGGAAGGGCGCGGTCACTTCGGCGTGCGTCCGAACAGATCGCGATGTCGCTTTGCGGCTCTGCGCAGAGCCGGCGCGGGAGTGGGGGGCTTCAGGATGGCGTCCGCGATCCGCAGCTGGTCCTCGATGGACAGTCGCACGACGTCCGCTTGCTCAATGGCCCGGCACGCCGCTTCATGCGCCGCTGCCACGACGAAATCCGTCAGCGTACGGCCCTGCATCTCGGCGGCGCGCTTGAGCAGCGCGTGGACGTTCGACGGGAGCCGCGCTTCCAGTCGGGCGGTCGGGGACGAGTGAGCCATGCCTTGAATGTACGGCAATATGCCGTAAGTTCAAGCTCTCCCGTTCTTTGCGGCTCTGTCGCCTGGCCTCGACGCGGATCGGCGGGGCCGCTCCTGCAAGGTGTTTCGGAGGGGACGGGACGATGACCGACTCGCGGCTGCCCGTAGCCCCATAAGCCGATCGCGCGGCTGCGAGGTCCGAACCTCGCCCGCGCCCTCCGTCTTGGGGACCCGACCGGGTCCGCCCGCCGATAGGCTGGCGGATGAGCCAGGCGTAAACAATGCGTTGCTTCGCACTTCTGAGCCGTTCTCAGAGAATGCGGCAGATCGTTCATCGTGATCTGGGGGAGCGTGGCGCCCCCGCCTGCATCTACCTCGGCCACGCGCCGAATGAGAAGGGGAGGATCAGTAGTGCTTCATTTACCCGCCTACGGCGGGGTCAACTTCACCACGCTCCCCTGGCCGGTCACCCAGTAGACACTCGTGGCATCGACGCCGAATCCGAAAGCGTTGTACATCGACAGCGCCAAGGTCGTCATCGCACCGCCCGCCGACGGCACGCTGAACACCCCATCCCCTTGAGCGGGTCCGAGGTCGCTTGTAAAGTACACGTTCGACCCCAGGACCGCGACAGGCCCCTCGAGAGTCCCGATCGAAGCAAGCGAGACCGGGGTTCCGCCGTCCAACGCGACCTTCATCACCGAGCAGTTTGCCGTCCAGTATGCGCTGGTGCCGTCGACGGCGATACCCTCGGCCCAGATCTGCTGCGTAGCGAGTGCGCTCGGTGTGCCGCCGTTGATCGGCTCCTTCATCACGGTGCCGTCAATCCTGTTGGACCAGTACACGCTCGTGGAGTCCACGGCGATATCCGTCGGGGACCAGCTCGAGAGAGACGCGAGCACGATGGGCGCTCCGCCGTCCAACGCCATCTTCATGATGGCGCCGCCGTCGCATGACCCCTCGCCCCAGTAGAGATTGGTCGAGTCGATCGCCAGAGCAGAAATGTTGTTCTGCCCAGATGCAAGCATCACGGGTGTACCGCCGTCGAGCGGTGCCCTCGCGAGCGCGCCATCGAGCGTCGACCAGTAGACACCGCTGGAGTCGACGGCCAGGCCGACGGGGTAGGAGAGGCCTGATGCGATCGCGACCGGACTCCCCCCGTCGAGGGGTACCGTGAGAACCGAGGTGGGGAACGCCGCCGCCGTCGTCCAGTAGACGCCCATCGAGTCTACGGCGATGCTCGAAGGTTCCATTTGCCCGGAGGCAAGCGTCGTCAGACACATGCCATCCAGGCACTCGGGCGAGGGAAACATGGGAGCACTGGCATCGTATGGGCCGTTGCAGGCAAAACACGCGACGTCGTAAGAGGCGCAGCCCGATCCCCCGCTGCCTCCGCCGCCCGTCAACACGCTGCTTGTGCACCTGGGACCAGCGGCGCCGTCGGGACTCCGGTCGACGACATTCACGTCCCCGGACCCATCGAAGGCGGAGGTGTTGCGGGGTTCGCCCGCATCGGTCGCGAGAGAGGCAGGTGTGCAAGAGGCACAGCACGTCGACAGCGCGAACAGTCGAAAGAGCCGAATCTCTACGGTGCTCATGGATGATATCAGCACAGCAGAAGCACGGCTGATACCAAAGGAAGACCGTGAAAATACGGCCGACGGCAATGCGGGTCGTGCCGTTGTGGGCCAGCCACGACACGGAAGTCGCGCCTCGACCCGAAAGGGATAGGACACGGTGCAGAATGGACGGCGATAGTCCCCGCAACGCTGCGAGCGACGTGCTCTCCGCGAGGCGGAAAACGCGTTTTGGACGAGATTCCAAGGCGCTTACAGCCCGGGTAAACGCCAAGCCCGCGTTTTCCCTTTGGTCCCGTAACGCCCCGCCACGGCGGGTAACGCCCCCATCGGCGCTTGACACGGTAGCAGTCGTTGGTTCGAAACCTCCGACGCCAGCGTTGCGAGGCGAAGGCCGTGACGGCCGCTCGGCTGTGGCGACACCTGTTGCTGGCTGATTCGACCGTGCGCTTGCTCACGCGGAACGCGGGTGCGAGGCGCGCGGCAAGACCCAGCGTGAAGCGCTCCCACGGCGTCCACCGGACCCGCCCTCGGATCTTACGCTGCGCCGCAATGAGCTGCTGACGGAGCAGCGCGTTCTCTGCAACGAGCTCGGCGCGCCGGCGAACGACATCGGCCACCAACCAAAACGCGAACCGAACGACGTCTATCATGCAGCCCGTCGTAGCCCTACCCCGACCGGACCGCATTTGTAGCCATGAGGGGGCGCCGATTTGTGGTGCTTCACTGGGGCGCGTCTCGGAAGCTACGCGACGTCGCGCTCGCGCTCCAGCTTCGTCACCTCGACATGAAGTGCAAGGAGGCGCTTCATCAGCACATCCAGCTCTCGCCTTGTAGGCGGCGACGCACTCCACTGCTCGGCTTCCTGCAGGCAATCCTGGGCCCACGCCTGCAGCAGCCCCGTTCTGTCGGAGTGCGGCGGGACTCCAGATGGCGGAGAACCACGTCGGTGGCTTCTCGGACGACCACGAATCGCGCTTGGATCATCATGTTGTTTTTCCGCGTCGAAGCGATGGACTGGCGAAGCGTCGTAACCGCGTTGGCCGTCGTAGGAGATGGACCACCGCACTGGAGTCGGCGGTCTCGGTCAGAGCCGATGGGGAGCTTCTGGACGCCCTCTCCGGCGGTGGTCGAACGGGGTGGCTTGACCAAGACGCGCGGAGGGCTCCCGATCATCCCCCGCTCGTGCGCACAGGGTGACCGCTCGTCGGGAACACCGACCGAAGGCACCAAGAACCACGCGGCCCATCTGGACCGTCGCCGACCCGCGTGCTTCCCTTCGCGCGTCCACGAGTTGGAGGAGTGCATGGAGGTGTACGAGAGCCTCGTCGCGAAGGTCGGCCACAAGCTCACCGCCGAATGGGGGAGCGTGTAGCCCATGCCTCGCCCCCGAACTGGCCGCACGTCCCGGCCGATGGATCTGCTCGGAACGGTGCTCTCCTGGCCCCCGACCACCATCAGCCCCCGCGCTGGCAACCGCATCGGCGGCAAGGTCGGGCGCGTTCGCCTCGACGACGGCCGCGAGGTGGACGCGCACTGGTCGGGAGCGGCGACCCTGGATATATTCTTCCGACCTGCCGCAGAGGGGCAGCGCGTCGCCCTCTCACGAGACGGGCAGGGCATCTACCGCGCGACCCTTGTCGAGCGCGCCAACGCCCCGACGGTCGCTATCACGCCCCCGCCCACGCGAGCGTTGCTGTCATCCCTCCCCCCGACGCTGGCCCGCGCCATCGCCGCCGCCCTCGCCCGGGGGGAGTCGCCCTGGACCATCGCCGCTCGACATGGGATCGCGGTGGGGCAGGTACGGTAGGAGCACTGAGGCCGTCTGCCGCGTCGGCGGTCGACGTGTGGAAGGGGTCGCCGGTCCCGCCGCTCGGCCATCCGGCCCTCGTGCTCGGGTCCACGTCGACTCGCTCATGAGCATCACGGACAGCCCGCCTCGATCCAGTCGGCGACGGCCGCGCGCCCCTCATCCGTCGGCTGTCGTGGTGAAAAACTGGTCACCATCACGCGGCGAGCTTCACGTAACGGTGGTGGAGTACACCGAGTCGAGGAAGCGATCTTTCCGTTCTCGGGAGGCTCGACCTCGCGCCGTGCGGGTGCATCACCATCGAGCGACATGAGGGGCTGTCCCTCGTCCGCCGCAGGTACACGGTCGTATCGAGGCCGTTCCCGTACTCGGTGGGCTCCACCATGATTACCGGCGCGCTGCGTAACGGGCGGATGGGGAAAGTAGCCATGAGGGGTCGGGTTACCTTTGCGCGCCCATGCTCGAAGCTGTCCTGGTGCTCGCCGCCGCCGTGGCGAACGCCTTTCGCCCACGCTGGGTGAGGTCTGCACACTGACCGTCAGTCGGTGCAATCAGTGGCGCTCGTGCAGTAGACGTCGCATGGGACCGGCGGAGACCCGTTAGGCACTAAGCATCCGTACCCGCAAGCGCGGCTGGAAACGGGCGGCTGGTTCAAGCCTCCGTCGACCACGTAGCCGTCGAGGCAGAGGCCCCCGTCCGCACTACAGTCCTGGCATGGGGCGCCTGCGATACCGCACGCGACGTTCTGCGTCCCTTCGGCACATACGTTTCCGTCGCAACAGCCCACGCAGTTGGTCGCGTTGCATATACCGACGCCCTCGCAATGCCCGCCACCACCGGGATCGGCGACACAGTGGCCGCCGTTCATCGACGGCGCGCACTCCTGGCACGCCGCCCCGCCGCTGCCGCAGTAGAGGTCCTGGGATCCCTCGAAACACTCATTCGAGCCCCCTATCGTGATGCCCGGCCCCCCGTTCATCGATGCGTTGAAGCAGCAGCCGTTGCAGTTGGCCGGCGAACAGTCGCCGGTTGTCTCGTGCATGCATCCGCCCACGAAGCACGTGTAGCCGCTGGGGCACGTCGTGCAGGCCTCGCCGCTCCAGCCGCAAGGGATGTCGGTGGACCCGTCGGCGGCTTCGTAAGCCACGAAGCACGTGCCGTCGCCGAGGCAGCAGCCGTTTGGGCAGTTGGAGAAATTGCAGGCCCCCGTGGACTGGGCGTCCTTCGAGGTCGTGGCGTCGAGGTCCATTCCCGCGTCGCTGCTCAACCCCGAGCTTCCGTCGCCAGAGCCACCACTCGACCCAAACCCGCCGCTGCTTGAGTCCGATCCACCGCCCGCTGCACCATCGGGGGCCGTGCTTCCCAGATCAATGGAGCCCCCACAGCCCGCGGCCAGACACAGCATCCCTACGGCGGCCACTGCTCTACAGGTCAAGATCATCGCAGCTCCTTCCCAACACTGGCTCAATGGCCGGAAGGCGCGATCTTGATCACGGAATGCGCGACGTCGCGGTGCCTATGAGAGACCGCACGCGCTGGGCGTAGGGGCTGTCTGGCTGCGCGGCGAGCATCCCCCTGGCAATTCCGCGAGCCTCGTCGATGCGTCCCAGGGCGATCAAGGCCTCGACGCGCAGGACAGTCGCTTCAACCGTCAGGATGGGCTGTGCGAAGCGCCGGTCGTAGCCATCCAGCAAGCGCAGGGAGGCAGCGGCATCCCCCGAGGCGAGTGCGTGGCGTGCTTCGCCGAGCGCGGCCACCTCGGCCGTAAGCGTTGGCTGCGGTGGAGAGCTCCCGAACGTGGGCTCTTGGCCAGACACCGGTTTGGCCGCTTGCGCAGCAGGAACCGCGGGCATGGCGGCAGTAGGAATCGGCGCTGGCACGGTGCGGGGAACCTTCCATTCGGGAGCGTCCGGCGCCCGCCCCGGCGAGGAGGGTGGCTCCGGCTTCGCCTCCGACTCCGCGATCGGGGAGTTGCCAGCCACCTCGGAAAGCGGAGGGCTCGGCAGCGACGCCGATGGCACGACCCGAAAGGCAACGACGGGTGCGCCGGCGTGCCGTCCGGCCACGGGGCTCACCGCCATCCCTCCCGGAGGCGGGCGCCCGGCGCTCCGAGGAGCCGGAGGGCTCAATCCCTCAACCGCCCCGAGCGTGATTGCACTGCCGATCGCGCTGATGGCCAGCCATTTGATGAGGCGCGCGGCCCCCGAAGTCGCAACAGTCGTCGCACCACCGGCCCCTGCCATCGTGGTCGTCACGGCCGCGAAGCCCAAGGCAGCGAGCACGCGCCCCTTTGCAGCAGCCGGCGGGACGTCCAGCCGGGCCGAGTCAATCAGCAGCTTCTCGCGCTCGGTGGGATCGTCCTGGAGAATGGGCCGAAGATCGTTCATGTCGTACCTCCTCCAATTTTGCGCCCCGGCATCGAGTCCACCTTCTGACGAAACTCGGCCCTCGCTCGCCGAAGCCGTGACGCCACCGTCCCTGCGGGAAGGTCGAGGAGTTCCGCGATCTCGGCCATCGTCATCTCGTCGAGTTCAAACAGCACGAAGACAGCGCGAAGCTCCAGGGACATCCCGTCGAGGATCCGATCGAGGTGTTCGCGTGCCCGCCGCAGATCCACCAGATCCTCTCCGCTGGGGGCGTGGTCTGCCGGCTGCTCGTCCTCGGCGACCTCAGCAACTTCGCGCCGTCGACGCCGTGCACGCCGGCTATCGGCGGCAACGCGCAGCGAAGTCTGGAAGAGAAAGGAGCGCTCGCGGCCTGAACGGATCGAGCCCAACTTGCGAGCCACCGTGGAAAAGACCTGCTGCGCTCCGTCGTCCACGTCACCGCTTGCCACCCCGAGGCGGCGCAATGAACGCCAGACGAAATCGTAGTGAGCTTCCACCAGCTCGCGCAGACGCTTTTCGGCGGCCACGTCCTTTACACTTGGAGCTTCGATGACCCCGACCGAGCTGTCGCCAAGTGTGAGCCCAACGTGCGCCATCACCTCTTCATGGCCGCTCTTGGCGTTATTGATCACGGAAAACGATAGCCTGCGCCCAGGCCAAGCTCCGCGCCCACCGCAGGGACTCGGAAAACCTCGGTCGCGCCCGTTACCCCAGCCTGCTGATAGTAGAAGCTGTAGCGTTCCAGCGGTACCCCGAGTCCGGCCGCGCCCTCGATCCAGGGGCCTCCGTGCGATGGCCAGGTCAGGCGGCCCAGGGCGCCGGGCACGAGCCAAGGGCGGCCGTTCCCGTCCGCATCCGCCAGTCCCGTACCATCGGAGAGCAGGAGCCCAGTGTCGAGCTTCAGGCAAACCGTCGCGACCAGCGAAGCCAGCCTCAGCCTCGCCGGGCACCCCTCGATGCGCGCCGTGAGCCACGTGAGGTGAGCGCCGACCCCGCTCTCGAAGAAGGCCTGCGTCGCCGCTGCGAGCAGGGAGACGCGGAACGAGGGGACCAGGGGGCCCGCGCCCGTGCCCGCAAGATCGACGAATACTCCGCCGCCGGCCGCCCACTCGGGCACGAACCCTGCCAACATCTGGCCGTCGACGCCGAAACCCCAGCGCCATTGTTGGGCAGGCCGCGAAAGAGCCTCTGCCGATGACGGTAAACCGCCAGCAGGGTCTGGGGCGGAGGGCGAACGCTTGGGGGATTCCGTAGGGGCGTTGGACCCCACCGACGAATCGGGTGCGCCTCCCTCGATCCCCGCGGTCGGGCTCGTGGCGACGGCCCGCGGATCGATCCCGAGGGCGGTCATAAGGGCGAGCGCCGAGACGACCTCCGCACAGCTCTCGCCCGAGACTTCGCGCCGGCTGACCGCACCATCGACGCCGGTGATCTGCAAGACCCCACGGCTCCTGTTCCCGTCAGGATTTACTGCGACGAGGAACGTGCGCGCGGGCTCGTCGCCGATCGCGGGGCGTGCGTGCTCAACGTGCGCTTCCACCTCGTGGACGAAGAGAGCCTCGTTGGGGCATTTCGCGTAGGCCTGGTAGACGAGGCGGACGGGCTCGATCTGCGCGCGTGCCGGAGCGGCCACCAGGGAATAGGAGAGAGACAGGGCTACCGCCGCAACCGCTTGCCGCTCGGGGATCGCGTGCACCGGAAAGGAGCCTGCACGCGGCGGCGCAGAGAGGGTAGCGAAATCGGTGCCGGTGGCTGGGGGTTCCAACAAGCTTGCGAGAAACACCCCCCTCACGAAGACCAACGAAGAAGTCTGACTACCTTCCCGAGCCTCCGAGGCTTCCTCTCCGTGATCGCCACGATCAACATCATCCTCTCGACCATCCGCGCCACGCGACGCCAACTGCGGCCGCGTCGTAGTCGCCAAGCGCCGCTCGGACTGGTAGTTGAGAGTGGAAACCGGGCCGCCGGGGCCCTATCGCCCGACGACAAACTCCCTACGGCTGAAGTCGCAGGCGCAACGAGCGGCAGTGGCTCAGTTTGAGATCGTCTCCCTAGCTCAGACCGGACAGGTGAATGCAAGACCGGCGTCGAATCCTGTACGCCTGCGCGACGGCGGGCGCCACACCAGCAAGCTTCGACGGAAACGGTGGGCCGCAGCCATCCTCTTTCTGTGCGCTCCCCGTTCTCCATCGCGTTTGTGGCACTCGCGGCCGTCCCTTTGGGCTTCGGCGCCGTGGCCGTGTCCTGCGGCGGCTCGTCTAGCGTTGGGGTTGACGGGGGCTCGGCCAACCTCTCGTCGTCCGGCGGATCGATCGATCTCACTGCGGGTTCGGAGGGAGGATCTTACTCGTATGGGGACCTCCCACCCGACATGAACGCATGCCCTGGCTACCTGCCGGCGCCCGAGGCAGCGCCCCCGGATGACGCGTCGACGGCGTGTATCGGCATTGCCGGTGGGGTCACTGGCGGCTCTGACCCGTGCACCCCGCGGACGTCGTTGACGCCGTCGGACATCAGTTCATTGAGATGCGAAAGCGACTTCGCCCAAGTGTGCGGCGGCACGCGGTATCAGGTGATTTGTGCCTGCCCCGAAGGAACGTGCGCCTGCCTGGGTCCATCGACGCATGTGGCTGCCTTCGGCAACTGCCCATATTGCCCGCAACAGGACCAAGTGGTGTACGCGCTTTGCGGCTTCCCGTATTAGGCGAACTCGTGAAGAGCACTCCTTCGGGCGCGCGCTTTCCGCGAACATCGCCGTTCGGCCTTGTCGCGATCGGCTCTCTGGTGGCGTGCGGTGCGCGAACCGGACTGGACATACTGGATGATGTCCCAGAAGCCAGTCTTACAGACTCCGTTCAACCGTTCGTTGACGCGCCGCTCATTACGGAGCCTGTCGAGGCCTCCACTGCTTGCACCCCGAACGGGGGCGGCGGCGGAGGCGGCAATGGCGACTGCATGACTTGGCTGGATGAGACGTGCGACGGCATCGACTTCCAAGTGAGTTGCGATTGCCCCACGGGCAACTGCGTATGTTTTGGGCCATCCACAAAAGTCGTCCAATTGCCGAGCTGCACGGGCTGCCCCAACGTTACCGAGGCGTTCGCGCTTTGTGGTTTTCCGCCGTATCCAGGTCCGTCTATAGGCGCATGCACGAGCGCCTCGATGTGCTCCAAGGGAGACATTTGCTGTGGCGATCTCGAAATGAGCACCTCCTGCTTGCCCGGGCCATGTCCCTTGGCGACCTTTCCAATTCAGCTTTGCGCCACGTCGGCTGAGTGCTTCACGCAAGGAGACACGTGCGGCCCGCTCACAACCCCCGTAGCCGTTTCGGGCATCACCGTGTGCAATGCGTCTTCAGGCGGAGGCGCCGCGTCTGGCAGCCCGTCCTCAAGCCCTTGAGGTAAGAGCAAGGCGAAGGGGCGCCCCGACGACTGCCTCCACCGTGGCCTGCCTCGGGAAGAAGTCCTCAACGAGCACACGATGGGACCTCGGGTCCCCGGCCCGAGCAGCCGTCCGCGACGACCACGAGGCGGTGGTCCGGCGTCGGCGGACGAGAGCGGATTGGTCGAGGCCCACCTACGCGAGCACGGACGCGCGTGGACGAAGTAGGCT
>Ga0182018_10002923_pt1 | contig 16199 bp, 5 predicted proteins | sample 812P2MmetaG_FD_120490 | JGI IMG/M metagenome (GOLD analysis project Ga0182018, IMG submission 120490) | Permafrost microbial communities from Stordalen Mire, Sweden - 812P2M metaG | ecosystem: Environmental > Terrestrial > Soil > Wetlands > Permafrost | place: Sweden: Stordalen | collected... | reverse complement strand
CTGTCACAGAAAAAGATCGCACCAAAGTTTGAAGAATACGTGAAGGTGTTCTTGGCTTGGTCTAAGCAGCACCACAGGCCAAAGACGACAGCGCTGCACACTACAAACTGCGACACGTTGAAGCGTTTTTTCAAAGGTCATTGGTTGGATGAGATCGACCAAGCCGCGGTCGAGAACTACAAATCCGACCGCATAAAAGAAGATCGTCGGAATGCCGACGATGGCAGCAAGGTCACCGGAGCAACGGTCAATCGTTCACTCACGACACTAAAATTGATGTTTGGACGAGCCGAGAAATGCGGTTTTGGCGTTTCCAACCCGGTCCGCGGCGTTGCCTATTTGCCAGAGTCCGCGGGTCGCATTCGTGTCGTTAGCTTCCTGGAGGAGCTGACGTATCTTTCAAAAGCCAGCCAGCCGTTGCGAGACATCGCGCAGACCATTCTAGACACCGGGCTGCGACCAGAGGAGGTGTTTCGGATTCGCATGGAGAACATCGACTTTGCCGCGCGCACCATCTTCAACCCGTTTGGCAAGACCAAAGCCGCGCGCCGGACCGTCACCATGACTGAAGCGGTATGGACAGCGCTGAAACGACGAGCTAAGGCTGCGAAGGGAAGTTATGTATTCCCATCTGAGAAACACACGGATCGCCCCATAGCCTCCGTGCGGAAGGGACACAATGCGGCAATCCGCCGCGCTGCTATCAAGCAGCATTTCGTCTTGTACGACCTGCGCCACACATTTGCAACGCGAGCGGTTGCAGCAGGGGTCGATCTCCCGACGCTGAGCGCAATGCTGGGACACACCTCGATAACGATGACCATGCGATACGTTCATCCGGCAGCAGAACAGAAGCGGTTGGCCGCTGCCAAGCTGGAGACATTCCGCGTCAACGGCTTAATCCTGGCTGCTAGTGAGCAAGCAGAACGAGAACGGTTGGCCGCTATCGAACAAGCGGCAGAGCAGGAGCGGTTGGCCGCCGCGAAGCTGGAGACATTCCGCATCAACGGTTTAATGGAGGCCGCCAGCGAACAAGTAGTGGGCAGAAGAATGAGCACAGAGGCGCGGATAAACTAACGGACCGCTCGGCTATCTATTTGAAATGTTTGGCGGGGCGCCCAGATTTGAATGGGGGGCCTCCTCCGGGATCTTCGAAGCTCCTCGTGGCTCGACGCTCACTTCCTCTAATTGAACGGAAGCAAAGGTGATTTGACGGCGCAGGTGGGGAGAGGCCCATAAGGGTCTATTCCCCAACGCGGCACACTGTACCTGTCCTGCTTCGTCCATATGCTCAGACTTGCCGCGTTGTTTTCTTTCAGCGTGCACCAATGGAAGAGCATTTTTCTCTGTATTAAGAAGAAGACGCTCCGCACCAAGTTGTTTGTTAATCAGCTGAAATTGAGCCGTCCTGCCCGCCAGACCCAGGGTGACCGGGAGCGCCAGAAAAACCGTCCTTCCCAGATGGGCCAGCTGCCCCTCCGCTACAGTGTAATGAACCGCTCCCTCCTTGCCCCCCCGGACCTCCCGTCCCCCCCGGACCGGGCGAACCTGCATCTCCCCCCTTTCCTCCCGGAGCAGAGAATTGTATCTGCACGCGTTGTTGCGCGATGTTACCTCTGAGAATCACGCGACCACCGTTACCGCCGGCACCGCCATCTCCCCCCGTTCCGCCAGTGCCGCCCTGCGCACCCGCTCCACCGTTTCCGCCCCCATGTGCACAATCAAACAGGTGGTCCACTCCATTTTCGCCGCGCGGACCGGCCGCGCCATTCGTCCCCTTCACTCCATTACCACCATCCTGACCGTCCTGGCCCGGAAGCAAGATATTCAAAATATCTGTCATATTTAGCGCACCATTAATTACCACGGTACCAGCGCTAAGCCCGGATCTTCCGCTCACCCCTGCTTCCGGCTTAGTCGCGACATGTCTTTCCGCGTCGGCAAATGAGACGATCTGGCCGCGATCAGACACAATAGAATTTGCGTCGAGTTCAAAATTTATTCCATTCGTGACAATCCTCGCCCCATTTCGCAATTCGAAGGTCTTGACGGCAATGGTCCGGCTCGATCCTGACCGTGGCGAGGTAATCGTCAAAGTTGCGCCATCAAGTACGATCGTCGGCTGCCCGGCGAGCATTGTCTTGAGTTCCAGAACGGAAGCTCCCGGAGGGAGACGCTTCTCGACTGCGGGCGGAAGTTCATCAATCGTCACATCACTCTTGAAGACTAATTGTTCCTGCTGAGCCTGGACCCCCGTTGGAGCCACGAAAGAAATGAAAGCGAATAGAATTAACAAAATACTGGCATTCGAGTTCGCAATTGTCATGGAGGCCGCGCAGACCGCCTTCACTTTTTTGTCGCACCAATATTTGACCATTCTTCTTCTCCCGCTCGTTTTTGCCTGACGACGCCTCCCGCTATGGGAATGCTGTAAAGCAGATCTGCTGCTGGATCCCACAAAACGTACTCTTCGCTTCCAGCCAACTGCGCCTTTAATTGGACGACTTTTCGGTGGCCCGACGGACCTTTGGCGAGGCTCCAGCCATCCGCAGTCTTAGCAAAAATCTCTCCACTTACCAGCGTGTATTCGACCGTCGTTTGGGCGGCCGGAACTGTCGATTCGAGCGCCAAGTTTTTTGTGCCATAAGTCCGGAGGGCCTTAGACACCTCGGGACTTACCGCCGCTATCTTCGACAGAAGCAGACCGATATTGAACGTTCCTGGCCGCTGTGATTTTCCTCCCGCAGTGTGTATCCCGATGAGGCGAAACTCGGTGTCCAGCACAGGCGCTCCGGAACTCCCCTCATCTGTATCGCAGACATGGTGAAAGTAATCATGGTCGATAGGAGTATCGGTCGCCTGGCACGACTGCCGGGATATCTTCATCGGCTGTGCAAACGGATGATGAATAACATACAAATCATCGTTCGGTTTTGGGTCTTCCCCCGCAATCGGGATTCGTCGATTGACAATCGATATCGCGTCGACAGGGCTCAGCAGGATGTAGTCGAGATCACCTTGCCCTTGCTCGACAGGTTGTGTTTTTAACGGGACGCGCGTACCAAATCCTTCGTTCAAATGATCCAGGTATAAGAACATGGATTTGGGAATAAATACCTGAGACGTCTGCGTCTCCTCGTCCCAGATTTCAAGACAATGGCGCGCAGTCAGGATCAACGTCGGGCTGATGACGAGCCCGGTGCAGACGGGTTTTATTTCTCCCTCCGAAAACTCCACCAGGATCTGGCCCACAGGAGTAGATGCGGACCTGAATTTGGAGTCGGGACGCATCGGACCGATTGATTCCCAGTTGTCAACGGGTTGCTGCCCCTTTGACTCCCTTGGATGGGGGGACTTGACTTGTTGTGCGTGGGCCAAGAAACCCACGCAAGAGATCCCGGAATATGCCAAGAGTATTCGTCCTGCGATCAGTATTCCGGTCTTAAGCGCCATAGGTTGAGGCCGCCCGCTTTCAGTTCATCCCAAGCCGATGCCCCTCAGGATTGCAGTCCCAATTCGAACAGGTTCGCTTCGGCTTCTCTCCTGAGCACCAAACCCCGGAGATTTGCCTGATCTTTCCAGAGCCTTGTCATGGCACGGATTTCTGAAGGGATTCGATCGAAGTTCTTTGACGCCATGTGCTCGCGTATATTCCTCATTTCCTTATATCGCTCGTCGGCAAGGCGGAAGGATGCGCCCCGGTTGTAGACTAGCGAAACAAGCGCCCCGAGGCTGTCTGCGCTCAATGACGCCGTGTTGACCAAGACAGATTGCGTCAGGCCCACATATCGGGGCCGGACTTCCTCAGAATATTGACGCTGGGCAATCTCCCAACTGACCGTCACGGGCGGGAGTTGTTTTATAATTGTTTTGGCACGCGTGCCGGTCTCGCCGCATGCAACCGACAACGCGCGAATGCTGTCGCTATCTAGATAGCCCTTCCAATCTCCTGCCAGGTCATCTGAGGTAACGTAGCCAGTGTCGTAGCCAATACCGACTGTCACCCCGGAGGCTCCCCCAGGCCAGACTGGGGACTCATAACGGGCAGTGTAGACCCTCTCGCTTGTGACTTCGCAGGCCACGATCAGATCACTCGCGCGTGGCGAGATGGGCGTTGTCGATTTCTTGGCCCGAATCGGAGCTCTCTCAAGCCCCGCGGTGAAAGCTTCCGCCAATGCGATCTTTGAACGCATTGAATTCGCTAGTACTGGATCGCGACGCAGTTCGTCGAGAATGCCAGCAAACTTTGCCAACGACGAATCCTCAGCCGGGCAGGCACGCAACCGGTCAACCGCGACCAGGTACCCGAAAACCAGGGAAAGCGATCGCATAAGGAAATGCCGGCGATCAGGCAGTTTGTTGCGTTCGTCCGATGCTCGCATCATCTCGTCTCCGCAGTTATTCGACAACCCGACATAAGCAGGATGACCGGTACCGCAAACCGGACGAAGTCCAAACATGCTCAACCCGGATGGGGGCTATCCTGCAGTGTGTGAACTCTATATCAGAGGCATATCCGTCTGTCTAATTTTTTATCGTTGTTAATTGGTTACTTGACCTGCAAAGTTTTCATCGATATGCTCGCTCCCATAAAATCCAATCGTGGAATATTCCCCGAAGGCGGCCGGATTTCGCTTCCTGAAATACAGGAGGATGAATGCTCCCACAAAAAAGATGTGTAGCACTGATTTTGTTCCTGTTTACCGTGTCAGGCGCATTACTGTATGCAGTGCCGCCCCCCGCGACCTATTCACCTCACGATAAAATCCTGATTTTGGTGAAAGGCTTTCCACTTTCATCGACGATGTTTGGTTATTCCGGCAAGGGGAGCATGTTCGTGTCGACCGGATCGAATGCAGACGGTACGATCCTGTTCGCTCCAGTCAATGGAGCTCAAGATGTCGACCTTGAACGCAATTCCGCAGCTGACTTCACGAACCGGTCAAACTACGGCAAAAACGGTTTCGTCCCACCCGGAATCTATTTCCTCCACTATCACAAGCTTGATTCCGCCTTGGGAACGCTTCGTAACCGCCTTGGCCTCAGTGATTCCCCCGGAAGCGAAACGATTCGCACCGATATTCCGAATCCTCCGGTAACAAGGACCTATATTCAATTTCACCGCGCGTTCAACAACCTGAAGGAATTCAATGCAAACGTATCTGAAGGATGCATCACGCTGACAGCTGACAATTTTTCAAAGCTTTTTCCTGATGCGCTGTTCGATCAAACCCAGTCTCCTCTTGCGCCAGGATCAGGTGACCCGAATCCCCTGAGCCTGTCGGGCTCCCCGAACAACGTTCTCGTTTTCGTCACGGACGCGATGACACCGGGGAAGCAGGACAAGCAGCTCGCCCTGTTTGACAAAATCCGCAGGACACTGAAGCCTGCAGACTTCGCCCTGAGTCCAGGATCCCAATTACTGACGTACCGAATACAGTGGAAGTGAAAAAATGGATTTCTTATTATTCGTCGGTTTCTAAGTTCCGTTTAGATCTCGAACCCGGTGATGATCAGATTGGCTATCACCGCCGGCAGTAGCTCTCTTTTGCAACTCTTCAGCACGAATTCGCGGCGGCGATGCTCGGCTTTAATGTCAACTCCAACGCCCCGCGAACGCCTGCGGCACCTAAGAAATTGAATTGAGTCCGATTCATCCACGTATACGAACCTCCCAGGTCGTGAGTTGTGAAGTACTCACTGAAGTTTGTCTCTCGGCTTGATTTCTTCTCTCTTACCAGCAAGCACGTCGCAAAAAGCACAAAACCCAGTTGCTGACCCTCTCATCATCTCCCGAATTGTTCGCCTTCAAACCAAAAGGAGAAGCACGACCAGAGCAACGAGCCAGTGATATACGCTCAGTTCCCCGATGGCGCCAAACCCCGTAAAAACGCTGCGCAGTCCCGTACCCTTTGCGTGAATCTACGAGCCTGCGCGCCGACCGACAGCAAAACTATGCCGCGCATAATTTGTCCGGACCCTCATTGCGTGTTTATCGATGGCGATATCATATAACTTGCGATTCTTCCTCCGCTTCGAGCCTCAAGCACCATGAATGTATGCTCAAGACTCTGTCCGCTGCCGTGAGAAAGACTAATGCGAACAGGTTTTCCACAAGATATGAACCTATGCGGTTTAGTTTTAATTGACTTGAGTTTGTAGGTTATGTATATATCAGCGCTCAATATCGGCTGATTTTGTCCATTCTGAGATTCGCTTTCATGCCCACTCTTAAGCCGACTTGCGCGCTCCGCGTTGTACGCACTTACATATTTTGTTGCGTCGAAATAATCCCTCGATCGGCTTCAGTCAAATTCAAACAGCCACACCATTAACGATATCCTTCGGAGCGTTTTGTGAAAACAGTACTCGAACTCTACTCTCCTAGAGCAGGTCAAGACACAGACTTAACTCTTATAAACCGCCTCATCGTGGATGACCAAAGACTGATGTGGGAATTCCCGTCCAACCCCACCTCTGGAGCGCAACGAATTGCGTTGTACAACTCGACTGGCAATCTCTTGTTCTTTGATTGCATCGCTCAAGACTCGAGTCACAAAGGTTCACGGGAATTCACTGTCGAAGCGACGATTCGATGCCTTCTCAATCTAACTGGAATCGTTACGTGTTCTGCGAGACTTTTCAAAAAGTCGACCGGAGAAGTGCAACTCGACATCCGCTTCTCCTATCTGAACAGCGGGGTCGGAGCGTTTTCTACCCATGCAATCGGTTCTGCCGACGACGTCATCGAGACAATATCCAAAGAAACGCAATTCTTAGATAAAGATCACAAAACGGACAAAGGAACATTCAGGATTGGCGACTTCGAATTCAATCCGGAGAGCGTCGAAGACACTCAACATCCACTTCAGCCACTGAGTATGATGTTCCGAAATGGCGATGGAATTGGATCCATTTCATTCCATCGAAATGCACGTGCTACGAAATTCGATCCCCCGGCAGCGGTGAAAGACCTCGTCTCGGCGTCCAATACGATCGCAATCGTCATGGACCAACCAGCGTTCGAGAAAAAGGAGAGCGTGGCGAAGGGCCCCATTCATAGATGGAGAGCCGTTGTTGGAAACCTACCTGAGTTCAATCAAAAAGACTTTCTTAGTGAGTGGAATACGCGCGTTGCTGAACCATTTATTTCAACAAAAGATTTATCCGCCGGATCACTCTTTTCGACGATTCCGCGATTGACCGGCCCGAAAGTTGCACCTGTCTGGCTCTTGAAGATCCAAGATTCGCGTGCCGTTGCTGCCGGCACGCTGGGCTCTTCAAACTTCGTTTTTGCTCCGATCGGTATCGCCCTCAAACCGCCCGACAAAATTGTCTTAGCCTCAGGCGGCGTTCAACCGGGAATCGAATACAAGTCTGTTCAGATCTCTTTCGAGTTCATGCGGTCCCACGATGATCATTCGTTGACGAGCACGGTTAATTTGCTGCCCGGTAGTGACGGCCTTTCGTCTGAGTGGACCGCATCGCAATCGGAACTCATTTTCCGGACTGCATCGGCGGTTCAAGAAGACTCTGCTCCCCAGCGATTCCGGATAGGTTCGCTTGATTTCGTGTCAGGCAACCTAAAAGGACTCCTCTCGGAAGGGACCTTCACCGCCGACCTCGAGGCCATATCTTATTCTGAAAAGAAAAACGACAGCCTTTTCGTCGGCCGCCAGTACTCATCAAAGTTCCTGCTCAACGTCGCTCAAGTACATCCGGGTGCACAGGATTTCGTGCCCGAGGATTTGGTCGTACCGGAGAACTATGATGAAAATGAAGACTGCACAATCAGTCAAGCATTCGTTCGAGAATTCCCATTAATTATAGAACGAACGAATGAAACCGCTTCGGCCAAGGCAACCGACAAAAGCACATCGCAATCGCCTCTCCAAACTAACGCGACTAACGCGACGCCATTGACTCTTGATATTTCCGAAGACACCTCTCCGAGGAAAAATCGCACCATCCGTGTTTCTTTGAAGACTGTAAACACAGCCGACAACCGAGTCGCACCCAACCAGCCAGCAAACGATCGAAGTGTAGTCGTCCTGGATCGTAATCCTTTCCTTGTAGCGGAGGTTGAATTTCCGTCTTTCACTCAGCAGCACCCAGGCAGTGAGAGTGCGATAGTTGCTCAGTGGAACAGCACCCAAGGAGATGGTCCGTCCTGGATGATTCAACCCGCGTCAGACCAGACCGTGGAATTGATATTTCCGCCGCAGGGAATCGGCGAAACCATAGCCAAAGAAGGCTCGATCCAAGCTCAGGGCGTCGTTGACACCCGTCTCGCGCCACCAAGCCACTTCTCCATCTATCCTTCCTACTTCAAACAGCGATATGTCGAAGTTCCTTGGAATCTACGGCGCATTTTGGGCTATCCAGGACAAAGAGCACCTGGCGTTGGAATTAAGCAATTGCAATTCGAACTCCTATACGGACTTTCTTGCTCAACCGATTACCCGTATCTGAGATTGGCCGAAATCTGGTCCCTGTTCGGACAGATTCCCGGTCGTATGCGTTCCGTCCTAGCATGGTCAGCGGGAAGCAAGGACGAGACAGAGAAGAGCTTAAACTACTATAAGAAGTACAGGCGCAAGTGGAGCGAGCTTTACAACCAATATTTGAATAGGCTCGCAATTTATGAGCCGTGGGATTCCCATCAACCCGGCAGTCTAACCCTGAATGAAAAAATCCGCTGCGAAATACGTGAAACCGCTGATCTCAAGCGCCCGGTAGCAGGGCCGGCATGCGAGATTCCACCAGGACATCAGGATTTTCAGGATACCGGGATTCTTGGCGGAGCTGTGGGAGGCTTCGAATCGCGCAACGTGTATTGCGCCCTGATGCGTAATCCGAAATCGACAGGTGCGCAACTCGTCGAGCCTATGTTCAGTGCCTATGGAGGCTACGGCACGACAACAGCGGAATTTGATAACGGATTGACCCGCATTTCCGCACACATCATTCAAGGTCGAATCGAATCGTACACTGTGGAGCGCTTTGGTCGGATCGCCGTATTTTGGAATAAGGCGAAACACGTAATCGTTTATGAACGCACGGTCGCGCCTTCCCAGCAGTTCCCACACACCTCTCTCCTTGGGCGCGCGGTCGTACGAAAAGTAAGAGAGTTTGTCGAAATCCTTGAAACAACCAGGAACTATCCTGAGAAGGATACACCGCCGTCCGTTCGTGGATTCGTCGCCAATTGTGATTTCGGCAAGAACGCTGTCATACCGGTTGACGGTAGCTGGGGCAACGACGTAAATACGTCCGGTTGGAAAATCCCTCTTTGGAATCCGGCGACGCAAAGCATTGCGGAAACCAAGGACGTCTATCGTAAACCGACCATTACTCTCGGTTCTTTGTGCGACGAGAACAAGAAGCCGATAGTCTTACCGCAGCGCCTCGAGGAGCCCGAAAAACTCTTCTTTTATACCAACACGACTGTAAACGCGGACCGGGACACTGACAACTGGAAGCCTGTCGCGGGCATCGACTACGTCGATCTCGCATCGCCAACGCCTGCAAAAGCGCTGTGGAAACCGGATGCGTCCGCCGATGTGTTCCCTCCCCAAGCCATGCCCACCGGATTTAGCGCATTCACCTATACCGTGTCGGCAACGGCAAACGGCGCGAATGTGGTTGCCGACCGCACACAACAGGCCATTTCAGTAGTCATAGATAACGTCACGATGATGAGGGCTCGGCCAAGCGAGAAAACGCCTGACCCCGCGCAAGAACCGCATTTGACACTGGATAAGACCGTTCAAGACACGGCGGCCGACGTCATTTCCGGAGTTCGGGAAATTTACCAAAAGACGGGAGATCTTGGCCAAATTCGAAAACAGCTGTCGGACCTTGCGCCGAACAAGCGTCTTTCGGAAGCTGCCTCCAACTTCACAACCGCTGCTCTCAAACAGGCCGGACTGAACTACTCGCCGCCTGAAAAGTTCCAGCAATTCATCTGTCGATTCATCGGCGAACAAGTGAAGAAGGGCGTGGACCAGTTCCTCGCAGACAAGGTATTTCAGAACAAGAATTTTGTCGACACGATCATCGACTGGCAGGCACAAAAGATCAAGTTGCTGGACCAGGTTGCCGAGGAAATTGGAAATAAGCCACAATCCTGGACAAAAGCATCGTTGACCGATGTTCTCACTCACGAATTCAGCGAGTTTGACCAAACGCTGCTGTGGTTTCCAACTAATCCCGAGCCAATCCAGAAGGTCGCTGATGCCGTCGTTGCATGGAGCAAGGTGTGGGATGGAATTGTTTCAGACTACGACACTCTGCGCGGTACGTTGATTGCGCAGGTGAAACGCTTAGGCACGGGGCTTCTCAACGCAGAGGATCTAGCTAAAGCGCAGGTGCTTGTCGGCGGATTTAGACAAGCTTTAAACGCCTACATAACCAATCTGAACCGCATCGTTGCACAAGCGGTGCCTCCGTGGCTACCCGCCGTAATCTTGCCGACCTCGAAAGGACCTCGACTACTCCAAAACTTACTCGTTCCGATCGACACGTTGGCTTCCCGCATCGACAATGCGATTCGCAATGTGTCCCAGCAAGCCAATAAGTCTGTTCAAATCTCACAGGATCAAATTCTCAGTATCCTGAACAAGTTGCCACAAAAAACAGACCTCGCTGTAACTATCGATCTCAACACATGGCAGCCAGTTACCAAATCATTTTTGACCGACTGGATCGATCACACTCTACGACCGGTCGAAGATTCAATTTTGGCAAAAATACCTAACACGATCGATCTGGCAGCAATTAAGGCCCTCGAAGCTGATTTTGTCAGTAACGCGAAACAGAAAATCGGCGCAACCGCCGCTGATGTCACCAACAATTGGCAAGCAATCGGCTCCAAAATAGCAACTGCCGCTCAGTCAATTTGCGGCCAGTTGAACCTCGAAACTGATTTGTTCCCCGATTGGACGTCCAATGCACCTCAAGAAGTAGATAAATGTCTCGAGCTAGTAAATCAAACGCTGCAAGAAGGCCTTTCGAAAGCGAATGACTGGCTGCAAAACCTTGGAAGTCAAACAAACAACCTACAAATTCCGGATTTTGCGATCGGCCTGGTTCGAGCGTTCGGAAATCCTCCTACTGTCCCTGGTCTGAATTTCGGAAGCGATTCCGTCGCATATTTCTTCAAGCATCTTAATCCAGACCTTGACATGTCTCCGGTTCTTGCCGCAGTCGACAGCGGGCTCGGCAAACTGAAGGCGTTCGGCTTGAATTTGCCGTGCACGGGGTTGTCGGATCAACTCATACCGGATTCGCTCAAGAATTTTGACCTGTCATCAATCTTCCGCAATTTCGCCGGTCTAAATCTATCGAACATGTTCTCGGGGTTGCATCTTCCCGACACGGCAAACTCAGGCGTTCACGTCAAGCACGGAGCAGATCCGCAATCTCGGCGTGCTTGGCTGGAAGCTGACATTGATGTACCGATCCCTAACTCAACACTTTTTTCATTCACACCTCTTCAGATAGACGTAATTTCGCCAAAATTCAAGGCCCACGCCCGTTTCGAAGTTACGCCGGATGGCGTGACACAACGAGTCGCTTCTGGAACGATCACCGCAGACTGGGTGTTGCGCGTAGGTGGGTCAGAAATAGTCACCTTCACGCAGACTCGATTGATATTCGACGAGCAAGGAAACGTGAAGTTTGATATTGCCGCGAAGAACGTGCAACTCGCCCCGGTGATGTCTTTCCTAAACAGCATAGTACAGAGCGTGCCCGGGACTGGGTCCGGCTTTACGATTCGCTTTATCCCTCCCGCTGCGGCGGAAGCTCGGCTTGATCTGGCTTTGCCTCCGATGAACTTCGGCACTGTCGGAATAGCGAATTTAGCGTTGGCGGCCGGCCTGCGACTTGATGCGCTTGACGACTTTTCGATCAGCGTGGAGTTCTCCCTTGGCCGAAGACAAGCACCCTTCACTTTAACTATATTTATACTTGGAGGAAGTGGATATATAGAAACAAGCCTCACATACAGCCCACTGCGCAAGACCCTGAAGTGCCATGTTGACATCGGAATCATGGCGAGCGCCAGTCTAGCCATCGCACTCGGGCCGATCCGTGGAGGAGTCTTCGTCTATTTCGGGTTGACCGCGGCATTCGACAGCGGAGGCGGTCCAGACCAGTCACTGACGCTCGGCGTAATGCTCTTGATACGCGGCGACGTCTGCCTGCTTGGGATCGTCCGAGTCAGTCTCTCTCTCTTACTTGAGGCCCAATACGACGGGTCAACCGGTGTCCTTCGGGGGCACGGCCACTTGGAAGTGTCGATCAAGATCTGCTGGTGCTTCACCTTGAACGTTTCAGCTGATGTTTCTTATGAATTTAAAGCCGGCGCACTTTCAAGCTCTCGCTCCAATTCCACAGAGATCCTCGTAGCGGCCAATTTTGACCCCGGCTACAGCGACGAATTGCCTTTGTACACCATACCCGTCGATGACCCGCCTCCGGACCTCATGCCGCGGTGCGGCTCCACAGACCAAGCAATCTATATCGAAGACTTCATGAACATGTTGGAGTTCTAAATGACAACGACCACGCCTTCGCTCGCAATTATCTTATCCGTCGAGGAATTCACTATATCTCTGGTCGAATCACCGTCTACCCCTAAGACAAAGCCTGCTTCGACAGTGCAGCGGTCAAGACTCTTGTTGGGCGTGAATCTCTCCGTCGCCCTCGGTCCCAATGCCACCTTTACGGATTCCGAAAAGAAACAATGGCTGGCCCCATGGAACTGGGAAATCCACCAATGGCATATCGCTCCCGCAATTGATGGATCACAAGTACAACAATCACCTGCGGCAAATCCTCCCGCTCCACTGACACCATCACAAAACGAATTCTTTGGCGCGTTGACGACCGAGTTGAACGCACGGTTGAGCCAGTCCATCCTCGACGACGCCGTGACCTGGCAGGCTGCCATACAACCCACCACAGAGAAGGTGTCGAACACAAAATCCGCGAATGCAAAATCCTTTGCTACTTGGCAAGCACAACTGCTCGATCAATCCATGCTTCCATCCCCGTTGTCTTCATGGCTCAACCTTTCTGCAGTATTGAAGGTTGACTTGCCGCAGACGGTATCCGGCTATATCGTCGCTCCGGAATTCTCGATTGGAACAACAAAACTTGTTCCCACAAATGTCACGAACGACAATGGCCTCTGGAAGTGGGAATACTCGGTGTCCGGAAATGGATTTTCGGCGGCAGCGTTCATGCCACCGTCAGCCAAAGTCAAGGGCAAAGAAACGTTTATTAACTTGGACGATCTGCTCGTTTATTCGAGTGAAACATCAGACGAGGATCGCAACGACGATTGGAGGACGCACATCACGGACCGAATCGCAGTCGGATTCGACATGGCGCAAATCCTCATCTATGCCACGGAACAATGTTCGAGCGTTTTCGATTACTCGATTTTGGCAAAAATGTTCCTGGCGTCGCTTCGAGACCAAATTCGGCCAACGGAACGACTCGGGAACGAGACCCTCGATGCCTTTACATCCTCAGGAGGGACTCTCCTACTTCAATTCGCCGAATCTGGAGCATTAGATGAATACCAAACGTGGGTGGAAGTAATCCAAAATGGAGCACAAAGCGCATCGACTCCGCTTCCGTCCCGGTTTCTCTCGCCGTTTCAAGAACTCGCAAAGATAGGATCCAACGCCGAACTTTCTTCGGTCCTCGGAAACATGCGCTCGCTCCATGGCAGTATCCTGGACCAGGGAGTGCTTGCGGCACTGGTAATTTTTCAATGGGAATTCGAACATCCCGAATTCCTAAAAACGTCCGGGTACGACCAGTTTCGAAAGTTTTGCGTCGACACCTACTTTCCGAAGGTCGATCTGAGACAAAAGCTCTTATCCGGATTGGCCTCACCTTTCATTGGGCAGCTTTTCAACCCGATTTCTGCACCTCGAGGAACCACCGAAGCAAATCAGCTTCGATCAAACTTTGTAAATACGCTGATAAGTCAGCCGATTTCACAGGACAAGGGTAGCTACTGGAATCTAAGATTTTCCACAAACCAAATTACGCCCAAGATTGACGGCCAAGAAGTTCGTGCCCTGGCCACCTTACTCACTCCGAAAGCGAAGGATTGGGCCGATCAATTCGCCAGCACAGTTCTCATCCCTAAAACGAGCGCAGGTGCGAAAGCGCCATCGAGCGCCGGCTCAAGCCCGATCCTGATACCCCTTGACCGGATCCGGCTCGCTAGCGCGGATGGAACCGATGATCATGACGACGTGCAACGCCACATTCGCGGCACTCTGACGTTCGTCCGTAGATCCAGCCAGGGAGGAACGCCGTGGCGTTGCCTCAACACTGCTCAGGCCATAATTACGATTCTCGACCAAAACGGTAAGCCCAAATCCGTTTGCTTGGACAGCCCCGTTGTCGTGGCGTCGCGTGGTGGATACTCCGCCAATCTCTCGCAATCGGTTGCTGCCTATGACGACGGACCACTGGCGGCAAAAGGTCCCCAAGCTTATGCCTCGGACGCGCACTTTGGCATCAGTTCCACGATTTCGGCCATGCGCAACCCAATCGTCGGATACACCTATTGGAAACCCCCAGCAGGAGACCCCAAGAACCACCCATCTCCAATGTCAGGAAACTTTTGCTCTCTGGCGTTCAGTCACACGTTTGACGCTTTTTCATGCGGCGTATCCAATGCCGGTATTCTTCCCGAAATACTCACCCAATCCACAGATCCGACTCGTTTGAACGATGAAATTCCGGCTTCCGTCACCCTCCCTTCCACCGTACGTCATTCGTTTCCTTATAAGAGGAGAGTTCCCGTCGGGCCGATCCAGCTCGTCGCACATAGAGATGCGGAGGTTGACAAACCGGAACGCCACGTTGAGTTCCCTGTCATTCCTGATTCGATACTCCCACTATCGCGCGATAAGAAAGCGATATCGCCCAGTACTAAGACGCAGGAGGATTCTTCACGCGAAACCGTCCCCTTGCTCATGCTGGTCCCGGATTCTTTCCACAACCGGACGATTCCCAATTTTTTTGAATTCGATGTGGTGCCACCTTACACCGACTTACAAACCTGGAGCCGATGGGTTCGAGACGACAAAACCTTCGATAGTCAGAGGCGTGAGGCTTGGTCTCAACGATTTAGCGGAAAGCCCACACAACTGCTTGATCCGGCGGTTCAACAAGTCCTCATTAACATCGATGGCGTCGCTCTGGGGGCATTCCCCGTCGACCATCATGCGCCAAACAAGAATCGAATCCATGTTACGTGCAATCTTGACGAATCATCGAATACACCGAGCAGTGCCATCGATGTCACTAATCGAAGAGCTACAATTTTCATAAAGAAAGGATCGTTCAGAAGAATCGAATTTTCACTCTTGGTCGCCGATTCAGACGTGGCGCAAAAGTTTGACAACATCGACGGATTCGTCCCTAGCAGTCAGAGCAACTTCCATGCTGCCTCCAATCTCGCGATCCAAGCAGAAGCAGCCACTGAAGAAATGCCTTCGAGGGAAGACATCGCCGCAGCGTTGTCCACTTCATTCACTTCGCCAGAGACCGTCCAAGTCACGATGTACAATGCCAATTCCTCCAAGACACAGCTGTTTTCCTACGTCGGCTACGTTCAGTTTCATCGTCAGGTATGGCGCTGGCGCGGACGTCCAGTCAAAAAGTTTGACCCCCAATGGCTCAACGGTTCCGCACAATTCGGCGACGAGCTAGCGCAATGGGAAGCGGAGCAGTTCGGTGATCGTGATGACGGAGACCACTGCGTCGTCTCCGCGTCCCAAATCGGCAAACAAACGTTCAGCTACTCCGAAAGTGTTTCTTCCGATCCGAGAGCGACCTATTTCCGGTTCGCAGCAACGGCACATAGCCGTTACGAAGGACTGTTCCAGCCGGATTCAAAACCAATTCCGTCCACTCTGCAAAACCTATCGACCGCATCACGCTGGAAGCGGTTGTTTGTGCCGTGTCGTTGGGCCGAAAAGATTCCACCACCCAAGGTCACTGTCGTCCTGCCGTTAACCGAAGCGGTCGTTTCGGCTTCGGATTCCGATAAGAACCGTAACCGGCCCGGCCTCTTGGTTGTTCTGTCCGAACCCTGGTATGGCATAGGCGGGCTGGCGGAAGAATTACAGATCGATGTGGCGCTCTCTGAAAAAACACAT
>Ga0182018_10002922_pt1 | contig 16203 bp, 19 predicted proteins | sample 812P2MmetaG_FD_120490 | JGI IMG/M metagenome (GOLD analysis project Ga0182018, IMG submission 120490) | Permafrost microbial communities from Stordalen Mire, Sweden - 812P2M metaG | ecosystem: Environmental > Terrestrial > Soil > Wetlands > Permafrost | place: Sweden: Stordalen | collected... | reverse complement strand
TAGCTAAGAGGCCCTGACTGAACCGATTTGGAGCAGTTCTGTCTTGATGTCTTGAGCGCGTTTCAAGAGACTGCGAATCTCAGCGTTATAGCCAAGCTGAAGTTTCGCGATTCGCATTGCTTCGTTGTCGTATTTAATAGCCTTTTCCGCCGCAGTCCAAGTAATCATCGTGAAAACCTCCCTGAGTACTTAACGAGTCGAGGAGTGTAGGAAATCCCGAAGGAGATGCTTTAGGAAACCCGGCCAGAACCGCGAAAGTCGCGGTTCTGGCCGACACGGTAGGTGGAACGGTGGTTCAAGGTGTTGCAAAACTAGACGCATCCGTCCTTACTGGGTGGGCTGGGTAACCGCATTCATCTGAAGAGTGACCGCAGTCTGCGCCAACAGTCTGCCGTTCACCGATGCTCCAGTGTTAACGGCGATCATGGTTTTTGCCAGTATGACGCCCTCGAAGTGCGCGGTGGTTCCAAGAGTCACCGCGCCAGCGACCTGCCAGAAGATGTTCTTGGCCAGTGCGCCGCCAGCCAAAGTCACATGCGTAGCGTTGGCCTGGTTCAGCGTTCCCGCCACCTGGAAGATCCAAACATCGTCCGGGCCACCCGAGAGGGTGACATCCTTTGAGATCAAAACACCGGTAGACCAGTTGTAGAGTCCAGGAGCGAGGGTTAGCCCGCCAATCTGACCGGCGCCCAGTCCAACGAAATCGGGTTGAACTCGTCCGGCAGCGTCGTCGTACGCGAGTCCCATATCGCCCACAGCCGCGGTCAGGAAGCTGGGGTTAGTCAACCGGCAGGGGAGAGGACCTGCCGCGTTGACGGTGTACAAGTTCCCCGACACTTCCCCGCACGTGAGGAGGAGAGCTGCACCAGTGATGGGGCTAGTTCCAACATTCCCCGTAACAGCGGATTCATATACGTCGGTGATTCCGGTTTTGGCCAGAATTACGAAAGTACCGGCCGTGCCTAGGTTCACGGGCGGCGGACCGCTTGCGCTTGCGCTTCCACATGCGACCAGCAGTAATGCCGTCGACCACATCAAACGTTTAGTCATTGTTCTTAACCCTCTTTTTTCTCTTTAAGTCTTATTCAAAACAGTTACGAGATTCTGTCTTGATTTTGCAGATTAAGTCCAGACGCCGATCATGCCCATCAGCCCCAGTCTGATTCTTTCGTAGGACGCAGGCTGAAAGATTTGTCGGTGTTTGTCTTACAGGGAGGATGCAGGCCGGAAAAGAGGTGGCAGGCTGGACGAAGCCGCCAGCAGTTGGGACGTTCTCAAATCACCAACCCGTTTCGGCTCGCGTACTGGACGATTTTCGCACTATTTTTAACCCCGAGCTTTTCCAGGACCCGAGCGCGATAGGTGCTGATCGTTTTTACGCTGAGGCACAGTTCTTCGGCGATTTCCGTAACAGTCTTCCCCGAGGCGATATAGGACATGACTTCATACTCGCGGTCGGAGAGCGTCTCGTGCGGCATGCGCGTGAGATCCTTTCTTACTCCCAAGGCCAGCTTTTCGGCCAGCGCGGAACTGACATATCGCCCTCCGGCTAGGATCTTGCGGATGGCTTTCGCCAACTCCTCGGGAGCGCTTTCCTTTGTCATGTAGCCTCCCGCGCCCGCCTTCAGGACACGAACGGCAAATTGGTCTTCCGGGTGACCACTCAGGACCAGAACCGGGAGCTTGGGCCATTCGGCCTTCAATTCCTTGAGCAGATCCAATCCGCCTTTTCCTGGCAGGTTGATGTCGAGCAGCGCGACATCCCACTCTTTTTTCCGAAGCTGTTCCAGCGCCTGCCGGGAATCGGCGGCTTCTCCAAATGCGGCCCCGTGGAACTCATCGGAAAGCAGCGACCTCAAACCACGTCGGAGAATCGCGTGGTCATCGACGATGAGGACTCGTATCATGGGTTTCGTATCATGGGGTGGCGGCGGGTATGGTGCCGGATTTCTCCGGCGATGGGAGCGGAATCCAGGCAGTGACGGTGGTGCCTTTTCCTGGTGCACTGGAGATATTCAACTGTCCGCCTAGAATGGCGGCGCGTTCCCGCATACCCAGCAGACCCAGGGATTTGGAAAGCGAAGGGTCCGCCTGATCAAAACCCCGCCCGTTATCGCGTATCAGCAGAACCAGCCGGTCCCGTTGCTTCTGTAGGACCACCTCGACCCGCGTGGCTTTAGCATGGCGCGCGACATTGGTCAAAGTCTCCTGGAAAATACGAAACATGGCGGTCGAAGCGTTCGAAGCAACCACTTCCCGGGTGAGCAGCCGGACCTTGCATTGAATGCCGGATCGGGCCTGGAATTCCTGGACCTGCCATTCCACGGCGGCCGCCAAACCAAGATCCAAGACAGCGGGCCTTAGCTCTGTCGAGATTCTGCGAATGGATTGGATAATGCTGTCGGCCAACTGCCCCGTGGAGTGGATCCTTTTGAGCATCTGGCCGTTTCTCTGCGGCAGCCGCCCCGCCAGCCAGGCGAGATCCATCTTCACCGCAGTCAACGACTGGCCCAGTTCATCGTGGACTTCTCGGGAAATCCTGGTCCGCTCCTCCTCTCGAACGGACAGCAGGTGCGCCGTAAGATTCCGCAACTGCTCGCTGGAAGCACGCAGTTCCTGTTCGGCGCGCTTCATCTCGGACAGGTCCGAAGCGATCAGGCAGACAGCCCGCGTGCTGTCCAGGCGGAGTGGATTCAAGGAGAGATGGACGGACAAAGGGGCGCCTTTTTGCGATTGCAAACGGATCTCGCCCCGGCAGTTCCTTTGAGCCGCGCGCCGGAGTAAAGCATCCAGTCTAGGATGATCGTCGGGCCAAACCAAGTCCAGCATGGAAGAACCGATGACGCTCTGGAGCCTCGCTCCCAGAAACCGGGCAAAACGGCCGTTGCAGTGCAAGACGGTGTGGTCACTGCTGAGAACAGCAGCGCCTTCATTCATTCTCTCCACGAAAACACGATAGGTATGATCGGCCCCCTTCAGCGTGAACACTTTCGCCTCGCCTTGGCGGTTCACAAAAATCGCATCCACTTCGCCGGAACGAATGGCACGGAGGGTTTCCTCGGCTTCGCTCAGGCGTGCGACCAATTCCCGACGCGAAAGGGCCGGCAGTTTATGCGGGTCGCGGTTTTTCTTCCTGTCAGCCAACCTTTTTCCGCCTTCCGCCAGCTATTGCTCCCGCGTTCCCAGGTCCAGTCCGAAGAGCACTCTTTTTAGGTTCGACAGGTCCCCAACGAGCCTGCGCAGCGGGGACGGGAGCCGCTTAATGAGCGTGGGCACCGCCACAATCTGCTCGTCTCTGGCCAGATTCGGCTGCTGGTAAATGTCGATGACTTCCAGGTCATACCGATTCTTCAAGTACTGCTCACAAATCTGCTTGATGTTCTCGACAGCCAGCGCCGATTTCAACGTGGATCCGCTTACGTACAAACGCAAGACGTACTTTGCCTGGCGAGAATGGGAGCCAGGCTGCTCCAATTCCCCAGCCAATCCGAGTTTCCGCTTTCCAGCCGGCCTGCTCTTTTCTAGGGCGTTTTTCATGTAGGCCTTCCTGAGCTGGGTCAGTCTACCTTTCGTAGATCCAAGCCCACCAACAGCCGCACGCTGTTGGACAGGTCTCCAATGATCATTCGGACCGGTAGCGGAAGCCTTCTTACCAGGGACGGAATTGCCACGATCTGGTCGCCGCGCGCCAGTTGCGGATTCTTCCTCAGGTCGATCACTTCGATCTGATAGCGGCCCTTCAGGTGCTCTTCACACAGCACCTTGAGGTTGGCAAAGGCGCGAATGGACTTGGGAGTCTGGCCCGCCACGTAGAGCCGCAGATTCCAAACCACCGGTTTCCGGAGGGCCGATTTGCGAGGCCGCGCCCGAGTTTTTGTTTTATTTGTCGGCATTCAGCGTCTCCGTGCGGCTTTCGCGCGCACATCCTTCTTGTAGGAAGATGAGTCCGCTTTCCGGCTCAGCACCATCCGCCCGCGGTCCTGCACCACTTCCTCGCCGAGCAATTCCGATTCGGAAATGGTCTGTTGAATGATTTCTTCTTCCACTTCAAACTCCGCTCGGAGCATAACCATGCGGGCCTCAAAGATCCGGCGCTTGCGCTCCAGTTCGCGCCGGCGGGATTCCAGTTCTTGCAGGCGGATCGTAACCACTGCTTTCTCGCGCATTTCCTGGGACACCCGGGCGGAACCGGTCAGCACGCCCTCGGGTCCGAGGTAAACGTCCAGCAATCGTAGGCCGTCCTCCGAGAGCACGAATTCGCGAATCTGGTTGGAATGTTCCATGCCTCTCGATTTCAGCACGTAGAGCGCGCGGTTCCGCTCTCCCCCGACCTCGATGTTTTTCAGCAGGAGCCAGGTGTCCATGAGGGAGGAAACGTCCGCCTCGCTGGCTTCCAGGGCCCCCGCCGCAGTCAAACTGGTAAAAATCGCGGTGATCTTCTGGGTCTTCAGAAAATCGACCAGCCGCGTGAGCATGGACCGCACTTCATTCTGCGTGCTGACCATCAGCAGATTGGTAACCGGGTCCACCACAACGACGCTGGGCTGGAAGCTGGTGATGTGTTTGTGGGTCAGCAGCAGAACCTGTTCGATCCCCCCGTAGGTGGGACGCGCCGCATGGAATTGCAGGAGCCCTTTGCGGACCCATGGCTCCAGGTCGATGCCAATCGAACGCATATTGCGGACGATCTGCTGGGGTGATTCTTCGAAAGCGAAAAACAAAGCGGACTCACCGCGGCGGCAGGCCGCTTCCACGAAATATGACGCAATGGTAGATTTACCAGTCCCCGCGGTTCCGGATGCCAGAATGCTACTTCCCCGATAAAAACCCTTGCCGCCCAGCATGCCATCCAACCGAGCAACGCCGCTCGAAACTCGTTCGCTAGACGCATCGTGGTCCAGGCCCAATGAGGAGATCGGCAGGACTGAAATGCCTTGGTCATCAATGAGGAACGGATACTCGTTCGTGCCGTGGGTCGACCCCCGGTACTTGATGATGCGCAGACGGCGGGTCGAGATCTCCTCCCGGATACGATGATCCAGCAGAATCACGCAGTCTGAGACGAACTCTTCGATGCCGTGCCGGGTCAGCCGGTCGGGATGGTCCCGCTCGGCGGTGATGACCGTGGTCAATCCTTTTTGCTTGAGCCAGTCGAACAGGCGGCGGATTTCGGCGCGCAGGATACCTGGGTTTGGCAAATCCTCGAAGAGCGCTTCAATGGTGTCCAGTACGACTCGGCGCGCCCCAACCCTCTGGACTGCGTCGGCAATTCGAATGAAGAGGCCCTCGAGGTCATACTCGCCGGTTTCCCCTAACTCGCTTGGCGTGATGGACACGTGGTCCACGAACAGTTTCTTGTCCGCCACCAGTCGGTCCAGGTCGAAACCCAGCGAAGCGACATTCTTGGTCAGATCTGGGATCGACTCCTCGAACGAGATGAACACGCCGGGTTCGCTGTATTGGGTAGCGCCCCGAACCAGGAACTCCAGTCCGAACAGTGTCTTTCCGGCACCGGCGCCTCCACTGATGAGAGTGGGACGGCCGTGTGGCAACCCTCCCCCCGTGATTTCGTCCAAACCCAGGATTCCGGTGGCTGCTTTCGGCAGCATTTTGGAAGATGGCTGGCTTGCTTTCTTCTGTGGTCCCATTTATTTCATCCTTGCCCCAGGCGATCTACGGCGGGTTGGCAGTGGCGGCGCGCCATCTCCCATCCTCGCGGGTCGCCCCTTACCAAAAAGGGGGCCACTCGGTCCCTCCACCATACACTGCTTCTCTAGCACATTGCGACGGTTACGCCTGTGGGTGGGTTTCGAAGGGTTCCGGGATATGAGCCCATCGACGGAAACACTCGGCAGGACCTGTGTTGCTAAACGTTTGTAGGTCTTGGCTCAATCTGTTGCGATCAATCCGCGGTCGCGATGCGGCTCGTTGCGCGGTTGGCCAGTATTAAGCTCACACTTCTCCCTCGGACCAGCACCACAAGTCGGACAACGGACGGCGAGTATCTGTTTTGGGCTGAGTTCTTTTGTCATGGCGTAGGCATAGCATACGATCAACATTTACGGCGACGTGGTGACGGATGAAATGCGTCAGGCGGGATCGAAAGTAGCAGAACTCGCACTAAAAAGTGATTCCAGATTGATTCCAGTCCTCGCAAACAACTGAAAAGATGGTCGGGGCGATAGGATTTGAACCTACGACCCCCTGCGCCCAAGGCAGGTGCGCTACCAGGCTGCGCTACGCCCCGACATGACTAGCAGAATTGATTCTAAAGCACTTTCCAACTTTACGACCACTCCAATTGATGATTTCCGGCCTCGACCGTGCACAAACCGTGCGCTTATCGGCTCACTGCACCACGTCCGTGCACATTTCTTGCCCACTCGCCGAGGTCATTTCGCTGGCCCGGCGATTGAGGGTGCCCAGAGCTTCGTGCTTCATCTGCAACTTCATCTGCGAATACTTCTTGAAGACTTGCGCGTCTCCCTGGCGAAGCATTTGTGCCACCCACTCGTCCGCTACGCCTCCGGCACTGAGCCATTGCGATTATTAAGTCGCGAAGGAGGAGAACTACATGTTCGTCGAACTCATGCCACTGATCGAGAGGCGAGCCGTAACCATCACCGTGGGTTCCATCAAAGCTAGAACACCTTCACCAACAATGATCTGGCCACCCGGGTAAGCCACGGCACTCCGAAAGCCAGCGTAAGGATCAAGGTGAAACTTGTAGGTCAGTGTGCGCGAGCTGTGTTGGGCAACCTTATCCCCGATTCTTTGCAGGTATTCTTCGATCCTCTTGCTTTCTCGTGTCTCGCCAACCTCGTTCAACTTGAAAAAGGAGGAAACCAAAGCGTTCGCGGCACGGATCTCATCTTCGAGAGAGAGTACCGGTGCGCCTGGGCCTGAGGATCTCCCGGATTCAGAAAGTTGAACGCCTGTTCTTGACGATGGGTACCTCATAGAAATAGCAGTAGTCGGCGCGAGGATTGCAGCCTTCCAGCCAGCAGACGAACCGGAGGGTCGAATACATTGTCATTAGGGACGCAATGTGGTCAGCGCTCCATTGGGCCCGTTGTACACTCCCGCTATCTACATCGGACAGTTTGCCTGCATGCAATATGGGAACTTGCCGGCGTGCTGTCGGTTCTTGGGCAAAACCGTTTAAATGTCCGAGCCTTAAAGACGGAATACAAGCAAGACGGGAGGTTACAACTCGAATGATTACTCGACGAGATGCAGTTCGCATGTTGAGCGCGGCCTCAGCCGGAACGTGGTTCGCGGCGACCCAGATCGGCCTCAACTTCTCCGTCGTACCACATGCCTCCGCGTCGAAGCATGATTCCACTCCTCCTTTCGCGCCTGGTGACCCTAAGTCGCCAGAGAGGGTCGCATTGATTGAAGCGTTTAAGACGCGATCCGAAGGGCTGCAAGACAAGTTCGAGGCGCGTACTCACAGAGGTGACTGGGTGATGCCCTATCGCTTGTTTCGGCCAGCCACGACCCGAAGAGTGCCCTTGGTCATTTATCTGCATGGCAGCGGAGGGTTAGGCGACGACAACCTGAAGCAGCTGACTCTCGGCAACCGATTCGGTACGCGCGTCTGGTTGCTCCCGGAAAACCAGAGGCGTTTCCCCTGTTACGTCGTCGCACCGCAAACCGATCGGGATGGATCCGATACGATTTTTCGCAGCAGCCGGCGCTGGAGCTCCCCGGATTCGGAGACGGGGATCGATTAGCGCTGGAGATCGTCGATGCTCTGTGCCGCGAGTTCGCTATCGATGAGCATCGCATTTACATAGCGGGCAACTCTATGGGAGGCGCAGGCGTGTGGAACATGCTTGCGAATCGTCCGCACTTTTTCGCCGCCGCGGTGATCACTTGTGGAGGCGTCTCTCCCGATGATGGCACTGGGTCGGTTGAAACGCCATTGTGGAACTTCCACGGAGACGCTGACGAAGTCGTTCCCGTGTCCTCAGCCCGCGCTCGGATAGCGGCCAGGCGGAAAGCTGGCGGACATCCGCTATACACCGAGTACCCCGGCGCAGATCACGATAGTACGACAAGATTGGCCTTTACCGAACCAGTGCTGGTGAAGTGGATTTTTTCTCAACGTCGTGGCAAGCATGTCGATGGGTGAAGATGAGTGTGCATGCGAGCGTGAAGGAAAGAACGAAATTGGGAGTTGATTCCATGAAGAACGCGGTGGCAGGAGCCCAAAGGACATGAATAATTTGAAGCGAGCTGTGGTTGCTGTTCCGGCGCTGGCATGCTTTTTTGGTTGCTAGCGGAAAGAGCATACGAGCGTCTGGTGCCAAGAACATGGGGGAAGATCACAGAACCAAGATGTCGGTCTTGACGCTCCTGTTGGACTCGCTGGATGGGTTGGAAGTTCAGGGCATAAATGAGGACGGAGCACACCCGGTAAAAATCCAGACGAATGTCGTGAGCTATCGCGGTCGCCGCGCGGTTGGGATTGTCGATGACGACGGCACCACCGCGACCGCCACTGGGGGCCAGGTTCTCGCAATCGTGAAGAACTCCGATTTCGGAAATGGCACCATTGAAGCCGAAGTGGCTGGCTTTCCGCGCAAGGGAGCTAAGCCAGGCACGCGTGGGTTTATCGGCATTGCATTCCGTGTTCAGGATCACGGCTCACGGTTTGAAGCGTTCTACCTGCGAATGACCAGCGGCCGTGCGGACGATCAAGTGCGGCGCAATCACGCGACACAGTATGTGTCCCAGCCGGACTTTCCGTGGCATCGGCTGCGCGACGAAAAGCCAGGGGTGTACGAATCCTACGTCGATCTGGTAGACGGTGCATGGACCAGGATTAAGATCGTAGTGTCCGGTACCAAGGCCCAACTCTATGTGAATAACTCTGACCAGCCCTGCCTGATTGTGAACGACCTGAAACTAGGCGAGACTCACGGCCAGGTCGCGCTTTGGACTGGCTCCGATACTGAGGCGTACTTTTCGAATTTGAAGGTTGAGTAGCGTCGGAAGCGTGACGAAGTTAGCAGAGCTTCGGTCGCAGAATCCCTGATTCACCGCATGGAGGAGTCTAAATTGATGCGCAGAAATCATCCCGGCTTGCTTCGGCCATTACTTCTTTCCTTAGTTTTCTTGCTGCGCATGGCTTTGGGTGTGCAACTGTGATTGCCGCAGTCGCGCTGGCGGCGTGCCTGATACCCGCGCGGCGTGCGACTAAGGTCGATCCCATGGTGGCGCTGCGCTACGAATGAGACGAGGATAGACGATGGAAACTCTGCTTCAGGATGTTCGCTATGGTTTCCGCATGCTGCGGCAGTCGCCGGGGTTTACGGCGGTTGCGGTCATCACTCTGGCCTTGGGCATCGGCGCCAATACGGCGATGTTCAGCGTCATCAATTCCGTGCTGTTTCATTCACTGCCATTCAGGGATTCCAGTCGTGTAACGGTCCTGTGGAAGACGATGTCGAACGGTAACCGGAACGCCTTTTCCACGCCAGCCTTTCTGGAGATGCGCCAACAGGGAGATTTCCTGGCCCATCTGGGCGCATTTTCCGGTGTGGGGAAAAATCTCGGAAGCAAAGATCTTCCGGAACGGATCGCAGGAGGAAAAGTCAACTACGACTTACTACCTGTCCTGGGAGTGCAACCGATCCTGGGCCGGCTGTTTTCCTTGGACGAAGACCGCCCAGGGGCAGGCGCGGCCGTGATTCTGAGTCACGCTCTATGGTCCACACGTTTCGCATCGCGTCGCGACCTATTGGGCGAGATCGTGGATTTGGATGGCATGCCTTACACGGTGGTGGGTGTGATGCCACCGGGATTCCATGTTCTGGCCGACACTGAACTGTTCTGGATCCCCCTTCAACTCGAGTCGACAAATGCCCAAGCTTCGGCGCGTAATGTTCATTGGCTTTTTGCTTTTATGCGACTTCCCCAGGGAAGTAGTCAGAAACAGGTACAAGCGGGGTTGGACGCAATCGGAGCGCGACTAAAGGCGCAGGACCCCACTGGGGAAGGCGGATTCGGAGCGACATTGCAATCGGTCAGTGACTTTGTGAACGGATCTGTAAAGCCGGTACTGCTGTTGCTGATGGGAGTTGTCGCCTTTGTGTTGCTGATCGCCTGTTCGAACGTGGCCAACCTGTTGCTGTCGCGGAGCTCTATGCGGGAACGTGAGATTTCGATTCGCACTGCGCTGGGCGCCAGTAGCTGGCGGATGATCCGCCAGCTACTCACAGAGAGCGTACTGCTGGCAATGCTGGGCGGCGGCGTTGGTTTGTTACTCGCAGAGATTGCGATCAAGGCGCTGCGGTCGGCCCATCCATCGAGCGTTCCCGCCTCAAATGCCATAGTCATTGATCCCACAGTGCTTGTCTACACCACCGTTCTCTGTGGAGTTGTGGGAATCCTTTTTGGCCTCGCCCCGGCTTGGGATGGATCGAAGGCGAACGTGAGTGAAACGCTGAAGGAAGGATCGCGGGGCAGCAGCGGAGGCTTTGGAAAGCATCGTGCGGTGCTTGTCGTACTGGAAACGGCGTTGGCGTCAATGCTGTTCGTCGGCGCCGGCCTTTCGCTCCGAAGTCTATGGCGTGCGGAGTTGGTGAACCCGGGTTTCAATCCGGAAGGAGTGTTGACCTTTCGCGTCGCTGTCCCGGCGCAGTTTTCCGAGCAACGTATACCGCTTTTCTACCAGCAGGTAGTGGAGCGGTTACGCTCGCTGCCGGGTGTGCAATCGGCTGTACTGGCGAGGAACCTTCCCATGAGCGGGACCGACCCATCGATGTCGATCACAATCGAAGGCACGCCGCCTCCAGCGTCGGAGATCCCCGTCGTGGCGCGACTTCGCGCCATCGGCCCTGACTACTTCAGCGGTCTTCAGACATCCTTATTAGGTGGACGAGAGTTCACCGAGCACGATACTGGAGCGTCCCCGCGGGTTGCGGTTGTGAGTGAGAGTCTGGCCAAACTGTATTGGCCAAATGAGAACGCGCTGGGCAAGCGATTAAAGCCCGGAATGCCAGGCGGCGACTGGTACGTCGTGGTTGGAGTGGCCTCCGATGTTCACCACTGGGCTGCCGATGTCGACATCGAACCGACGGTTTACTACCCCTACACGCAGGTGCCGCCAGCGTTTTTGCCGACGCTGGAAGGCAACATGAGCATCGCCGTGCGCAGTCAGAATTCAGCCGGTCTGCTCAGTTCGATTCGAACAGCGATGGGGGAGGTGGACAAGACAGTGCCGGTTTATGACATCAAAGGCATGGAAGAAATGGTCGCGGAATCAGGGGCATTGCGACGCTTCGATATGTGGTTGATTGGAACGTTTGCCGGTCTCGCATTGACTCTGGCAGGAGTAGGGATCTACGGAGTCATTGCGTACGGGGTTTCTCAGCGGACACGGGAGATTGGTATTCGCATCGCGCTGGGCGCACAACCGGGGGATGTACTGCGATTGATCGTAGGCGAAGGTGCTAAGTTGGCCTTGTCTGGAGTGCTCGCAGGACTCTTTGGCGCCTTTGTGCTCTCGCGGTGGATGTCCAGTCTCCTGTTCGGAGTGAGTCCGCGAGACCTGGCAACGTTTTCGGTGGTGCCCTGGATGGTTTTGGCATTGACTCTGTTCGGCTGCTATATCCCAGCACGCCGGGCGACCAAGGTCGATCCCGTGGTGGCCCTGCGATCGGAATAACGTTTGGAGGCCAACTGCGGAGCTCCTTTTGGAAGCGGACAAGAATGGCAAGCCAATCCCCTAAGCAGCCAGGCCTTTTAGGTGCGTCGTGATATGGAAGCGATCGAGCACATGCAAAGCCTGACTAGCCTCCGCCGCCATCACGATCAAATAAGGCTGCCACATATCGCTACACACAAACCGCAGAACCTTCACCACCTCCGGCCCTAAGGCCTGCAAGCCCCGCCGCAGCGTGGCCTGCGTCCGTCGCCGCCCCACCCATAACAGTCGTCGGCAATGACTGTCGATCTGATAGATCACGGTGAGAAACCGCTCCGCCCGTTTCCCTTGCCCCCAATGGATTTCGTCAATGCCGATCGATCACACCTGCTGCAGTTGCCGCTGCGCTAAGCCCCACTGCACAAACCATTCCACCAAGCGGTACCATCCGGATTGACAATAGCCCCAATTTAATGCAGACCGTGCATTGTCAAAATAAAGTGCCAAAGCCATCGGCCTCCCCCTAGCCCGAGCACCACAGCCAGGGCACAAAGAACAACACCCCACGCAGCCCGCGAAGATTTCTTACTCATAAGCAAGTGCCTCCCGCACAGTTAGTTTTGCTGCGAATCGTGCGGGCAGGAGACTGGCGGCGCCGGCAGACAGGGCTGAAAAAGCAAGCCAGATCCATAAGCCTTGAAGCTGGAAAACAGAGTCCAGTCTGCTTTTGAAGATGAGGAAGGTCAGGAAATTCCCCGCAACCCGGCTCAGAGGCCAGGCAGCAAGGGCCGCCAGCATCCAACTCATCACGCCGATTACCACGCCCTCGGCCACAATGATGCCCATCACGACTGAAGGCGAAGCTCCTATCGCGCGAAGTACTCCCATTTCGCGCCGGCGCTCCATCACATTGAGACTCATAGTGGCCGCCAAGCCCAGACCACCAACAGCCGCGATGATGCCTGATATCACAATGAGAAAAACGTAAATCATCATCAGGTGCTGATCCCGACCATATCTGAAATCAGCTTTACTGCGGCTGCCTGCCGCGCGTATTCCTTCTTGCTCCAGGTTGTTATCCAAAGCAGACTTGACTGCGTGCATCGAAGCAGCATCCGTCTTTTCCAGCGTGAGACATAGAGTGGTTCTCATTGCCGGATAGCGCTGGCCTATAAAAGCCTGAGTTATATAAGCCGTCGGAGGGAGAAACGGTTCTCGGGCAACACCCACCACATGCCATGAGGTCAGCCCCCCTTTGAAACGCAGGGCGATCGTGGTGCCCGCTCTGATTTGTGATTCTTCGGCCAGGGTAGTGTTAATCACGAGCGCGTCTACGTCTCCGGGCAGCAGGTTTCTGCCGTCCACAATTTCGAGGTCAATCGCTTTTGAATTCTCAGGTAAAGCAATGATCGGGAAACTCAGGGTGTCGAGCGAATCGCCGCCTTCCCGCGCGTCTTTGCCCGGAATCGAAGCTCCTGACGTAAACCAGCTTTCCGCCCTGACAACGCCCGGGGTTTTTCGTATGGCGCGCTCGATCTGCTCCGAGGGATACATATCTCCCAAAAAGATCTGCAGATCGTATTTGCGTAGAGCAAAGCTGCGGTCGAGCGTGTGGCTCATCGAACTGCGTATGTTGAGGGCAGACATGAAAAAGAGGCCGCTCATCGCCAGGGTCAGCATCGTCAGTACCAGCCGCGTGCGCCGGCGAAAGCTGTTGCGAATGGACAGCAGAAGCGGGCGGAGATTTCCGCCAATCGTCGCCATGGCGCGATCAAAAATACCGATTCCGAATACGCTGTGGGAGACTCCCCAGGCAGCCAGGCCTTCGCGCACAGAAATTGCGCTTCCTTTCCAGATGGGCCAGGCCGCAGCCAACAGCGGCATCACGATACCAACCGCGAACGCAAGCGCATAAACCCAAAAGGGAACGGCAAAGCTGGTGATATCGAAATTGAGGAAGGCGGCGAAGGGCCGGCATAGCGCGCGGCTTGCCAGCATTCCGAGCGGTAGCGCTAAAACAGTTGCGGCAATTCCCAGCAGCAGCGCTTGCGCAAAGTAGATGCGCGCGACCTGTCCACGAGTGCCTCCAATTGCTTTCATGACGCCAATCTGGCGAACTTGCGCGGCCATGATCGCCATGAGCAGGTTGACCACAAGAACTCCACTCATCGCCAGTACGAACAGACCGAAGCTCCCCATGGCTAGGAGAAACCCATCCATAAGATCGGCATGGGGGTGTTTCCCGGGCCGGGGTACGTCGACTCCACGAACGGGATGACCGCGGCCTTCTACCAGTATCTTGACGTGGGCGCTAACGTCGCGAACATGTTTTTCGTCAAAGCGATTCTCGGCAACCAGAATCTTTAACTCGTCCAGGTAGGGTTGTTCTCCCAATTGAGGAAGGGTATCGAGCGTGATATAGCCATAGACGGTATTCTCCATGCGCGCCTGCGCTGGGCCGACATCGTGCACGCGGCCACTTATCCGCAGACTCTGTTCTTTGCCCTCCCCTATCCTGATGGTTGCGGTGTCGCCGATTTGCAATCCTGCGACGTGAAACGCATCTCTTTCGACCAGCATCTCGCCCGCCTTCGGAGGCCAGGCGCCGTGGTCCGGCGTCAGCTTGCTAATGCGTATGTTCCCGTAGTCTTTGACTACAAACAGAGTGAGGTCGCGCCATTGCACTGGTCCGGTCTTGATTGAGCCGTACACTGCCCTGCGTGGCTCCGCGTCGCTGACATCGTGATCGGAGAGGACTGCGCTTACCAGAGCGTCGTCAATGGCATCCGTATCCAAAGTGGCAGAGGCCGGGTTGCTGGCAAGATATCCTTTGTTAATCTCGCGCGTAAGCACCGCATACGTGGAAAGAACCGCGCTAAATCCGACCATCCCAATGGCGATGGCCGCAATCACCAGGATGGTGCGCGTACTCTCCTGCTGAAAATCACGGATGATTTTTCGCCATGGCGCTGTCATTGACGGACTTCCCGCGCTGACATTGCTGTTACAGAGGTCATCAGGACGCCGTCCGCCACTTCGATCCTTCGGTCGACGACACAAGCAATGTCCCGCTCGTGGGTGGCGATCACGACGGTTGTGCCCGAACTTGCCATTTCTCGAAATAAGGCGAGGACCTCACCCGACGTTGAGGAATCCAGGTTCCCGGTGGGCTCGTCGGCAAGAACGACGGTCGGACCGTTGGCCAGCGCTCGCGCAATCGCGGCGCGCTGCTGCTCGCCTCCCGAAAGCGCAGACGGCAGCTTATCTGCGTGCAGGGCAACGCCAACACGATCTAAGAGATCAAACGCGCGTTTTCTTCGCTCTTTTACCGGAAAGGTGTGGCAAAAATCCATTGGCAGCATCACGTTTTCGGCGATGGTCAAAGTGGGCAGCAATTGAAAGAACTGGAAAACGAATCCGACGTTGCGCCCGCGCCACTGGGCCAGTTTGTTCTCGCCAAACTCGTGGATAGCCGTGCCATTCACTTCAATCGAGCCCGAGGAGGGGCGGTCTATGCCTCCCATCATGTTCAACAGCGTTGATTTGCCGCTTCCTGATTTTCCGGCAACCGCCACAAACTCGCCGGCTCCGATTTCCAAGTCAACATTGCGCAATGCGGCGTAATCTCCGGCCGGCGTACAGTAACTTTTGGTCACATGTTGTAGTTTGATCATGTGGACAGAGTATGGCGTCATGCCTGAATGGCCCCTGAACGCGTTGTTCAGGCGCCGTTAAGGTTCGCTTTCGTCTCCTTAGAGCGGGAGGGAACGTGAGAGTGCTTGTGGTGGAGGACGAGGTATCCCTGGCAAAGCAGCTCATTGCCGCGCTTCACCGGGCAGGTTACGCAGTAGACCATGCGGGCGACGGCGAGCGTGCAGACCTGCTGGGACGGGATGAACGCTACGATGCCGTGGTTTTGGATTTAGGGCTTCCCCAAGTTGACGGTTTGACCTTGTTGCGCCGCTGGCGCGAAGCAGGCGAGGCTATGCCGGTGCTGGTGTTGACGGCGCGAGGAAGCTGGCATGAAAAGGTATTGGGGATTGACAGCGGCGCTGATGATTACATGGCCAAACCGTTCCGCATGGAAGAATTGCTGGCGCGGGTGCGCGGCCTCATCCGGCGGTCGAGCGGACAGGCCAATCCTGAACTTCGCTGCGGCCCACTTGTGCTCGATCCGCGGTCCGGCAAAGTGACCCTCGAAGGCGCGGAAGTGAAACTGACCAGTCATGAATTTCGCGTGCTTTCCTACCTTATGCACCATCGTGATCGCGTAATCTCCCAAGGCGAGCTCACCGAGCACATCTATTCGCAGAGCTTTGATCGCGATTCGAATACCGTTGAGGTGTTTATCGCCCGTCTGCGGCGCAAGCTGGGTGCTTCATTCATTGAGACCGTGCGAGGGCTCGGTTATCGCATGAAGGTTGATTCATGAACTGGTTGCATTCTTTCCGCTGGCGCATTCTCTTGGGCGCTTTTCTCTGGACCTTTGGGCTGGTCCCACTGGTGCATTTGATATTTAGTACGGTACACCACCAAACCCAACCAGC
>Ga0182018_10002921_pt1 | contig 16206 bp, 11 predicted proteins | sample 812P2MmetaG_FD_120490 | JGI IMG/M metagenome (GOLD analysis project Ga0182018, IMG submission 120490) | Permafrost microbial communities from Stordalen Mire, Sweden - 812P2M metaG | ecosystem: Environmental > Terrestrial > Soil > Wetlands > Permafrost | place: Sweden: Stordalen | collected... | reverse complement strand
GTCGCAGTTCGAGCATCCGCAATTCCATTGCGGAAACCCACCGCCCGCGGCTGAGCCGAGGACCTTTATTCGCATTCAAGAACTAGAGTTCAGCGTTTGCGTAGGAGCTGACTTCGCAGTTCAGGTCAATTACTTCGTGTTGAGGTGTGGTCCATTCCATGGTCGTTCCTCCTGAATTAAGGCCGAAACCCTCGCGGCTGATCTATCTACGCGATAGGCCAATTATAGCGCAACGGCCTCGCCCCGGGCAACTTTCATTTCGAGAACCTAAGGCTAAGCAGTAGCACCACATAGATAGACGCTCGGGAGGCCAATCCGGTTGCCAATAAGTTGGCGAGAGTGACAGGGGAGGCCGGAGGCTAGTGCGCCGGAATCAGATCGGGCGACGGATATTCCGGCAACTTGGCGTTCTTGGCGTCGGTGCGCTTCACTTCCAGATCGTCGAACAGAATGGAAGGGGCGATGACGGTCGTCGGAACAGCTCCCTCGCGATTTCCGACCAGCGGATCGTTGCCGGCGGCGACGAGTTCGTTGCGCAGAGCGCGCGTATCGAGTTCATCGAAGACTGCGCCGCGGACCAGTTCCTGGTGGCCATCTTTCTCGTATACTCGGTAGAGCAGGCGCGGCTCGTAATCGGAGCCGCCTAGCGTTTCGACGTAGTAGCCGAACGCCTTGTTCTCCTGGCGGCAGATGTCCATGAGCTTCTGCTTTAACTGGTCGGGCGAAAGAGGCTCCTTCGACTCCACGATCAGAGTCCCGATATCGGGCGATGCAGGCTGTCCCGGCGCTGCGCGGCCATGACCATTCGATTCCGGAAAATCGCGAATGGGCTCGCGGCCGAGCAGGTAATTGACGAGCAGGCCGTCCGCGATCACGGGGACCTTCACCGAGCGGACGCCTTCGTCATCCGCGTCGTAGCTGCCGATCAGCGTCTTGCCCGCGAAAGTTTTCAATGTGGGGTCGTCCTCGACGGACAGAAAAACCGGGAGTACGCGGCTTTTGTAATTTGAGGCGTAGTCTCCAGTAGTCCGGGCGGACTCTCCCGGGCGCGGCCGCTTTCCCAGAATATTTCCCCCGACCATGCCGTTGAAAATATCGCCGGCTGCGTCAGGTGAAAAAAGAACCGGACCGCGATAATCCTCGTCCACAACCGGGGCATCGCGCAGCGCCTTCAGAGTGTCGAGCATCTTTGCCGTATTCGCCTGGAACTCCTCGGGCGTCGGCAATTCCTTGATAGCTGCGGCCGTAAAATAGGGCGAGCGTTCGAGGCGCATTCCATCCGCCGCCTGCGTGGAGGCGTCTTCGCTCAACAAATAGACCACGTAACCATCCCGCATGACCGTTCCTTCGCTATTAACGAAGTACTGATTCACGGCGCGAAACCGAGCCGACGCTGTGAGCGACTCGAGTTTCAAATCGTTGCGGAAGAGATCTGTGGATTTTTCCAGCGCATCTCGCCACGGCTTGGGATCGAAATTGAGCTTTACGAGCGGCTCGATGGATTCGAGAGCAGGCGCGTGCGCGAAATCGTCGAAGGGCTGATCGGCGGTGTATTGGCGCAGCGCCGCTCGCTTCATGGCCAGCGCTTCGCTGGCGGCTTTATAGGCCGAATCGGTTGCGGTCCACAGCTGCCAGCGCAAGGTAGTCGCGTCGTCATCCACCGGCCCAAGCGTCGCAACACCGACTCCCGGACCGTAGTAGCTATCCTGCTTGTAATCGCCCACGCGCACGACCACGCGCACGATGCGCTGGTGCACGCGCTGCTCCTCGCGCAGCGCACCGAATGCGGCCTCCGCGTCATACTGCTCCACATCCGAAAGGCGATATTCGATGTAATACGGCGCGGGGACATTGTCCATTTTGAGGTGCGATTTCGAGCGATCGAGCTCTTCGCGCATTGCTTGTAGCACGGGATCGGGGGACGCCGCCTTCGACGAGGAAGCGTTCGCGACAGTCGCGCTCTGCTGCGCGCGGGCGGGACTCGCGGAAAAAAGCGGCAACAGAAACAAAATCCACGGCAGCGGCGAGCGCAGCGCTTTGATCGCGAGCGCGCTCATGGCTTGTTCCCCACTGCGGGCGCGTCCTTGCCGACGGCAACCGGCGCTGCATTATCAAATCCTGGAGGCGCGAGGATGGGCGGCCGTTGCGTGCCCTTGGCGCGTTTCTGAACTTCGATTTCGGAAAATAACATTGCCGGAGCGGACGCCGAGACCGGAATTTGCCCCGATTCCGCGCCGCAAATTCCGTTGAACACCTGAAGCGTGTCTCCGGTCAAGATGATTGTATTGAGCGAAAGCAGCGGCGTGCCGACGATGTCCACGCCGCGCACGAGTTCATCGGGGCGGCCGTCCGGATATACGCGCCAGACCATCACGGGGATTACCTGAAACGCCTGCGGCAGCGCTCGCGTGGTCAGCGTGAAGCCGCCCTGAATATCCTCGAAGTAGAGGCCGTAGGGTTTTCCCTGCCTCTTGATTTCGTCGATGAATTTCTGCCGCAACTCGGAATCCTTCACGGTCTTGGTCGAGGTGACGATCAGATTTCCCTGCCGGCCGGTCGGCATCAGTCCGGGTTGGCGGCGACCGTGGCCATTGGAGTGATCGAAATTGGTGATGGGCATGCGCGACATCAGAAAATTCTTCAGGATGCCATTTTCCACGGCGACCACACGCTGTGCCGGAACGCCTTCGTCATCGTAATCGTAGGCGCCCATCAGCTCGACTCCGTTCAATTCCTTCAGCGTCGGGTCGTCCACTACGGTGAGAAACGCGGGCAGCACCTGCTGATTCACTTTTTTCGTGAACGTCTGGCCTTCTTTTTCGTCGCGCTGGCGGTGGCCTTCGAGCCTGTGCCCGAGGACTTCATGGAAGAACACGGCGGCGGCTCTGCCAGAAAGCATCGCCGGGCCCGCGTACGGCTCCGCGGCGGGCGCGGCGCGCAGCGCCTTCAAATCGGCGGCGATCTTGTCCACCTTTGCCAGTAGTTCGGATTCGGACGGGAGCTGGTCGGGTGACGCGGCCTGAAATGTTTCGACGCGCAGCAACTCCATTCCGTCATCGGCGCGCGTTTCGCCCTGGATCACCAGGCGAGCGGTTGCCGATGATTGTTCGAGCGCCGCGCCTTCACTGGTCGCGAGGTAAGAACGGCTGGTGGCATCCTGCAGAAGCGACACCGATGAATACACCTCCGGATACTTCAAGAACCCAGCCGAAACCCGGCGGATGCGATCTTCCCAAGCTTTCAGGTCGCGCGAGGTTTTCGGCAACGAAGGTCCCATAAAGGTCTGCGGCATTTCCTGAGAAAAATCCGGGGACTTGTCTTCCTCCGCTGATTGGACGGCCTGATTCGTCTTTACGCGCAGAAAGGCGGCCGAGGCTTGCTCGTATTCGCGGTCGGTGAGCAGCCAGAGAACGCGCGCAATCGCGTCGGGATCGTCGCGCAGCGGAAGCCCGCCAGAAATAATTCCGGAGGGGCGGCTTTGCGAGTGCGTGTTGTCGAGCGCCGAGGAACCGACGCGCATCATGACGTCCGCCACGCGCCGGTGAACGCTGTTCGAGACGATGAGGCCTCCCTGGGTACCGGCGATGGTCGTGCCGGCCCCATCCGACACTGCATAACTCAGGTAATAAGGAGCGGGATCGGATTTCGCGAGCGAGGTGGTGGCCCGCTGCAATTCGCGCTGCATCGCCTGGAGCAATACATCGGGCCGCGGAGGCGAAGAGAGCGCCGCCAAAGGAATGCCGCAGAGAAGCAGAAGAGAGCAGACGGCGGCGCGGAAATGAAATCGTGTCATCTTAATTTTATAATCTCTAGGAAATGTCAATTTAACATACATGCTCAGCAGCCGGGCAGCAAAACGGGCCAGGTGTGCGTCAGCGTAACTCAGTGCGTGGAGGAAGGTCCTTCGAGCTTGACTTGCCGCTCGTACGGCGCGCTTTCGAGAAGCAGGATGGCGATCAGCCCGGCAACCAGCAGAACTCCGGCGAGCGCGTACGCCAGTCCAGGCGAGAGAAATGGGGCAATAACCCCCAGGGCGCCGAACAATATCGCCTGACAATAGAGCACCAGCACGGCTCCACGATGGCCCAGACCGATATTGGAGAGACGATGCGCAGTGTGGTCCTTGCCCGGTGAAGTGAAGGGCAGGAGTCCGCGGCGGGCGCGAGAAATCGAAACAAGAGTGGTATCGAAAATCGGCACGCCGAGAATCAGCACGGGGACGAGCCACGTGGCGGGAAAGTGCGAACCCTCCGGGCGAATCTTCAACCCAAGGGTGGCCATCAGAAATCCAAGGAACATCGCTCCGCCATCGCCCATGAAAATTTTCGCCGGGTTGAAATTCCAGCGCAGAAAGCCGAGAGCGGCCCCCAGAGCGGCGGCGCCGAGCGTGCGGACCATGGTCTGCCCATTGAGCGTGGCTGAAAGAGTGAAAAAGCCCGCAGCCACTGCGGCAATTCCCGCGCACAGGCCGTCCATGTGGTCGAGAATGCTGAAGGAGGCGGTGATACCCACCACCCAAACAAACGTGAGGCAACCGTCGAGCACGACGCCCGTAATTCCGGGAACGAACTCCGTAAAAAATTGCGCGCGAATTCCGGAAGCGTACAAGAACAGCGCCGCGAGAGGCATCCCTATAAAGAGCTTTACCTGGTGATGCAGCAAGCCGCCGTCGTCAAGCAAACCGACGATGGCGAGAAGCGTGGCGCCGGCGAGAATGGCGACCATCTGCTGATGCGGAACGCCGTGCATCGTGAACAGAATTGCGAGCACGAATCCGAGATAAATGGCGATGCCGCCGAGGAGCGGGATGGGACTGAGGTGAACTTTGCGCGGGCCGGGAAGGTCCACCATGCCATAGTGCAGCGCGAGGCGGCGAACCGGGACCGTCAGTAGAAGCGATCCCACGAGGGCAACCGCGAAGGCGATCAGATCGGAGGGAAGAGTCATCGCGAGACTTCACTTCTGGTCATCGGGGCGTTTACGGCCAACGCGCGGCCATCACCGCGCCGTGAGCATTTTCTCGAGCACGCCACGAACTTTTTCCTGCTGGTGCGTGGCCGCGTACCAGTCCATCGTCTTCCGCAAGCCGTCGCGGAAAGCCATCTTCGGCTCCCAGCCGAGGAGTTTTTTCGCGAGCTTGTTGTCCGCCACGCGATTCACTGGACCGGTCGGCATGTCAGGCCGGAGGCGGATCTCAGCTTTGTGCCCGGAAAACTCGAGCACCATCCGGGCGGCGTCAATCACGCGGACGCGTTCCATGGTGCCCAAATTGACGGCCGTGCCGTCGTTTATTTTTTCCGCGGCGAGGATCGTTCCGCTGACGATGTCGTCCACATAGGTCCAGTTGCGGATCTGCATGCCATTGCCCCAGACGTCGAATGGATTCTGGCCGATAAACGCCCGGGCAATCATGGCAATCACGGCGTGGTTTTCCACCCCGCGAGGGCCGTACACGGTGAAGTAGCGAAGCGAGGCCGCGCCGAGCTTGTGCTCGCGGTGATAGGCCTGCAGCGTCAATTCCGCCATCAATTTCGCCCAGCCGTACATGTTGTCGGCGTCGTGCGGAGGTTTGACGTCGTCTTCGACGAGATAAATTTCCTTCTGCGGATCCGTCTGCATGTAGTTCGGGTAAACGCAACCCGAGGAGGCGTAAACGACTTTTTCGACGCCCGCTTTGACGGCTTCCCAGAAAACGAGGCCGTCGAGAAAAAGATTCGAGGCCGGTCCCGCCTGATGCAAATCCACGTATCCGCGGCCGCCGTGGTCCGCGGCGAGATGAAATACGACTTGGATCCCCTTCATTGCGGCGCGCGTCACTCCCGGCTCGCGCAAATCCGCTTCCACGAAAGTGATGCGGCGATTCTTGAGGTGAGCCTCGATGTTCTCGAGCCTGCCACTGGTGAGATCGTCAACAACATGCACGTGCGCGCCGCGCGCAAGCAAAGCATCCACGAGGTGGGACCCGATAAAAGACGCACCGCCGGTCACAAGTACTTGCTTACGATCCCAGATGACGCCCCCCAGTCCTCTCGCCTGCCGCCTGTTCCATAATTCCGACGAAGCGTTCGAGCTCATTTACTGTAGCATATTTTTTTGCGGTTTCTCGCGCGCGGCGGCCCATTTCAGCGAGCCTGGAAGGATCGCCGCGCAGCTCGCGAATTGCAGCGGCCACGGCGGCTGGATCGTCCGGATCGGCTGCCAAGCCGCTTCCGGATTCAACGACGATGCGCGCCGCATCGCTGTTCGTGGCCGCAACAGCGAGCACCGGACGTCCCGCCGCGAGAATCGAATAAAGCTTGCTCGGAACCACGACGCCCTCGAGACCCCGGCGCACCGTGACGACGTGCAGATCGCCGGCCATCATTACGTGGGGCACCTGCTCGACGGGCCGGAACGGCAAAAGGCGAACATTCGGCGAATTCGCGGCGGATGCCTCCAGCGCCGCGCGGTTTGCGCCTCCACCTATGAACACGAGCCCCGTGTTTTCGTTGCTCAGAATCTGCGCCGCTTTAAGCAGCGTGCCCCAGGCACCGTAAAAGCCCAGATTTCCAGCGTGCAAGACGACAAACTCGAAGCCGCATCGGAGTTTCTGGACGATGGGATCATTTCGTTCGGGCGTCGAGGGCGGAAACGAAGCGCCGTCGCGCACCACAACTACACGTTCCGGCGCGACGCCCTTGGCAAGGATGCGTTCGCGCATGTCGTCACCCAGAACAATCACCCGCGCCGCCTGCTTCAGCGCGCGGCGGTGCATCTTCTCCCAGCGATTGACCCACGCGCCCGGACGGACGATATCCCCGCCGACGGCCATATCCGGATACATGTCGCGAATGTTGTAAACGAACGGCCTGCCGAGCCTGCGCGCGACGAAGGCTCCAGCGATGCCCGCGACAGGAGGGTCCGTCATCGCGAGAACGATGTCGGGACGGAGCGCGATGGCGCGAGGAACCGCGAGGGCGAGGTACGTCAAATAGTTCGAGACGCGGCGGCGCATCTGGTGGCGCGGATAGGCGGTGGAACCGACACGCTCGACGACGACGCCATTTCGCGTGTCACGGCGGAGAAAGGCAAATGGGTAGAACTCGTCCGGATCGTACGAGGGACGCCCCGCGACGACCGTGACTCTATGACGCTGGGCCAGGGTTTCGGCCACACGCGCCGCCATCTTCGCCGTGGCAGATGTGTCGGGCGGATAGTATTCGTTGAAAAGCAGAATGTGCATGCGCTGTTGTTATGCGGGCTTGGCGAACCGCGCGCCAGGTTCTTCACGGGCGATGGCGGAAGATCTTTTCTGCAGAATGAAATTACCCATCACGAGGACGTCCATCTGCGTTCGGTGGAAACAATCGAGCGCCTCTTCGGGACGGCAGACGATCGGCTCGTTGTCGTTGAACGAGGTATTTAACACGACCGGCACTCCCGTCAGATCGCCGACCGCGCGAAGTAACTTCCAATAAAGAGGATTGGACGAGCGGCTGACCGTTTGCAAGCGCGCGGTTCCGTCCACATGAGTGGGCGCCGGGATTACCGCGCGTTTCTCCGCGCGCACCGGATAGGCGAAGGTCATAAAGGGCGAAGGATGCGTTTTCTCGAAAAATTCGCCGACGGCCTCTTCAATAATCGATGGGGCGAAGGGGCGAAAAATCTCGCGATGCTTGATGCGGCGATTCAGGATTTCCTTCATCTCGGGGCGGCGCGGGTCGGCCAGAATGCTGCGATTGCCCAGCGCGCGGGGGCCCCATTCCGCCGCGCCCTGAAACCAGCCCACAATTTTCCCGGCGGCGATGTGGCGCGCGGTCGCTTCGACAAGCGCAGCCTCATCGAGCGCCGCGATTTCCGCGCCGTCCGAAGCCGCGGCACCATCAACCACTTTGCGGATTTCCGCCGGCGAATATTGGGGGCCCCAATACGCGTGGTCCATGGTGAACTCGCGCGGGCGGCCCAGAACCTGGTGGTTCACGGCAAACGCGGCGCCGACGGAAAGGCCCGCGTCCCCCGCGGCGGGTTGCACGTAAACGCGCTCGAAGGGTGACGCATCGAAGATCTTTCCGTTGGCGACGCAATTGAAAGCAACGCCACCGGCCAGACACAGCGATTTTTGCCCGGTCTCCTTCGCAAGCCCATTCCAGCATGACCCGAGAACTTCCTCGAGGGCCGCTTGCATGCTGGCGGCGATATTGTGATGCCTTGCGGTGAGCGGCTCATCCGGCTGGCGAGTGGACCCGAGGCGCTTTTCAAGGTGGGGCGAAAAAATCCGGCCGAGCACCGGCGTGCTGCTTGCATCGCGCCAGGTCATTTCGGAGCCTTGCGTCTGATGCGTGAAATATTCGAGCCCCAATCGGAACGAAAGCGTGCCGTGGGCGCGCACGATACGGCGAAACTCGTCCAGGAATTCCGGCTGGCCGTAAGCCGCCAGGCCCATCACTTTGTACTCGTCGCCGAATTTCCAGAAACCGAGATATTGCGTGAGCGCGGTGTAGTACATGCCGAGCGAATGGGGAAACGCCACCTCGCCGAGGGCGCGCATGTTCGGCCCTTCGCCCGCGGCGCACATAAAGCTCGCGAAATCGCCAAGGCCATCGGCCGAAAGCACCGCGGCGCTTTCGAACGGGGAAACAAAAAACGCGCTCGCGAGATGCGCCCTATGGTGCTCGATGCGATGGAATTGGGCGCGAATCGCATCGGGCGCGAGGTCGAACGCGGCGGCGAGATCCTCGCGAACGCCCGCAAAGCGCCGCATGACGCGCACACGATCGAGCGCGAATCGGGGCATGCGCACGGCGAAGCGAAGCTTTGTTCCCAGGCGCGCCCAGGGATCGCGGGGAATGGCGATGTGATCCACATCCGTCAATTTCGCGCCAGCTCGATCGAGGCAAAATTGAATCGCGCGAGCGGGCAATCCGGCGGCGTACTTCACGCGATTGAGGCGCTCTTCCTCCACGGCGGCGACCAGGCGGCCGTCCACGATGATGGCCGCGGCAGCGTTGGCGTGATAGGCGTTGATTCCCAGGATTATCATCGTTGATTGGATGCCGCGCTCGTACGCGGCGCGACATTTTCTACTCTCAAGATATAGCCACGGCCGCGGATTTATCGGAATCAGCGGCGCTCGTATTGTTGGCGCCGACGTTTCGCTTTACCCATTCATTGAGGACGTAAAGGCTCCACGGGCGCGACCACGTGGTGCGGCTCGCGACAAAGTCTTTCCACACGGCTTGCGCAAAATCCCCGGTGAGATGCGGCTCAAGCGCAGGCGACCATTCCGCCAGCCCCGCCGCGACGCGCTTGCCCAGCGCCCCGCGAAGCCAGTGTTCCCACGGAAAAGTAAACGTGCGCTTTTGCTGCGCGACGATCTCCTGTGGCAAGAGATCGCCAAGGGCCTCGATCAACAGCGCCTTGGGACGCGCGCCGCGCTTGGCGCTCTCGGGAAGCGAGAGAAGATATTCGACGAGCGCTGCGTCGAGGAACGGCACGCGCACCTCGAGCGAATGGCACATGCTCATGCCATCCGTATCGCGCAAAAGCGTGTTCAGCATATAGGAGCGCAGCTCGAGCCAGGAAATTCCTGTGAATGCGTCCATCGAGGCCGCCCGGCGCGAGGAATTAGCAAGCCATCGCCACCAGAGCGAGTCGCTCCACGAAGAGCGCTCTGCGCGCAATGCGGAAGCGACTGCTTGCGGCGCGAAGAGCAGGCGCGTGAAGAAATATGGGTGCGGCAGCGCGTCCGGATCGAGAAACGCGGCCGATGCTTTGCGCGATGAGTCAGGCGAGGAGCCAAAGGCGTTCGTGCGTGCGAGGCCGCCGGCAAAAAACGCGCGAAGCGGCTGGGGCAACAAGCGCGCCGCCGCGGCCGAGCGCGCAACTTTGGAGGTGGAGCGAAACGGGCTATAGCCGCCGAAGATTTCATCGCTGCCGAGCCCCGAGAGCGCCACTTTCAATCCTGCCTGCCGGGCCGCCCAGGAAACAAAGTATGTATTGATGCCGTCCATGCTGGGCTGGTCGAAGGCTGTGATGGCTTCGTCGAGCCGCGCGATCATTTCATGGTCGGAGAGCGTCAATTCGCTGTGATCGGTTCCGAGGCGGCTGGCGGTGCGGCGGGCAATTTCGGCTTCGCTGAATTCGGCGTCGGCAAACGCGACCGTGAACGTGTGGATTCCCGCGCGGGCGTGACTGGCGAGCGCGGCGATGGCAGTGGAGTCAATCCCGCTGCTGAGGAAGACGCCGACGGGAACATCGGCTACAAGATGGGAGGCGACGGCGCTCTCGAGCAGCGCGCGAACGTGCCGCGCGGGTGCATCTGCTGATTCCGGCGCCGATTCCGGCGCCGATTCCGGCGCTGTTTTAAGCGTAGCGTCCGGAGCATCCCAATAGCGCGTCGGCTCAGGAGCGCTCGCCGGCACGGCAGCGGTCACGCTCATCGAATGGCCCGGCAGTAGAGATGCCACGCCTTCGATAAGGGTGAGCGGCTCGCAAACGGAGCCGAAAAGCAAATAAGCCGGAATTGCCGCGGAGGAAATTCGCGCGGGAACGCAGCCGCTCGCAAGCAGCGCGCGCACTTCCGAGGCGAAAAGCAGCTGGCCATCCACCAGCGCGTAGTAGAGAGGCTTGATGCCCATCCGGTCGCGTGCCAGGAAGACGCGCGCCGCGGGCCCGCCGCGGCCCTGAGGCATCTCGACGATCGCGAAGGCGAACATTCCGTGCAGACGCTCGACGCAGCGCTCGCCCCAGGATTCGTATGCGTGGACGACAACTTCCGTATCGGAGCGCGTACGAAAGCGGTGTCCAAGCGCCTCGAGCTCCGCGCGAAGTTCGCGGAAATTGTAGATTTCTCCATTGTAAACAACCGCGACGGTTTCGTTTTCGTTCCAGACGGGCTGGCTGCCACCGGGCAGATCCACGATGCTCAGCCGGCGCATGCCGGCGGCAACGGGCGAGGCGAGCAGGATGCCTTCTTCATCTGGGCCGCGATGGATCATGGCGGCCATCATGCGGCGGACGATGGCTTCGCCGGTTTGGCTCGACTCAATTCCGACAACGCCGCAAATTCCGCACATTAGAGCCCCGCCTCCCGAAACGAAATGCGGGCAATCGCCGACCAATCCGCATCGGCCATCCCCTGCGCCGTGGCGGCCAACATACGGTCGCGAATAAGACTGGCCATCGGCATAGGGACAGCGGCTTCTTCCGCAGCGGCAAGAACCAGGCGATTGTCCTTCATTCCCAACGCCATGCGGAAACCGACCGGCTCGAAATTGTCGGAGGCGATCATGGCGCCGTAGGTTCGATAGATGGGCGCAGCGAATAACGACCCGGTAAGTACATCGAGAAACTTTTGCGGATCGACTCCCGATTTCCGGATGAGCGCAAAGGCCTCCGCCAGGCTTTCAATAGTGGTTGTAATCAGGAAATTCCCGGCGACCTTAACCAGGTTTGCCGCGGGCGCTTCGTTGCCGACGACAAATGTCTTCTGACCCATGGCGTCGAACAGCGTTTGGCAGCGTGCAATCTGTTCCGCGGGCCCGGCGACCGTGATAAAGATTTTCGCCGCGACAGCAGCGTCCGGCCGGCCGAAAACAGGCGCGGCGAGGTAATGCTGGTTTCTCTCGCGATGGGCCGTCACCAACCGATGGGAAAGCGCCACACCCATCGTACTCATGGAAATGTGAACCGCGCCAGCGGGGAGCGACTCGATGACGTTGCCTGGACCGAAAATTACGTCTTCTACTGCGGCGTCGTTCGCGACCATGGTGATGAGCGCCTCTGCTCCAGACGCGGCTTCGCCCGGAGTTCTGGCTACCTTTGCGCCCAGCGGCTGCAATTCCTCCGCGTGGCTTCGCGTTCGGTTGTAAACGGTGAGCGTGTGACCCGCTTTGATCAGGTTGCGAGCCATCACCGAGCCCATGTTTCCCAGGCCAACGAAACCAACTTTCATCCCGGTTGCTCCTATTCTTTCTTCAATCCGTGGCGATTCGCGCGCCGCTCCTTGCTTGCTGCGACTCCGGCTGCCATCCAAGTTCCGCGAGAATCCTGCTGCCGGAACGAGAGAGCTCGGCCTTCACGCGATCGAGATCGCGGAACAGCAGCTTGCCATCCCGCTTGCGCCACTCGCCCGCGACCATCACCGAGTCAATATTTGCCAGGTTGGCTTGCATGACTACCGTGGCCACGGGATCATGAACGGGCCAAAGATTCAGCGCGTCCGCGCGGATGAACACGAGGTCCGCCTGCTTGCCCGGGCTGATCGTGCCAAGGCGATCCTGCATACCGAGCATTCGCGCGCCCTCGACGGTGATCCAGGAGAGCGCCTCGCGCACCGGGATCGTTGAGGTTTCGGGAATGGCTCCGGTCGCGGCGCGGCATGCGGCGTTGTCCAAGGCGCGCTGATGCGCCAGTGCGATTCGCGAAACGGTAAGCATGTCTCCGGAGATCACGCTCTCAAGATCCACTCCCAGCGACGGGGCCGCGCCCAGCTTCCGCAAGCGGCCTGTGATCGGATGCCCGTGCCCCTGGGCCATTTCGTTTTCAGGCGCGACCGAAAACGTGACGCCGAGATCAACAAAGCGCGCCAGGCGATCGTCGGGCAAGTCATTGCCATGGACGATGTTCACGAAGTCGCCGACCAGGCCTTCCTGCTCGAGCGTGTCCCAACCTTTCGGAGTCTTCGCCGGGCCCCCGCCCTGGTGCATCGAAGCGACGAGGCCAAGCTCGCGCGCGAGCCGAAAATCGTGGAGCGCGACCTCGAGCGTGGAATAGTGCGGACCTAGGATTGCGAGGCCGAGCGTGAGCAGCTGGTCCCGCGAAGCGAATGGGCCGCGCAATAGCCGTTCGACTTCGCTTCTTGGATGCGGAATCTCAGAGAAGTGCGGCTCGCCGGGCTTGGGATCGGGCTTCGGCGAACCGTGGAAAAAAGCGGCGCGAATCCCGGATTCGCGCAGTCCCTCGATTGCGGCGTCGGTGTGCGCGGGGGTTGGATTGTTGTGGCACCAATCAACGAGAGTGGTTGTGCCGCAGTTCAGCTGATTCAAAGCGCCAACAAGCGTGGCGATGCGGATATCTTCGGGATTGAATCGCGTCGCGAGGCCGGCGTGGACCCAGCGAAAATATTCGAGCAGCGTCCAGTTCGATGAGATCGCTCGCAGCCCTGTCTGCCAGGTGTGCATGTGAGCGTTCACCAGGCCCGGGATGACGATGAACGAGCGGCCATCGAGAATTTCCGCATCAGGCGGGGTGATGCGCGCGCCGACGGCCGCGATCCGATCGCCTTCAATCAGAATATCGCCGGGCCGCAAATCTCCCGATTGCGGATCCATCGTGATCACGGTGGCATTCTGAATCAGCAGTTTTCGCACGGTTGTCAGATCTGGGCCGGCGCTCGATTCAATAGCGCGTGCAATGGGCGGCGCCAACCCGTGAAATTTCGCACATGGACCCACTCGCCGGACGAGAGCGCGTGATGGCGCTGAACTTCAAAGTTTAACCTGTCGTGTCCACAAAGGCGTGAAACGCGCGCCGGATTTGCTGGCGAACGCGCACCGGCCGGACTCCAAGACGCCTTTCTCCGTACCAGCGCAATCCCACGCGGAGCAAGCCAAGAAGAAATACCAAGATGAGCGCAGCGACCATGGTGGCCAGCGATTCGCGCTCCAGCAGCAAACTGATCGCGGTGGAATCCTCCCAGCCGGGGAGAAGGCGATTGAGAACGCTTCTCAGAGGAAGGCCGGCAAAACCAAGACGAGATATGCGGACATGAGCGGTGCTTTCATATGTGTCAGTAGGATCGTAACCTTTAATCCCGCGAGTCGCGGCGGACAAGACGGCGGGATCGCTGAGTTGCTCACTCGTCAGCAGGCCACCATCGCTGCCGCGCATCACCGTTCGAAATGCGGGGTCGACGACGATCCAGCGCCCGTCAATCAAGATTTCTGCGACCACGTGCTTGGTCAATCGCCGGGAATCGAGGAGCAGGAGGCGGCGGACCACGAGTCCGGCGCTATCTGCCAGATTGATGAAGGCATTTGTGGCCGAACCGCAAACTCGCAATAGCGACGCGTAATTGAGCGTATCGGCCGGATCGCGGTCGGGCGAAGAAGCGTCCGGTCCCGCGACTTGCCGCGAAGGGCCGTTCGACATCCAGCGCAGAATCGCCTCCGCCTTTTCTTCGGCCGACGAAGACAACGGAACGACTGCATCCGAAAATCCCTTGAGGTATTTGCGGGTCGAATACTCCCAAACCGCCGAATATCCGGCCAACAGAATCGCAAGGATCAGCAGGATATTCCCCGTGTACCAGACTGCGCGGAAAAGGGTGTGGTTCGGCCTGGGTAATTCCATCTCGGATAGCTCGCCCTTGGCACTTGCCGGGCCCGGCGAGCTTCGCCGGACGATTCGTTCGTCCGCACGGGCGCCGGGAAGCATGCCATGCTTACTCATGCCGTTTGCCTCTGCTCCGCCATCGTCACTTCGGCTGCGAGGGACTTGTGCGGATCAGGCGCCGCCGACGAGCGATCTTCCTTAGCGAGGCAAAAGGAATGGACGTTGCCTCCCCGATTCTCATCGTATAGCACAACGCGGACTCCGTGCTTCCTGCACCATTCCTCGACCACCGTCCGCGGCAAAAACGCGACGCGCGGCGTGACAAAATAATCGAAAAATAGATTGCGAGCACCGGCCCAGGTTCGCCGACCCTTCGCCCGGACAAAATGAAAGAGGAAGTAGGGCACCTGCGCAAAAAAGGCTACGAAAGGCCCGGCCCATTGGTGGCGCAGCCCGATCCGGATCACCGCCCCGGGATATTTGTAGAGCCACGGGTAGCGCCCGTACGGCTTATAAACCGCCAGGTACATTCGGCCCGCCGGTTTCAAAATGCGGCAGTTTTCGGCGAACGCAGCCGCGGGATCGTCGGTGTGATGGATCACGCCGTCGGAAATCACCACGTCTGCCGTTCCATCGGCGAACGGTAAGTGCAAGTTGTCGCCCACCACTCCCGGCCTATGATAACGCTCAACGATCATTCCCACCGACACGCGGCTGCGGTCGAGACCGATGCAGCGAATCGCTCGCCGCGCCAATACGCCGAGCACGCGACCCGCGCCGCACCCAATATCGAGAACCAGCAAACTCGGATCCAGGCTCTGAATCAATTCCGCCAAAGGCCGCGAAACGACGGCATCAATCTCCTCCGAACCGCCGGGAGGAACCCAATCGAATGGATGCCGATCGTAAAAGGTGACGGGCTCAGTGGACTGCATGGGTCTTCGCCAATACGTCGTCGTAGTAGCCTTCCATTTGTTCCGTCAGCCGGTTCCAACTTAATTGATCGGCGACCCCGCGGCAGCCATCTTTGAACCGCGCATAAAGGGCCTTGTCGTGTATCAGGGACCCGAGCGCCTCGACGAGCGCTTCCTTTTCAGGGGCGATCACGAGTCCGGCGTGGCCCTCGACGAGCGAGCGGATGCCGCAGGCATTCGTGATGATGACGGGAACACCGCACGACATCGCCTCCGCGGGCGCATTCGCGAAATTCTCATAGCGCGAAGGGAGAACGAAAAGATCGGCGTCTGCGAACAATGCTTTCTTCACCTCGTCGTACACCGGACCCGTGAAAATAACACGCGCTGCCATGCCCGACTCTTTCGCGCACCTTTCAAGATACGCGCGGTATCCTGGTTCGCCCTCCGGCCCCGCGATCACCAGGCGGCCCGACTCCGGGCAAACCCTGGCAAAAGCCTCGATGAGGATGTCGGCGCCCTTACGGGGAATCAGCCGGCTGAGAAACAGGATCAGCGGTTCCTCGGGCGAAATACCCCACTTCGCGCGAAAGGCGCCGCGCGCCGGAAGCGACGTCTGCGCGCCTCCGTCAATACCGTTGTAGCGAATCACAACGTTGCTGGGCGGAACGCCATCGGCCAGCAACTCCTGCTGTTCCATCTCGGATGTGGCGATAATCCGTGAGGCATTCCGCCAGAACGCAGTGCCCAGGAGGCGGTGCCAGAGTTGTTTCAATCGAAAAGCGCGATCAATTGGACGGTACATTCCCATTGGCTCGATCACGTAAGGAATTCCCTGGCGCCTGCAAGACGAACTCGCCGCCGGCCCAAGCAAATCGTAAAGGCCGTAAAAATGGACGAGGTCAAAACCCGTGAGGGAGGCCCGGCAGAATCCTATCACATGGGGATTAATCGTAAGAGCGCGATAATGGCCGAACGT
>Ga0182018_10002920_pt1 | contig 16215 bp, 16 predicted proteins | sample 812P2MmetaG_FD_120490 | JGI IMG/M metagenome (GOLD analysis project Ga0182018, IMG submission 120490) | Permafrost microbial communities from Stordalen Mire, Sweden - 812P2M metaG | ecosystem: Environmental > Terrestrial > Soil > Wetlands > Permafrost | place: Sweden: Stordalen | collected... | reverse complement strand
TAGTCGAATCGGCACAAGCCCAAGGACTGATCCAATATTGACGATCGCCCCACGGCGCCGCTCCACCATTCCTTTGGAAATCACGCGCGAGCAATAGAAAACCCCGTCCAGATCGATGCGAAGAATGCGCCGCCATTCCGCATCGCTGAACTCATTTACGGGACGACGTTCCTTTCCAACGTTAACGCCGGCATTATTGACGAGAATGTCGACATGACCCAACTCTTTTTCTACAGCAGCAGCCATCGAATTGACCGAGTGAGCATCGCCAACATCCGCATTAAAAAACCTTGCCTTCCCGCCGCGCTGCTCAATTTGTTCACAGGTTTCGTGGCCTTTGTCGCTAATATCGTTTACCGCAATCACCGCGCCGTTCTCGGCCAGAGCCAGAGCTATAGCCCGGCCGATTCCACTGCCCGCTCCGGTGACCAGCGCGACGCGTCCTTGAAGATCTACTTTCATAATTCCTCGAATCAGTGTTCTCGTTGGTTGCCGTTGAAACGACCTAATTTTGCGCGGAACCCCGGCCGCCCCAAAACTTCTCCATTGAGCACATTGCCGGGAGTGAGTCCTCGCGCAACCCGGACTACGTTGTCGACGATTACATCCGTGCAGGCGCGCGAAGCCCGGTGGGTGCTCGCCAACCAGTGTGGAGTCAAGATCACATTGTCCAATGCGAGTAAGGGACTACTCACAGGCAGCGGTTCCACCTCAAACACGTCCAGCCCGGCGCCCGCGAACCAGTGTTCCCGCAGCGCCCGCACTAAGGTTTCCTCCTGAATCAGTTCGCCCCTGCCTACATTGACCAGGTACGCCGTTGGCTGCAATAGTTTAAGTTCGCGCTCGCCTAACATGCCACGGGTGCGTTCTTCCAATCGGCAATGCAGGCTCACAAAATCGGAGGACCGCAGCAGCGTATCGAGATCACTGACCAGTTTCACTCCGATTGCCTCGGCCAAAACGGGATCCGCACTGGGCGAATACGCCAGCACACGCATGTGGAACGGCGTTACCAGGCGTGCCAGTTCTGCTCCGGTTCTCCCCAAGCCGACGATGCCCAGTGTTTTCCCGATGAGGTCGTCGCCAACGACTTCGGACTGACGGTCCCATCGCCCCGTCCGGACCAATTGTTGGTGCTGCGGAGCTTTCTTGGCCAGCATCAGCATTAAGGTAAATGCAGCCGAAGCTGTGGAGTGGGTCAGTGTGTCGGGTGCGTTGAACACCAGAACGTCATTCTCAGTGCATGCGGCGAGGTCGATCTTGTCGTAGCCTACGCCAGCTCTGGCGAGAACTACGAGGTCTTTCGCGCCATTCGCAAATGCTGAAGCCTTCACCCACGGACGGCAAATCACAATCCCATTGGCTTCGGCAACGTGTTCGGGAGTGATCTCAAGCGAGTACAGGCGGTCCCAGTAGCCGCCATCGCCAGGACTTGGCATTTGGTCCCGTAGGAATTCTGCTTTGATGTAACCAGTAGCCCGCAAACGATCTAGCCCAACGTCTCGGACCGGCTGCCCGGCTTCGTTCAGATAATCCCCGGTGAAGAACAGATTGAATATGGGCATGGTCTACCTCTTCACCTGTTCATCCGTACTCACCTCGATGTGAGCGCCGGGTCGGGAAGTGAAATCCCCACGCAACGCTGTGCCCAATCCTGGCTTGCCATTCAGCGCAAGGTGCCCTTCTTTGACGATCAGCGGGTCGGAAAGCACATCGTTGTACCAGCCATCGATATATCCGCGCACGACCTCCTGGATCATCGCATTGGGGATATGCATCATGAGGTGAAGGGAAGCCCACAAAGCTACGGGCCCGATCGTGTCGTGCAATGTAATTGGAAGATAGTGGGTGTCGGCAAGGCTGCAGATCTTCCGGGCTTCGGTGAAGCCGCCGCACCATGAGATGTCCGGCATAATAATGTCTGCAGCGGCCTTCTCAACGAAATCGCGGAAACGATAGCGAGTGAACATGCGCTCACTCTGGCAGATGGGAACCTTGGTGCTTGACTTCAAACGGACATATGCATCGGCATTATCCGGCGGCATGATTTCTTCCAGCCACATGATGTTGTAAGGCTCGAGCGCTCGCGCAATCCGGATTGAGCTAGGCAAGTCCCATCGGCTATGTCCTTCGATCGCCACAGCCATCGCTCCTCCCGTTGCACGCTGAATATCCTCGACGATGGCGATGCCGCGCTTTAGATCCTCATCGCTGAGGTAGTGCCCCAGTATGCCGGCCGCGGTTTCCTGTCCAAAAATGGTTATTTTGCCGCGCGGCCGTGAAGGTCCGGCCAGGGTTGGGCCAAACTGATCAAACGGCCAAATTTTCATGGCCTTGATGCCTTCTTTCAGAAGATCTTGCGCAAGATCACCGCTCTCGCCCTCGGTCCACTTGTGATAGTCAGGATATTTTCCATAGCCAACACAGGTGTTGTAGACGAGGATCCGCTCCCGGTTGCGTCCGCCCAATAAGTTGTAGATGGGTTGTCCCGTGTACTGCCCCGCAAGGTCCCACAAAGCAATATCGACAGCGGAAAGAGCCCGCATTTCCGCACCAGCAAAGCCGCAAAAATTGACCAGCGAGAAGAGATTATTCCAGTGGTTCTCAATGTCTAACGCGTCACGACCGATTAACAGTGCAGCGTAAACATCGTGGACAATCGCACTGACGGCTCTCGGCAGGTAATACGTTTCCCCCAGCCCTATCAAGCCTTCATCGGTGTGAACGCGGACCCACAAATTGTTGGGCAATGCCTGACGGGCGCGGGGCGCTCGTTCTCGCCACACTGCATCAGGCACCGCTTCAAACCAAATTGTCTCGATCTTTGTGATTCTCATGAACCTGCTTCTCGCTTCCTCTGGGATGGAACGATTCGTTTCTCAGGATGCCTTGACCGGATTTTGGAGCCGTCCAACCCCCTGCACTTCAATCACAACCTCGTCTCCAGGCTTAAGGAAAATCGGCGGGTTGCGCGCAAATCCCACGCCATGAGGCGTACCGGTACTGATCACGTCGCCTGGCTCCAGCGTGACTCCACGCGAAATGTAAGCGATCAACTCCCGCACACCAAAAATCATCTTGTCCGTATTGGAATCCTGCAGAAGTTGCCCATTCACCCAGCACCGAATCGGAAGCTTTTGCGGATCCGGAATGTCTTCGCTCGTCACCAAGTAGGGTCCCATGGGACCGAACGTGTCCTGGCTCTTTGCCCGTACCCATTGTCCATCGCTACGCTGGAAGTCACGGGCGCTCACGTCGTTCAGACAGGTATAGCCGGCCACATAATCTAAAGCATCTCTCGCTGCCACGCCCCGGCAGCGGCGGCCGATGACCACGGCAAGTTCCGCTTCGTAATCGACTTCCTTTGTATCGGGAGGCAACAAGATGGGCGCACCATGCGCGCTTATGCAGGAAGTCAGCTTGGCAAACACCACCGGCCGCTCCGGCAGCGGTATCTTGCTTTCGTCCGCGTGATCTTTGTAGTTCAGTCCGATGCAAAGCACATTGCGTGGAACCAAAAGCACGCCAATCTGCACTTCATCTTCCGGCACTGAAAATTCCTTCTGCGTGGCAGGATCCCGCAATCTCTGGGCGACAAAGTCGCGAACGCGATCCAATCCTCGCGGTTGAAGGAGTGCTTCTTTGAGCGTAACCGGTAAACTCGATTCCTTGGCTTGGAGTTTTTCGAGCACGATGATTCCCGAAGCGGTCTTTACCGCGAGACGCGGGCCAGCGGGAGTAATTGCGGTCAACAAAATCATGGGCTCCTCAATGATTCCTTTCTTGCCCTGAACTGGTCTGGTTAGCCACCGAGGTCGTCTTTCGGTTAATCAAATATCTTTCCTGCTGAAAATCCCCCATCCACGACCAACCCACTGCCGAGCACAAACCTTGCTTCATCCGACGCCAAATACAGAGCAGCATAGGCAACATCCTCGGGCGTGCCGAGCGTCCCCGAGAGTTGCCGATTCTTGAGATTTTCGACGGCTTGGTCGCGATTGTCAGCGTAATGTCGCTTCAAATAGCCTTCTACGAATGGCGTGTAAATGGTTCCCGGCAGAATCGAATTGACGCGTATGCCGTGGCGGCAGTAATCCACTTGCATCGACCGGGTCAGTGAGTAGACAGCGCCTTTCGAAGCCGTATAAGCGGCACGCTGCGCCAAACCCATAACCGAGATACCCGAAGCCACATTGATGATGCAGCCCGACTTCTGTTCGATCATGACGGGGATTACGGCCTTACTCGCGCAGTAGACCCCCTTGGCGTTCACCGCCATGACCCGATCCCATTCCTCTTCGGAAGTTTCATGCAAAGCGCCTACACAAGAAACGCCGGCGTTGTTGAACAAGATGTCAATGCGGCCGAAGCGTTCGACAACAGTCCGGGACATCGCTTCCATATCATGGGAAAGGGCCACATCCGCCGGGAGAAAAAAAGCGCTCTTACCGAGTTCCATCGCTACGCGCTTGCCACTCTCCGCATCCCGATCGACGATGGCAACGCGTGCACCTTCCTGCACGAAGAGTTTCGCCGTCGCTTCTCCGATACCGGATCCAGCACCGGTAAGGATCGCTGTCTTGCCTTCTAGCCGCATATCACTTCGCCATTTCCTGAGCGCTTACGATTCACACTTCTGGTCCAAGCAAGCGGCGCGCAACATCCTTAATTGACTTTTCTGGACCCCGGAATGCCCAGACTTGGCTTTCGTCCGCACACCCTGGCAAACCTGGCTGAGTCGTGATGGCTGGGACGTGATATTCGAGTTCACTAAAGGCTCCCAGGTTGCTGTTCACGTTGCATGCTTGAAAGACAAAGCCGAAATTGTCGGTCTCCACCCAAGGAACGTCCACATATTCGCCGGAAGGATTGACTTTGAAACTTCTCACGACCAGAGAACTTTCCGTATCCGCCGAACAAAGATATCCGACTCTACCCGTGCTAGCGACATCGCGAATTCCCAGCTTGTGCTCGCCCGCGGCACGCATCTTGTAACGAACCAAGTGGTTGCCGACGACCAAGTCCTCCGGTCCGATCGAGCCCATATAAACTTTGGGCTCCGCACGGGAGAAGGTCGTCACCAGCATGACGCCTCCATGCGGCAACTGGAGGAGATTCCAAAGCCCTACGGATGAGCCTCCCTCCGGATTAGCGGCTATGATCTGTAAGGTCGTACGCAGCGTATAGCCCGCATATTTCACCCCTGTCGCTTCGGAGTGATTTTCGTAACGAAGCGGATTCGATGCGGGCGCGAGGGACTTGGTGATCTCAAGCTCTACTGTTTGCTTTGGGCGCGACAAACTAAGGGTCACACAGTTGACTAAGACAAAACCGCTACCTGTCTTCGAAACCTCATAGTGTCCTGGATCAAGGTTGCGCTGTTGCCAGTATTTGGCCAAATTCGGAAATTCTGGAAAGAAGAAATCCACTTCCGGCGCAAGCCACGTGCGGTCTCCACCCGAGTTGTGCCATTGCATTCCCTCATAGAATTCTCGCGCAGCATCCGCATTGCCAAGCGAGGCATGCGTCCACAAAAAATTCTCGTCATCTCCGGGAGCGAATAGTCCCAGGATGCGTCCGCCGTAGGGGAGCACCAACGCACTCGAGCCGTCGGAACTCTGCCATCTCTCAGGCGTCTTCCCGATCGCTTTGAGGGTCTCGATGAGCTGTTGCTGCTTCATGACTCTCTCTTGAACAAAAACTCCTCGCCAGGTTTCATCAACACGGCCCGAGTCTGGGGAGCAAGCTCTTTGCACCGCTCAAGAAATAAACCCGGGTCTCCGTTTTGTTCAACGAACATCCAAAAGTGTGTGGGAACGACAATTCGCGGCAACACTGACTGAGTGAGCAGAGCAGCCTCTTGCGCATCCATGTTGCCGAACCGCCCGTTTATGCACGGAAGCAGAACGTCGGGATGCAGATCGATGACAGGCCGAAACTCCTGAGGCCGGTAGGCCGTGTCTCCGGTGTGGTAAACCTTAATCCCATTAAAATCCAGGACAATCCCCAATGCGTCCGGTGCATATTCGCCATGGTCGGCGTATACCGCGTGGATATTCAACGCTCCGAGCCTCAGGATCTTACCCTCTTCCAATAAATGGCAGCGCTCCGCAGGAATCCCCGTCTTGCTGAACCCCTTCATGCATTCGATCGGCCCGGCAAAGTGAGTTTTGGGATTTGTCGCCAGCACTGGCAAAGCGTCGGTGTCCATGTGATCGGGATGCTCATGCGTGCAAACAATGAGGTTTGCGTTCGCCTCTTCTGCCTTGATGGGGCACGGCATCATGCGCTTGAACCCTACTAACCGTTCCACGAGATCAGAGAAATAGGGGTCGATGAAAACAACTTCCTTCGAGCTGGACTTAAAGGCAAATCCCGCCTGGCAAAGCCAATAGATTGCGAGCTGTCCCGGTGCGACTTCTCGGTTGGCCAGCATTTCACTGACATTCAGCATTCGATCCCCTCCCGGAACGGCTGCCATTTTTCTGTCCGCTCTAATCTGAAAACAACGGATCCGGTTTTCAATTCTCGACGACCCTCCGGAGGAAGTTCGCGCCCCCTGCTCCGTTTACGACACATCCCCATGTTCCTGGGGCTGGACTTTTCTCGGCTTGGACTCTGCAGCACGTCGCACGTCTGTTTCTGAGATCCTCCCTTCTCGGTCGGTCCCCTTTACGGTCGCCAGATCCACTCCGAGTTGCTTGGCGAGCCTCTTGGCCCGCGGCGAAGCTTGGGTGCGGCCCTCTGGAGTACGGGCCGCAATCGCAACACCAGGGACTTCCATCGAAACATCATTCGGCAGCGAAGACCTACCTTCGCCCTCAACCGGATCTTGAACCGTGGACCCGGTCATCACGGTCTCACCAACCCCCTCCAAATACGCCACCGCGGTTCCCACGAGCACGGTTTCGCCCTGTGGCACAATAATTTCCTGTAATGTGCCGTCGACAATGGACTCGACCTCCATCTCAACCTTGTCGGTCGCGACGATGAATAACGGCTCATCCTTCCGAACCACGTCACCGGGCTTTCTTAGCCACTCACTTATCGTGCCCTCCATCATCGTGAGTCCGAGTTGGGGCATCGTGACCGGAATGCGCATAATTCTCCCGTATGGACCGTTGACCGCCACAGAAGATCAACCTGCGAGACCGAAAGGTTACGCCTTGTCCCTGACCAGTAAGGCCACTTCACTCACAATGCGGTCAACCGATGGAATCAAATAGTTATCCAGAGACGGGCTGAAAGCGTGTGGAGCCGGTAGCGCGCAGATTCTAAGCACGGGCGCTTCCAAGTCGTATAACGCATCACTGGCGACGATGGCGCCAATCTCCGCGGACACGCCACAAGCTGCATAGGCCTCATCCACAATGGCCAAGCGGCCCGTCTTTGCGACCGAGCGCAACATGGTTTCCTTATCGAACGGGACAAGCGTACGAGGGTCGATCACTTCGACCGAAATGCCTTGCTTTTCGAGGAGCGCCGCCGCCTGGAGTGACCGGTGCACCATTTGGCTGAGGGCGACCAGTGTGACGTCGTCACCGGGCCTCTTGATGTCTGCCTGTCCAAACGGGATCAGGTATTCTTCCTTCGGCACATGACCCTTGTTGCCGTAAAGGTTCTTGTGTTCAATGAAGATCACCGGATTGTCGTCGCGCAACGCGGTCTTGAGCAGCCCTTTCACGTCGAATGGAGTCGCGGGCAAAGCCACCTTTAAGCCCGGAATATGCATGAAGAACGAATAGAATGTGTGAGAGTGGTGCGGCCCCGAGCTGCGCACGCCTCCCCCGGCGGCACGCACAACCAGCGGCACTTTGAATTTCCCGTTGGACACGTAGTGGATGGTCGAAGCTTGCTGGATGACCTCGCAGATTCCCTCAAGCACAAAATCCAGAAACACAATATCCACCACCGGATGACTTCCTGCCAACGCGGCGCCAACACCTAACCCGACCTGGGCACGCTCCGCGATGGGAGTATCCCGTACGCGCTCCTCTCCAAACTCTGCCCACAATCCGCGGCTTTGCTGAAAGTTGCCCCCACGCGGACCAATTCCTTGCCCGACGTAGAATATGTCCGCATTCCGCCGCATCTCCTCCCGTAAGGCTTCTACGCCCGCTTCCACGAAGCTAATCAGACGCTGATCGTCTGGCGGGAGTTTCGTTTCTGACTGGGACACTGTTATGGCGTCAGCCATTTCTCCTATCCGAACATCTAGTTATTGAACACGTGGTCGAGCGCTGTACTGACGTCGGGCTGCTGACTCCTGACAGCGTATTCCGCCGCATCCCTGATGACGCCGTCAACCTCGCGATCGATTTGGGCAAACTGTTCCCCGGTCGCCCAAGAGTTGGTCAGCGCTTGGTCACGCAACCTACGTATAGGATCGATTTCTTTCCAGGTTGTAATTTCTTCTTTGGCCCTGTACGACGTCCCCGCGTCCCCCTCGTGGTGCCCGAACCAACGATAGGTTAAGCATTCAAGCAGGGTCGGCCCTCCGCCTCGGCGAGCGGTTGCGACGGCCTCGCCCGCCTTGGCATAGACCTCCAGGACATTATTTCCGTCCACCCGGTATCCGGGCATGTTGTAAGCCGCGGCCCGGCTGGCGACGTTGGTATTCTTGGTGGCCTGTGCGAAGGGCATTTCCGTGGCGTACAAATTGTTCTCGCATACGAAAACAACCGGCAGCTCCCAGATTGCAGCAAAATTCAAACCCTCGTGAAAGGCGCCGTTATTTACGGCACCATCCCCGAAGAAAGCTACAGCGACTTGGCCGGTTTTGCGTATCTTTGCGCTCAGCGCGGCACCCGTGGCGATCAAGATTCCTGGAGGAACGACTCCATTCGACCCGAGAAATCCCACCGCCGGCTCGTAAAGATGCATGGTGCCGCCACGCCCCCCCGAGCAGCCCTCGGCTGCCCCCATTAATTCAGCCATCGTTTCTCGCGGGCTGATTCCTTTGGCGATCGCGTGGCCGTGCCCCCGGTGCGTGCTGGCAACATAGTCCTGCGGCTTGAGCTGAGCACAAACGCCTGTCGCGATCGCCTCTTCCCCGACGTATAAATGGATGAAGCCAGGCATCCGTCCAGAACGGAAAATCTGTCGTGCTTTCAGCTCAAATTCGCGAATCTCCATCATGCCGCGGTAAAGCGACAAGACCAGCTCGTTCGAAGGCTTCACCATCTGTACCTACGTCCGCATGCATTTGACAGGGACTCGAATCCGCGGAAGACGAAGACTCAACCCGTCGATAGAGTGTGGGAGTTAGGATCGTGACTGTCAATCGATTTCAATCTATTGAACAGACACCACCGATGCGAGCTTTAGCCGCTGATCTCGGTGTTTTGCTCGGGAAACCTATGGTTGACGGCGGCATAGGGGATATGGTAAATGTCCAATCAAATGTGTTAATGGTAGGGACGCATTTCTTGAATAGCCATTTTTGGCTTGACATTGTTGGGCGTGACGAGCGTCAGGCAAACTACAATGGGCAAACTCGATACACCTCTAACCGTTGAAGCCCTCTTGCAAGGGCAGGATTTCAGACTCCCTGCTGTGGATCGCGCCATGAATCTCTTTGAACTCTTGGCGAGATCACAGAACGGAATGACCCTTTCCGAGCTGAGCCGGAAACTGAATATGCCGAAGAGCAGCGCGCACTATCTCATCTACACATTGGTGTCTCGGGGATATGTGCAGCGTGGAGGAGATGGCCGACATTACATGCTCGGATTGCGCTTGGCGGACGTGGTGAGCGCGAGCCCCGCGGAACTCCATCTAAGAACATTGGCGATGCCGTGCTTGCGGCAACTTGGCGCGCGCATAAAGCTCACTGCCACCGTTACCGTATTGCACGGCGCGGAAGCGGTCATTATCGCCAAAGTGGACTCATTTCAGGACGCCGGGGGAGGGGCTTGGATCGGTCGCCACATCGATCTGCACTGCACGGCCCAGGGCAAGGCCTTGATCTCCGGCATGTCCGAACCCGAATTGGACAAGCTGTTTGCTGGACGCGAGTTAGCCCGCTTTACGCCTAGAACCATTTCCTCACTGCGGGGCTTGAAAGCGCATTTAGCGCAGTTTCGGACCATCGGCTACGCCACCAACGATGAAGAGCAGGTGGCAGGAGTACGTGCCGTCGCCGCTGCGATCGTGGACCCTGCCGGCACCGTGATCGCCGCAGTTTCGGTACGTGGCTCCCCTCAGCAGATTTCGGTCGCTTGCTTTCCACAAATGGGCAGGGACATGATCGCGGCGTCGCACGAGATATCGCAACAACTGTCGTGCGGATATTATCCCTGCGCGTGAACTTAGGTTCCGGCAGCGGGGGATCGTTCCTGCATGGCGAGTTTTTTCCGGTATCGTTCCTGTTGTTCGTGCGCGAACTGATCCAGAGTCACAGCAATGACCAGCGCAGCGCCCTTGACGACCTGAGCATAGTGAGGATCCACCCCGACTGAAATTAATCCGCTATTGATGGTTCCGAGAAGAATCACTGCCAGAAGAACGCCCACAATCGTTCCCTCACCCCCAGTAAAAGCAACGCCGCCAAGAATGACGGCTGCGATCACATCGAGTTCGAACCCCACGCCAAAGGTGGGCGCCGCTGTTCCGAAGCGGCTCGCGGCCAAAACAGCCGAAAGGCCCACCAGCGCCCCGTTGGCCGCAAAGATTGTGAGAACCATACGTTTTCCATTGATACCGGCGGCCTCCGCGGCTTGCGGATTTCCGCCAAATGCGAATAAATGCCGTCCCTGCTTGGTGGAATGGAGCGCCACATGGGCCAGCATCGCCAATACCGCAAGCATCCATACCGGCACGGGCACGTTCAACCAGCGTCCCCTGCCGAGTGTGGAGAACGGTTGAGGGACTCCCCGCACCGCGAAGCCATTGGTCACTCGGAGCGCTATGCCTCTGAAGATAGTGAGCGTTCCAAGCGTAACGATGATGGGAGAAATACGAATGCGCCAGACCATGAACGCGTCGATTAACCCCAACATCGCTCCCAAAGCGATGCCTGCGATCCAAGCAAGCGGCGACGGAATTGTCTTCGCCAGCATTGCCGCGGTCACTGCACACAGTGCATATTGCGAGCCAATGGAGAGATCGACATTTCCACTTATGATTAAACATGCCATACCCAACGCAGCAATCCCGATAAACGAAACTTGCAGAGCTATCACCAGCAGGTTGTCGATACTCAGAAACTGCGGGCTTACCAGAGAGACCAGGAGCAGCACAACCAGGACCGTTATGAGGAGTCCCAGATTGCGCCTCCCAGCGAAAGTTCTCCAAGCAGTCGAGGCGAAGGTCCGTGGCCTCACGAAGCATCCTTCCCGAATGACACTCCCGTCATACACGCCACAACCTGTTCTCGCGAAGTTTGGTGCGCGGGAGCGTCCAGGGTCACACTCCCCAGCCGCATCGCTACGATTCGGTGAGCCACCGCAAATACTTCGTCCAAATTGTGGCTGATGACGATGACCGCAACTCCCTGCGCAGCCACGCGCTGGATCAACTCAAGCGTGGCTCGAGTTTGCCGCATGCCAAGTGCTGCAGTCGGTTCGTCGAACTGAATCAGACTGTGGGCACCGACTGTGACTCGGGCGATGGCAATGGCTTGGCGTTGGCCGCCCGATAGTTGCCGCACGGGCTTGGACAGGTCATCGAGAGCGCTGCCCAGTTCCGACAGGTGACGGCGTGCGTCTTCGATCGACCTCTTCGCGTCTATAATTTCGAACGGCCCGAGCCGGAAGCTCACCGGCTCACGGCCTAACATCAAGTTGGCTGCCGCCCCAAGGTTGTCGCACAGCAATAAATGCTGATATACAGTTTCAATTCCTAATTCGCGGGCAACTTGCGGATTGAGGTGTTTTACCTCCGAATCACCCAGCCAAATGCTGCCCTCATCCGGCTGATAGATACCGCTAAAGATTTTTACCAGCGTGCTCTTGCCAGCACCGTTGTCACCGACCAACGCGACAATTTCTCCCGCCATAAAGTCGAGGGACACGGCATTCAGAGCCCGCACTCCGCCAAAATACTTGGTGATTCCTATGCACCGAAGCAGCGGTTTCGCAGGCGTGGCTTCGGAGTCGCGTGGGTTCATTTCAGTCGACACCTAGAAAGTAGGAGTTGTGAGTGCCACATCGCTGTAGCGCATGACGGAAGGATCGGTGTAAAAGTGGGCATACTCGGGCGCCTGCGGGTTGCGGGAAATACGCTCGAACTCTGCGACGTTCTCCTTCGTAACCAACTTGCTTCCCATGGTTCGGGTAGGAGCAACCTGCTCGCCGCGCAGGCAGCGCCCGAGATCGCGGACAGCCTGAGTAGCACTGAACGAGAAAAAAAAGAAAGCGCAGCATTGGTAGACTCCCTGCTCCGCCACCTTCTCCATCCCTAGCCGCGTTCCGTCTGCACTACCAACGAAGAATGTGTCTGGATCTTTCTTTCCCGCCTCCAATGCGGCGGCGTACGCGCCAACCCCTGGATCGTCACCAAAAGCTAGAAAAACCGAAATGTTGGGATGTGCTTGCAGGAGATTCGCCGCCGCCGAAGCTCCCCGGTCCGGCGTATTGGCTTCGACTTCCCCCACGAACACGGACCCCGGACAGTTTTTCCGCACTCCTTCCTTGATGCCACGGCTGCGCACGATCAGTTCGGGGTCCGTAAGGTTGGTCAATAAACCTATTTCCGCCTTGCCATCGCGTTTTTCTCGGATCCACTGGGCCGCAAAACTGCCGACTTTGTATCCTGCCTCATATTGATCAAGGACAATATTCTGCGTGCATCCGGTGACCGGAGACGCGCTGTGGTTGAACAGGCATACCCCCTTCGCTTTGGCCAAAGCCACAATTCGATCGAGGCCCTCGGGGAGCACAAACATGAACACGCCGCCAAAACCCTGGGCTATAAACATCTCGATATCCATGGACTGCTTCACGAAATCTCCACCCGCATCGATCAAGACCAGTTGCAAATCAATCTCAGGCTTCTGGGCTTCCCGTTTCATGTCGGCGTAAAACTCGTTCAGAATCTCTGCTTCGTACGGGATGGAGACGCCGATGCGGCGGCGCAAGGGAACGCGTGCACATGCGGCGCTCCCGGAGACTGCAAAGGAACTGGCCGCCGCCATACCGAGAATGAATTGCCGACGATCGAGTTGCCGTTCAGAGAACAAGCTGAATTCTTTCTCCCGTTTGTACCAGAGGCTCCTAGAAGAAAACCTGGTGCTTGGACCGCCAGGCGCTCTCAAGGCCCTGCGACCGACTGAACGACAGCAGGCATTGGAATACTGTTCGCACTTTCCTCCAAACGTTGCCGCCGAATATCCATCGGCAAATAACGAAACATTGTATTTGCCATAACGGCCAATGCTACGAATAACAAGGCGGACATCGATGACAAGGTGTGTCCGATGCCCCATGTGGCCTTTTGCGCACCTACCAGGAATATTCCCAAGCTGCCCGCGAACGTCCCAGCCGTATTGTAGAGTCCGTAAGCCATCGACCACCGATTCGATGGCAGTACAGAGCAAAACAGAGGCATGGAATTTCCTTCCAACATCCCGCGCGCGACAGAATAGACCAACAGAACTGCCGCGACCGTCGCTGCTGAGGGCATGAACCCGATGGCCAGCATGGCGGGAGCCATAACGCTGAATCCGACGACCTGGACCGCCATCCGACCGCGAACATCGTGTCTGGACCATCGGTCGGCCAGGATTCCACCTGCAATTCCGCCAACTAACGCCGGGAGTGCAGCAAAAAAAGTGATAATCGAACCGGCCTGCGTCAAGCTGAGCTTGAAATTCTCAAACATATAAGTTGGTAACCAGGAATGAGTCGGCCAACTGGTCAGTGACAACGCGAAAGCGAGAAAGATAAGCGACAGAGCAGTGCCTGTCCTCAGGATGGCAACCATCTTTTGTCCTGGTGGTTCGATGACTACCTCCCGTACGCGAGGTGCAACGACGACATCTTCGCGGAGAACCAGGGCGGCTGGGACCGCCATCAACAGCCCGACGCCACCCAGCACAAAAAATCCAATCCGCCAGGAATAGTGATCGGTCATGTACCCGCCGTACCAGCTTCCCAAGCCGGCTCCAAAGGTCAGGCCGCTCAAGGCAATACTGTTGGCGAGTGATCGGGTACGCTCAGAGTGATAACTGGCGATGTAGGCCAGCGCCGGAGGTAAAAACACCGCTTCCGATACGCCCAAGAAACAGCGCATTCCTATCAACTCGTGACCGGTCCGGGCCAAGCCCGTAGCAAATGTGACCAAGCTGAAGACGAGGAGACTGAAGAGAATGACCCGCCGCCGGGGGAACCGGTCTCCCAAGTAGCCTCCGACCGGTGAGCAGATGCCATAGATCCAGAGGAAAGACGAACCGATCAGAGCCAGCCCGATATCAGAGAGACCCATTTCCTTCTTGAGGACCGGCAAGACCGAAAAAATGGTCATTCGATCGGTGTAGTTTAGGCAAGCGATAAGCCAGATGATGCCAACCACGACCCACTTGTACGATCGGTTGGAGCGGTTCGTCAACCAACGCTTCCTTTCTCCCCGTACGCGCTCCGGTTTCAGTGATCGGCCAGTTGGCTCAAGTGGACGACCAGAAGCGCTCGATCAGGAATGGGACGGCTGCAAACGAATGAAAACAGAATCCGGAGCTAAGACTAACTGATTCCTGCCGGTCAATCGTCAGTTCCCTGAGTGTATGGGGCCAAAAAGTATTCAGCGTATTGAACACGTCTGGACCTTCGATGGAAAGCGGATGGGGAAAGGGCTATCTTACGATCACATTGTCTCTGACTCGACCCACGAAGCCGAATCGTCGTTTCCAGGCTCCCCTTCAGGGCATTGCGGCCTTGCTCCTTCTCAGTGTTGCTGCGGCCTTCCCTGGCCTAGGGCAAGTCGCTAAAGAAGACAACGGCATAAAGCGAACAGCCGATGTGGTTTACGGCCGCAAGGCTGGCATGGCTTTGACGCTCGACGTGTTCGAACCAGAGCACAAGAATGGTGCCGCTGTAATATTCATCGTCAGCGGTGGCTGGCTGTCAAGCCATGACGACCTCACCATGGTCCACATCGGCGTCGATGTCTATAAACCATTCCTGGATCGCGGCTATACGGTTTTCGCGGTCGTTCATAGCTCGCAACCTCTTTTCGTGATTCCCGACATAATCCTCGACGTCGAACGCGCCGTCCGATTCATTCGACATAATGCCGCCCAGTACGGTGTCGACGGCAACCGGTTTGGCATTCTCGGATCAAGTTCGGGAGGCCATTTGGCGTTAATGGTTGCGACACAAGGCGGCCCAGGACCGGCCGCGTCCACCGATCCTGTAGATCGCGAGAGCAGCGCAGTCCAAGCCGTTGCGTGTTTCTTCCCTCCGACCGATTTCCTGAACTGGGGCAAGCCCGGGGAAGACGCTGTGGGCCGCGGGCCTATGTCTCCTTTGGTTGCCGCGTTTGGACCGTTGGCCGACACGGAAATCGGGCGGCAGATGATCGGAAGGCAAATATCCCCCATTTACTTCATCACCTCTTCTCTGCCTCCGGTACTGATTGTCCACGGCGATTCGGACGTGGTTGTACCCCTTCAGCAATCCGAGAGCTTTGCGGCGAAAGCCAAAGAAGTTGGCGCTCCGGCAGTCAAGATCCTCGTTCTTCCAGGCAAAGGACACGGTTGGCCCGATTTTTGGAAGACTCATGAAGACATCGAGGCATTTGCTGACTGGTTCGACCGCTACATCGGCGCAGCCCAAGCCCACGAGAAAGCAACGCGCTAACTTGGCGATCATGCGTCAATTGTCTGCTTCGGATCTTCGGTCTGCTTCGGATCCTCGCCGAGCTCGAATCTGGCTGAAGCATTGATGACGGAACGCCCTTCCCCGTACTCGGGCCGTACCTTTCGCGTGCTATGCTCTCGTATTCGGCCTCCATGCGGAGCAGTCTGTGAACCGAGTCTGGGTCTTTCGGAATGCAGCATTCCTAGCGGTCTTAACTCTCCTCAGCACAATCGGTCTTCCGCAGAAATCGAGCGCCCCCCCGGTCGTTTCCGGAGTGGTTGCGCCAAGGTTCAGCGATGTTGCTTCGGCGCTCGGGGTACATTTTGAGTACCAGGCTTCCCATACGTCGAAAAGATATTTGGTCGAAACGATGGGTCCGGGGGTGGCCCTCTTTGATTATGACAACGATGGCCGGCTCGAT